>OJAW01000252.1_pt1 | contig 41282 bp, 69 predicted proteins | sample 1589151 | NCBI WGS metagenome assembly OJAW01 (sample SAMN03283290) | human gut metagenome | biome: human-associated habitat; material: feces | host: Homo sapiens | place: Peru | collected 2012
GTGAGATCGAGTCGGCTCCGGATAATGTTGCTGAGATACAGCGATTGCCAGATGACGCGTTAGACATGCTGCTTTTCGGCGCATGAGAGGAGGTATCATATGATCGTTAAAGCGTGTGTTATCGTATATGACAAAGAGGGGACTAAGTATACGATCCCCTGCCATCGCCATAGTGATGCCTATTGGATTATAAGTCAATTCCTTTCCCAGTACAAAGTAGATAAGCCTCGTACTCAAGAAGGCTTTCTTGACGAACAGAATAATTTCTATAATAGGTATGATGCTTATGTCGAAGCATTTGATTGTGGCCAGATAATTGACCAGAGAGAGCCTGGCCAAGTCGGTGTGTTGTTTTCAGAAGATTTGTATTAAATTTTAATAAAATCGCTATGCAATTGGTTTTTGATTATTCATTAACCCCTCTTGCAGGTGTAAGAGGTCTCATCCTATACGGGAGATCGCTCTCGAGTCTCCAGACACAACACTTGCGACTCGAGAACTCTCCGTGCGTGAAAACTGATCAGGATCTCCTTCGGCCAGGTGGCCTGCCCAGCCGGGTCGTCGCTCAGACGGATCATTGCTTTGCAATAATCGTCTGAAGCGAGACGCCGAGCATGGAGCAGGCACCAGTGCCTAAGAGATCCTTACTCAGTGTTATCAGATAGCGATTCGGACAGGCAGGGCTTTGCGCCCTGCCGAAACAAAAGGAGGTATAAATATGGCAGTTACCGAAGCTGAAGTACACACACTTCAACCTGGAGACAAAATAGTCGTTATATCGGAAGAAGAGGCAAAGGCAAAAGGATATTGGAACGACAGTGTGTTCTTTTGGGTTGGAAGTCCCAGCGGAAGCCGAGAAGGAATGAATAAATATTGCGGGAAGGAGCTTACCGTATGCAGAGTGGAGCCCGGCGAAAAATATACTAAGGCTTATGTCAAAGAAAACGGCTTTTGGTGGCGCGATAGTTTTATTGCGGCAATTATCAGTCAGGAAACGATAGAGCCGCTGGAACCCGAAGTAATAGAAGCGATGCTTTTTGGAGGTGCGTGATGGCGGTTAGAGATAGCGAACTTCAATGCTTGCAGCCCGGAGATCAAATTGTGATCATCTCTGCTTCAGAAATAAAAGCGTTGGGCTTCCCCGATTTCGTCGGTTGGTGCAACGATATGTATAATTACAACTCACATACGCTTACGGTAAAACGAGTCGAAAAAAGGGCTGACTTGGACGGAGAAGCTGAAACACATGTTTATGTTGAGGAGAATGGTTGGTGGTGGAAGGCAACGTTTATTTCAGCGGTTATTACCAATGAAGAATACGAGCCGATTCCCTTTGAAAGTCTTGATTCATTGCTATTTGGAGGTGCGTGATGGCTATAACTGCTGAAGAAATGATGGCGTTACAACCCGGAGATACGGTACGGGTAATATCTGTTGAAGAGTATCTGAGCCGTCGAGACTTAAGTCTGTTCCGCTGCAATTGGGGTAGCACAATGACTGAATACTGCGGTCAAGAACTCACAGTGAGGCCGTGCAACCGAAACAAAACAATGCCCTTCATATATGTTGAGGAGAACAGCTACTATTGGCTGCCTGAGTTTATTGATTGCATTGTATGCAGCTCCTCGAAAATGGATGCACCCAGCGAAGAAAGCTTGATGGATTTGCTGTTCTCGTAGAGGCGTGGAGGTAGTTACATATGATTTTTATAACAGGCGATACTCATGGCAGCTTTGCCGAGCGATTTAGCATGAAAAACTTTACCGAGCAAAAACAAATGACCAGAAACGATACGGTCATTGTGTGCGGCGATTTTGGTATATGGACTGATAATGCCCAGGAGCGATACTGGCTTGATTGGCTTGCTGAAAAGTCTTTTACTTTGTGCTTCTGTGATGGCAACCATGAAAACTTTGATCGTCTTTATGGTAATGAGTTTCAGACTGTGGACTTTCATGGCGGCAAAGCTCAGAAAATCAGAGATAATATTTACCACCTGTTGCGAGGCGAGATATACGATTTTGAGGGAAGTAAATTCTTTGTTATGGGCGGCGCTAAATCCCACGATATACAGGACGGCATTCTTGACCTTTATGATTACGAGACACTTGCTGAGTTCCAGCGTGTATACAAACGCATGGCTCTCCAGAGAAAAATGTTCCGTGTTAATCATGTGTCGTGGTGGAAAGAAGAAATGCCCAGCGAGGATGAGTATGCAAAAGCGTCTGCGGCTCTTGAAGAGAGCGACAATAAAGTCGATTACATCATAAGTCATTGCGCTCCGACATCGATCGTCTATGAGCTCGGATATGACGAGCACGATGAGTTAACGGATTTCCTTCAGCGCGTGAAAAGAACCTGCGAGTTTAAGCGTTGGTTCTTTGGCCACTATCATCGAGACGCAGACATCGACGACAAGTTTACCCTGCTTTACCACAGGATGTTGAGATTGGAGGATAACGATGATAATTAAAAGGACGTTTGAATCTCCCTTTATGCAGCCGCAGGAGTTTGAGATAGAACTTACTGCGGAGGAACTGCGACAAGCCTATTACGAGCAGCAAGCTGAGTTCGATGCCTCAGATATGCGCTATTATCTTGAGGAAATCGAGGATTTTCTGCTCGATCGGCGGATATCAAAGGAGAAAATCAAGAAATTAAATTCTGCGTCCGACGAGCTCGGCGCAGAGCTCAGGCGGCAAATTGATAAGTATGATATGTCTTGGGTGGATGCAAGGCCGGAGGCTCTCAGAGCTGTTGCTCGCAGAGTGTTCGGCGAGGAATATGCGAGGAAATATTTCGCCTGAATTTTAAAGGAGGCTATGGAGTTTTGTGGCGGTGATACTTGCGAGAATGTGCTTTGCGCTTTTGTGAGCTATGGCGATTGTTGCGGGAACAATTGCAAGGTCAGCTATGATTGTGGAGGCTGCATTAAAAAGTTCTTGCAAAGAGAGACGAGGGTAGTCAGATGAAATGTCCATATTGTGAATCTGGGACAAATGATTTTGTTCCAATGAACCAGACTGCTGAATACAGCGGCATTGAGATGTCCGTAAACAGACAAGGGATGTTGAGAGTAAGAGTGCTTGACGATGACGGTGGTTTTACAACCCAAGACATTGTTGAGATACGCAGTTGTCCACTGTGTGGAAAGAGGCTTACGAAATGAGCGATAGCAAAAATGTACCCGCCTCCAGCTTCGATATCGTTCTCTTGGCATTTAAGTCAGAAACATTCGTGTGTAGCGTTTGTGGCGAGATAGTGTTTCCAAAAGTTATAGAAAGCGATGGGAATGTCTCCATCGAAACTACTCGTGCCGAACTGAGGGGCGGAATAGGAAACCGCCTTCTTAGAGGCGATGTTTGTGAGAAATGTGCCGAATATTATGGTGCAGGTGTGTATAGATGCCTTATGAAACAACAATGACTGCGCAAGGTCAAGTGCAAGTATTGCGTGAGCGCCGCGCAATGAAAGATGGGATTACTCACTGCCCAAGATGCGGACATCATGTGAACATACAGTTCGGCGAAACTACGGGGTATTGCCCGATATGCGATGAAATAATTGCTTTAACCAACTACTTCAAAGTGGTTGACGATGAAATAGCAGATTAAACAATCGAGCGGGAAAGGACTTTTTAAATCCAACAGAGATTGCCGCCTAGATTAGGGCGGCATATAAATACTAAGCACTGAGACGCCGGAAAGAGTTCCCACCGGCTGATGGACTGTTGCTGCGGAGCAACTGAATACACCGCGTCGCCACTAATCACTGGCGGCTGGAATTTATAAAAAGAGGTGATAAGAATGAGTAAGACTAAGCATGATAATCCCAGGTTTTCTGACACGATAAGCGCGTTTCTTAAACTGATGGACGATGTTCGGCGTGACTATACATATAACAGCGAACAGGTAAATCTTATCGATAAGCTTACTCAGGACTATCTTCACAGCCTCGAACTGGATGGGCTTGACTATAGAGGGAGGGCTAAGGTAGCAACGCAACTCTCGAAAGCTCGTCAAGAACGTCGCGCCCATAAAGATATGGTCGTGGTTCTCGAACCCATTGTGCAGTTTCTCGATAGCGATAAAGGCAAGACGCTCTTAAATCTTATGAGGGAAGTCTTGGGTAAAACGCGCAAAGCAGAAAGCTATCTTGAGACGCGGTCTTATATACCCAGAGTTCTGAAAAATACTGCGGAGTAGAGCAGTGGTAGCTTACCGGCCCCATAAGCCGAAGGTCGCAGGTTCGAATCCTGCCTCCGCACCCATTAAGCTTTTAAGCTTAAACACGAAGCCACGCCCCACTTTCATCTAACCCAGAACAAAAGAGGGGCGTGGCGTTTTATATCCACAAGTAGCTCAGTAGGTAGAGCAGCATTGCAAATGCGTGTCGTTGGTTCAAGTCCAATCTTGTGGCGATGTAGGGAAATTATGCATATGAGCGCTCATTCCCGAATAACAAAGCATAATTGGCACCCCGGAAAGACGGGGGAGATCTGCTGGATTAGCTCAATGGTAGAGCCGTGGTTTTGTAAGCCTCAGACAACAGTTCGATTCTGTTACCCAGCTCCACTAAGCCCTGTTGGTTATGCTTGCAAACGCAGGAAACCTAGCTACCATGGAGGCGGTTCTACGGACGCAGGGCGTTATTTAAAACAACGGGGGATTATAATGAGTTCTTTTAAAGAAATATTCTATGGCGATAGATTAAAAGCCGCCTATGATGCCGAAGTAAAGCGCCAGTCTGAGACTGTAGAACTGATTGCGTCAGAGAATTTCGTTAGCGATGATGTTCTTAAAGCTCTTGGCTCCTGCTTTACCAATAAATATAGCGAAGGATATCCTGCGGTTCGCCACGACGGGACTGGCAGAAAGGGCAGGTATTATGGTGGGTGTAAGTTTATAGACGAGGTTGAAGAAGTTTGCTGTGAGCTTTGGCAGCAAGTGTTTGACACAGACTATCATGTTAATGTCCAGCCTCATTCGGGTTCTCAGGCAAACTTCGCTGCATACATGGCGGTTATGGAGCCTTTTAAGGATGAGATACTCTCGATGAGCCTTGATAACGGCGGACATCTTACGCATGGCTCGCCTGTGAATTTCTCCGGGAAGATGTATAACGTCTCGTCGTATTTTGTTGACGAGAACGGATTAATTGATTACAGCAGCATTAGAAATCAGATAAAGATGCGTCATCCCAAGGTGGTTCTCGCTGGAGCAAGTGCATATTCCAGAATCATTGACTTTAAGCTGATACGCCAGATAATCGACGAGTGTTCGACCGATGAATATAAGCCGTATTTTATGGTCGATATGAGTCATATTGCGGGGCTTGTGGCTGTCGGTTGTCATCAGTCTCCGTTTGGGTACGCAGATATTATAACAACAACCACGCATAAGACGCTTCGCGGACCGAGGGGCGGACTTATATTCTGCAAGCCTGAACTGGCTGATAAGATAGACAGTGCGGTTTTCCCTGGAACGCAGGGCGGACCGTTGCAGAATGTGATACTTGCGAAGGCTGTTTGTGCGCTTGAAGCATTGCGTCCTGAGTATAATGATTACATACATCAGGTTGTCCGAAACGCCTCTGCGATGGCAAACGAATTCATGGATATGGGGTACAAGGTCGTATCCGACGGAACGGACAATCATTTGTTCTTGCTTGACTTCTCAACAACACATCCTAATCTGACAGGTAGGCAGGTACAGGATTACCTGGACACAAAGGGTATCACGGTCAATAAAAACTGTGTGCCCAAAGAAATGCGCAGCCCCTTCCAAACATCCGGTATACGGATAGGCACTCCGGCCATGACCACTAAGGGCTGGGGGATAGAAGAGTTCATGTCCTGCGCCCATATAATTGATGGATACCTTAAAGAATTGAGCACTCTTTAAGTTCCATATATAGAAGAGTCGGCAAATTGATAGAGCTTAATAAGCCTTGGTTTCCTATGATTAGGGCATGTAATCAAGAATTATATCCTCCCAATAGACGGCGTTTTTGAGGGTAAATGTGAAATCGTGTTACCCTGAAAAAAACCAACCGCTGAAAGCCTTGAAAACACAAGGCTTTTTAAACTCTATTTGTCGACTCTTCATTTCCTGCTTTGGCTCAGTAGCTCAGTTGGTCAGAGCGTATGGCTGTTAACCATGATGTCAAGAGTTCAAATCTCTTCTGAGCCTCCATTGTTGCAGCTACTCTCACGCAATATCAGTACGCATAGCGCGGACAAGTCTCTCGAACGGAGTTGATCGCCGAACCAGAGGACATGAGAGTTTTGGGAGTTGCGGTTGGAAATCCAGTATGACCAGTAGTCGCGAATGCTGGTCATGTCCGCAAGGAAACGCATATGTGAAAGGCATATAGTCCAGTGCTCGATCGGACGATAAAGTGGGCGAAGCTAATGAGCGAGAGGGGTTCGCGGCGTAGACTGTACGACTCATCAGATCTGAACTTAAAGATCCTCTACAACCGTATACAGCGAGGTAGTGTAATGGTAACACATCGGACTTTGACTCCGACGTTATGGGTTCGAGCCCCGTCCTCGCTGCCAATTTGCCCGAATGGTGGAATTGGTAGACACGCAGCCCTCAAAAGGCTCTGCTGCAAAGCGTGCGGGTTCGAGTCCCGCTTCGGGTACCAGAATGGTAGTGAGTAGTGCGAATTTTATATTAGGCAACCAATGAGGATAAAGGCCGTTGCGGGATTTGCTACCTGCACCGAGAATTATTAGACCCGCTGAAAGTAATTGGCGAATGAATATAAAATGGGGTCGCGCACGGCTCCGCTCACTACCTTTCCCCAATATGGCAGCTCTGTCGACTCCTTGCGAGTCGAGTGCGCACGAAACAGAGCGGCAAAAACCACAAAATGGCGTGGTTTGAAGTAGAAATGCTTTTAGACCAGGCAGCGTTATCGAAGCATGCATTCAGAGTTCCTTCCTATTGGAAGAGCCTATTGGACAAGCGGAGGACGGAGCGGGCAGCCGTCGCCTTTAATGGAGATGTAGGAGTGTCGCCCTACCCGTTTGTAATGAGTAATGCCGGAGCTCGGCTCGATACACTGCCAACGCTTCTCGGAGATATGCGTTACTCCGGGCGTACCATGCCCACCCCGCTTTTCGTGCTTATGCACCCGCTGCAGCGGATAGGGGTGGGCACGCCTCTTGTGTGCTATGCAGACCATAATGGTCTGCATTTTTCATACGCGCATGAGAGTTTTTGCACTTGACATGGAACCACTGGGTAAAGGTTAGGCGACTAACCGGCGGAGGAAGTGATACTATGAAATCTAATTTACATAAGAAATTGTACAGGATTGATAAATATACAAAACAATTTTACTGCGCCCACGCAAGACTTAATCAGTTGCGCAGCGACAAGCATCTGGCCAAGATTGCGGCAAGACGAAGTAATAAACGTGAGCTTAAAACATACGGGGGTGAGCGGACATGAGGCTAATTGATGCCGATGAGTTGCTGCTTAGTGCGTATTGGCACGGAGATCCCTCCACTCAAAACAATCCATACGGCGACGGTGTAGACGCTGTCGATGTAAGCGACATCGAGGCGGCGCCGACGATTAAAATAAAATTAGTTAAAGGAGGAACTGAAATTGAATTTGTTAGAGAAGATCGATAAGAAAGTTAGAAACTGGCTGTTAGATTGCTTTGACGTAGTGGACGCAGGCGAACATTCCAGCGAGATAACAAAGCTTGTCGGAACTATTGAGTCAATGCAAGAAAAATGTGATGAGGTTACGAAGGTTTGCAAACCTGCTGTAGATGCTATAGAAAAGATGCAGTATGTAACGGTCTCAATCCCAGCTACATGGGCTCCATGGTATGAAGACGAAAAGTTTTCGCGACTCCTTTGGGATAAGCTAAAGGCTGACTGTATAACGATGTGTGAAGATGGAGATAGAAAGTATGCCAGTATAGCGGTTATGCCCAAGGAGGCTCTCGGTGATTTATCTCGATAATGCAGCAACCACAAAGGTTGATGACAGAGTCTTGGATGCAATGCTGCCGTATCTCAAGGAGCAGTATGGTAATCCCGGGGCTTTGTATAGTCTTGGCAGAGAGGCGAAGCTTGCCATTGCGAAGGCGAGAGAGCAAGTGGCTGAGCTTATAAATTGCAGCCCCGGCCAGGTGATTTTTACATCCGGTGGCAGCGAAGCAAACAATCTTGCTTTTTGCGACCGGTGGAGGTGGGGGCGTCCTGTAGTTACAACGCGAATGGAGCACGACTCAGTCAGAGAGGCAGTCCATAGCTTTGAATGGATGGTAAACGATGGGCTCCCCGTGAATAACCGAGGCATAGTTGCTCCTGAAAGTTTTGCAGATTATATAGATAGCTTTGAGCGCTATACTGGGGGGAATCATATACGCACCGCAGCCATTATGTTTGTCAACAACGAAATAGGTTCTGTAAATCCAGTACATGAGCTTGCAAGTATATGCGACGAGAAGCTTATAAAACTCCATGTCGATTGTGTGCAAGCTCTTGGGACTATACCTGTTGACGTGCGTGATATTGGCTGCCGCACAGCTTCATTCTCGTCACATAAAATACACGGACCAAAAGGCGTCGGAGCATTATATATAGAAAACACAGACGGATACGAGCCTCTAATATATGGGGGTGACGAGCAGGAATTTGGGCTTCGCGGAGGTACTGAAAATGTTGCAGGTATTGTTGGTTTTGGTGAGGCTTGTAGAATAGCAAAAGAAAATCTCGAAAGCAACATTGAGTATACTTCAAAGCTTCGAAGTGAGTTTATCCAGACGCTTCGCCGATGCCTTGTTGACTGTAATTTGGCAAGCATTATGCATATAAATGGTGACTTAGATAATTGCGTGCCTAAAGTTTTAAGCTTGTACTTTGATGGCGTAGACGCTCAGACACTTGTGCTCTCGGCGGATATTCATGGCGTTTGCATATCTGCGGGCTCAGCTTGTAGGGCACATGATAATAAACCGAGCCCGGCTTTGCTTGCAATAGGGCTCACTGAGGAGCAAGTGCGCAGTACGGTGAGAGTGTCTTTTTCAGCATATAACTCAATTAAAGAGGTACGAGATGGGGCGCAGATAATCGCACAATGCATAGGGCACATCTTAAATGAGAGGTAAGATATATGGATATGGTAATGCTGGTTTTGTTCAATTTTGAAACAGGAGATAGCTCTATGCCATTTTGGACAGAGATAGCTATGGCCAAAGGGATAAGAAAAGCCATATTGGAGCTCGAAGATTCTATTGCATCGTATTGTGATGCTGTAGAGTATGAGGATGGTAGCTATACCGATATAATAACTGACGTGCTAAATGCTTCACATATGGAGTGGTCGCCAATATCATGGAATCATCTCGGCGGAATACCGGGTTGCGATGCTGTAATTTCACTTTATATTTAATGGAGACGAGAACTATGAGCTATTGGTTTCGAATTTCAGATCAGGATTTTTGCATAGAAGCAGGGAAGGTTGGAGCAGCGCATAATGCGCTGCTCAATCTGGTTAGAGAGGATCCTAAGGCGTATGTTGGATACCCATACACTGAAGATAGGATAGGAGCATCTCTTAAACAGTGGGAAAAATCATTTGAACGCTTAATATTCGATTTGGGGTATAGCCTGGACGGTGACGGTAATGGCAATGTAGATTGCATATACCTTGAACACGATAAGTTTCATGATGAGGACGAAATGTTTTTTGAGGTAATTGCCCCATTTGTAAAAGAAGGCTCGTTTGTCCAGTTTACAGGCGAGGATAATTATATGTGGCGTTACACATTCAAAAATGGCAAATGCATTGAGCAACGCCCTATAATAAAGTGGGTGGATCAACAATGAACGATATCAGAGAAAACTATAAGTATTGTGAGCGCATTAGAGACCGCCTTGTTGCTGCGTATGAAGGCAGGGTTAAACGGTGTCTTGAATGCGGAAGAATTGTAGTTGACCCCGATAGTGTATGCCAGTGTGGCGAGATGCATGATATCGGGGATTGGGAGCCGGTACTTTTGCTTGAAGACGAATATATTTACGATGTAGAATATCGTATCGGCGGGGACTTCGAGTATCGAAATGTGTCTTTGATGGTAGCGGGCGGCGGGCCTAACATCTACATTGATACAGGGATCGGAAATGTTGAATTATTCTGAGGATCTGAACGAGCGACTGCGTGGATTCCGTCGGAAGTTACTGATGAAATTGACGATATTTATAGAGAGATATATGAAAGCATGAGGAATTCTATATGAGGAATTTATACATAGCGGACTGGCATTACGGACACGAGAATATTCTTGCGTTTGATAACCGACCGTTTGTGACGGTCGAAGAGATGAATCAGGCACTTATCGACAACTGGAATGTAGAGGTCAAACCTGAGGATACGGTTTATGTTCTTGGAGATATGTTTTGGTGTAAGCCAAGCGAGGCAGTTCCGATTCTTAAGCAGCTAAACGGTAATAAGGCTCTCGTTAAGGGCAATCACGACAGGACGGGCAATAAAGATTTTGATCGCTGCTTCATCAAAATTACGGACTATCTTGAGATAGATGATAATGGCAGAAAGGTCGTGCTCTCGCACTATCCGATGCCGTGCTTCAAGAATCATTTTAGGGGCTGGTATCATCTGTATGGTCATGTTCACAATACGTTTGAGCACAATATGATGCTACGCGATAAGTTCTTAATGGAAGAGCTCTATGGGCACCCGTGCAAAATGTATAATGTCGGAGCGATGATGCCGTGGATGGGGTATATACCCAGGCCGCTTGATACGATAATCTACGATTTTGCTGAATGGAGGGAAGCAAATGAGAAATCCAATGCCGGTAAAACAGATAGCGGGGGATGATGGGCACTCAATGAGATGGGAGATTTCATGGCGTTGTCCAGATGCTTATGTGAGACTGTTTACAAAAGAGGTTCTTCAAGACCTTAAAAATGAGCTGAGGCCGCATTCGTTGTACGAGATTACAACTGATGAGCAATTTGCAAGTGCCTTCGTCCGTCTCATTGTAGAGGAGGGTACCATGGTTTTCTATTACATTTTAAATGGAATAGCAGAGCGTCATTCCTTAGATGAGAAAAAGCTTACGGAGTTTAAGCGCTGGTTTAATAAGCTCCCACTGTATGAGCAAACGATATTCCCAATCATGTTGTCGGGACTCGCTTGCGGTAAAGGTGTAATTGAATACTATAAGGAGGATTGCAATGCCGGTAGCTGATGGTGAGATTGTTCAGTATGATATTCCCGAAGAATACAAGACCCTGCTTACTAAAGAGATTCTTGAGCAGTTTGCAAGGAACTTATTAGCCGTCTTTCCTCAATGCGACGATGCGTACACGCTATTCTTTTTAGAATCAACAAAAGGCTGGGTAGATGCGTTTTCAAGAGCCGTAAATGTCCACGCGTCTAATAACAAATATCGCGAACTGTTAGACTATTATTTTGAGCTTGAATGGTACGACTTCGATATGTTTAACGATGAATTGCTGGACTTGATGATAGAGTTTGGTATACTCCCGGGCTTTGATGATAGTGATGAAAATGAAACTTCCTAGGGGCGAGCGAAGTAAAGTCGGTTACTGCACGTCCAACGGGGAGCTTCTTTTTATAATGACTCAAAAAGATAGTGGTGGGTTTACATTGTATAAGGTATCGGGAGAGAACATTATAAAACTGGGGCGAGGAACTGACCCGAAGAAACTTGAAAGTTCGTTTGATGTACTGAATGAGATAAGAAAGTGAGAGCATATGAGCAAAGTTGAAATTCTTGCAGGTGGTAGCATTGAAAACGCCTTTAAAGAAAACGGCGTTGATGCAGCCATGACTTATAAATTCTGTGGCAACGGCTGTCGTGGGGATTTTACGGTGTGGGAGATCGAAGAGACTGACATGAAAAGGCTCGCTGCTATTGATGATGAGGATTGGCCTGACCATTTGGGCTGGTGGTGGCATGCCAGCGGTTCAAATATGGGTGCCCCTAATGCTGAGTATGTTATTAACGGGCATACTTTGCTGGCGTGGGACGACAATCGTGCAAATTGGTGCAGCGGCTGCGCTGCTTGCGAGGGCGCTGACGAAGACCTGGATGAGTGCTATGGACGACGTGATTCCCCAGATTTACTGACGTATTTTTACGACGAAATTGGAGTTACACGGCCTCGTAATATAGCGGCTTTAGCGGCAGACATGGCTAAGTATAACGATATGACGATGGCAGAACTTTTTAGCCTTACTATGTAACGCAGCAATTATGGATATAAACTATGTGAGGTATATGAAGGAATACTATGAATCTCACCCGGCGCAGTTTATAGAACACTTCTTCGGCATTAAGCTTAGCCGATATCAAAAGGCTTTGCTTAAACTTTACAGTATGCGGGTTCGCTTTGCTGACGACTTTAAAACAAGAACAGTCTGCGTGCTTGGTCGCGCTGGTAGAGTTCGTGATTCACATTTATAAAAATTATGGCGAGGTACAAAATGAAACTTGTTGATGTAGATTATGCTCTTGAGCATTTGCCCAACGATCTTCCCTACAAAGCTTCTGTAAGACGTGTTCTCACCCAGTTGCCTGAAGTAACAGCGTTTGACGGCGTTTCATTCGTTGAGTTTTGCAACGATGTGGGTGGAGCGGAGGATAAGATCGGTTTTATTGTTGCGATCTGTGGCTTAAGTGAGATCGATTTTTGCAATCTTGAACAGTCGGTGTGCGCAGCAACCGAAACGATGACCACATATGACTCGATAGAGGAGAAAGTGCAGGAAATATTGAACGATATAGGAGTAAGGTACAAAATTATCTATCCGGATAAATTCATTATAATTTGATAAGGTGGAACTGCAATGACTAACTCGTTTATTGATAGTTTTATGTGTAAGTGCTGTGCTCGCCTGCCCGGTTCGATGCTGTGCGAGAGGTGCGATGCGAGCTTCGATATCGAAGAAATAAAGAAACAGGCAGAGGTTTATAATATAAGCTTTACAGATGCTGCACTTTTATTGCTCCTGGGTAAAATACAAGGGGCGTAATATGGAACACAAACCATGCTACGGGAAGTGCGAGCGCTGCGTTTGGAAGCGAAATGGTGGTTGCTCGGAACACCGCAAGGACAAGCCGAAAGGGGTAAACGATGGCTGTACTGAAACCTTGCGAAAGCCGAAATGCTTGCACCGTCCGCGCAAATAGAAATGGATAGAAATGGAGGGAAATGTGATGGACGCTGTTGAATTTATCAGAGAGCGCAACCGAATGTGTCGCACATTCGGCAAGTACTGCGATGGGTGCCCAGCAGTTTACGAGAATGGGTGGGGCTGCGACGACGATGCATGGGACGAAAAGCTCGTTGACACCGTTGAGGCGTGGTCTGCTGCACACCCGCTCAAGACGCGGCAGAGCGTGTTTCTGGAGCAGTGGCCTGAGGCTGAGATCGATTACCAAGGGGTGCTTGTAATAGAGCCCTGCGGCTTAGACAAAACAGAGACGGAAAAAAGGGATTGCTATAACAGCAGTTGTGATGATTGTCGCCGAGAGTTCTGGATGCAGGAGGCGGAGTGATATGGCAACGAAACTGATCTGTGACCGCTGCGGCGCGGAGATAAACCCAAAGAGCTCCGTGACCTACGCAGGAATTCGGCGGTTTAAAATGGAAGCAAACAGCAACGACTACGAGCTATGCGTTTCGTGCGCACACAAGCTGTGGAAGTGGTTTACCGGAGAGGAGGGCGAAGATGCTTGCTTGGTGGCATGCGCTGCGCTTGATAAGCAGATACCGAGAGAATGTGTGAGGGCAAAAAGCAACCCTATAAATTATAGCGCATGCCCGATTTGCGGCGAACGTGTAAGCGATAACTACTGCCCCAACTGTGGGCAGGCGATAGATTGGGTGTCGATGATCTCTGAGAAGCTAGGTAAGGAAGTCGCAAGACGAATAATCTGCGGCATTTGTAATGAGTTGCATTCAGAGGAGCCGTGCGAACCGGCTGATTGTGCATGGATGCAACGTTTAGATAACTCAATTAAGGAGGAGGTTTACAATGGGAACAATGAGCGGCGTTGAGAAAGACACGAGGATAGCCATAAAGCTGTATTTTCGCAATGAGTTTGGCAGTGAGTACGAGATGAGTGAAACGGCAGATACATATCCTGATCTTGGAGAGGATACAATATCGATGCTTGCAAGAACTATTAATCTGTTTTTGCGGCATATAGGGTATTCCGTCTTTGACAAGGATATGGTTCTTCTTGAGTCAATAACCGAGGAAGAATACGAGATACTGCAAAGCTATTTGTTTGAGCTGCGCAATGGTGCAACTGAGGACACAGATGAATGATTTTGACTACGATGTGTATCTTAAGAAGAGGATAGCGCGAGGCTATCGAAATAAGAAAAACGGAAGCAAGAGTAAACGCTGCTCTCTTACGAGCGACGGTATGACTCAAAAGCAGTGGAAGGAGAGAAACGGAGCTATTATGAGCTATAATCTTAGTTCGCCCATGTCATGGGATCAGTTCAAGGCAATGCCCGACGATCTTCAGCGCGAGTATATTACTTCGCTGCGGGATAAGTACAACACAACAGCAACAGACTTAGCCAGGTTTTTTGGATGCGTCCCTTCGACGATAACTAAGTATTGCAAGTCGACGCTGGGTATAACATTTGATCCCGGCAAGCGTATGACCAGGGAGCAAAAGAATTCTTTTCGGGAGTTTACGGGGGAAGCGGAGATAGGGGCAGAAAATGTGCTTGATTCCTACGAAGGGGAGAGCGACATCGAGTTGCCCGTACACGAACTCATATCTGAGCATATAAATCAGGCCGGAGATTTCAACATGAAGGAGATATCTATGAGTTTTAGCGGGAACTTTGATGCCGATGCAATAAGAAACTCGCTTGTTCTGACCATCGGTAAAGGCAGACCGGTGCAAATAGATATCAAATGCACGATAATTAACTGATTTTCTTGCGAATAACGCAAATTGACGTTATAATAAAACTACTACTCGAGGGAGGTAACTAATGAAAGAAGAACACGATTTTGATTACGAGAATGACGAGGAGTTTGAGCAAGACTTAGACGACTTGATAGAATATATTCAGGAAGCTATTGACCCAAATGGCAGCAGCGTTAAGATGCTTAACCCAATGCAAGTGGACAATGTGCGTTTGTGTGCGGCGGTATTAAAAAAGTTCGCAAAGGGTGAAGATCTCTGCATGGAATGTGAGATTCATAAGCCTATAGAGAGCTCGGCCTATATCTCGCTTGAGGGCAAAACAATATCGATGGATGACACACGATGGCTGGCGAGAGTCGGTAGCCTTGCAAACAATATGGAGGTCTATCCTTTATCGACAGGCGGTATCAGGCTGACATTTACGTTCTACGGTATTACAAAGGAGATAGGATAATGAACTACATATTTGGAAGTTTTGCGAGAGAGCTCGAGCATCAGGGAGTCGTATTAAAGCAGTCTGATCTCGACAGACTTGAAGATATGAGCGATATCCTTGTGGATTTTGAGGAGCCTAATGGTGGTATAACCGACATCGACTACGATGTTAAGCCGGGAGTTTGCAAGATAATTGTTCGATGCCCCGAGCTTGTCATCAGACATTCGGAAGACAGGGTTCTTTACGACGTTATAGAGATGGCAGATAAGTTTGAGTTTCGACAGGTTCCCGGAGATGAAGAAGATGAGATTCAGTTAACCTTAACTATAAATATATAAAAATGTGTTGAGCACCCACAAAAGTGGGTGCTTTTTTGTGTGACAAAAAGTGGATGCATAGTCCCATAATAGGTACACATACTACCTTTGGTCTGATTTCAGAGCAATTTAGAAGATTGCAGGGAAAAGGTGGTATAATGAGAACAACAGTAATATGTAGAGTTGGCTATTATAGAGAATATTTCGGCTTAACACAGAGAGAATTAGCGGCGCAAGCTGGAACGGGTAATTCATCTGTGGCGGAAATCGAGTCCGGCAAGAGACTGCCGAATGTTCTGCTGGCTATAAGGATAGCTCGCGTATTACAAATGACTGTTGAAGAATTATGGGAGGAAAAGCAATGAGTATGAAGACTACACCACAAAATCGCAGGAGGTCAAATGAACGACAAAAGAAGAGGAAAGCTCCGACAGGCGATTGATTTCATTGAGAGGGCTTATGGCATAATCGATGATGTCCGCTACGAAGAACAAGATAGTATGGATAACATTCCCGAGCCACTCCAGGGAAGCGAAAGGTATGTACGAATGGAGGATGTGTGTGATGCCTTAGAAAAGGCATATGACTATTGCGATAATGCCATAGACGCTCTCAACGATGCCACAAAATAATTATGCAAATGAAAAATATCTTGACAAGAGATTATTAAGTGTGATAATATCTCAAACAGACAATAACTGACGAGATAATCTCCGTATTAGAGATATCAACTCGTAGGGAGCGAGAGTATGAAAAAAGAAATGGCACTTAGTGAATTTAAAGAGTTTTGCAAAGGTAGGAAAGAGATAAGGTACATCGCAAATTGGAAAGATGAAACGGCTAGGCAATTTTGCGAATTAAAAATGGAGTTTGAGAAAATAGCCGTTTGTGCAGAGACTCATGTTGTGAGACTGTCGTCCGGTGGCAGTAGCGTAAAATTCAAATGTGTTGAAAAAGCAATATATAGTGAGGATTTTTTCGGGAATATTGAAATCGAACTGGTCTGTCGGGATAGGAACTCAATGTACTTGAAGAAGTTCTACATATTTTTCCCTGCTTCTAAAAAGGGGTCTTGACAAAGTGAGCAAACTATGGTATCCTATGCTCAGATAAAAGATTTATTTGAGAAAGGAATGCCATATGTACCAACAAACAATTAACGAAACGCCGAAAATCGGGCAGGTGTACACTATGAAGTTCGAAGGCTCGGGCAGCGAGCAGAACGGGTGGAGACCCGGTGTGATTATACAGAACGATATCGGCAACAAGTTCAGCCCTAACGTTATAGCAGTACCTCTAACATCGGCAATCAAGAAGGAGTCGCAGCCTACGCATGTTAAGGTGATGGCTGAGGACTCTGGTCTTGCCAGAGACAGCATGGTTCTTTGTGAGAACCCCGAGCGAATGAATAAGGCTCGTATCGGTAACTACATATGCACCCTGTCGGATGTATATATGAAGAAAATCGCCGAAGGAAGCTTGGTAGCTACTGGCGTTGTGGCGTTTTTAGATATCGACACTCTGATATCGGTCAGAAACAGAGTGGCGGCTATGAACACGCGCACGCGCTGTAAGAGCTGAGGAGGTGCTGCTATTATGTATAACCGAGATATAAAGGCCAGGTTTATATGGGATAACGAGGAATCTATCGGGCATAATTCGGCAGCATACAATGCATACAGAAGGCTATTCGTATTATCATCAGGGCTCGAAGAGGAGCTCGGGAAAGATCTTGCGGCGTTTAACTCCGATGAGCTTGCTAGGTTTGAAAAACTTGTAGCTGAAAATCTGAAAATGCTGCCAATGAGATATAGAGCGTCTATGCTAAGATATCTTGATTGGTGCCACTCCGGGCATGTAGATATTAATGCATCTGAGGGAATTGACCATATACTGGATGGAGTGAATGAATACAAGAATACAGTCGTATCAGGGCCGGTACATCTTCAAGTTTCGCTTGACAGAATATTCGATGCAGAAAATAAGCATACAATAGATGTAATATACAGGTGTTTTCTGTGGATGGCGTTCGCCGGAGTAAGAAACAAACATTTCGCCAACTCTGTAACAGTCGACGATGTTTGCCTAGACAAACGCATCTTTTTTTACAACGGAGATACCTACCCGATATATCCTCAAGCGCTCGAAGCATTTGACCTAGCACAAACGAGTACGGCGTTCATCTACGAACACCCTAATTACACCCGCTCAAGTAATCGAATAAATAGTGATAAATTACTGCGCGGGATCAAGGCTGATGCTGACAGTATATGCATAGCGGAAGAAATCAAGAGAAAATCAAAGATAGCATACAAGAAAAATCCGGAGGTTAAGAGGCTTTCTTATCGCTCAGTGCTGCACTCTGGGATTTTTTACAGACAGTATGAAGCTGAGGCAGCCGGTATGGATGTAGACTTCTCATACCTGATAAAGAAGACAGAAGCGCTGACCGGTCGAAGACTGACAATTCGTAGAGCCGCGATAAATGCGGATCTCAAAGACGAGTATTATGTATGGAAGTATTTAATGTATAAGGATAAGGTGTAAGATGGGGATATTTTCGAGTTTTTTATGGATACTGGCAGGAAGCGCCTATGCTGCGGGGAAAGGCGTTCAGAACACTTGGCACGATGCTGCGTTTGCTTCGACTTCAAATGCGCCTGTGGTAAGTGACTATTCTTTGCAGCATCGTTTTGAATACGACCATGCAAGACAAAGGTATTTGGCAGGTCTGTTTGTTGCCGGTTGTATAGATAAATATTGGCCTTATGACGCAGATCGCGCAAAGAGTACCCCCGGATACTATGATGACCCGGAGAAGAATATAGAGTTCACTGCTTATGCTGCAAGTGTACGTCATAGTGATACATTATGTGATGGAGGTAAACGCCCGATTAACGTCCGCGAGGCTAAAAAGCTTGAATGGATAACGGGCTTTGAATATTTTAAATGGTCTATCATCAAAATGGCCGAATACGAAGGGTGGCGACCGGATTTGTCCGATAGAGCTATGGAATGTTGCCTAAGGCACCCTGACGAGCCTACATGGCTTGAGCTCGAGAACGAAAAGAGTATTGGATACAAAGACTATTTGGATAAGCATCCTCGAAATTATCTAAAAATTGATCCGGAGTTGGAACCAAAATTAATTGCATTGATCGAGGCGGCTTTAATAGGCTGGGAAAGTGACAAAGAAGAGTTGATGGGTTATGAGAAAGACCTCAAATGCGTAGACCTTGGCCTAACTAAGATTACTATAGATGATGTTGTGCATTCTTACCCCAAAAACCTCTCGATAAAAACCCTATTTGATGAATATAGCGAGTGTAAAGACAAAGAGTCTAAAATAGAATTGATATTTACTTATGCGGGATATATAGCATACTCTAAGGGATATGCAAGCTTGATTTTTGGATGTAGATGCTACTGTGGCGACTATAGCTTTTGGAATATTAATGGGGTCAACGGCAAAGATGTATATAAAAAAGAATTTGCCCGTCGAAAAAAGGCTCATGAAAATCCCACCAAGCTCAACGAATGGTCGAATCTCGTGTTCGATCTTGTTAACGGGGAAGAACATATAAGAGCAGAAAATCCAGGTCACTATGAAGAACTGCTGCAGGAATTCAAGAGCATAACCGGGCGTGATTTTATCCGGGGGGAAGATTACTTTGATATATTCCAGCGCTTAGCTATCGAAGATGGATGGTATATCCCCGACACCAATAAAGCGTGGTTCGAAAACCCCGCACCACCCGAAGAAGAATACGGCTGTGCAGAATTACCGACGAGGTATCAATAATAACTATATATTAAATATCTAAGGAAGGAGAGCTTACATGATAATTGACTTTAACTCGCGTAAACCGACCAATAGTTCAATAGATATTAATATGCTCAGACGGCGATCTAAGCAATTAAATGCGGGATTAATAGCTCCGGCCACCGATGACGTAGAAGAAGAACTGGCCATGGAACACACAAGCGAGCCTATTAAGAGTATTGAAGATATAAACCGCATTACCCAATATTTAATAAGTGAAGAGCGATGGCGTGATAATATGCTTTTTATTGTCGGAATTAATCTTGGCCTTCGTGTAAGCGATCTCCTGAGATTAAGGTTTTCGCATTTAATAAATGAAAACTTAACGTTTAAAGATAGGTTCCCTTTGCTTGAGAAGAAAACGCGGAATACCAGAAAGACGAAGAAGAATAGATACCTGACAATCAATAACGCAGTAATCGAGGCGGTAACGCTCTATCTTGAGCATACTCCGGGCATAAAATTGAGTGACTATATGTTCAGGTCGGAAAGTACAGGCGGTAATTATAACGAGGAAAATCAGGCGGACAAAGAGGCCAGACCGTTGAGCAGGAGCTCAGTGGACAGAATTCTTAAGGGCATAGCCAGAGATCTCGACCTTGACATAAAGGTGTCTACTCATACTTTGAGGAAAACATTTGCGTACCACCAAATGGTTATGAGCGGCAACTCTTCGAGAAAGCTTCTGGTGCTTCAAAAAATGTTTGGTCACTCGTCTGCAGCACAAACACTTGACTATATAGGCATTACCAGAGAGGAAATCGAGGATGCCTATAAGAAGCTGAACCTCGGAAGTCTTACTTGCAATTACCTTGCAGACAGTTCAGTAGTAGAGGTTAATGCAATGTGATTTGATGTGGGTTGACAAAAAGGTGTTTAAGCAAAGCCTGTGTTTTCAACGGGTTGAGAGACAATACTAATTTTAGATGTAATGCAGTGTCATAATGGGCATTAGCAACCCTTAACTGACAACAACTGAGGTCGGAAAGGCTCCCGACACTCCTTGTAAGGGGAACCTGAGATGCAGGATACGCCGCCCTGCCAGTTGTGTGATATAGAGAATCCAGTGGTATAACGCCACTGGATTTTCTACCATAAAAAAAGAGCCGCTAATGCGGCTCTACGCTTCAGCGTATTTTACGCCATAAGGCTTTTACGCCAGTGCAAATCACCTAGGTAATAATCCCAGAGATAATGCCTATCAAAATGGCTTTAATCATACGCTGTCCACCTCCTTTCTGAGTTGAAGTCAAGTGACTAAAACTAATAGAAAGTGATGGTAAGTCGCGGTTGAATTGTATCATACATCCAACGTAAAAGCAAGGATGGATTAGTCCGCCACATAATTAAGCACCCTCTTACGAGGGTGCTTTTTCATGCTCAAAATTAAGGAGGAACGATATGAGTAATTCACTTGAGTTTTGTAAGAGGATAGCTCAAAACCCAGCAAGGTCTACATATTCTGATCGCGAGTGGAGTAATGCGAAGGAGAGCTTGGACACAAAACTTTTATTCGACGAGATACTTAACGGCAATTACAAATATAGATATGCGTACTATGTAGATCACGATAGGCTTGAGTTCGATATTGAAATAGAGTTTAACGCAGAGGCAGAGTTTGATTATTTTACATCGGAGACAATTATTTGCGACGGGTCATTGTATTTTGCCCCCAAATTGATCTGCGCTCAAAATGTTGTGTGTGGTCGGACATACAACAAGGATATAGGTGAGCCGAAGAGAGACAGCCGCAGCAGGATCGTAAAGGGCAGGAATAATTCATATGTGCAATTTAAAAATGGGAGCATTATAAGGGTAATTGTTGCGAGAGAATCTGCTCGTGGGATCCGATCTCATTTAATTATAGTTAGCCCCGAAGTTAACAAGGAGACAGTAGAATACGTCTTACGACCAATGGAAACTTTGAAAGGATAGATTATGAATAATAAAATAATTGAAGTATTAGATTATCTTGGCGAGAAAATAGGCATCGTTGTTGATTGGACTGCGGAAAATATTTATCCTCAAGTGCTGAATATTATGGCGCGGTATAGAGCCTATGAAATGATATGCGATGCCATTTGGATGTTGCTTGGAATTGGCTTTTGTTTCGGAGTATATTTTATAATAAAGAAATCAGTCCTCCCCGCGAGAAAAAGATGTGAGGAAGAGAAGGTTGATAATCTTTGGTTTGAGTACTATTACTCCGGGCCAGATGCTAGTATGGGAGGAATGGTTATAGTAATAATATTAATAGGGCTTGCAGTAATATTAAGTGGTTTTTTTATTTACTGCTTACAGGACTTGATTAAGTGGGCGGTAATACCAGAGATACGATTCTATGAAGTTATAAAGGGAGTTGTGTAATGGTGGTGAGATTATGAGCTTTTTAATAGGTTTAATACATGGAGTCTGTATTATGAGTGTTTTTGCCTTAATAGGAATAGAACTCTTCAATCGTGGCAAAAATTATGGAGCGTTGTTCTGCGGACCGGCAATGTGGGTAGCGGTGATTTGTGCTGATATATATGGATGCATAACCGATTTTCATAAATTGAACGAGCGAGGGCTTGTTTGGTGCCCCGATGAAAAGATTCGATGGTGTAAATCCAAAGACATTGATGCTTTGATAGAAACTACCCAAGGGTATGGGTTTGTTCCTATAAAGTGCAGGGAAAGCGAGGGCTGGGATGTGAGCCTTTGGCACAAGGATTACCCTGGCAATACAAGATACACTCCACAGACTATATGGAAACGATATGAGCAGGTAGATAAGGCAGTAGTTTCAAAAGCTCGAAAAGAATATAAAGAATATTTGGAAAGGCACGAAGATGAATGAATGCAGGAACATGAGCTGTGGGTTCCGTTACAATAGAAGCTCAAGTATTTACGGATGTGAACATGTAGCTTGCCCCAATAAATACACAGGGCAGACGATAATTGTATCAGACCAAACACTCTCGGACGAAGAATTTGAGCAAACAGTGAAAAATAAATTTAAGTATTAAATGTAAGGAGGTTATCTTTATCAACAGAGCAGGTAAGCGGGCTTTTACGAAGAGCGCTCGTAAAGCAGGTATTAGTAAGGCTGATGCCGAAAAATATGTATTCATCGTGAATGAGGGGTCGGGTACTCCGTCGCCGCCTCAAGAAATAGAGGAAGGCGGCAAGGTCAGATTAAATTCTGAACTTATCAAGGCTCGAAAGAATTATCCGAGAATGGCTGAACGCTATCGAGAGTTTGTTGAGCAGAATGAGGACACGGTTTTTACGGCTCACGTTGAACGAGAAAATATGATAAGTATGGTCGAAGAGCCCCGATGGTTGTTTTGGAGTGGCGATTTGATCAAGGTCGATGACACCCAGTAGGGTGTATTTTTATACCCCAAAAAAACAGAGATGAGGCGTTTATTGAATGAGTATATCTAATCTCAGTATGCAAGAGGTGCTGGAAGTTTGTAAGACTTATGGTGCTTCTGTAAAAGAAGGATCGGGCCGTGTCACTATTGCTGCAAAAGAGTTTGAGGTAGAAGAACTTTTTAAATCGACTCACCCACTTCATAATAAAAGACCTAAAGGAGAGACGCATGTCTAATAAAGAATTATTCATCGAAATATGCAAGAAGAACATAAAGCGAACCGGAATAGACGATTTGGTTAAGTGGCTTGAAAGTAGCGATTTCTTTGTGGCTCCGGCCAGTACAAGATATCACGGCAGCTACGCAGGTGGCCTGTGTGAACACTCGATTAACGTCTATAAGGCGTTGGTTAGGCTCGTAAATCACTATCCTGAATTTGATTTTGATCCTGAGTCGTTAGCTATCGTGGCTTTATTCCACGATTTATGCAAGGTTAATTTCTACGCAACGGAAAAGCGTAATCGCAAGAACTCTGAGACAGGCCAGTGGGAATCCTATGATGCCTACAGTATTAAGGAAAAGTTCTGTTTTGGTGGGCACGGCAGCAAATCAGTGTACCTTGTGCAGAATTTTATGAAACTGAGTCCTGAGGAGGCGGCCAGTATCAACTGCCATATGGGGGCATTTTCTGACAGTAATGTCGGTAGCTCGTTTGAGCAGTTCCCCTTAGCGTGGTTTTTACATATAGCGGACGGAATGGCAACCTATGTGACCGAGAATATGAAAGGATGATTGAATGGCAGAAGAGTTAAATTTACTTCAAAAACTTGCGAAGATCAGGAAAATGACCGAGGTTATTCAGAAGAACAAAAAGGGCTTCAATTATAAGTATACATCAATCGATGAGATCCTTGCCAGGGTAACTGCTGGTATGGATAAGTATGGGGTTTCCCTTATTCCAAAGGTGATGTCGGGGACCGAGATTGTTGAACCCAATCAGTATGAGAAGACTAAGTTTGCCAAGGACGGTACGCAGTACACAGAACGGGTCAACGAAATTATTACTCACGCATCAATAATGTATACGTGGATCAACAATGACAATCCCGTTGACTACATAGAAGTACCGTGGTTCATAGTCGGCAGTCAGCAAGACCCAGCGCAGGCTTTCGGCAGCGGTCTTACATACGGCTTGCGCCAGTTCATGATGCAGTTCTTCCAAATTGCAACGCTTGACGGAGAAGACCCCGACAGCTGGAGAAGCAAGCAGAAAGAAGCTGAGCTGACAGAGAGCAAACTGATAGCGGAAAAGCTGGTCGAGGAAATTAATATGTTCGTCAATGACACACTGGCTGCGCACCCCGAACAGCGAGACGATATAATTGCCATCACAAAGAAATACGTCAAGATCAACGGCAAACCCAGTGGCAATTATCTCAGCATCACCGATCCCGGGGTTGCAACAGAGCTGCTTAAAGCGCTTAAAGAGAATATAAAAAAGGAGAAATAAGATATGCTTAATAATGTAACGATAATGGGAAGACTGGTAAAAGACCCCGAGCTTAAAATAGTAGGTAATGGTACCTCAGTGGTTCAGTTTACGATTGCGTGTGACAGAGAGTATACGTCCAAGGGCGAGGAGAGGCAGACGGACTTCTTTGATTGTACTGCATGGAGAGGTACAGCAGAGTTTATCAGCAAGTATTTTGCTAAGGGACGCATGATTGCAATCACCGGTAGGCTCCAGACGAGAAGTTACGAAACCAAGGAGGGATTTTCTCGTAAGGTAACGGAAATTGTGGTCGATAAGGCCAACTTCTGTGGCGACAAGAGCACCGGTTCCGGTTCGTCAGCTCCTGCCGGTAAGGCATTCGAGGCTGATCCCGAAGAGCTGCCCTTCTGATTTGATGTATGAATCTTCGACACATCATTGAACAAATGACCTGGAGCTACTCCAGGATAAGGTGTTTTGAAGATTGCCCATACAAATTCTTTCTCACATATATAAAGCACTATCCGGAAGAACGCAGGTTTTTCGCGTCCTTCGGCAGCTTTGTCCACGCAATTCTGGCATCCTATCTGAATGGGGAGCTGCGAAAGGACGAGCTGGCACAATACTACATCCTAAACTTTCAAAAAGAAGTAGAGGGCAAAGCTCCGAGCGATAAGATATTCGAGAGCTATTTTAGCGGCGGATATGACTATCTGAGAAATTGCCCTCTGTCTCCTGAGAATACAGTGGCAGTAGAACTTCCGGTAGATTTTGAGCTCAACAGTTACAGGTTCACGGGTTTTATAGATTATATACGGCAGGAAAATGACTTGCTGATTCTCGGCGACCATAAGTCCAGGGCATTAAAGCCCAGGTCTAACAGGAAGAAACCAACTTTGAGCGATAAAGAGTTGGATAAGTATTATGAGCAGCTGTATTTGTACTGCAAGCCGGTGTACGAACTCTACGGAAAGTTTCCTGACCTTTTAGAATTCAATTGCTTTAGAACGAGAACGATTATCTCAGAGCCGTTTAGTAAAGATAAGTATGATGCGGTTTTGCAGAAGTTCGGAGAACAGCCTGAGAAGATTGCCAGCAATGAAAGCTGGCACCCCAGCCTGGAGTTCTTCAGATGCAGGTATTTATGTGGGAAGAATGCGGCATGCGAATATTATCAGACAAACGAGGGGTGATAAGGATTAGGGCATCAGATATAACATGCATTGAGAGCGAGGCCGGTATAATTGCTACGCTTTTTAGACATCCCGACTTCGCTTATTATTCAGAGGATTTACTCCCTCAGCATTTTTCAGACCCCTGTAACAGATATATGTACCTCGCGATATCAATTCTAACTCGTAAGGACATCATGTGTATAGATGCGTTCAATATCCTTGAGGCGTTGAACTCTGATGAGGCAACACGGAGTTATCCGTCGGCGTTAACTGCCGAGAGCATTAATGAGTTCATTGATGCGAGTACGGGAATTGCCCGTGATACTTTGGAAGAGTACAAGCTACTCGTGTCTAATGTTGTTGATGCAGCGTTTCGCAGAGACATATTTGAAATGCTTCAAAGCTGTCAGAAGATGTGTGGAGACATGGGAATGAAGGATGTCGAGCAGAAAATCTACACTGCTATTGACGATGTGATGATGGATTTCGCCAGCACGAGCGAGGTTCCTCAGTTCAAAGACATAGTCGATGACATTTGGGCAGAGATAGTTTCTCGGCAAGGAGAAGATGTTTCGGGCATTCCATTTAAATTCCCGGAGCTCAACAAATATGCGACTATAGAGCCGGGGGAGCTATTCATATTCGCTGCTGAAGCTAAGCAAGGCAAGAGCATGATGCTTCTGAATGAGGCGGTGGATCTTATGAAAAAAGATTTGGCCGTTTTGTACATAGACAGCGAGCTTAATACTCGGATGTTTACCACTCGTTTGGTGTCACACTTGACTGCAATACCTTTTGGCAGAGTTAAGAACGGATCGTACTCCGAAGAAGAGTCTATTAAAATAGAGGAAGCTATTGCATGGCTTAAAACACGGAAGTTCACACATTTGTACATACCGATGTTTGATATGCAGACCATTTATACGGCAGTCAAGAAAGTAAGGCATACCCAAGGGCTTGATGTTCTCATCGTTGACTATTTCAAATCCAGCGGTAGTGGAGATGCTTTTGACTCTTATCAGGAATTGGGTAGGTTTGTTGACTGCATTAAAAATAAGGTCTGCGGTGAAATGGGCATAGCGGGTATAGGTGCGGCGCAGTTAAACTCAGCCGGTAGAGTAGCTGATAGTGCGAAAATCGGAAGAAATGCCTCCACTATAGCAATCATTACTGACAAAACTCCGGATGAGATAGCGTTGGATGGCGCTGATTGTGGTAATAAAAAACTGAGAGTCATTCTTAATAGAAACGGTGCTCAGATGACCGATGATGAGTACATAGATCTGAATTTCCAGGGCAATCTCGTATCATACGAGCAGGCAAAACAGCATGCGGTTTATACGCCGTTTTAGGAGATTAGTATGTATCCAAAACAGACGATAGAAATAAAAGTAGCTCCTCACCTAAAAGGTATAGACGAGGAGATCGACGGAGAATTCAAAATTGGGATGGCTATATAGACCAGGAGACGGGTGAGTTGATAATGGAAATTGTCCCATTACAGAGCAAGAAGGTTGATTTTAAATAGAATATCATCAAACTCATCTCCGGCTGTAGCAGACTTTGTCAAAGAAAGGAGTGCCCTGTGGAGATATCTGAGCTCGTAGAATCGGTGGATATATTAGATTATGTATCGCAGTTTGCGGATTTTGAGGAAAAGGGCGGAGAGTTTTGGTGCCTTTCTCCGCTTCGGTCTGAGAAAACACCGTCTTTCTCGATCCGAAGAGAAACCCAACAATTTTATGACTTTTCTTCAGGCAAAGGCGGCAATGTACTGAGTTTTATCCAGTGTTATTTTAAATGCAGCTTCCCCAAAGCGCTCGATATCCTCAAAACATACGCCGGTGTAACAGGGGAAATAACTCAAAGGCAGAAACTGCCCGCCACAGCAGTAGCAAAACGGTTTAAGCCAACGAAAAATCATCAGAAAATTGAAAAGTCAGTGATTTTGCCGTCCGATTGTATGGAAAAGTACGAAAAACGTGCGGACAAGCTTGCAGTTTGGGAAGCAGAAGGCATAACACCTGCAATTATGGAGAAATATCAGGTTGCTTATGACGCAGTGTCTAATAGAATAGTCTACCCGATCAAGAATATAAACGGAGACATCATAAATATCCACGGCAGAACGCTTGAACCGGACTTTAAGGAACGAAAACTGCGAAAATATACATATTTCTACCCTTTGGGCGTTCAGTCCACCATCTATGGAATATCAGACAATATGGAAAGCGTTAGAGATAAGGGCGAAGTGATTCTTTTCGAGGGCGCGAAGTCTGTAATGCAGGCTGAGGTGTGGGGTTTTGACAACTGTGGTGCAGTTTTAACCTCACACCTTAGTCCGGAACAAATGAAAATACTTATAAAGCTTGGTTGTAGGGTGGTTTTTGCTCTTGATAAAGATGTAGAAATACGTGAAGACCAAAATATCCGAAAGCTCAAGCGGTTCGCTAAGGTGGAATATGTTAAAGACACTAAAGGTTTGATAGGCGACAAGGATAGCCCTGTAGATGCAGGAGAAGAAACGTGGAGAAAATTATATGCAGAAAGGAGGAAGCTCTAATATCAGATAACTACATAACTTATCATCTGCATTCAGATGACAGTCTCTTAGATAGTTGTACAAAGTTTAAAGACTATGTAGATATGGCAGTTCAGAATGGGCAGAGAGCAATTGCTTCTACGGAGCATGGTAAACCGCTTAGTTGGATCGCCAAGAAGATGTACTGCGATGAAAAAGGAATCAGGTTTATACACGGGTGTGAGATATACCTGACTGAAAGTCTTGAGCCCAAGGTTCGAGACAACTACCATACTGTATTACTGGCTCGTAATATGGAAGGAGTTCTGGAGCTGAACAGGCTTGTCAGCAAGTCGTGCGACGAAGATCACTTCTATTATACCAACAGAATCAGTTTTGATGAGTTTCTCGGTATATCAAAAAACATCATCAGCACAAGCGCTTGTTTGGCGTCTCCTTTAAACAAATTACCGCGTGACCATCCGAGGTACATGCAGCTCGTTGAGAAGTACGACTTTCTTGAAGTTCAGCCGCATAATCATCCAGAACAGATAGAGTTTAATAAGCAGCTTTTGCAACTGTCCCGACGGACAGGGAAGCCGCTTATCGCAGGAACCGATACTCACAGTTCTACTAAATATAAAGCTGAGTGCAGAGCTGTTTTGCTGGGAGCAAAGCATAAGAATTACGGAGATGAGGATGCTTTTGACCTGACATACAAAACACACGACGAGCTGGTTGGGATGTTCAAGACACAAGATGCATTACCAGAAGCAGATTATATGAAGGCAATCGAGAACACTAATTTGCTTTATGATATGACAGAGGATTTTGAGCTCGACACCAGTATCAAATACCCAATACTGTACGGAAGTGCTGAAACGGACGAGGCAAAATTCATTGAAATAACACACCAGAAGTTTGAGGATAAGCTGAGATCGGGAATTATCCCTAAAGAGCAGGAGCAGGCTTTTCGAGATGCTATAGAGGAAGAGCTCAGAGTTTTCTCCAAGCTTAAAATGTGCGGCTTCATGCTTTCGATGAGCGAATTGATTTCGTGGTGTAAAGAAAATGATTTTGCCATCGGAACAGCGCGAGGTTCTGTAGGTGGAAGCCGAGTTGCATATGTAACGGATATCATTGATTTGAATCCGGAGACATGGCACACAGTATTTTCACGCTTTTGCAACGAAAACAGAAGTGAGATAGGTGATTAACAATTTAGTCACCCTGCGTAGTAATATGCAGTAAAAAAGCTGGTGAACATATAAATATATGGTGTGGTGGTTAAATCCACCGCTAACGGAGAACCCTAAACATTATGCATGGGAATTCCGTGGTAAGCTGATTATAAACTAATATCAAATACAGGAGAGTGTGTTGGAACTTTCAGACATAGATGCACAGTATAAAAGAATCCCAGGGTTTGACGATTATTATATAACGGAATGCGGCGAAGTTTATTCTACACGGTTAAGAGGTAATGAACAGGAGCCGCGTTTGCACAAATTGAAACCCAAAAACCCAGGAGCAAGCAATAAATATTTAAATATAATTCTCTGTAATCAGACCGGTCAGCATACAAAGTCTGTACACCGATTGGTTGCGGAAAACTTTGTGGAAGGTTACTTTAATGGTGCCGTGGTAAACCATATAGATGGGAATAACAGGAACAATATGGCATCGAACCTAGAGTGGGTGACAACGGCAGAGAATATACATAAATCATATATCACATCGGGTAAGTCGGCGAAGCGAAATTATTTGGAGTGGAGGCTATTTAGCCCAGACGGTGATTTATTGGGTGTGTTTTATAATCATGTAGATATGGAGTCGTATGTTACAAATATGCGACTTAATGCCGCGCCAACACAACTTACCAAGAATGGTAAAAGCAGAGGATATTATATTGAAAAAATGAGAGTTTATAATCAGAAACTGTAACGACTATCCGAAAGGAGTACTGCTGCGGTGAAAGTCCGCAGTGGGAAGCGCCAGCCCCCATATTTTGTTATGGGTGAAGATATAGTCTACTCCCCTAAGTAAATATCGGGAAACCGAGGGTATTAAGGATCGACATAGACTGCGTTGAGACAGATCGCCCAGCGATATTCAAATATATCATCGGACGATTTGGCGCAGATAAAACAGCCCGTGTTGCAGCATACGGTACATCGCAGGCTAAAGGCGTGATTGACGATGTGGGTAGATATCTTGCAAAGCAGTGGACTGAGGGGCATCCGGGTGTTGGAAAGGTTAAGGGCATTAGCGGTAGGGATGAAACGTACTTAGATAATACCGCAGAGAATCCATGGTCACTTCCTAAGATAGCAAAAATCAAAAATGAATTTGAAGCAGACGAAGAACGAACCAAAAAGAAGTATCCGGAACTATTCTATTATCTTGATGGACTTGTAGGCACTAAAGTTTCACAGTCGGTTCATCCCGCAGGCATGGTCATCAGCCCAATAACGCTTGATGATAACTACGGAGTGTTTGATAAAGATGGTGAATCGTGCCTTATGATGGATATGGAAGAAGCCCACGAGGTAGGAGTCGCAAAATATGATTTTCTTGTGCTCAAGACGGTGCAGGTTATTAGAGATACCTGTAAATACCTTGGCAAACCATACCCCAAGACGCACGAAATCAACTGGAATGATGAAGCTGTGTGGACGGATATGATTAGATGCCCATACGGGATATTTCAGTTTGAGGGTAAATTCGCCTACGACTCACTAAAACGCTATCGACCTCAATCAATCTTTGATATGAGTTTGATTACGGCGTGTATTCGACCATCTGGAGCGTCATACAGAGACGAGTTGCTAGCTAAAAAGCCGCACAGCAATCCGTCGAAACTAATTGATAAGCTGCTTGAGAATAATCTTGGATATCTGGTTTATCAGGAGGATATTATAGCTTTCCTGCAACAGATATGTGGTCTCACCGGTAGCGAAGCGGATAATGTGCGTCGAGCCATAGGCCGTAAAGATGCGGATAGACTTCAAAAAGCCCTGCCTCAAATATTGGAGGGGTATTGTGAGAAGTCCGACCAGCCAAGAGATATAGCTGAAGGAGAAGCTAAGGAGTTCCTCCAGATCATTGAGGATGCGTCCTCGTATATGTTTGGGTAAAAGATTTGCTCATTTCTTGTGAACCTGATTGTTCAGGGGTGTCTCATAAACGAGGCTAACGGTATCAGCTGAATAAGACCGCAGCATGAAGTCCTGCAGGAAGATATGCTAATAAATTACGGACGAAGCCGCTGACTAAGAGAGCCTACGGTCCAGAGATGGATAGCAGGTAATACCGTGCTAAGCTGATAGTATTAAACCAGCCAGCAAATTTAAAAACTGATTCGGCTGGTGGGTTCGTGTGGGAAAAACTATCAGAAAGTGTAACGACTATCCCGCAAGGGAGTACACCGGGGGATGAACTACCGGTGGAAGTGCAAGAACGACTAATGCCGAAGATATAGTCTGTACTGTTAGAAATAACAGAGTATTACGATAATCACTCGATAGCCTATTGCTTGCTCGGGTATTTATGTGCTTACTATCGATATTATTATCCGATAGAGTTTATTACAGCGTTTCTTAACGACGCAGCTAACGATGAAGACATAAGAAATGGCACTGAGATGGCGAAGCAGTATGGTATAACGGTGTCTATGCCTAAGTGGGGGCTGTCAAAAAGCAACTACTTTTTCACAAAAGAAAAAAACATTATTACAAAAGGCTTGGCCTCAGTAAAGTATATGTCGGATTCTGTTGCCAATGAGCTTTATAGTCTTGCCTACAATAGACAGTATTCATGTTTCATCGATGTTCTGAGGGATATAGACACAGAAACGAATTTGAATACAAGGCAGCTTGACATACTTATAAAGCTTGACTTCTTTTCGGAATTTGGTAATCAACGAGAACTTCTTAGAATTTCTGAGATTTTCTACGATTGGTTCAAAAGAGGAGCGGCAAAACAAATCAAGCGTGCGATTATAGACGGCACGGCATTTGAACAAGCAGTGTCTAAGCACGCTGTTGGAGTAACAAAGGCGGGAACCGAATCAAAAAGCTACACATTGCTTGATACTGTTGCCATTTGCCGTGACTGCGAACTCGTTATCAAAAATGCTAAGCTCAAAGATCTCAGCGTTGTTATGAAAGCCAAGAATTTCAGCGATGCAATGGGCTATGCAGGATATGTGTCCGGCAAAGAAGAAGATAGGCGGAAACTGTTTGTGAAGAACATATTCCCGGTTTCGAGTAGAGCCGGCAAACAGTTCGGGTATAACGTCTTAACCCAATCGCTTGGCTCAGGCAAAGACGGGAGATTCACGGTTTACAACAGAGAATACGACAAAGATCCAATAAAAAAAGACGATGTTATCGTTTGCAAAAACTACAAGAGAGATAAGGGATACTACATACTTAACGATTATGAACACCTATACGCATAGGAGGCGGTTTGAATAGTTGTAGACATTTATAACACAGATAACCAGTATGATCTCATCTGCGCCGACCCGCCGTGGAAACAATCGAAGGGCGGCAAAAAAAGCGTCAGACCCAATAGCAGCGGTACTCAATTGGAGTATCCCACATGTTCGCTTGATGAGATAAAAGGGCATCTAAAAACGGCATCTGAATTGTGCGGAGAGAACTCCGTGCTTTTTTTATGGGTAATTGATAAGTATCTTTTTGATGCTCAGCGTATAGCTGAAGAACTCGGCTATAAACTTCACGCACGTATGGTTTGGGATAAAGTGACCGGTATTCCTGCGGCGTTTACAGTTAGGTTCGGTCATGAGTATCTGCTGTACATGTATAGGGGTAGGCTGCCGCCTGTCGCAGCGGGTGAGCGCGGAAAAATACATACGGTATTTCGTGAAAAGGCAAGGCGACACAGCCAAAAGCCTGAGATATCATTTGAAATAATGCAGCGTCTGTATCCAGAGGCAAGAAAGCTTGAGCTGTATGCTCGGCAAGAACGACCGGGATGGGACTGCTGGGGTAATGAGCTTAATACATAAGGAGTGCGTACTTGAATATTAAATGTAATTTCTGTGGTAAAGAAATGGACGAGTTTGATATTATGTCGGATTTCACAATATCAAAGAAAATCGGATATGGAAGCATACACGATGGGGAAGAAGTAGACTTGAAACTTTGCTGTGCTTGTTTTGATAGGGTTACACACGCGTGTGTAATAGATCCGTTTATTCGTGTTACTGATGTTGTCCTCGCAGAAAGCGGTGAATCAAATGCCGGTTAACTATGTGACAACGAATGCGAATGAGTATACATTCGCGAACGAATATATAATCTCTGATACTACAAGCTGGGCACACACCAACTCTGATATTACAAACTGGACATACATCCATAACTACGAACTTACACCTGAGGACATTGATCGGATATTCGGCAGAATAAATAGAGTGAGCCCAACGAATGACATATATTTAGAAACTACAATTGCTTATCCAACGGTGGAGCCCCAAGAGGAAGAAGAGTTTGATACAACAGAAATCGAGAAATATATTGATTCATTAGAGAAGGAGGTGGTCGGGACAGAGAATTGACTACATGAAAGGCTGAAAAGCCGGAAAGGATATAATGGATAGAATCGAAAAAATTGTACTGATATTATTTGCGCTGCTTTTGCTCGGAGTATTTTTCGGCGGCTCATTTATAGAACCCGCAGAAACCTCAACCGAACCGACGGTCGCTCCGACTATCACACCCATGCCAGCCCCGACGGAGACACCGACTGCAACTCCGACTCCTGAGCCGACACCGACACCCGAAGAGAAATATTACACCGAGGATGAAGTGGTTATGGTAGCCAAGGTTTTATATGATGAGTGTAGAGGAATTGCCAGTAATACGGAGAAAGCTTGCGTTGTATGGACAATCTGCAATCGTGTTGATGCGGGTTATGGTTCGACAATAGCTCACGTGATAACCGCTCCCGGACAGTTTGCATATAGGCATCATGCTCCTGTTTGGGACGAGCTTTACACCCTAGCAGAGGACGTTCTTATGCGTTGGAATCGGGAGAAAAACGGCGTACCGAATGTCGGTCGGGTGCTTCCCAGAGATTACATGTGGTACTCAGGCAACGGCTATCATAATTACTTTAGAAATCATTACAATGCTGCCTATGGCTATTGGGACTATTCCATTGAAAGTCCATATGAGAGTTGAGCAGCCCGATGGGGTTGTATTTTTATATGTGTTTTTAGACTGAAAGGATGAGAGCTTGTTGCTGAAAATTGAAAACACGGAAGTAATGGGTTGGGAAGCTGCTATTAGAGGAATGCGTAATCCGATGAACTCTTGGGAAAAGAGCGATAGTTTCTGCAAGCCATCGACGGAGAATTGCTGCGGTTGCCATGAATACAATAAATGTGCTTATATTTTTGAATCGGCCGGGAAACCATATCGAGGAGATGTCGGCCCAAATGACCTAGATCTCATGACTCGCCTCCGCAACGCCGGTACAGACCATCGTAAGTTTATGCGGATGATTACCGTATATTTAGACATTACGGCTCCGCTGTATTGGTGGAAAGAATTCGATACCTACAAAGTCGGAACGGTCGCCAATTCCTGTTCTACGATGCACAAGATTGCGGATAAGGAGTTTACGCTGGAAGATTTTAGCCACGATCATCTCATTGATTCTATTGATGAAAACTGGGATATTGCGGCAGGAGATGAATGTCGAAGTACACCGCTTGACATTCTTTATACCGTAATTAACGCTCTGAATCTTTATAGAGAAAAATACCTCGAAACCAAAGACAAGAAATACTGGTGGCAGATGATCCAGCTGCTGCCGAGCTCGTATAACCAGCGACGAACTGTCATGCTTAACTATGAGGTTCTGGCTAATATGTATAAGAGTCGCAAGAATCATAAGCTGGATTGCTGGGTTGTCTTCTGCAATTGGATAGAAACTTTGCCATATGCAAAGGAGCTAATTTGTAATGTGGACTGATATTTCCGCGAACTATGAAGCGTCAAGTGACGGCCACATTCGCAATAGGAAAACTGGGAAAATTCTCGCGGAATTTGTTGGCAAAGATGGCTACCTTAGAACACAATTCGATGGGAAAACAAGGACTGTCCATCGAGTGATTGCCAAGGCGTTCATTCCGGCAGATGCCGGAATGAACTTTGTCAATCATAAGGACGGAAACAAGCAGAATAATTCAGTTGAAAATCTCGAATGGTGTACACGGGGAGAAAACATGAAACACGCATATTCCCACGGTTTGAAAAAACCGCCGAAAGGTGAAGCGAATGGGCGTGCGAGATTATCTTCCGAAGATGTTCAATTCATAAAAGAAAATTACAAGAAGGGTGATGGAGAATATGGTGCAAAGGCGCTTGCCAAAAAATACAACGTTGCACATCAAACGATATGTGCCGTTGTCAGTGGCCAAAACTGGCGACGAGTGGCATGAGTTCTGTGCATGGATCGAAACACTTCCTTACGCCAAAGAATTGATTATAGGAGAATAATACATATGAAAAAAGTTATTTGTATTTCAGGTAAAGCTCAGCACGGTAAAACCACCACAGCGAATCTTATGAAAAACTATCTTGAAGATAGAGATGAGAGAGTTCTTATCATAAGCAATGCGGGTCTCGTCAAGTATGTCTGTAAGACGTTCTTTGGCTGGGATGGTAATAAGGACGATGCAGGTCGTGCGCTGCTGCAGTATGTAGATACGGATATTGTTAGAAAGCGTGACCCTGATTATTGGGTAGAGTTCTTACTCAGTATGATGGATTTCTTCAAGGATGAGTGGGACTATATAATAATCGATGACTGCCGCTTCCCGAACGAGATAGACAACTGGTGGGAAGACGGCTACGAGGTATGCCATATCCGCGTAAACAGAGACGGTTTTGATAGTCCTCTCACGGACAAGGCTAAGGCTCATGAGTCTGAACACGCGCTCGATAATATGGAGTGCGACTTCGAGATAGATAACTCCGGGTCGATGGCGGAACTCAAGGAAACGGTAGAGGAGGTCGCTAAGTGGATTACCGGAGAGATAACTGAAGAGAAGTATGCCTCTATGCTGATCGCTGCAAAGGATTTTGTCCAGCGTGCTATGAGTAAGCTTGAGCCTGAGAAAGTGATAAAGTTCTTCAAAATCGCAACCAGGGAGCTCGACAATATTTGAGAAAACTAACAATCCTCGTTGATGCAGACGATACGATTGAGTATTTGGCCGAACATAATAGAAAATTTGATGCCGAAGCTCACGGGATAAACAGAGTGAGTGATTGGCGAGACGCATACAACCTGATATTAGATTATGCATTAGACTTAGATGTATTTGGAGGCGATGGGAAAGAGTGAGGATAGTATTATATTCAACCGGATGCCCGAAGTGCGCTGTAATTAAGAAAAAACTCGATGCAAACGGTATTAAGTATACTGAGAATAATAACGTAGACGAGATGGTGAGCTTGGGCATAAGCCACGTGCCGGTGCTGTCAGTGGACGGCAAGCTATTGAACTTTGCTGAGGCTAACCAGTGGGTCAACGAAAGATGAGGAACAAGCTATATGGAGATAAACGTAAAACTTGATAGGAACTTTACGACTCAGTTCAACAGATTAAAGGAAAAGTATGGTTCCGAAATGACGACTCTTAATGGGTTTGCAGACAACAATCTTAACCTAAGCGGGTTTATAGATAACTTTATAGACTCTGAGAATACAGCGAATTCGACAATCGACGCGAATGCAAACGTACAGTCGAAAGATATCGTTAACTTGATTAACGAAATAAAAAAGCCGTACACCAAGCTTCTTGGGTATAACAAACTTTTTTACGAAATGCAGAAAAAACACAGCTATCAGCGAGCTGTTGATATGCTGGAATCGGAGTGGAGAGGGGATATTTTTATCCATAATTCGTCCGATATTAGTTTTCGACCGTACTGCTTTAACTACGATCTTGAAGCTCTTGCCACGAAGGGCATGTTCTTCATTGATAACCTTACCACAACTCCAGCAAAACATTTAACTACGTTCTGTGACCATCTGCTCGAATTTATTTCGTGGGTGTCAAACCGGCAGACGGGAGCTGCCGGCATAGCAAACGCGCTTATGTGGATGTACTGGTTCTGGAAAAACGATATCTCTAACGAACACTACATAAAGAGTCCCGAATATTATAGAGATCAGTGTTTTCAAAAATTTATATTTGACCTGAACATGCCTTATCTTAGAATAAGTGAGTGCTCATACACAAATGTCTCTATATACGACAGAACATACTGTGAAGAAATGTTTGGAGGCTTTGTTTACCCAGATGGGCAATATTTTATAGACTGCATAGAAGAATTCATTGAGTTTGAGCAGGCGTTCCTTAACAAACTTTCAGCGATGCGAGAGGATAACCTTTTTACATATCCGGTGTTGACTTACTGCCTTGTTTATAGAGATGGGAAGTTTGTGGATGAAACATTCGCCAGATGGGCGTCTAATCACAATATGCGTTGGGCAGATGCTAATTTCCTCATATCGCCCGATACAACATCTGCAGCCTCCTGTTGCCGTCTTATATCGTCAATTACCGACCTCAAAGCAAATAAACTGCAGGGTGTAATGAACTCGATTGGAGGCTCGTCGTTGGATATTGGAAGCGTCGTGGTCACAACTCTAAATATGGCCGGATTCGCTTATCAAAGCAATGACATAGATGACTTCTTTAAAATCCTTAGAGAAAAAACAAAGCTTGTAATCGACACCAATGATGTTGTTAGGGGTATTATAAAGCGTAATGTAGATAAGGGGCTGCTCCCCAACTACTACTATGGTCTTATGAAATTTGACAGACAGTATAACACGATAGGAATTAACGGTCTTTGGGAGGCTGCGAAGCACTTCGGTCTTACGGTCTGTGATGAATTTGGGTATTGGGATTACACCGAAGAGGGAGTCGACTTTGCGGCTAAGGTGCTTGATACAATAAATGAAATTAAGGATAGTTATGACTTTGATTACTCCATTAACGTCGAACAAACGCCGATGGAGAACGGAGCGATAAAGGTTGCGAAAAAGAATAGTATCCTTTATGGCACTACCGATTACATAACGGGTAATCAATGGATAGCACTCAAAGATAAAGCTACAATACAGGCAAGAACTCGAATCGCAGGTATTCTCGACAATAAATGTGGCGGCGGGTGTATTACTCACTTGCAAATTAGTGCTCCGTTTACCACTGAAAAGCAAGCGTGGGATATGCTGAACTACGTGGCAGAACAAGGTGTGATATACTTTGCCTTTAACTTGATGATTAACACAGATGAAAACCACCACAGCTTCACAACAAAGATTTGTCCTCAATGTGGTCTTGAACCCTGTGACACATATCAGCGATGCGTAGGCTATTTAGTACCTACACGCTCGTGGTCGGAAGGGCGCAAAAGAGAACTTACAGAACGTGACTGGATGAATCTAAACGACATCATATTATAAAGGGAAGAAAATGCTGCTAAAAACAATTATAGATGAAGACTTCATCAACTACAAAGTTCCCTCCATGTTCATCGGAACGGCTTTTTGTAGCGGTAAGTGCTGTGTTGAGGCCGGGATTCCGCTGTCGGTATGTCAGAATGATGAGTGGCGTAAAGCAAACCCGATATTTGTTGAAGACTCAGATATATGCCGACGATACTTAAACAACAACATTACCAGTGCGATAGTTATCGGCGGGCTTGAGCCTTTTGAGCAGTTCTCCGAACTGTGTGAGCTGCTTGCTGCGCTCCGTAATAAGTACAAATGCAATGACGACGTGATAATATATACGGGCTATTATCCGGAAGAAATCGTTAGCGAGATTGAATTGTTAAAGTTCTACGGTAATATCATCGTAAAGTTCGGAAGGTATATTCCGAACAAACCTCATCGATACGACGAGCTGCTCGGTGTAGAGCTGGCGTCAGATAACCAGTTTTCGGAAAGAATATGCTAAAAAATAAGCGGCCTTGTTAGGCCGCTTAAACTATAGGAGATAATATGAAAGTTTCACTCAATCCTGATGCTGAGTATGTAAAAGAAGTAAGAGCAAAGCTGAAGGCCAACAACGGACATTGTCCGTGTGTGATAGAAAAAACCAAGGATACAAAGTGTATGTGCAAGGAGTTTCGCGAACAGATAGACAGGGGAGAACCTGGGTTCTGTCATTGCGAATTGTATTATGCTCAAAACTAAAAGGGAGATAAACTAGAGGACTGATATGAATACAGTAGCGAAATTTGAAAAGGTAAGTTTTGATGAATACTACAAAACTATAAAACCTCTGCTGCCCAGTGATTGGACTGACGAGGAAATAAAGCAGTCGTGGGAGGATATCGAACTGCCTACTCGTGCAACATCGGGTTCGGCAGGATACGACTTTCATGCGCCCGTAGGGTTCACAGTCGCTCCCGGAGCGCCGGTTGTAGTGCCTACTGGCATAAGAGTAAAAATCGCTGACGGCTGGTTGCTTATGTGTGCTCCTCGCAGCGGATTGGGCTTTAAGCATGGTGTGTCGTTAGCAAATACCGTCGGGGTCATCGATGCCGATTATTATCATTCAGATAATGAAGGACATATCATGGCAAAGATATGCGCAAAGAGCCAGGTTGAGATTGAGTATGGTCAGAAGTTTATGCAGGGCATACTCCTGCCATTTGGCATTGCGGAGGATGATGAAGTAACTGCTGAACGCAATGGCGGTTTTGGTTCAACCGACGAAGGTGTAAATAATGGATAGCAAACAAAGACCGGCTACTCCTCTTAAAGCTATAAAAATGTTCTGCGTTGAGTGCTTTGGGGGTAACGCAAGGGAAGTCAGCAGATGTACATCGCCTAATTGCCCTTTGTACGAATTTAGACAGGGCAAAAATCCGAGGCAAAAACGCGAATTAACCGATGAACAGCGTCGGCAGATGTCTATATCCTTTCGAGAGAAAGTCAGGAAATCCAAAGAAAATGCAGGGAGTAATACTTGATGAGCGGAGGAGCATTTAACTACACGAACGACAGAGCTTGTCAGGAGATATTCAATTGGATGTCTCCCGATTATGGAGAACGCGGATTCTCTAAAGGAAAAGAAGCTCGTAAAATTAACCCCATTAATGACAAGCAGTTGTCTGAGTTGTGCTGGGACATGTTTTGTTTGCTGCATAGCTTGGACTGGTATCGGTCCGGAGATACCGGAGAAGAAACTTATCAGGCAGATGTTAAATACTTTAAAGATAAGTGGCTTAATAAAAATGCGGATACTCTCAGGAGAGAAGAGATAGATAAAAGCATAGAAGAGCTGAGAGAACAATTGTATACAGAGTTATTGTGAGGGCGCGAAAGCGCCCTCTATTTTTATAAAGATATGTTTAATTGGTTATAATTTCGTCAGGAGGCGGTAACAATGCATGCCAACATGAGAGAGTATAAGATTAAAAACGGAACAATAAGCGTTAACAGAAACTATACAGGCAAAGAATACGCTCAGGATGTGGTCAGAAGGTGTATTCTGTATTTAGCGCAAGAAGATAACTCTTTGACACACGAGCCAGCAAATGATATAATTAAAATCGGTTCAGATGTGCCGCAAAAAAGGAGGGCTTAAATTTGGCAACGGACCAACGAAAGGTAAGAACAAGAGTTGCCTATATCTACTTGCGGCTATCAAATGAAGATAAAAAACAAGGCGAATCAGGAAGTATAACCAACCAGCGAAAAATTCTCGAAGATTACTGTAAAAGAAATAATATCGCAATAGCACAGGAATTCGTTGATGATGACTACTCAGGCGGTAACTTTAAGCGCCCGGGATTTCAAGCAATGATTAAAGCACTTGAAACAGGGGATGGGGCAGACATGGTTATCACCAAAGACCTGTCCCGGCTGGGCAGAGATATGAGCGAATCGAGCTATTATGCGGAAAGGTATTTCCCCGAAAGAGGCATCCAGTACATTGCGGTTTATGACAATTTTGACTCCGAGCAAGACAATCTGTTGGCTCCGTTTCAATTTGCCATAAACGATGTTTACCTAAGAGACTCTTCGAAGAAAGTAAAGACGGCGCTCCATGCCATGATGGATCATGGAGAATATTGCTTTAGAGCACCGTATGGGTACAAAAAAGACGCTGACGA
>OJAW01000253.1_pt1 | contig 41269 bp, 34 predicted proteins | sample 1589151 | NCBI WGS metagenome assembly OJAW01 (sample SAMN03283290) | human gut metagenome | biome: human-associated habitat; material: feces | host: Homo sapiens | place: Peru | collected 2012
CTCCAAGGCTGTTTTTTAGGTTTTTGTTTTTGATTCCATTCACGATTCGGCAACATTGCATAATCTATTCCCCAGAAATATTCCACTGAGCCGATATAACTAATAACTCCGTGAGGTCACAAAACGATAATTGAGGTTTGCGGAGGGTAATGGGTGCGGATTTGAGGTTTTTTTGCTATATTTGCATCAGTATTTCCTCAAAACAGACATCTTTTGTCATCGTAAGCTTATGAGAAAGAACGTAAATCCACAAGCCGGTATCGCTGTAATCGACATCAACGATGTTCCCGAACTTTACAGCGGCATTAAATACTTCGACGGCGACATTGCGTTTGCCGATAAAATTTCCACCATTCCCAACCTTACCGATGTGTTTAAGGTTACTTTTGTGGCTGTGGTTTTCTGTCTGCGAGGAAATTTGAGAATCAAGCTCAATGATGTGGAGCACGTTGTGAATGAGCGCGAGGCTCTTTATATCGGTGCCAATACGGTGGTGAGCGATGTAGAGCACGAAGACGATTTCGACTGCAAAATAGTGGTGGTAGCCAACACGATGAGCATGAATTTTATCAACAAGAGCATTGTGGAGGCCGTGATGCTGATTGGCTCAAATCCTGTGGTGAAGTTCACGCAACACGAGAGCGAGTTGATGCTGAAGTACTACGAACTGGCAATGTTTAAGATTGAGCACCCACAAATCAACTACAGCCGCGAAACGCTGATGGGCATTCTCAAAAGTTTTGCCCTCGACCTGCTTTCGTGCGTGAGCAAGCACTTCACCGAGAGCGATAGCGGTATGCTGCGTCAGGGCGATAAGTTGTTCCACAAATTCCTGCTGCTTTTGGCAAGCAACGAAACCAACGAGCGAAGCGTGCAATTCTTTGCCGACAAGCTGTTTGTGTCGCCAAAATACCTCACCAGCATCTGCAACGAGAAGTGCGGCAGCACCGCCAGCGACCTCATAGCACGAAGCATTGTGAGCCGCATACAGCAGCTGCTCCAGTACAGCAACAAGAGCATCAAGGAAATAGCCGCTGAAATGAACTTCGACAACCTGTCGTTTTTCGGAAAATACGTAAAAAAGCACCTCGGCGATTCTCCAAACAATTTCCGCAAGAAAAACGCCTACGGCAAATAATTCCCCTCTCCACCCAGCGAATTTTCTATTGGGCCATGGTATCTTCATGTGGCTTATGACTTTTCATGGACAAAAATGCCTTGCTTGCGTAATAAATTCATTCGAAAGGAGTGATTTCCCAGATTTTATATTTACATTTGCGATATGTTAATACTCTTTTATTTTATCTGAATTTTTAGCACAACTTAGCCAAATGGATTTTCTGATATAAGTAAATTTGTTGGCAACTTTTGATGCTCAGGAATTTATAAATATCACTTCATTAAAGTGGTGTGTAATTAAGGATATTTACATTATAATTAATTTATATCACAAACTTATAAAAATTATCCATTATGAAAAATCGTCTATTTTTAATGATTGTAGCATTCCTGCTATTGCCCTGTAGTCTACTCTCCGCTTCGCTATCATCGAAAGATGCGGTGAACATGGTAAAAGGCAATTATCCTAATGCGAAGTATCGCTACTCATACACAAAAGTGGCGAAGGTCATTGACGACCAAGGCTGTTGTGATATTGATGGTAGCGTATATAAGGAAAATGAGTGGTTGGCTCAATGCGATTCGCTTTGGCTCGTGTTCGTTGACGAGAAACCGATGCAGGGTTGGGCACACGCCTGTAAATATGTTTATTTGCCCACAGATTATTCTGGTACTTCAACAGTTCCAATGCTTGTTATACCGGGCAAGCTTCCCCCAAGAAATGGTGTAAAGTTAACCCTATTTGGAGAAAAAGGAGAAGGCACTCGTTCAATCAAGGTTTCCCAAAAAACTAAAAACAATAAACGAATCATTGAAAATAGTTTTAGTCTTTCTGACACATCTGTAACAGATCTAAAATATGAGGTGGCAATCGTCAATTGTTTTAATGACATTGACTACAACTATCTTACATATTATTTTGACATGAAGTATTTTTATGAAATGCTACATAAGAAATATGGAGTTAATGATTTCCATATTTTCAGTGGGGTAAACTTTACATACGACTTTGCAGGAAACAGCGTAAATGTAGATGAAGAATTTTTCTATTTCGATGAATTAAGCAAAATCATAGACGACGGATGCTATGGCTACCGTGGCTATGAACCTACAAAGAAAGATTTCACTGATTACCTTAAAAGTAAGCAAGAGGCTGAGCCAGTAGACAACCTTATTATATTCTTCAGTGGGCATGGATACCATAATGAGAAAAAAAATCGTTATTATATTTGCTTTCCCGATGGTGACATGTCAGACATTGAACTAAAGAAATTATTGGATGCCATACCAACTCAGCATCAAATCATCATTATGGAGAATTGCTACTCTGGAGGGTTCATAGATGCACTTGCCGCAAAAGGAAGGGTAATTATGACAGCATGTTCAAAGGAAGAAGAATCTTTTGCAATGATAACAGACTGGCCTAATGAAAGCGAATATACATACGATAAAGATGGCAATCTCTGTTTGGACGTATTCTACAAGCACAACTATTACAATCTATTCTCACATATGCTTACTTCTGCGTTGAATGGCGAGCGACATGACTATGATTTTGATGAAAATGGTGAAATCATAGAGGGAGAAGGAATTAGGCCTGTAGCTTCTGATGTAGACTCAAATGGTAGAATATCTCTACAAGAGGCATTTGCTGCTGCCAATGACTGCATAAGAGACGTTCAAAAGAAGGCAAACAAAATGGTTTCTTCCGGGGAATATTTTCCTCAAACTGCACAGTATAGTTCATCGCCAAGCACCTTGGGTGAGGATTTCTCTTTTAATCATATTCCTGAAAGTTCAGAATTATTTATCCGTGACAATGACCTTGATTCGGGAAAAGAAGCAAATACAATTACCGACATATATTGGAATAGTCCCGACATGTGGACTTCCGTAGACGGCAACCACAATGAAAAATCGTTAAAGGGTCTGGAGCAATTGGTGGAGCCAATTCTTAGAGAAAACGAAACTTTGTACACTTATGTCAAGGTATCAAACAGAGGAATCTACGATTACGATGGTTATGGCAAATATCTACATCTGATGTGGAGTGAGCCTTCTATAAACCAAACGCCAGCTACATGGTTGGGTAATGGCAAGAACTTACTTGGAGGGCAAGCCGCTTATGTGAAAATAGAACAGCCTATCGCAGTAGGAGAGTCGTGTATCGTGAAGGTGCCTTGGACGTTCCCAAAATCGTTATACGAAAAAGCTATTTCTGAACAAACGGAGTTTAACTTCAGTATGCTTGCCTGCATCTCAGATGCAGAAAGCATATCAGAAGCAGAACTCTCCGACACTTTGAATGTGAAAATGCCCGCAGTACTATCACTCCGCAATCTCGCCCAAAAGAGTTTCACATTTCAAAATGTCGATGGTGGCGATTTTGAAATAGGCATCAGCTCCATCACAAAAAAAGCAGAAGCCTCTTACCAAATTTCATTTACAGCACCTGCTAAAACAGGGGCATCACTGTTATTGACATCATCCATATCGCCACAAAACACGATTTCTGTTAATGTTAAGGGGCAAAGTGAAAACGTGATTGTAGACTTGAATGACATGCCTTTTGGTCCAATAGCCACAACACTTGTCAGCAATGGTAAAGTGATGGACTCTAAGCAATTTATTCATCAAAGTAAATAATTATATTATACATGTTTGATTCTAAAAACTTATTCATTATGAAAAATTTATTAGTGATTCTATTGGCTGTTGTGGGAAGTTTGGCAGCATACGCCGCTGAGCACGAATACTTGCCACTGGTGGAGGAAGGAAAAACTTGGCATTATAAATTCTGGAAAGATTCTATAGGAAAGTACGATTGCTCGCTAACTATGAGAGGCGACACTCTGATTGAAGGAAAGACATACAAAAAAATATTTTTCTCAAGCAATCAGGTACACGATATGCAATGGCCCATAGCATATATGTGCGAAGACAATAAAGTGGTGACTGCTAAATCCAACACGGCGGCTATTGCTTGCTTGAAAATTGGTGTACCATACCACGACTATCGTGAATTCAACTTTGTGGATGATGTAAAATACGACTTCAATAATTTTTCTGCACCCGATTACAGTAACCCCGAAACAAAAATCTCAGCAGGGAACAGCTACACGATGACCAGCGTAGAAGACAATTATGATGGTGTGCCCCGAAATGTGGCAGAATGGGCTCGCGAAGGCTATCAATATCAAACAGATGAACTAAAATATTGGGTGATTGAAGGTGTTGGTATTGAGGGTAAAGGTGTCCACTTGCTTAAAACCAACATGATACTACTTCCATTTAGCACTCTTGGAGGCCACATTCTTGGCTATTTGGCTAACGTGACCAACGCCAAGGGCGAGGTTATCTACACTGGGCGCACGCTTAGAGGCACTCAATCTGGTGTGAAAGATGTGCAAAACACCGCCACCGTGGTGGGGGAAGAATTCTATAATGTGAACGGCATAAAGCTCACTTCACCCACAAGCGGCATTATCATCAAGTTGACACGCTACAGCGACGGCTCAACAAAGGCCACAAAATTCATCAATTGATAAACCATCTTGGTTGGGACGTGATACTTCACGTCTGCCTATAATTATGGTAGCAAACTGAACACCAACCATTTGACACAGGCGTAAAGTCACATGGCTGGAAAAAGTTGAAAAGTGAACCTTTAGAGCCGTTGGAAATGGCGTATTGTGGTTAACTCCATGCAAGCTCGCTTGCGAGCGCAGCTTGGAGACAGTCCAAATATAAAGTGGTGAGCGTCGGAGACGGTCGGTCGTGGTAGCATCTATAGTTTTGACCATAACTGACCCTCTACGAGGCTCATACACACAGTTGTGCTATCTCCAAGCTGCGCTCATTTGCTCCTGCGGAGCTTCATTCGCTTGCATGGAGTTAACCACGATTAGCCGTTTCCAACGGCTGATGCCTATTCAAGATTTTTACCACATTTGCTATTTCCTGACTTTTTCAGTGCTCTCGCCTTTGGCATGTTTCAATGCAAACACCAATGTGTCAACGCATTGGAATCAAGTCAAAGGCATATCCCTACGCTATGGCGTTATCGTTTCGGGAGATTTAACCCAAATCGGTGCGCATCATCATGTTTCCTGTCTCGTTGATAATTTGCTAATGTGAGTAATCAATAAGGTGGTGATAGCATCCCATAATTAAACCAAATTCTACCAAATTGAAAGCAAGAAAGAAAAAGACAAAATAGCCTTTTGTCTTCCAACGTGGATCACCTTTGTTTTCTTTCCGCCATTGATTAAAGCCTTGTAAAAGTTTATTTTGTATTTTGTGAGTGAAAAGATGTCTAATAAAAATTAGAGCAACCCAAGAAACAAAAAATTCAGATGGATGATGAAACAATGTGATGTTGAATATTTCACAAATAGTACACAACACGAATACTATATGGGTGGTGAGAGCATCCCAAAACATGGTTTCTCCACCGCCTGTTATTCCTTTAAACGAATATTCTGGATGCGTCATATTGTAATTGTCTTCTGTGTTATAGTAATTTACAATTCGATAAAACGTGTAAATCAACGCTGATTTGATTTTTTTTAGCGCATTATAATTTTTCATAACCTTCTCAGATGTTTAAACAGTCAAGTCCCCAGTCTGCCAATTGGTCAATAAATAGAAAAAGGACTGCGAATAACAATATGAGTGCCATGCGAATGATGAACAGATAGTACCAGTTGTTGTATTTCGTGTTTTCATAATGGTCAATTATCCGTGTTCCTTTTCCACCTCGCTTATAGTAAAAGAAAATCAGAGCCAAAATTAATACGCTGATAAACAGTTCTAATTCTAATATAAATGGAACATTCTTCTCTTCTGTATTTAAAATACCACAAACAAAGTGAGTAGCTAAATATGTTGCGAATATCACAGGAATACTGAATCCAAAAGCCACAGCATTAAAAATGCTCCCTTTTTCATCTGAATATCTTTTACTAAATACGAAAAAAATCAAATCCGTTACTTTCATAATTCAAGCACACACTAAAATAAAATTTGCTATCTACCCAGTGTAAAGATACTTCCCCCATAGAGCGTCAGCCAGTCCTAACCCAGCAGAGGGGGCGCGTCCCATCTCGTCCTCGCCAAGCAGACTCCACCCCCGACTACCCCCGGCGTCAACCGAAGTGATCGTGCCGATCGTGCGATTGTGCCGCTCTATGCAAATTTGCGAATTATCCACGACATACGCAACACTCGCCACGTTTTTTCCGTCACCATGCCCATCTTATTGCCACGTTAAAGTGATATTAACTAAAGTCGTCTATGATAAATAAATACAGGAAAAACAATCCAAAAAGCACGGCAAGACATGCTCCAAAAGACAACGAATAAACCCACCACTTGTCAAAAAGATGGCTCTGTTCGTAATAATCTATTATTTTTTCGCCCCTACCATTGCGCAAATAGTAAAAAAAGACAGGTATAGTTAGCACAACACCTATAGTTATTAGATATTCTGACGGAATGTCTAAACCGCTCCATATAAACGCATGAATGATGTCATGAACCATATAACACAATACCAGAACGAGCGGGAAGAAACCAGATGCGCCCATCGTAGCCTGGCCTCTTCCCTTTGGGCTTAAATACTTACTCCAAGTGTAGAAATACAAATTAATAATCTTCACCATATTATAAATATTATAAAAATACTTTTTAGAATTCTTGTTCAACCCAATCGTAAAATTGCTCGCCCCAAAAAAATACTAAGCGGATATAACCAGATGAATTTTAATTAGGTATCATGATTGCTGTCAGCAAAGTAAAATAATGAGCGAGGATAATGATGCCTGTATTACAAAAAAAAGTGGCAGTATATAATACCATTTGTTGATTTTTTTGTTATCATATTTTCTGAATATTTTATTTCCTTTGTCGTTACGCCGATAGAACAGATAGATGCAGACAAGAATGAAAATTACCATTATCATGATATACTTTGGATATATTTCTATATTATAAAAATCTCCAATCGCCTTGCATATTCCAAACGAGGCTGGTGCAATAGGAAATATGAATCCAAATGCGCCACTGGACACACTTCCACCTTCACTTCCTCCATCTTGAATTTTACCATTGATATAAAAATAAAACTCAGTCGTTCCAACCAAGAGGTTCTTTGCCTGTTTAAAAATTTTCATCAATCCAATCATATAATTGTTCACCCCAAATTGCGTCAGCCATTCCCAAACCAACAGGTTAAAGTGCTCAACCAATGCCATTTCGTCTGTAATTTTAGTGGCTCACTTTACTCTAACAACTTGATTATAAGCAAAAATATTGAAACATAGGACACGACAAACGCTATATGGAGAAGCAGTAAATTATACCACTTGTTGTATTTTGACTTTTCGTAATAGTCAATTACTTTTTCACCTCTACCATTATGCTTGTAATAAGCATAAATGAGTATCAGAATTATGCATAGAATTATAACATATGTAAAAAAACTATGATAAATCTGGTAATAGAAGAGTGTTATAAAAACTTTATTTATCGCGTATAAAGCGAAAATAGCAGGGAATGCAAATCCTATGATACCGTCAGAAACACACCCTCTATCATTTGCATATCTACTTTTACTCCATACATAAAAATATAAATCAAGAATACTCATATTTGTTAAATCTAAAGATTTTTTCGTCTTTATGGTCTCACTGACTGCGGATTTCCTTCATATCAAACCAAAATAGAAATAAAGTATAGCTATAAAGGTCAAAACTGCCAATTGAAGACCGAAACAAATTGGTAATATGTAATACCATTTGTTGAATTTTGTCTGTTCAAAAGCATTGATAATGCGGTCGCCATAATGATTGCGCCTATAGAGCAAATAAATAAAAACAAGTATTGCTATAATAAGGGATAGTAATAACACGAAAGGAAGGGAAATTGATATCGCTCTTTTTACCAATTGGTTTAGTAGAAAAATCACAAATGTTACAGGAAAAGAATAGCCCATGACTCCATAAAAAATGTCACCTTTTTCATTTGGCCACCTTGATTTACTGTTGATAGCAAAGTAGAAATCTAAAAATCTCATAATTTAAAGCTCTTTTTCAATCCAGTTATAAAATTGCTCACCCCAAAGAGCGTCAGCCAGTCCTAACCCAGCAGAGGGGGCGCGTTCCGTCTCGTCCTCGCCAAGTAGGCTCCACACCCGATTGCCCCCGACGTCAACCGAAGTGAGCGTGCCGAGCGTGCGATTGTACCGCTCTATGCAAATTTGCGAATTATCCACGACATACACAACACTCGCCACGTTTTTTCCGTCGTAAGTCCACTTTTTCGAGTTCCCTCTAATGGTTAGCCCCGACTGGCACACTTGAGGTGGGGGAGGAACTGTGGGGGTGTGGTCGAAAAGCGAAATAAAGTGGCATAAATGTAAAAAAGTGTTTTTTTGAGGGAAAATTTCGGTATTTTGGGCTGATTTTTGGCAAAAATCGGGATTATTAGCCGAGGTGCGATTATGAAAAATTAACATAACAACTCACAGGAGTAGCATCATTAACAGAAATTATGTAAACAAGCGTATTTTCAACAATACTTAACTATAAATTCACATTAATAAGTTTTTCAGTTCAAAAAAAATGCTCTACATTTGTACGACTTTCCACTTTTGAAGCGAAAGTTGAATAAAAATTGAATATAAACGTTTTATAATAGACATTAATTATTATGGCAACAGCAACAGCAAAACCAGCTACTGGTAAACTTGGTATCATGGTAGTTGGCCTTGGTGCAGTGAGCACCACTTTCATGACTGGCGTTTTGATGACTCGCAAGGGTCTTGGCAAGCCAGTAGGTTCTATGACTCAATACGATAAGATTCGTGTTGGCCGTGGCGAAAACAAGAAATATCTGAAATATAACGAAATCGTGTCGATGCCATCATTGAACGATATCGTGTTCACTGCTTGGGACGTATATCCTGCTAACGCTTACGAAAGTGCTCTCAACGCACATGTGCTCAAAGAAAAAGACATCGAACCAGTGAAGGATGAGCTTATCGCCATCAAGCCTATGAAGGCCGCTTTCGACCACAACTACGCAAAGCGCCTTGACGGTGACAATGTGAAGCAATGCAAAGACCGCTGGGATATGGTTGAACAACTCCGCGAAGACATCCGCAACTTCAAGAAAGAAAGCGGTGTGGAACGCGTAGTGGTTCTCTGGGCTGCATCAACTGAAATCTATGTTGCACCTGATATGAAGTATCACGGCACAGTGGCAGCTCTCGAAGCAGCTATGAAGGCCAACGATGTGGAACACGTGGCTCCATCTATGTGCTACGCTTACGCAGCACTTATGGAAGACTGCCCATTCGTGATGGGTGCTCCTAACACCACAGTTGATATTCCTGCTATGTGGGAACTCGCAGAAGCTAAGAAATTGCCTATCGCAGGTAAGGACTTCAAGACTGGCCAAACTTTGGTTAAGAGTGGTTTCGCTCCAATCATCGGCACTCGTATGCTCGGCTTGAACGGCTGGTTCTCTACCAACATTCTCGGTAACCGCGACGGTCTCGTGCTCGACGAACCTGCTAACTTCCGCACCAAGGAAGTGTCGAAGCTCTCTACTCTCGAATCTATCCTCGTGGGTGAAGAACAACCAGACCTCTACAGCAACTACTACCACAAGGTGCGTATCAACTACTACCCACCACGCGACGACAACAAGGAAGGTTGGGACAACATCGACATCTTTGGTTGGATGGGCTATCCAATGCAGATTAAGATCAACTTCCTCTGCCGCGACTCTATCCTCGCAGCACCTCTCTGCCTCGACCTCTGCTTGCTCATCGACCTCGCACACCGTGCTGGCCGCTGGGGCACTCAACGCTTCTTGAGCTTCTTCTTGAAGAGTCCACAACACGACTACACCGTTGATGAAGTGCCTGTAAACCACCTCTTCCAACAGTACGTGATGCTCAAGAACGCTATCCGCGAAATGGGTGGCTACGAAGCTGACGAAGAAATCGATTAATCTTCCTCGCGCATAAAATGTAAGATTTTACATACATTTCCTTAAATACTCGAAAATCGGGATTGCCTCATCATCAGGCAGTCCCGATTTTTTTTATCAAAATATAAGGAGTGTTACGGAATTTTTTTTATCTTTGCGTATAGGAAAAAATATATTTATAATTTCATCATTTAAACAATTTATAACTTATGAAATCTGTTATCACATTGTTAATTACAGTGCTGCTGTCGTCGGTAGCCAGTGCGGCGCAGAATAACTTGGAAAATGGCTATGAATATGTGGATTTGGGGCTGCCCAGTGGAGCCATGTGGGCAACCAAGAATATTGGTTCGCACTCCCCCGTGGATATAGGCGACTACTACTCATGGGGCGAGGTGGAAACTAAGGATAGCTACACAAAAAACACATACAAATGGGGTGTCTGTGACACTGAGGAGCATGTGCTGAAATACAACGACACCGATAAAAAAACGCGCCTCGACCCAGAGGACGATGTGGCAAAGGTGAAGTGGGGTGGACGCTGGCGTATGCCCACTAAGGAGGAATTTGAGGAACTATTGAATACCTGTGAAGTGAACTTCGTCGCTTATCCTGACGACTCATCCTATAAAGTGTATGAAGTGAAAGGACCGAATGGGAATGCCATTTATTTTCATCTTTGCGGCTATATGACGATGGATAAAGTTCGCGACTACAATCAGCGTGCCTATTTTTGGTCGTCGGATCTCAACCAAGTGAAATCGGTTATTGGCTTTATTCCTAATGAAAGAGCAATCGAATTTTGCCTCTATAACGATGGGCGCAAATGGGTGGGTAAGACCAGCAGATATATGGGAAACCCAGTTCGGCCAATGTTCCTTCCACAGGTGTCAACGGGCGTAGACCAAACTGCGATTGCCAGCGATTTCACTTATAAAGTGGTGTGTGGTGGCATAGTTTGTGACAGGGATTTTGCCATTTATGATATTTCTGGCCGCGACGTCACGTCGCAGAATGGCTCATTGAGTGGGCTGTATATCCTAAAGGCAGGGTCTGTGGCAAAGAAAGTGATCGTGGCTCAGTAGCTCCATTGAGCGACAGCCATCGGAGATGGCGTGATTTCGCTCGCCGTTTCACGCCCCCCCCATATTGGCAGGAGGCTATGGCATTACGCTATAGCGTAGGGACATATAAATTGTGCTGGTGGTGCTGGGGGCTGGAAAAAAATGGCCACAAATTCGGGTGGGAATTTGTGGCTTTAATATATATATAGTGTGTATGGGGGTGCGCTATTTGGCGATGATGAGGTCGATGCCGAGGTCTTCGATGGTGGCGCGGTCTTTTGGCGAGATGCCAGCGTCGGTGATGATGATGTCGATTTCCTCAGTGTCGCCGATTTTTGCGAAGCCGCGTTTGCCAAACTTGCTGGAGTCGGCAAGCACGATGGTTTTCTGTGCGGTGTGCATCATCTTGCGGTTGAGGTTTGCCTCACGCATATCGGTGGTTGAGAAGCCGAAATCGAAGTCGATGCCGTCAACGCCCAGATACAGCTTGCTGAAGGCGCAGTTCTTCAAAATCATCTCGCTGTATTCGCCCACCACAGAAAGCGAGCTGTGGCGAAGCATACCGCCGAGCTGCAAGATGTCGATGTTCTCGTGCTCCGAGAGTGTTTCGCTCACTTGCAGCGAAGCCGATACCACGGTGATTCTGCCGTTAGGCACGATGTTGCGTGCCAGGGCGTGAACGGTGGTGCCCGATGCCAAGATGATGGAGTCGTTGTTGGTGATGAGCTTTGCGGCTTCACGGCCGATAAGCGTTTTCTGCTCGGTGAAGAGTTTTTCCTTCTCGTTCACAGATCGATTATTGGTAAACGGATTGAGCATGATGGCTTTGCCGTGGCTACGGTAAAGTTTGTTTTCTTTCTCCAGTTCCGTTAAATCTTTTCGTATAGTGACCGACGACACCTGAAGGATGTCGGCAAGTTCGGTAACTTGTGCAGCCCCTTTTTTCAGCAGGGCGTTCATGATGATTTGATGTCGTTGCTCTTTAGTCATGTCGGTATTGCGTGATTTTTGGATTTTAGTTTTGTTTCGCAACTGAAATCCGCTCTTTTTCCCTACAAAAATACAAAGAATCTCGCTGATTATGAAATTATAAATGAGAAATATATCTAAAAATTTGTCGTTTATCAAAAAAGGTGCTAAATTTGTTGCGAAAAAAAACCAAAAAGGTTGCGAAACAAAAATGGCGACAACTATTTTTCTTTCGGTTCCCATTTTTTTCTATGAACAACTATAGATTTTATAACTAACTTTCAACCTAACAATAAAAACGTTTTTAGGGTAATGGATGTGAAACTGAAAAACAAGTATGATGTCATCGTAATCGGTGGCGGCATCACTGGCGCGGGTACTGCTCGCGACTGCGCTATGCGTGGGTTGAGTGTGCTGCTTATCGAGCGTTTTGACTTTGCTCAAGGTGCCACGGGCCGTAACCACGGTTTGCTGCACAGTGGAGCACGCTATGCTGTGACAGACCAAGAATCTGCTACAGAGTGTATTCAAGAAAATATGATTTTGCGTAAAATCGCAAGTCATTGTGTGGACGAAACCGACGGTTTGTTCATCACACTTCCAGAAGACGATTTGGCGTATCAAGCCACTTTCGTGGAATCGTGCCAGCGCGCAGGTATCAGAGCAGATATTATCGACCCCCAAGAGGCTAAGATTCTTGAGCCAGCGGTGAATCCATCACTTATCGGTGCTGTGAGAATTCCCGATGCCTCAATCGATCCATTCCGCCTGACCGTGGCGAATGTGGTTGACGCTCGCATACATGGTGCCGACGTGATTACTTACCACGAGGTGACCGAGCTGATTATCGACCAAACTCGTGTGGTGGGCGTGAAGATGCGCGACCAGTACACTGGCGAAATCCGCGAAGTGTATGCCGACCTCACCATCAATGCCGCCGGCATTTGGGGTATGCTCGTAGCCAAGATGGCAGGCATCACTGTTAATATGTTCCCGGCTAAGGGTGCTTTGCTCATTTTCGGACACCGTGTCAACAACATGGTGATTAACCGCTGCCGCAAACCAGCCAACGCCGACATCCTTGTTCCTGACGACAACGTGTGTGTGATCGGTACCACCAGCGACCGTGTGCCTATCGAAACTTGCGACGATATGCGAGTGACAGATGAGGAAGTGGAAGTGCTTCTCACCGAAGGTGCGCAACTCGCTCCAGCACTTGCCACCACACGCATCTTGCGTGCCTATGCAGGTGTTCGCCCACTGGTGGCAAGCGACCACGACCCAAGCGGCCGAAGCATCAGCCGCGGTATCGTGACACTCGACCACGCCACACGCGACGGTTTGGAAGGCTTCGTGACCATCACCGGTGGTAAGATGATGACCTACCGCCTGATGGCAGAAATGGTGACCGACCTCGTGTGCAAGAAGCTTGGTGTGAACAAGGCTTGCGAAACAGCCACCACTCCACTCCCTGGCTCTGAGTCGAAGCAGTCGGAAGAAGAACTCCGCACATACAGCTTTGCCGACAAGGCAGCCGAAGGCCGCCACGGCACCTACACTAAGGAAATCGTTAAGCCTGCTGATGAACTCGACGAGGCACTCGTGTGCGAATGTGAGGGCGTTTCGGTTGCAGAAGTTAATTATGCCGTTAATTCACAGCACGTGAACAACATGATCGACCTTCGCCGCCGCACCCGTATGGGAATGGGCACTTGCCAAGGTCAGCTCTGCTCTTGCCGTGCTGCCGGTCTGCTCTGCCAAGGCAACCACGCCGATAAGGCCGCTGCCGACTTGGCTGACTTTATCGACGAACGCTGGAAAGGTATGAAACCAGTGGCTTGGGGCGCAACCCTCAACGAAGCTCAACTCATCACCATGGTGTATGAAGACCTCTGTGGTGTGAATCAGTTTGTAAAGGAAGGAGGTATGAAATGAAATTCGATACTATAATTATAGGTGGAGGCCTTAGCGGTCTGACAGCCGGATTGGCACTTCAAAAAGCCGGCAAGCGTGTGGCTATCGTGAGCATGGGTCAAAGCACCCTGCACTTCAACTCTGGCACATTCGACCTGCTCGGCTACGATGCACAGGGCGCGGCAGTGAGCCACCCACTCGAGGCCATCGCTAAATTAGATGCCAATCACCCATATTCAAAATGTGAAAATGTAGAAGCCCTTGCCGACGAGGCTAAGGCACTGCTCGCCGAAGTGGGCGTGCGCACCACCGGCGACGCGAAAGCCAACCACTACCGCATCACCCCAATGGGCGCGGTGAAGCCAGCATGGCTCACTATCGAGGACTACGCCTCACTTGCCGAAGCCGACAAGCTTCCTTGGAAGAAGGTGGCGCTGGTCAACATCATTGGCTATCTCGACTTCCCCACCAAGTTTATCGCAGCCGGATTGCGTAAACTCGGTGCAGAGGTGGATGTGAAAGGTTTCACCATTCCAGAACTGGAGGCTGCCCGCAAGAGCCCTACAGAAATGCGTGCTTCCAACATCGCTAAGGTGCTGGGCAACGCCGATATGGTGAAGCGTATGGCTGCCGCTGTAAACGAACAGATTCAAGGCGGCAACTACGACGTAGCACTTCTTCCTGCCGTGCTCGGTATCGCCGATGCCACACTTAGCCAGCAGCTGAAAGACGAGGTGAAGTGCGATGTTCAATTCCTTGCCACTCTGCCACCATCGGTGCCAGGCGTGCGCGTGCAAACATTGCTTCGCAAGCGTTTCATCGCAGGCGGCGGCGTGCACCTCACTGGCGACAAGGCTATTGGTGGTGTGATTGAAGGCGGCACACTCAAGTGCATCAACACCCAAAATCTGACCGACACTTGCCTCAAGGCCGATAACTTCATCCTTGCAAGCGGCTCATTCGTGAGCGGTGGCTTGAACAGCAACTACGACGAAGTGACCGAAACAGTGTTCGGACTCGATGTCAACGCAGCCGAAGGCGGCCACGGACAGTGGACCAAGTATGGCGTGTATGAGGCACAGCCATATATGGAATTTGGTGTGGCTACCGACGAAAAGCTTCATGTGAAGAAAGATGGTAAAGTGATTAACAACTGCTATGCAGTGGGCTCGGTGCTCAGCGGACACAACCGCGTGAAAATGGCCGACGGCACAGGCGTGTCGATGCTCACAGCATTGCAGGCAGTGAAAAATATTTTAAAATAATCGACCCGATATGGCAGACTTACAAATCAATAGCGAAAGCGTTTTCAATTTTGAGCAGTGTCTGAAGTGCTCAGTTTGTACGGTATATTGCCCAGTGTCGGCAGTAAATCCAGCATATCCCGGCCCAAAGCAAGCCGGTCCCGACGGTGAACGCTACCGTCTGAAAAATCCAGTGTTCTTCGACGAAAACCTCAAAAAGTGCTTGAATTGCAAGCGCTGCGAGGTGGCATGTCCACAGAACGTGAAGGTGGGCGACATTATTCAAGTGGCCCGCATGAAATACAGCAACCACAAGCCAGGCTTGCGCGACCGCATTCTCGCCAGCACCGACTTCGTGGGCACGATGGCAAACCGCTTTGCCCCAATCGTGAACAAGACTTTGGCTTTGAGCCTCACCAAGAGCGTGATGCACAGCACCATTGGCGTTGACAAGCACCGCCAGTTCCCTGCTTACAGCGCACAGCGCTTCGAAACCTGGTATAAGCGCAACGCCAAGGCTCAACAAGCACAATACAGCAAGCAGGTGAGCTATTTCCACGGCTGCTATGTGAACTACAATTTCCCTAAGCTTGGTAAAGACCTTGTGAAGATTATGAATGCTGTGGGCTACGGCGTGCAGCTGCTCGACAAGGAAAAATGCTGTGGCGTGGCTAAGATTGCCAACGGCCTCTACGACCAAGCAAAGAAGCACGGCAACATCAACATCAACTCCATTCGCAAGGCGAAGGAAGAGGGCAGAGTGACGCTTGGCACAAGCTCCACCTGCTGCTTCACCATCCGCGATGAATATGAGCATGTGCTCGGTATGGAATCAGCCGACATGCGCGAAAGCATGACTTTGGCCACCCGATTCCTCTACCAGCTCCTCGACGAAGGCAAGATTAAGCTCGCTTTCCGCTCCGACTATAAGAAGCGCGTGGCTTACCACAGCGCATGTCACATGGAGCGTATGGGCTGGGTGTTCTACAGCACCGAGTTGCTCAAGATGATTCCAGGTGTTGACTTCACCATGCTCGATTCGCAATGCTGCGGTATTTCTGGTACTTACGGCTTCAAGCGTGAGAACTACGAAACCTCGCAAGCCATCGGTTCAGGCCTCTTCAAGCAAATCAAGGAAGTGGCTCCCGATTGCGTGGCTACCGACTGCGAAACCTGTAAGTGGCAGATTGAAATGTCGACAGGTGTGCCCGTAGAAAATCCTATCAGCATCATTGCCGACGCACTCGATGTGGAAGCAACGATTAAGCTGAATTCATAATTAATTAATTTTGTAATACAAAGAGGTCGGCATCGCGCGTGATGCTGTGGTGCCGACTGAAATTTAAGCTGTTTTGATTCTATTGAAAAAACTTTTTTGTTTTGGTGGAATTTTTTGAACCATTTTTACATCAAAAAATTAGCATAATAGAGTCAAAATAGCTTAATTTTGTGCAACAAGTTAGTTGATATGGATTGCTGACCATAATTAACAGACGATACAAATAAATAATAACATAACTAAACTAAAAAAATTAAAACTAAATTATGGCAAGTTTTTTAGCTCCTCCAGCAGCGAGACCTGCACAGACTGGCCCAGAAGCTGATGCTAAGTACAAGAAATTGCGTTGGCAAGTCTTTATTGGTATTTTTATCGGCTACGCCGGTTTCTATCTCGTTAGAAAAAACTTCTCAATGGCAATTCCTATGCTTGCTCCTTTCGGATTCGAAAAGGGCGAGTTGGGTATCGTGCTTTCAATGAACGCCATCGCTTACGGATTCTCTAAATTCGTGATGGCAAGTATCAGCGACCGAAGCAACGCTCAGCGTTTCCTTCCACTCGGTTTGGTGTGCACGGCTATCTCAATGCTGTTTATGATTGTGCCAGTGCAATGGCTTGGCGCAGAACATAAGGGTGCGGCTATCGCTTTGATGGCAGTCCTCAACTTCCTCGTTGGTTGGTTCAACGGTATGGGTTGGCCTCCATGCGGCCGTGTGATGACACACTGGTTCTCAATCAAGGAACGTGGCACATGGATGAGTTTTTGGAACTGCGCCCACAATGTGGGTGGTGCACTCGTTGGCCCTATGGCTGTGTACGGCGCAATGTGGTTCGGCTCATGGTTCTATGGCGCTAACACCGACTACTACTTCCTTATCGGTACTTACGCATTCCCTGCCGCTGTGGCAGTGCTCGTGGCAGTGCTCGCTTATTTGTTGATTCGCGACACCCCACAATCTTGCGGCCTCCAATCAATCGAAGAATGGAGCGGCCACGCTGCTAAGAACTACAGCAAGGCTGATGAAAAGTCACTTTCAGTGAGTGAAATCTTCAAGACTGTGCTTTCCAACAAATTGCTCTGGTACATTGCTTTCGCTAATGCTTTCGTGTATATGGTGCGCTACGGATGCCTCGACTGGGCTCCTACCATCTTGAAGGAACAAGGTGTGGACCTGAAGGAAGCAGGTTGGGCATATTTCGCTTATGAAATGGCTGCAATCCCTGGCACTATCTTCTGCGGTTGGTTGAGCGACAAGGTGTTCCAAGGCCGCCGTGCATTGCCTACCATCATCTTCATGGCACTCGTGGCTGTGGCTATCGTGGTTTACTGGCAATTCTTCAACAACTTCACCGTGGTGATTTGTTGCTTGATCGCTATCGGCTTCCTTATCTATGGTCCTGTGATGCTGATTGGTGTGCAGGCTCTCGACCTCGCTCCAAAGAATGCAGCCGGCACCGCCGCTGGTTTGACAGGTTTCATGGGTTATGTGCTCGGTACCGCTATCCTCGCCAACGTGGTGATTGGTTATGTGGCTGAAAATGCAGGTTGGGACTGGACATTCATTCTCCTGCTCATCGCTTGTGCCCTCTCAGTATTCTTTATGGCACTCACCTACAAGGAAGAGAAGTATCTTTCAGAGCAAAATAAGAACTAACTATACCCTTCACATCCTATTAAAACTACTCTAAAAAAAATAAACTATGGCAAATGATGTTTATGCCTCGTTAGGCAAAGACAGGAAACGATTCCTGAATTGGCAATGGCGCGTCATCGTAGTGACGATGATTGGCTATGCTATGTTCTACTTTGTTCGCAAGAACATGTCTGTGGCCATGCCAGGTATCACCGCTGAATACGGTGTTACCAACAAGAGCTTCGGTTGGATTATCTTCGCTGGCTCACTGGTGTATGGTTTTTCACGCTTTATCAATGGTTACCTCGTTGACCGTGTGAAAGGGCGTATCGTAATGGCGGCAGGTCTGCTCCTTTGCGCATTGTCGAACTTCCTGTTTGGCTACGGTGCCAACTTGAGTGCCTTGTTCACTGGCGTGAATGAAGGCCCCGACTTCGTGAATATGTTCATTATGTTGATGGGTGTGACCATCATCCTCAACCAATACTTCCAAGGTTTCGGTTATCCTCCATGTGCGCGTATCCTGCCACACTGGATTCACCCAAGCCAGTTGGCTACCAAGATGAGTGTGTGGAACTGCTCACACTCTATCGGTGCGGCTCTCGCTGTGGTGGCTTGCGGCTACATTATGGGCACAATGGGTACCGACATGTCGCAAGCCGACGGTGTGGTCAACACCATCATCAAAAACCTCACCACCAATGGTGTGGACCAGGCTCAGGCTGTGGAACAGGCTGCCACCTACGCTGCGCACATCGGTGCGTGGAAGTGGTGCTTCTATGCTCCTGCTTGCTTGGCTGTGGTGACTTCGATTTTCGTGTTCCTCGGCTTGCGCGACGAGCCTAAGGAAGTGGGTCTGCCCGACCTTCCCGACACTGGTCTCGGCGGCTTGAACGAAAACAAGAAGAGCGCAAAGGCTCGCAAGAAATTCGAAATGGAAATGGTATGGAAAAACCGTTGGGTTTGGACATTCTGTATTGCCAACCTCTTTGTGTATGTAGTGCGTATGGGCGTGCTTGACTGGGGTCCTAAATTCTTGACCGAGGCTCGTGGTCTCGACATCAAGAGCGCTACCTGGACCACTGCGGCGTTTGAAATCGCTGGTATCGTGGGCACCTTGTTCGCTGGTTGGGCTACCGACCACATCTTCAAGGGCAAAGGTCACCGCATGTGCGTGATGTGCATGGCTGGTGCGGCAATCTTCATGACTATCTTCCGCTTCTTGCCAGACGACTGTGGCATCACCGTCACTGCCGCTGTGCTCGTGGGTGCAGGTTTCTGCATCTATGGTCCACAGGCACTTATCGGTATCGAACTCGGTAACCAAGCCACTAAAGAGGCTTCGGCTCGTGCCAACGGTATCGCTGGTATTCTTGGCTATCTCGGCTCAGGTTTGAGCGGTTTGCTCGTTGGTTATGTGGCAGATGCATTTGGTTGGACCCGCGTGTTCGAAACCATCATCGTTGTTGCCATCATCGGTATGTTTGTGCTCATCTCAATGTGGGCAGCTCCACGCGATGGCTACGAACGTGCTTCTAAAATCAATTACGACGAAGAATAACCAATAATTCAATAAAAGGTGAATAGGACACCGATCGTCCTAATCACCTTTTCCCTTTTAATACATTTTATAACTACAGCAATTATGGAATTTAATAAATACATGTCGCCAATGGGCGAAGAGAAGTTGATGGAGGCACTTGCCAAGATTAAGCATGTGGCACTCGACATGGACGGCACCATCTACATGGGCTCAACCCTGTTTCCCTACACCATCAAGTTTCTCGACACGCTCACCGCTAACGGCATCAGCTATTCGTTCCTGACCAACAACCCAACCAAGAGCCATAAAGACTATCTTTTGAAGCTCGAAAAACTGGGTATTCACGCCACCGATGAGCAAATGTACACCTCATCGCTCGCCACCATCGACTACATCAAGCAGCACCACCCCGAAGCAAAGCGCCTCTTCACCCTCGGCACTCCAAGTATGCAAGAGGAATTTGTGAAAGCTGGCTTCGAACTCTGTGCCGATGATCCTGCCGACCGTCCTGATGTGCTGGTAGTGGCATTCGACACCACTTTGGAATATTCACGCCTGTGCCGCGCCACCTGGTGGGCATCGAAAGCCGATATTCCTTACATCGCCACCAACCCCGACTGGGTGTGCCCAACCGATCAGGAGGTGATTCTCGTGGACTGCGGTTCAATCTGCAAGGCGATTGAGGGCGCGTGCAAGCGCAAGCCCGATGTGGTGATTGGCAAGCCCAATCCAAATATGCTCTACTGCATTCGCGACAAATACGGCTACAAGAGCGACGAATTGGCAATGGTGGGCGACCGCATCTACACCGATGTGGCTACTGCTCAAAACGCTGGCTCGCTCGGAGTGCTCGTGCTCAGTGGCGAAACCACTTTGGAAACAGCCATCGCCAACGACCCAAACCCTGATTTGACAGCAGAAAACATCGAAGTGCTTGGCGAATTGCTCGTAAAATCGCGTAAAAAGTAAAAATAATTGAAAAAACGCTTTCGTTTTGAAAAATGTTTCGTATCTTTGTGAAGAATAAATTTTGCCTTTTATAACTAATGGCATAAAAAATTTATAGAAACTACGAAATAACCGAAGGCTTGAATAAACAATAACTACGAATATATATTACTCTAAAATATATAGATAATCAAAATTTTCTACTAACTCAATTTTCAAAATTATGAAGAAATCAATCTTTACTCTTCTTAGCTGTGCTGCTCTTGCAACTCCAGCTATGTTTGCAGAAGAAGCTGTGGCTCCTGAAGCAATCGCTGAACCAACAGCAGAAGCTGTAGCAGAACCTGTGGCTGAACCACAAAGTGACTTTGCTGACTTCTTGAAGAAGATGCCAGTGAAAATCTCTGGTTACCTCCAAACTGGCTGGAACTTCACCAGCAACAAAAACGCTTCTACCTCTTCTTTCCAAGCTAAGCGTCTCCGCTTGCTCTTGGACGGTAAGGTGTCTGAAAACGTAGACTTCCGTCTCCAAATCGAAGCTTTCAACGGTATCGCTGGTTCTACCAACGGTAACGGTCAGAAGAACATCCAAGTGATGGACGCGTTCGCTACTTGGAAGATTTGCCCAGAATTCAAGGTTCGCGCCGGTCAATTCTACACTCCACTCGGTTATGAGAACTACGACATCTCTCCAGCTACTTTGGAAACTGTTGACTTCTCTAACATCGTTTACCGCATCGCTTGCCGCAACCCATACTCTTACAACTTCGTAGACTATGGTCGCGACCTCGGCGTTATGATCATCGGTGACATCAACAAGTACTTCCACTACGACTTCGCTGTGACCAACGGTTCAATTCCTTGCAAAGACGACAACAACAACACTAAGGATATCTACGCAAGCGTAACTATCAAGCCTTTCAAGAACTTCAACGTGAAGGCTACTTACAACTGGGGTGAATACAACCCACAAGCTCTCGCTGGTGGTGCTGCTCCTGGCCAAGGCGTTTCTAAGTACATGCCAATGAACCGCTTCGTTGTGGGTGCATGGTACAACGATCCTAACGGTCTCGACCTCCGCGCTGAATACGGTTTCATGAAGTCAGATAAGGGTGACAAAACTTACGTTGACGAACAAGGTGCTTACGTACTCGCAGGCTACCACGCTGGCAAGTTCCTCCCTATCGTGCGTTGGGACATGTACAAAGACGACGTGAACAAAACTTCTGCTGGTTGCAACTACAACCGTATTCTCGTAGGTTGTACTTACCAACTCTTCAAGAACGTGAAGATCCAACTCAACTATGGTCACTTCATGTACAGCGACAGAGTTGAGGAAGCTGGTGGTTTGAAGAACAGCGAACAAGTTCAACTCATGGGTCTCTTCAAATTCTAATTATCCTACTTGAAGTAAACTCTTAACCAAATTTTTATAAAACAATTTCATTAACAAAAACTTAAAAAAGTTATTATGAAAAAATTAATGATTCTCTTGGCTGTTTGCTCATTTGGTTTGGCAAACGCTCAACACCTCGGTACTGAATACCGTTTGAAGAAAGTTGTTGAAGTTCCTGGCCGTCAAGGTATCGCTGCTGACAAGGACTACTTCTACGTATCTGACACTCGTGGTCTTTACAAATTCGACCGTAACTGGAACCTCGTTAAGAAGCGTGTTCAGACTAAGGACGCAAAGACTGGCAAGTTCATCGACCCATTGTTCAACAACCCAGATCCAGCTAAGGGTGGCGCTAACCACTTCGGCGACATCGACGTTTACGATGGCAAGATCTACACCGGTAACGAATATTTCAACCTCGGCCGTGGTGTGAACATCTCTGTTGACATCTACGACGCTAACACTCTCCAATATGTGGAAAGTATTCCTTGGCGTCCAGAATCTGGTCAAGTTGAAGTTTCTGGTGTTGCAGTTGACCGCGAACGCAACCTCGTATGGCTCTCTGACTGGGTTGACAGCCGCTATGTATATGCTTACAGCCTCGAAACTAAGCAATACTACACTAAGGTACAATGCCGTCCTGAACCATACTGGTGCCAAGGTATCTTCGTAGTTGATGGTACTATGCTTCTCGCTGCTGACGATGGTGAATCTACTTACCACATCGCTGACAACGTGTACAAGATGGACATCACTGGTGCTCCTTACACTGGTCTCGTTGACGGTACTGAACCTGTTAAGGATACTCCTTGGTCAGTTAAGACCGACAAGGCAGGTAAGGTAGTTAAGCGTACTGGCAAGATCGCTGGTGGCGCTATGGGTGGCAGAGTAGAATTGCTCCGCGAAATGACCGACTTCCGCCGTGCAGGTGAAATCGAAGGTCTTTGCATCGACCCAGTTACCGACGACCTCCTCGTTCTCAACAACCGTGGTACTCAAATCATCCTCGGTATGAGCCAAGGTCCTTTCGCTAACGAAGGTTACACCAAGGAGATCCACGAAGTTTATATTTATGAAAAAGTTAAATAATTCTCCCAAGAATTAATCTAACACAGATATAACTTCCGCCTCCGAGAGGGTTCATCCCCACTCGGAGGCATTTTTTATCCCCTCATCCACCACCCAATGCCATCACCGAGGGCAGCCTGGGGACTGCACCCTCCCATTTAATCCGATTTTCACACCTATTTTATCCATTTAAACCCAATTTTCACCTATTTTTTTTAAAACCTCCATACCCTATTACTCGTTGACCTGTTGACTTGTTGACCCGTTGACTTTTATTAGGGTGTTTTTTTCATCCACATATTTGCACAAATTTGCACGGATTTTTTTGTTGAATCTTGTTGAATCTGTGTGAGCTTTGGAAATTGGAGCACTCGGTGTACTCGGACATGCCCCACGACCATTCCATCAACCTCCGTGAGATTTAACATCATCAAAAGCAAAATCAGTGAGATCTGTGGGATTTGTGTGAGCCAAGCCCCTGCCAAGTGGGGGGGGTGGTTTTGGTTATGTAGGGGAATGTTTGTAACTTTGTTGGGAGTTTTGAATTTTTAATTTGACGTATGACGGAAGAAGTGGCTGTGTTGGTCCCGATTTACAGGGACGCGCTTGGTGAATATGAGGAAGTTTCGTTGCGAAACATCGTGACGGTGCTCAAGGATTATCCTATTTTCTTTGTGAAACCTACCTCGCTTGAGTTGGCTGAGGTGGGGAAGATGTTTCCGCAGGTGAAGCAGGAGTGTTTCGACGACAGTTTTTTCACCAACATTCACGCCTACAACACGCTGATGCTCTCCACGGCATTCTATGAGCGTTTTTCACGTTTTGAGTACATCCTGATTGCCCAACTCGATACTTATATTTTCCGCGACGAACTCCACCAGTGGTGCGCCAAAGGCTACGACTATGTGGGCGCGCCGTGGATAGTGCGCGACATCTACCGCAATCCGCTCATGCGTCTGTGCTCAAAAATCAAGAAATGCTATTGCGACATCACCGGCAAACCCAATTCGCAAATCACCGGCAATAAGGTGGGCAATGGTGGACTTTCGCTTCGAAAGGTGGAGTCGCACATTCGTGCCACTAAGCAGTTGCGCGCGCTCATCGAGCAATATCTGTCGCACGAAAAGTATCATTTGTTTAACGAAGATGTGTTTTTCGCTATTGAGCCCAACCGCAACGGGCTTGACTTCAAATACCCCGACTATCTCGAAGCCATGAAATTCAGTTTCGACAAACACCCTGCATACTGCTACAAGAAAAATGCCAACCAACTGCCTTTCGGCTGCCACGGCTGGAACAAGAAACGAATGATTAAATTCTGGAAAAAATCATTCCAGAAATTAGAAATTAGAAGTTAGAGGTTAAAAGATTGATTACAAGCTAAAAAGCATTCGTTTTAACTTCTTTAACTTCTTAACTCCTTAACTTCTAAAAAAACTATTTTTTCGTTGACCACATGGTCACTTGGCGAGCAGAATCCACATAGTAGCGATCTTCCTCGTCGAGGTTCGCTGAATCTTGATACCATGGCAGGTGGAGCAGGCTGTAAGGCTCAGCCATGCGGTACGACTCCAGCGACACACGGCGGCTCAACCCGATGCGAGGGCGGTAGAGCGAAAACGTGGTGTCGATAGGCGCACGGTAGAGTGTGAGTCCATCTTCCTCGATCTGTTCCTTAAAATATTTACTTTCAAAGTCGATTGCGTCCTGTTTGTGCTCGTAGCAGTCGGGCAAGTCGGTGATGCGAATCGACGGAGCGATTTTAAACGCCTTCTTTCGCTTGCATTTCAGGATATGGAACATGCGCTCCACCACGTCGGCAGGACATTCGGGCGAGAGTTGCACATCGGGGTCGGTGTAGATGTAATAGTCGGAGCAAAAACGCTTCCGCACCGGAGCGTATTTCCACAGTGCCTTAAATCCGTAGTTTTTGGGCAGGCGAATCACCTCAAACTGGCACTTGGTGTACCACTCCAGCAGTGGGGGATAGGTGCTCTGATTGTCGAGAATCACGATATTCGTGTAGCCGCGCGAGGTGAGCGAGTCGATGAGTTTCTTCAGCATCGTCAGGCGGTTGTAATTGTTGATAATGATGGGAATATCGTGCGCGTCGCTGATTTTTGATGGGCACATGCGTTCCATCAGGTAGAAATAATTAGCACGAATCACATCCTTAGTGTGTCCAAAAAGTTCCATTAGCGATAGTTTGTAAAAAATGATCGTGCAAAATTACTATATATCCCCCAAGTATTCAAATTAATTGAGAAATAACCCTAAAACCCTCGGTATTCTCCATAGGTGGGGTGTGCGTAATGTGCTGTGGAGTAGAAGATTGGGTGACGTTCACATTATTAACACTCATTTTTAACATTTTTGTAATCGTTTTTTGGTGTAATTGTTTTTGAAGAATGGTTTAAAAAGCTTAATTTTGTAGATATTTTATTAGACTAAGATAACCGATTCAATGAACAGCAATACGACTACTACATATTGCCACTCAATAGCAAAATCAAATCAATTACTAACTAATAACAACTTTCTATGATGCATTTTAAACACGCGTTAAAATTCGCATGGTTGCTCGTTATGCTTGTGCTCACCACTTCGGTAGCGGCGCAGGATAGAGTGACAGGTACCATTTTCGAAAGTGACGGCAAAACGCCTATGATTGGCGCTACCGTTATGGAAAAGGGTACTAAAAACGGAACAAGCACCGACATCGACGGACACTTCTCTCTGAAGGTGAACGGCAAGAATGCTGTGCTTGTAGTAAACTCTGTGGGTTACAAAACCAAAACAGTGAAGCCTGTGAATGGTAAAGTGACTCTTACAATGGAAGAATCAAGCAAGATGCTCGATGGTGTGGTAGTAACAGCATTGGGTATCACTCGCGAACAGAAATCGCTGGGTTACGCTGTCTCCAAAGTCGACAACTCCGAACTCACCAAGACTTCAAGCGGTAACTGGCTGAACGGTCTGGATGGTAAGGTGGCTGGTTTGAGCCTCACTGGCGCAAACTCTGGTCCTACCGGTTCGGTGCGCGTTGTGCTCCGTGGCGACCAATCGCTCAACTATGGTGCCAACGAAGCCCTCTTCGTTATCGACGGTGTGCCTGTAACCTCTGGTGGTACTTCATCAGGTAGCGGTAGTAGCTACTCCAACAACGATGCCCCAGTCGATTTCGGTAACGCCGCTTCCGACCTCAACCCTGAAGATATTGAAAACGTGAGTGTGCTGAAAGGCCCTGCTGCTACTGCGCTTTACGGTAGCCGTGCAGCTAACGGTGCTATCGTCATCACCACCAAGAACGGCCGCCAACGCAAGGGTGTGGGTGTGTCGATCAACTCTTCAATCGTATGGGAAAAGGCAAGCTACTTCCCCGACTTCCAAAAGGAATACGGTCCTGGTGGCGACCTCGGTTACAAGGACTTCTCTATCTGGAACATCGCAGCTGAAGACGCTCCCGACGGCGTGGCTGTGACCCGTAACTATTCTCGCTACGCATTCGGTGCAAGATACGACGCCAACCAAATGCGCTACCTTTACTCTTCTCGCAACTGGGAAGACGGTACCTATGAAAAGAAACCATGGGTTTACCAAGACGACTGGTTCTCTGGTATTTTCGAAACCGGTGTGACCTACAACAACACCATCACCATCGATGGTGGTAACGGCAAGGGCTCAAGCGCGCGTTTGTCAATCACCGACACTCACAACGATTGGATTCTCCCTAACACTGGCTACCAAAAGCAAACAGTGAACTTCTCTGGTACTACCCAACTCAACAAGTGGGTGAAACTCAACGCTAAAGCCACTTACACCCACAAGTCGGCAGACAATATGCCTGTGGCTGGTTATAGCGCTTCCAACCCAATGTACTTGCTCGCATGGGGCTTCTCTTGCAACCCTATTCAAGACTACAAAGATGAGTACTTCCAAGGACGCTTCACTCGCGAAAACGTGGAAAATGGTTACACCATCAACCCTTCAAACACCTACAACCCTTATCGCATTCTTTACGAAGCACTCAACGGCAACAAGAAAGACCGTATCTACGGTAACGTGTCGCTCAACATTAAGCTTCCTGTGAAGGGTTTGACTCTCGACCTCAGAAGCGGTCTCGACATCAACGACGAATTCCGCCAGCTGCAACGCCCATACTACTCTCCAGGTTATGAAAGAGGCTACTATCGCGAACAGACTATCCGCGACTACGAGTACAACCACGACTTCCTGCTCCGCTACGTGAACAACGAACTCGTGAACAAGAAACTCGGCATCACCGTGGCATTCGGTGGCAACAACATGACCCGCAGATGGTATCGCTCTTACATCACCCTCAGCGAACTTGGTGAACCAGGCGTTTACAATCCTAACAACACTCCTGTGGGTGTGAACCCAACTCCTTACAACAACAAGTCGAAAAAAGAAGTGAACAGCTTCTATGGTATGGCATCGCTCAGCTGGGCTGACACCTACTATCTCGACATCACCGGCCGTAACGACTGGTCGTCGGCTCTCGGCCCCGGTCACTGGTCATTCTTCTACCCATCAGTAAGTGCAAGTATCCTCGTGGACAAGGCTCTCAACCTCAAGAAGCACGCTAAGTGGGTGGATATGCTGAAGGTTCGCCTCTCTTGGGCAAACGTGGGTAACGACACCAGCCCATACACTTTGAACGACACTTACACTCGCTCTGCCACTTATTTTGGTGGATACACCGTGCCAGGCAGCATTTCCAACCCATATATCAAGCCTGAAAATGTGGAAAGCTGGGAAATGGGTCTTGAGACCATGTTCTTCCAAAACCGCTTCGGTCTTGACGTGGCTCTCTACACCTCTTCAACCACCGACCAGATTATCTCTGCTGCTACCGACGCTATCATCGGTGCCACTTCTATGAAGATCAACACTGGTGAGATTCGCAACCGCGGTATTGAAATCGGCTTGCACGCTGTGCCTGTGCGCGCTAAAGACGTGCAATGGAGCATGGACATCAACTGGAGCCGCAACTGGAACAAGCTCGTGAGCTACCAAGAAGGTTGGGATCCAGAAACTCCACTTCAATTAGGCAACAACGGTACCACCATCGGTAACCGTGTGTATATCTACTCTTACGTAGGCAAGGAAATGAATGTGATTTATGGTAAGGGCTACCAACGTGCTCCTGAAGGATCAACCTACACCGACGAAAACGGCAACACAGTGGACTGCTCAGGTCAAATTCTCGTGAATGCCAAGAATGGTTATCCAGTGCTCGACCAGAGCCCAACTCGTCGCATCGGCAAGGTGGCTCCAACATGGCGTGGTGGTATGACCCAGAAGCTCCGTGTGAAAGACTTCACCCTCAGCGCCACATTCTCTGCTCAGATGGGTGGTCACTGCTTCTCAGTAACCAACTTCGCATTGAGCTATCAAGGTAAGCTCACCAACTCACTCGAAGGCCGTCAAGACGGTTTGGTGGTGCAAGGTGTGAATGCGGTGAAGAACGCCGACGGCACTATTACCTACCAAAAGAATACTACTGTGACTGAAAACATCAGCACTTACTACAGCTCTTACAAGTGGAACCGCGACAACGTGGAAGAAAACACCTTCAAGACCGACTTCTTGAAGTGTAAGGAAGTACGCCTCGACTACGCTCTTCCAAAGAGCATTTGCGCTAAGACCAAAGTGCTTCAAGGAGCATCGTTTGGTGTGTATGCTACCAATCTTTTCTGTATCACCAGCTTCCCAGCATTCGACCCAGAAGGCGGTTCGCTCAATGGTGCCAACATCACCAGCGGTATCGAAACCATGACCTTCCCAATGACTCGCTCTTATGGCGTGAATGTGAAACTTAGCTTCTAAACACTACAGAATTAATCAACACAAATTATGAAAAAGAAATTATTATATATGGGTTTGGCGGTGTTAGGCTTGAGTGTGATGGGCACTTCCTGCACCCACGATTTTGAAGAAACAAATCACGACCCAAACAATATGATGCTCGGCGACTTGCAGAACCCTTATGCAATGTTCACCCCCACATTCTATGGCATGACCAACAGCCAGTGGCAATACTACAGCTGGTTCTGGAACGACGAGCTTGTGCAATACACCACTTTCAGCGGCGGTGGCACTCGTGAAGAAAACCGTTACAAAATTGGTGAAGCCAACTTCTCAAGCGTGTGGAACGGCTACGCTAACCGCTGCACCAATATCATGCACATGATTGAATTGGCAAAGAAGTACAACAATTCTTCCGCTGAGGCTGTGGGCTTGACACTCAAGGTGCTTTTGATGGAAAACCTTACCGCTATCTATGGCGACATTCCTTACAAGGAAGCATTCCGTGGCCGTAGCGAAGGTATCATCAAGCCTGTGTTTGAATCACAAAAAGAGGTGTATGAAGACATGCTTGCCGACCTTGAGAAAGCCAATGAGATTTATGCCGCAAATCCTAAGACCGATGCCACTTTGGGCGCAGTTGACCAGATGTATGCCGGCAACTTGAAGCAATGGCGCAAGTTCAACAACTCGCTGATGCTCCGTTTGCTTTGCCGTGTGAGTGGTCGCCCCGAAATGAAATCAGGCGAACGCATTCAGGCAATGATCAACGACCAAACCAAATATCCAGTAATCTCAAGCAATGCCGACAATGCCACAGTGCAGCTCACAGGTATTGACCCATATTTCAGCTATTTCCACAATAAGCTGAAAACCGACTTCACCAGCAGCACCTACAAGGCTACTGAGCAGATGATCAAGATGACCGTTTACACCGACGATCAAGGTATTCAGTCGTACACTGACCCACGCCTCCCAATCTGGTTCAATGAAGGCAACGACGGTTGGAAGGGTGCTATCTCTGGCGGTACACCTGACGAACGCAGCAGATCAAACGTTGGTGCCGCTCAACTCAACTATGAGGTGTTTGTGCGCGACGATGCCCCTGTTTACTTTATGGACTACGCCGAAGTGCTCTTCATTTTGGCAGAAATGGAACAACGTGGCGAAATCACCCTCGAACAGACTCCTCAAGAACTTTATGAGGGTGCTGTGAAGGCTTCGCTCCTGAAGTGGGCTCCTTGGGGATTGTTTAGCGCAACTCCATGCTACATCACCGACGAAGACGTGACCAAATTCCTCGCTTCCGACCTCGCTAACTGGGACAAGGCTGAAAACAAACTCCAACTCATTGGCGAACAAAAATACCTCGCCCTCTTCTGGACTGGTATGGAAGCATATCACGAAGTGCGCCGCACCGGCTACCCTGTGCTCACTATCGGTAACGGTACCGACTTCAACGACTACAAGTACCCTCAGCGTTTCGCTTATCCTAACACCACCGTGGCCAACAACCGCGAAAACGTGGACGCAGCCCTCGCTCGCATGGGTGGCGACAACACTATGAACACTCCTGTATGGTGGAGCTATTCAGCCATCACAGGTAATGAATTATTCCCTTATAAAGAACATTAATGGTTATGAAGAAATATATGAAATCTCTGCTGCTTGCCGCTCTTGCAGTGGTGGCAGCGATGGGCTTCACAGCTTGTAGCGACGACGATAAGTTTACAGGCGACCCATATTTCACTCTTGAAGGCTTGGAGAATATGACCTACGACTTCAATTACGAAGCGGTGGACACACTTGCCTATTCAGAGGCTAAGAAGATCGTGGTGCGCAGTAATCGCCCATGGAAACTCGTTTGCCAAAGTGAAAACGGCTGGTGCCGCGTGTTCCCAACCGAAGGTGAAGGCGATGGCATTATCCGCCTCTCAACCGTAGAGAACAAGAAGCCCGACACCCGCGACATGGTGTATAAAATTTACCTCGACGGTGTGGAGCAACCTGTGCCTCTCACCATTCGCCAAACCGGTAGCGAGCCTTACATCAAGCCATCTGCCAACAGCATCACCATTGCACGCGAAGGTGGCGCCATTCCATTCTCTGTGATCACCAACGTGCCTTACACCTATGAGGTGCGCCCAGTGAAGGAAGGCGACGATGTGAGCTGGATTACCGTGACTCCAAGCGAAACCGACCCCAACTCTGTGATGCTGAACTGCACCGCCTCTAACAAGGACCGCTTCGCAGTTCTCCATATCCAAGGCACTGGCAACTACACTGACCTCAGCATTGATATTCCAGTCACTCAGCTTGGTGCGCTCTTCTTCGAAAACTTCAGCTGGATGAACCACTCCGATACCAGTATTCTTGGTTGGGTTACCGACGGTGAATCGGGTGCTCGCTTCGACAAGTGGACCGATGAAGAACTCTCACACGGCTGGACTTCACGCAACAACTTGTGCTACGGCCGTCCAGGCTTCTTGAAACTGGGTAAAACTCATTACGGCGGCGACCTCGTGTCACCAAAGATTCCTGAAATCGGTAGCGGTATGGACATCGCTGTAAGTATGCAGCTGGTGGGCTATTGCACCAAGGCTGGTACACTCGATGATGTTCAGGTGTATGTAGGTGTTCTTGGTCCTGGTAAGGTGACTAAGGTTATCGGTGGCAACGGCGGCGAAATTGTCAACGGCGTGCTATACTGCGATGAAAACAAGGCTCAAATCGTGCTCAACGATGTGGCTTCATTCATGCTCACCGACGACAACCACTTCAACTACACTACCGACCCCGACGGCTTGCTCGTATGGGAAAATCCTAACACCAACTACACCATCTATGTGGACGGTGCTACAAGCGACACCCAAATCGTGATTCTCGGTGGTGCATTCGATGTGCAGCTGAAGACTATCGGCAAGGGTAAGAACCGTATCTTTATTGACAACTTCAAGGTGGAAGGACGCTAATAATCCGTCTTTAAAAATTTTAAAGTGGAATTAAACCAATAAACGACTGGCAAAGTCATTGATTTGGCTTTGCCAGTAATTTTTAAAAACATAAAAGATTTTATGAAAGCATTAAAAGCAATCGTTTGTGCAGCTGCGGCTATGCTCAGCCTCGCAGCTGTGGCTCAAAAGCCACTTGTGGTGGCTCACCGTGGCTATTGGAAAACAGGTAAGGGCATCAAGATGCAAACTGCCACCGAATCGGCACAAAACTCTATCCGCAGCCTCTGCAAGGCCGACTCTATCCACTGCTGGGGCTCGGAATTCGACATTTGGTTGACCAAAGACGGTCAGGTGTTTGTGAACCACGATGCCACTATCAATGGCGTGGAAATCCAAAAATCACTTGCCAAGGACGTGGCTTGTCAGAAAGTGCCTAACGGTGAATACATCAGCACTCTCGACCAGTATTTGCAAGAATTCACCAAGCACCCCAACATTCAGGTGGTGCTCGAAGTGAAGCCTCACGCCGACCTTATCCAAGAGTCGATGTGTGTGATGAAAGCCCTCGCTTTGGTGAAGCACTACGAATTGGAGAACCGCGTGACCTACATCACATTCTCTCCAAACGCTATGTGCGAACTCATCAAATATGCACCTAAAGGCACTGAAGTTTACTACTTGAATGGCGAAATGCCACCAAAGAAACTGAAGGAAATCGGCGCTGCCGGCATGGACTATCACTACAAAGTGTTTAAGGCACACCCCGAATGGATTAAGGAGTGCCACGACCTGGGTTTGAAGACCAACGCCTGGACCGTGAACAAGAAGGAAGACTTGCAATGGTGCATCGACAATGGTATCGACTTCATCACTACCAACGAGCCAGTTCTTCTCCAAAAAATGCTCAAATAAGCATCCCCGATAATTCACATATCAAGCCGTTCCTGCTCCGTCAGAAACGGCTTGCTTTTTTCCTTTTTTTCTTGAAAAAATCTTGGTTTGTTGTGTGAATTGCGAAATATCACTATTTTTGCGAATTATAAATTCAAGATTTTTTTTGATACACTAATTATTCAACCCCTTAATGAAAAATCAAATTATCGTGGCAGTGGCTGCGCTGATAGCCTCAACTGCATTTACCGTTTCGGCACAAAGCGTGCCTGTAGAGTCAATCACTATCACCCCAACAAGTGCAAAACTCGCCGTAGGTGGCTCCCGCACCTACAAGGCTGAAATTCTTCCTGCCGAGGCGGCTGCTGGCGCCACGGTTGAATGGACCTCGTCGGAACCTCGTGTTGCCACCATTGCCGCTAATGGCAAAGTGCGTGGTATGGCACCGGGCACTACCGTGCTGCGTGTAACCTGTGGCGACAAGTCGGCAGAACTGTCGCTCACCGTGGCATTGAAAGCCCCAAAGGTGGGCAACTATTTGTTCTCTGACGGCACTTGGGAACAAGGTGCTGTGGTAGAAGGCAAAACTTGCGTGGGTATGATTTACTATATCAATGCCGACGGCAGAACTGGCAAGGCTGTGAGCCTCGATGAAGGCGAACAACTCAGTTGGTCGAAAGCCACCGTGGCTATTCCTGCCGCTACCGATGTGATGGATGGTGCCGCCAACTGCGCCGAAATCGCAAAAATCCCCGACTGGGCAAGCGGATTCCAAGCCGCCAACTGGTGCGTGTCGAAATCCAACGAAAATCTGAAATGGTATTTGCCTGCCGTAGATGAGATGCGTCAACTTTTCGCTGCTTCGTGCGGACTCGTTTGGGTGGAAAAAGATGCCGACGAGAGCAAAGGTCAGGTCAACAACTGGACCGGCAATAGCGTGACAATGGTGAACAAGGACGGCAAGCCCGACACCAACCCTTATCCTGATGCTCGTGCGGCGTTCAACGCCAATCTTGCCAAGGCTAAAGGCGTGGCACTATCTGCCGACAAATATTGGACATCTACCATGATGAGCAACGATTTGGTGAACTTCCTGTCGTTTGAAGGTGGATATTCAAATGGCCAGCCCAAGCAGTATTTCCATGTGTGCCGCACTCGCGCTATCACCTCATTCCCCGACCCAGAACCAATCGTGCCAATGCCCACCTCTATCACCGAAGTGAAGAAGGGTGGTGCACTTTCCGTTCAGGTGACAGCAGGCGTGGCCACCCTGACCGCTCCAAAGGCTATCAAGGCAGTGGAAGTGTTCACACTGATGGGCGAAAAGTTGGGCGTTGATGCCAATATCAGCGGCACTCAGGCCACCCTCACCCTCCCACAAGGCACCCTCTGCCTCGCAGTGGTGACAATGGCCGACGGCACCAAAGCCACAGCCAAACTCCTCGCTCGCTAATCCCCTCCATTCCCGATACAAACAAAATATATCCGCCCACCCAAGGCGGATATATTTGTTTTATGACAGTCGCATCACAACGTAGGGACATGCCTTTGGCATGTTTCGGTGCAATCGGCATTGTGTTAACGCATTTGAAACATGCCAAAGGCATGTCCCTACGCTATGGCGTTGTCGTTTTGAGTGATTTGCACCACTCTCTTGTGCTTTTTGTGGGGGATAGTGGTGGTGGAGTGGGGGAAAATCACTAACTTTGTAAATTCGACTTAATATGTAATAGATTTTTCAATATGGAAAATAAGAAAACGAAAAAATTGAAGCCGTTGGCTGGTATGACGCTTGATGAATTGCGTCGCGTTACGTCGTCTTTGGGTATGCCAAAGTTTGCTGCCACCCAGTTGGCTCAATGGATATATGGCAAGCGTGTGACCAGTTTCGACGAGATGCTCAACATTTCGAAGGCCAACCGTCAGCGTCTTGAAGCCGAATATTGCGTAGGACTCTATGCCCCCGAAAGCGCTCAAAAGAGCGAAGACGGCACCGTGAAGTATCTTTTCGATGCTGGTGAAGGCAAGAAAGTGGAAAGCGTGTATATTCCCGACGACGACCGTGCCACCCTCTGCATATCGTCGCAGAAGGGCTGTCGCATGAACTGCTATTTCTGTATGACGGGCCGCCAAGGTTTCCATGGCAACCTCACCGCCAACCAAATCATCAATCAGGTGTTGAGCATTCCCGAAACCCACACCCTCACCAATATCGTGTTTATGGGTATGGGCGAACCCCTCGACAATCTTGATGCCGTGCTGAATGTGATTGAAATTCTCACTTCGGATTGGGGCTTTGCGTGGAGCCCGAAGCGTGTGACCGTTTCCACAGTGGGTGTGAAGCCTGCTCTGCGCGAACTGGTGGAAAAAACACAGGTACACATTGCTGTGAGCGTACACAATGCCGTGGCAGATGAGCGCCAGTCGATGATGCCACTCGAAAAGGTGTATCCAATCCGCGATGTGATGGATATGCTCGGCGAATACGACTTCGCCCACCAGCGCCGTTTGTCGGTGGAATACATTATGTGGCAGTGGTTTAACGACGACATCAAGCACGCCGAGGCACTCCGTGAAATCATTCCCGACGAGCATGTGCGTGTGAATTTGATTCGCTACCACCTCATTCCCGAAATTCCTAAACTGCGCACAAGTAGCGACGAGCGTATGGCACAGTTCCGCGACTATTTGAATGGCCGTGGCATCACCTGCACCATTCGCCGCAGCCGTGGCGAAGACATTTCCGCCGCATGTGGTATGCTCGCCGGCAAAGTAAAATCCCAAGAAGAAGTAAAACCTTTAAAGAAATAAACATTAAAGAGGATTAGTGAAAATCAGCACATGGCAAATCTTGAAAAAGGCAGTAGAATGCAATTGACCATTAAGGATTTTTGTAATAAAAAGGGCATTTCTGCTGTTCAAGTTTATGGAAAGTCAAGTATTACTGAAGATGGCAATTTCTTGTCGTTTTCAGACCAGGCTGCTATTGTTTCACATTATCTTCAGTTGAAAAATCGTCCAGAAGGTGTTTTGTATAAAAAAAATGCAGAACAGATTTTGAATGAGTGGAGCAGTTGGATGGATGAAGACATGACTGATGCTGTAGCCCATGGTGATATGGTTTCCGAGCCACCTGTTTTTCAATTGAATCTCTTTCATGATTTGCTGAATGCTCCATTTCACGACTCTGCCAGTCCAAAATTCACTTTTGTGGATTTGTTTGCGGGTATTGGTGGCATTCGCATCCCTTTTACCGAATTGGGAGGAAAATGTGTGTTTTCTTCAGAGTGGGATAAAGCCGCCCAAATCTCGTATTCCTACAATTTTGGTGAAGTTCCATTTGGCGATATTACAAAAATTAATTCGGATAGCATTCCCAAGCACGATGTGCTGTTGGCGGGATTCCCTTGTCAAGCGTTTTCCATTATTGGCAAAATGAAAGGTTTCGCCGACACGAGAGGAACCATGTTTTTTGAAGTTGCGCGCATTCTTCAGCACCACCAGCCCAAAGCCATTTTGCTTGAAAATGTGAAGCAGCTTGTTTCTCATGATGGAGGAAAAACATTTAAAGTGATTTTAGACACCCTCGCGGAATTGGGGTATTCTGTCAAATGGAAGATATTGAATGCTTTAGATTTTGGCTTGCCTCAAAAGAGAGAGCGTGTGATAATCGTGGGCTTTAAATCGGCTGCGGCATGTGAGCAATTTAATTTTGACTTTGAACCAATCGCATATAATTTAGCATCTGTTTTGGAAGACGATAAGAATGTGGATTCCTCATTGTTTGCTTCCGACATGATACTTGACAAACGCCGAAAAAGAGTTGAGGGGAAAAATGTGTTTTATCCCTCAGTGTGGCACGAAAACAAATCGGGAAATATATCAATACTTCCGTATGCTTGTGCTTTGCGTACAGGCGCATCTTACAATTACCTTCTTATAAATGGATACCGACGACCTTCTTCTCGTGAATTGTTGAGGTTTCAGGGCTTTCCAGAGAAGTTCAAAATCGAGGTTTCGCATCAAGAAATACGTCGTCAAACAGGAAATTCTGTTGCGGTGCCAATGATAAGGGCTGTCGCAAAAAAAATCATTCAATTATTATGAAACAACCAAGACTAAGAGATTCACGTCATCTCGTTCAGGAAGTGTTTCCTTTGGGGGAAATCCCCAATGAAATCATTACAAAAATTGGCGCTGGCATCGTCTTTCGTCTTCATACAGGCAGAAAAGACATCACTGGCGACGATTGGGGTGATATTTTGGCATCTGCTGTAGGTGGAGAGCATTTGGCGAAGCCTTTAGGTCTGTCAGATGTTGTCACTCCCGCTACTGCATGGTCGGCAAAAACAGTTAAATCAACACACCCGTTTTCCCAAAGCACAGTGAGGCTTATAAGTGGCAGAAATTCGCCAGACTATTCTTATGGCATTGAGGACCCACACGACGATATTCAAAAAACAGGTGATGCGGTGCTTGGAATTTGGAATGGTAGAGTTGATATTGCTCAAGCCCACCATCCAAGAATTAGGGTGATTGTGCTTGTTAGAAACTACGACTGTTCGGAGTTTGTTGTGTATGAAGAACTATTAGAGCATTTCGTGATTAATGATTACGAATGGAGAGAAAACTCTCAGAGTAATTTTGAGGGCTTTGAAAAGAGCACCAATAAGAAGGTGTTCACTTGGCAACCTCATGGTTCTCAGTTCACAATCCATTCCACAATACCTGATAATGCAATAAAATTTAAAGTGCGTCGTCCTCCAGTTCAGACACAAGAGTCCGCATTGAAAAATATCGGATTCGATGAGTCGTGGATAGAGATAATGGATTAGTATAAACTATATTAAGAAAAACTATAGTATAACAATGAAACGTATTACATTTATTTTTGGGCTTTTGCTGTTGGCGGCTTTTGCTGGTCAGGCAGCGAAGCAACCGGCTGATTATTACAAGAAAGCCGAGGGAAAGAAGCAGAAGGCACTCCTTTCGCAACTCTGCTCCATCATTTCCGCCAACACGAGAGTAATCTCTTACGAGAATCTTTTTGAAGACGCCTATCCCTACACCGATGCCGAAGGAGGCTATCTCATCGACATGTATAGCAATGTAAAATATTCGGTGAAAGATTCTCGTATCAATAAGAATTACAGCAGAATAGGGCAGTCGATTAACCGTGAGCACTCGTTCCCACAGAGTTGGTTTGCCAAGCGTACGCCTATGAAGAGCGACCTTTTCCACGTTTATCCTACCGATGGCTTCGTCAACAATCAGCGCAGCAGTTATCCTTACGGTGAATGTGAGGGCGGCACTCGCCTGTCAAACGACGGCTACTACGGCAAGGGCCGTTTGGGTCACTGCACTGCGCCAGGCTATTCCGGCACCGTGTGGGAGCCAGATGATGAATACAAAGGCGACTTTGCGCGCACCTATTTCTACATGGCTACTCGCTACAACACACAAATCGGCAGTTGGGTGAACAACGGCACTGCTGGCACCATTCTCGACGGCACCAGTTATCCAGTGTATCAATCGTGGTACTTGAATTTGATGCTCAAATGGCACCGTCAGGACCCTGTGAGCGATAAGGAAATCAAGCGCAACGATGCCGCCTACGACCTCCAGCGCAATCGCAACCCATTCATCGACCACCCAGAACTGGTGGAATATATTTGGGGCGACAAGCAAGATGCTGAATGGTATGAGGGCTTGACTGGCGACGACCCACGTATCACCCTGCCAGTAAATGGCTCGACTGTGGATTTCGGCACCAACTACACTGGCTCTACCGCCAGCCAAACCATCGAAGTGAAGGCGCGCAACATCACCGACAATATCACCGTTACGCTCAGTGGCGCAGGTTTCACCACCTCTACCACCACTATTACAGCGGCTCAAGCCATGGAGGGCACCAGCATTGTGGTGACCTACAACAGCCCATGCCATGCCGAGGCGCAAGGCGCACTCACCCTCACCGCTGGCAACCTGAAATCGGTGGTCAATCTCAAGGGTCGCGCCATCGACATGATGGAGGCTAACGAGGCCACCAACGTCACCGCCACCTCGTTTAAGGCATCGTGGGTGCCTGTTCAAGATGTACAGTCCTACACCCTCTATGTGAGCGGCAAGGGCATCACACCTCCACCATCGGGCGATGCGAAATTGCTGCTCGACGAAGACATGAGCGAGGGCACCACCAAATGGCGCACAGCAGGTGCCACCTACGGCGAAAGCACCGCTTTGCGTTTGGGTTCGGGTAAGGCCACTGGTTCTGTCACCAGCCCAGCCATCGACCTTTCGGTATCGGCAGGTGTGACCACCGTGATGGCAAAAGCCGCCTCTTACGGTACCGACACCGGCGTGGAAATGAAAATCAGCGTGCTCAACGCAGCAGGCAATACGCTCGAAACAAAAACCGTGACTTTGAAGAAAGATGCTGCCACCTATACCGTGGTGCTTCAAGGCGCTGCCGAAGGCGTGAATAAGGTGAAAATTGAAAACCTTGCCACTAAAAAGCGTGTGCTGCTCACCAATGTGAAGGTGTATGCTGGTAATGCAAGCAATGCCCAGTCGGCTCCTCGTAAGGTGGCTGTGGAAACTGGCGACAGCGTGCAGCGCGAAATCACCGGCATTACCGACGCGTTCTACACCGTGAAGAATTTGTCAAAGAACGGCACATTCAAATATCAGGTGAAAGCCGTTTACACCGACGGCACCGAATCCGGCTATTCCGATGCTGTGGAAGTGGTGCTGAAAGATGCTGAACACAAACTTGGCGACCTCAACGGCGATGGTGCGATTGACGTGAGCGATGTCACCGCCCTTATCAACAAGATTTTGGGCACGGTGGATTTGCCGCTCGAACGCTGTGACCTCAACGGCGACGGCGAGGTGAATGTGACCGATGTCACCACCCTCGTCAATATGATTCTCGGCTAACGAAGAAATAGCAAAATCATACCTCATAAGCACCTGTCGAAACCCCTCGGCAGGTGCTTTTTTTGGCGAGAATTGTTGAGGAAAATCGTGGCGTTTTTTGTGGATTTCTAAATTTTTCTTAACTTTGCCATGCTCTGTAGAGCGATTATAAAGACTAACACCTAAGCAATTATTTTGAACAATGAGTTTAAAGCAAAAGATTCGAGTATTCCTGGTTGGTAACGACCCTGTGATTGATTGGAAAGTTCAGGCAACGACGTGGTTTAGCATCTTGTTGGGCTGCGTGTGTATGTCGGTAGGTTTCACTATTTTTATCAACCCCTACAATATTGTGCCTGGCGGTGTGTATGGTTTGAGCATCGTTATGCACAACATCTTCCCGTCGATTCAGGTGGGTTATTTCGGATATATGTTCGATATTCCGCTGCTCATCACCTCTATGGTGATGCTCGGCAGTAAGTTTGGTGGTCGCACCATCGTGTCGGTGTTGCTCACCCCATTCTTGATGAACACCATCGAAGCCCTCTCTTATCCCACCGAGGAAGCCCTCCGTGCGCTCGACCCTGCTCAGTTGCTTGGCGGCGTGGTGAACATGTCCGACCACTTGATGCTCACCAGCATTGTGGGTGCGGTGTTCATCGGTTTGGGTTGCGGTTTGATGGTTCGCGGTGGCGCTACATCAGGCGGTACCGACGTGATCAGTATGATTATGCAGAAATACCTCCACATTCCATTCTCTACCGCCATTCTCATTTGCGATGGCATGGTAGTGGCATTCGGTTTGGTGGTGATTGGCTTCGGTGTGGGTACCGAGGCGCAAGATGTGTCGTCGCCATCTTGGTTGCTGTCGTTCTACTCGCTCATTGCGGTTTACGTCACTTCACGCACCGTAGCGTATGTCATTAACGGTAGTGCCAACGATAAGATTATCTTCGTGATTAGCGCCAAGGAAATGCATTCGCTCCACGACTACATTTTGAAAGACCTCGACCGCACAGCCACCGTGATCAAGAGCCACGGCCTCTACACTGGCAACGATAAGGAAATGCTCTTCCTGGTGGTGGGCAGCCGCGAAGTGATGTCGGTGAAGCAGCAAATTCGTCTTGCCGACCCCGCCGCGTTTGTGGTGGTGACCGACGCCTACGACATCTACGGCGAAGGCTTCAAGCCCCTCCCATTAGAAGGCGACATCAACCCAGAATAATCCTCCCTAAAAGAATAATATTCCATCCAGCATAGCCTTGCCCACCCACTTACGGTGAGCAAGGCTTTTTTTCGTGCCACCATGAAAAACGCTATAACGTAGGGACATGGGTTCAGTGGATAAATACTGGGGGCACAGAAACAAAAACATGAAAAACAGCCTTTTGCCGATGCCAGTGCTTCGCACCTGTCGTTAGTGTTGTGGCCTGTCTGATTTCAAGCAGAGGCTTGAATCAGCCACACCACATCACCAACGCCGCCCTCTTACGAGGTCGGTG
>OJAW01000255.1_pt1 | contig 41043 bp, 51 predicted proteins | sample 1589151 | NCBI WGS metagenome assembly OJAW01 (sample SAMN03283290) | human gut metagenome | biome: human-associated habitat; material: feces | host: Homo sapiens | place: Peru | collected 2012
AGTTTATGAATTTCTTTGGTAATCAGCTTACTAAGAAGTTTAAGTGGCAGTTTGTTTTTGAAGGTGCGACATATCGCTATGAGCGTCAGCAACGTATCGACACAATGTTTAAGTACGCTGACAAGGGCATTGTGCTTGATAGTTCGGCGTGGGCATCTGCCATGGGCATGAATCCAGTGTTATTTGAAAAAAGTCTTGTGGCGAGTAAGAATACTGGTTGGACGAAGAATCTGCAACTGCTGATGAATGCGAACACAAGCAAAGATGGTGGAAACTCTGGTGGCCGACCTCAACTCGACCCAGTTGACAAATCTGAATCAGCACAACAGAATGATGACCAGTAAAGAGGTGAGATGAGATGATTGTATCTAAACCAACGCAAGATGCGTTGATGGAATTGATTAAGCAATGTTTTGTTGAAAATCGTAAGTTTGACCGAATGGTGTCTGTGCTTGGAGTTAAGTTTGCTATGAATAAGGCTTCAGGTTTAATTCATCATGGAATGGCCCATTATTTTCCTGTTTTGAGTGATAAAATTGGGGAACTGTGTTTAGAAAGATATAATATTAGTGTATTGTATGGTGAAACGCCAAGTGGTGTGGAAGATTATGCTCAGGCCACTGATATTATTCATGAAATTGAACGCAGAACACTTGAGTTTCAAACAATAATGATGGGCTGTGCTAAAATTGCCTTTGATAACAATGATATTCATGTATACGCAGATTTGCTTGATTTGCTTGAGGGTGTTAATGAATTAGTAGAACAAGCGATTCTATTAAGTGATAAGATTGATTATTATGGCGAAAATAGGATTCAGGCGTTTGACCATGATATTCCGAAATTTTTCATTTTGGGACGAGAAGAATAATGTGGACTGTTTATAAGCATACAAATAAAATAAATGGAAAGTCTTATGTCGGGATTACGTCTCGCAAACCAGAACAAAGATGGGGCAAAAATGGGATTCATTATGCTAATACAAGCAAGTCAAACGGATGTTTTTATAATGCTATCTTGAAATATGGGTGGGACAATTTTACACATGATATATTATTAGAAAATTTATCATACGAGGAAGCGTGCAAAGAAGAATGTAATTATATTAAAATATATGATTCTAAGGTTCCAAATGGATATAATTTAACCGATGGAGGTGAAGGAACCACTGGCTTTGCACCTACTCAAGAATGGCGGGATAGACGTAGTGAGTTTGTCGCCAAAGGAAATAATCCAAAGGCTAAAAAGGTCGTATATGACGGCATAATTTTTGATACTGTTATAGATTGTGCAGAGTTTTTGGGCGTGACGCCTGATCATATATATAGATGGGTAAGAGGACGTTCAATAATTCCAAAAGAACATGCCGATAAAGGGTTGAGATTGTTGGATGTTAAACCTGTCTATAAATTAAAAGCTAATTATAAATATCATGACACAAGAAATTTACAGGTTTTATATTGTGGCGTTGTGTATGAATCTATTGGCGATTGTGCTAAAGTCATAGGAGTTCCTTTGAATGTGCTTAGTAGTTGGTTAAGAGGAGAACATGGCCTTAAAGAAAATTATTTATATCTTCTTGATACGGATTTATGCATTATTGGAGAGGAAAGAAAATTAAGACCGGCAAAATATGACAATCTTTATAATAATTTTCTAAAAAAGAAAGAGGCTGATCAATAATGATTCGTTTAGGTACTCCATCTAACACAGATAAATATGTTTGTCTTGAGGGGCAAGAAGCTTTTTTAGCTCATCAAGCAGGAAATATTCCAGAGTGGAAAGATGAAGATGGTAGTTTATGGTTTAAGCGTACAAAAAAGTTGTTAAAGTTCTGTGCAGAAAACAGCATTGAGCTTTAATATAAATCAAATCCTTAAAGAAAGGAGGAGAGAGATTGCAGAAAGAAATTAAATTTGCAGTCGAAGAAATCAAGCGGATTGAATTTTCTGATTATGATGAATCCGAGTATGCGATTGCTCGGCTTGGTTTTATTTCCACAAAACCAAACAGTCATGGTATTGGGATTAGTGAAGACGTTTTAAGAGCGTCTGCGCCGTCTGCTCTTGGCAAATGGATTGTTGCTGATGTTCGGTTTGGTGATGCTACTACACATACTGATGATGAATATATTGTTGGTATTGTACCACAAGACCAAGAGATTGATTTTGTGAAAGATGATGACGGCTATCTGAGGGCTTATGCTGATGGTATTATTAGTAAACGATATGCGGCAGAGTTCTGTGATATTTTCTCAGAGGCAGATAATGAACGTGCAGTGAGTATTGAGGCTCGTTTTGAGATGAATGATGAAGACAATGCTTCGGCGTTTGATATTAAAGGAATTACAGCTTTAGGAAAAACTGTGCGGCCAAGCTGTCCTGATAGTGATATTACATTTGTTCGGTTTAGCGAAAAGGAAGCGGCTGATTGTTATGGTAAGTGGCAACATAGTTCTTCCAATTCTGCTTTAAGAAAGTTTGTCGAAGAGAGGAATCAATCTATGGCTGAGGATAAAAAGCTCAAGGTTGACAAGTCTAAAAACGCTATGTCGGAAACGGCTTGGGGTGATGTAGACAAGTCGGCTATGAGAGATAAAATCATGGCGGCTTCTAATCGGGCTACTCTTGTAAAAGCTGTGTATATGCTTGTTGAGGATGGCTGGGAAGAAGCTCCTTCTGAACATCTAAAATATCCAGTTATGGAACTTAAAGGTGACACTTTTGTATACAATCGGGACGGCTTGTCCTCTGCTCTTGGTTATGCCAAGAAAGAGAATGAGACTACTGTTGTAAATAAAATAGAGAAAATTTATAAAAAGCTTGATTTGGAATCTGACGGAAAGGAGGAAAAGATGGAAGATAAAAACATCGAAATGTCTGAGGTTGAAAAGATTGAAGATGTTGAAGAACTTGCCGTTGAGATGTCTGAGCCTGAAAAGCAAGATGAAGATATGGCTTGTGGCGAAAAGCTTGAACAAGAAGAGTCTGAAAAGATGTCTGAGGATGAGATGATGGCTAAGATTGACCAGCTTACCAAAGATATTGAAGAGCGTGACCATATCATTATGGACAAGGATGCAGAACTTGAGGAGCTTCGCAAGTTTAAGGAGGTCACAATGGCAAAGGAGACTGCTTGTGCTGTTGAGGCTGTGATGGCTGAAGTTCGTCCATTTATTACTGAAGAACAGTTTGCTACTTATCGTGATGAAGGTTTGTCTTGTACCAATGATACCTTTGACGCATGGAGCAATAAGGTAAAAGCTACTTGTTTTAGTGAAGTAAAGAAAGTTGTTAAAAAGGAAGATACTGGCGTATTTACATTTGCTATGCCTTCTGAACATAAGATTACCAAGCAGTCTGAAGATATTTGGACTCGCCTGAAAAATCAATATTAAAATTAAAAATATTTATAAAAAAGGAGATTGAAAAATTATGGCACTTCACGGTATTGTAAATACTACTGCGATGGAATGCATCAATGTTGATGCTCTAAATATGGTTGGCATTTATGCTACTGCTGACCTGGACAATGGTACTCTTGTTACTCTGGACAAGATTGCTAAGACTGAAGATGGTGATATTACTGGTTATCAGTATGAAATTAAGCCTGCGGCTGCTAACGCTGTAAATGTATGGCTTGTTGCTACTCCCGAGGTTGGCAAGACTCTCGATATGCAGATTCACGATGACATTCGTTACTTCTACAACAAGGCTGGTCTACCCATGGACATTAAGGGTATTGTCGCTGGCTTTGACTGCTATGAAGTAGACGCAAGTGCATTTGCAAATGGAACTCTGCCTACTAAGGCTCAGATTGGTCAGCTATGCGGTGTTGCTGAGGGCGGCAAGCTTGCTGCTCCTGCTACTACTGTTGCCAGCGGTGCAACTTTCCGTGTTGAAGGACTCCACAGCATTACCTGTGGCGCTGACGAGGTTAAGACCGTTGTCCTGCGTTGCATGAAGAATGCTTAACCAAAACTATAGAAAGGAGAATATTATTATGCTAATGAATAAAGACCTTATCGCTTTTGCTGGCGAGAATACTGACTTCTATGAAGCCGCTATGTCCTATTTTTGTGACAAGAAGCAGACTGCTGAGAACAAGGCTCTGATGCAGGATGCTTGGTTTGCGGAGGTTGAGCGCAAGTCTGGCGTGTCCCGTAAGGACAATGCTGTTGACGCTTGGATTGCTCACCCCTCTACTCAGTGGGCTGCATTTGCAATTATTGATGCAACTATCAATGCCATCATTCCGCAGGTTATTCTGCCTCAGTTTAGCATCTTTGCTGATTTCCGTACTGCTGGTATTGGTGATATTGTAAAGTTTAAGATTATGCCTCGCAGCTTCTATACTGTTAGCCTAAACGCCAATGGTCAGCGTACAACTTTCCGTCAGAAGAAGTCTGTGTCTGAGATTGTGGTTACTCCTGTTGAGCATATTGTAACCATCTATTCTGACCTGTATCGTGTTCTCGCTGGCAAGGAAAGCATTGCTGATTTCATGTCTCTGCTGATGGTTTCCGTTGAAGCTGAGATGTATAAAGATGCTGTTAATACTCTGAACACTGGTATTGCTGCTATCCCTGCTGGTTCTCTGAACAAGACTGGTGCAATGGATGTAACCGCACTGGTTGAAATGGCTGAAACCGTTCAGGCACTAAATGGTGGCGTTCGTCCTTATATTATTGGTTCTGCTTCTGCTCTACTAAAGGTTCTGCCAGATAGCGCTCTTGGCTATCGTATGAATATTAGTGGCGAAGGCGGTTCTATTGAAATTCTCAATAACATTCTTGACTTCCCCATTATGCGTCTAAACAATGCTGTTGACGCTACTGGAAAGCTTGTTCTGCCTGCTAATAAGGTTTATGTTGTAAGCCCCTCTGTTGATAAGTTGGTAAAGGGTGTTATGACCAGTGCTATGAGCAATACCAATCAGCACTTTGACAATGCTGATTTGACTTCTAACTTTACCTATCGTAAGGGTTGGAATTTCGTATTCGCTTCTGCTGCAAAGGCTGGCGTATACAATATTAGCGATTAATTGTTTTGAATAGATAGGGGAGGCCGTGTGCCTCTCCTATTTATATAATGAATAAATGGAATAAAAGGAGAATTGAATAATGGCGAAAGCAAAAAGTGAAACTACAAAAGAAACCCCTGTTGTGAATACAAAAGATATTCAAGAGGAAAATAATAGTCTTAAAAATCAGATTGAAGAACTAAAGGCACAAATGGCTCTTATGGCGCAGATGATTTCAACAAAACCAGAAACGGAAAAATCTGAGAAAAAATCTTCTAAGCGAATTCGGTTTATTAACTTAACCAATGGTTCTGTTGTTTTACGGGGTACTGTAATGTGGAAGATTGATGGTCAGTTTAATCATCGGGATTTTGCTGAAAAAGAAGCAAATATTATTGTTGAAAATATGACTAATCTCATCAATTCTGGGGCTGTGTATATTGCGGATAAAGAGTTTGCCGAAGAACATAATTTGACTGATATTTATGATACTTTACTTGATGAGAAATCATTAAAAGAATTGATGGATAAAGACGGCAAGACTATTATTGAAACATATAAATTTGTTAATGCTGCTCAAAAGCAAATTATTGTAGATATGATTTCTACTCGGCGTGAAAATGGCCAGTTTGTTGATGCAAATGCAGCAATTGAAATTGGTAAACTTTGCGGAAAAGATTTAATGTTAATTGAGCCAGACGAAGATGAAACTGTAAAGGAGTGATATAATGACCTCCTTCGATAGAATAGAAGATTTGGCCCTAACTATTTGTCAAGATTACAAACTTGGAAAGCTTTATGAACAAGATGAGAATAAGTTTAAAAGGGTTTGTGATGGTTTTTTGGTTAATGCGGTTTCACAATTTGTAGAATGTAGGCAGTCTTTAGATTATGATGAAACAGCAAGGACATTTAATGCTGATTTAACTAATCTTGAAATTTACATTCTTTCAAGGTATTGGGTGATTGCATGGTGGGAAAGAGAAACAAATAATGCGGCGCAAATTGCTCTTAAATTAAAGGTAAGTTCCTCATTTACTTTTAATTCTGAAGCCCAAAACTTTAAAGAAAAACAAAATGTTATTGATAAATTAAGAGAAGAAGTAGATAGGGCAACACAAGAATATATTCTGCTTGATATCGCCTCTTATGAATATTAAGGCGGTGTTTGAATGAGTGGAAATAAGATTGTTGATACTGTCTATAAAATTCTGCCATTATATGAAAATGCTGCCAAGTCGAAATCAGAAATGATTGAACAGGCATATTTAGCATATTTAAGCCGAGTATATGTGCAATTTATGGGAATTAACTATGAATTTGCAACAATGGTAAGAGGTTTAATTGAATTAGGCATTTGTGCTGAACATGATGATGTAAGACGTATTGTATTTCATATAATTCACGGCCTTGAAAAGGAAGGTGATATACATGCCGTTTGACTTTCTTGATGCTTCAATAGGAACTTTAATGAATGCTGTGCCAGATGACATGTATAAAGAAGCCCAACAATCTTTTATTGATGAACAATGGGACAACACATCTGCAAAGACTCCTGAAAATGGTGGGGAAATTCTTGAACAGGCTGGTATTGGTTCTTCTGAATATCAAAGTATTGAAGCATGGGTAAAACCCACTGTTGCTGATACATCAACGGGCTTAAAAGATACGAAAGATTTTTTAAAACTAATATTTAAAGATATTAACAAAAAAAGTATTCGTGGGCTTTATTACCAATTTGATAATAATTGGTGGCTTGTTCATTCTTATAATGAATTTACTGGTTTGCCTCAAGATGTTGGTATTCGCCGGTGTAACAATGCTTTGCGGATTATGGATGGAGATAAGGTATTTAGTGCGCCATGCATTGTTGAATATAATATGCAATCTCCAAGCGCCCGTGTGTCTTCATATCTTTTAACTCCTAATAATCATGCTATCGTGATGGTTCAAGGAAATGTTGATACATTGCGGCTGTTTAAATTAAATACAAGATATATTTTGGGTGGCCGTCCTTTTAAGCTATGGGCTTATCAAAACACTTTAAATCCAAACAATGACATGAATTATGATACATTGTTGTATCTTGATTTGTATTTGGATGAAATTCACGATGGTGATGATTTGGAAAATCAATTAGCAGATAATAGTAGTGTTGATTTTTCAAGTGATAATTCTACACAAATGCAAGAAAATATTGATAAGTTGAATGGGAGGTAAAGAATGTATAATAGTTTATCGGCTTTGCCTTTTATTCCATATAATATTTTAACTTATTTAGCTACATCTTCAGATGCAGAAAATTTGTGGAAAATGCTAAAATATAGTGGATATGATGCCTTGTCTAAACCGAATTTAACTTTTGAAGAAAAGATGAAACTTATTTGGAAAAAAGGCGTTCAAGAAAAATATAGTATTTTCTTTACTAATTTAATTGAAGATGGTATTTCAAATAGCAAGAGCATTTTAAAGATTTATAACTATTATGATAATCCAAAAGAATTATATACGGCCAATGTTGTGTATTCTTTTGATTTTTTATATGGTGGCCAAATGAGCCTTATTAATTATGAGGGTACACCAGTATCACGGGGCGATTTATTTATCAATATTATGCTTTCTGTTTTAAATGGAGTTAATATTGGCGGTGTTGGTAAATTAGTGTGGCTGGATGATATGTCAAGATATTGCGCGGCTAAATCAGTAATAGGAAACGAAAAAACTTTTACAGGTGTGCAACTGTTTTTGGGTGTAATGGTTGGGGACACTGGTAAAAAAGATAATTGTAATGGTTGATATTGACTTTTTAAAAGAAGTTTTTTTCACTTTTGATAAACCAACACCTTATACATTAAAACAAAAAACTATTTATATTTATCCTATTACGTTACCTCAAAGTGAAATTTATACGAGGAATGTAGGGATTTTAGATATAAATAAAAATGACTGTAATGATGTGCAAATTATTCAAATGTCATATCTTGAATATTTATATTGGCTTACAAAAGCTGATGAACATATTAAAGAATGTTTAAACACTATTTTTCTTATGTGTTTAAAGATAGACACGTGGAGTTTTGGTAAAAACGAAAATGGAAAAATTGTTGTTGTAGACCATACTCATAATTGTTCTATCGACAAAAAATCTTTTGATGATATTAGAAAGATTATATTATATCAAAATAATCCATCTTATGATGATAGTTATATCAGTCCTGATATTAAAAAAATGATGATAAAAGTTGATAGTATTAAAAATTTTGGTATGGAAGTGCCATCTTTGGAAAGAAAGATGGCTATTATTACTGCACATACAGGTTTAAACAAAACACAACAAAGTGAAATGACACTTAGGGCGCATCAATTATTATTTAATGAAGTTGTTGGAGAGGTTGAGTTTACTACTACAAGGCCAGTGGCCCTGTTTGCTGGTAGTGGCAACAAAATGGAGCATTGGATATTCCCTCATAAAAAGAATAAGATGGATGGATATTTGACTACAGTTGGTAAATATAAAAATTCTTTTGGTGGGGACGGTAGTATTAACATGTCAGATTCCAACAATTTATCAGATACAGAAATGTTATTAAAACAACACAATTTATAAAATAAGGAGGAAGCTTTAGATGGCTGAAACTTTTTTAGCTAATGTTGGTAAAGCGTTGATTTTTAAGGGCAATGATTTTATCGGCGTTGGCGATACTCTTACTGAGAATACGTTTTCTTTTTCTGCCTCTCCCAATGAAGTTCGGGGCGGTAAGTCTAATCCTCTGCTGGGTCGTTGGTTTAGTGATTCTACATTGAATGTTACTCTAACCAATGCTACTTTTAAACTGGAATATCTGGCTTGGACTCTTGGTACTACTATTGAGCAGGGTGGTACTGGTATTTATGAATCTCAAGGCGCTGGTGAAAAAGTGGTTACTGCTGGACAAATTGAATTGCCCAAGACACCCGCAACATTTAATGGCGTTATGATTGGTTGGTATAAGAAGCCTGCTGACAGTGGTTGGACAATTGGTGCTATTACTCAAACTGGTAGTAAGTATTATATGACCGTTTCTGGCGCACAGGTTAATGATGTATATTGCATTAAATATCCTTATATGGATGAAAATGCAAGAATGATGCCTATTCCTGCTGATTTCAACCCCGATGAAATTCATGTTGTTATTATCAACGATTTGTACAACGCTGATATTAATGCTACCAGTTCTGCTTCTATCATTGGTCGGTTGATTACTGATATTCCTCGTTTGGGTCTTGACCCCTCTCAGGATTTGACTTTGAATGCCACAAGTTCCGCGCCTACACAGTTGAGTGGTACTGCTTTCCGGTATACTTCTGGCACTGGTTGTGAAACCGAAGCCACTTACGGTAGTATGACCGAACAAATTTATGGCGCTAAGTGGCAGGATAGCGTGATTGCTCTTGCTGTGGAGAACGCCGAAATGGAGCTTGAAGCTCAGGGTAAGGAAACTGCCATTGTTCGTGTGGTGTATGGTAATGGTACTGCTTCTCAGCGTAAAGATAACAGCAACTTTACCTTTACTAAGATTAGTGGTGATGCAACTGTTACCCAACAGGGCGTTGTAACTGCTGGTTCTACAGCTTCAGTTATTTCTGTGGCTTTAACTGGCTATGCCAATATTGACCCAGCATATATTTACGTCACTAATGGCTAATTGATAATAAATAGGGATGGTTCTGTTTGAGCTATCCCTATTTTTTAAAAAATATGTGTGAATATGTAAAAGATAATACTTGTGAAATAACTAAACAAGTTTGTCCTTGGCGGTATTTATGTCCAAAAGATGGTCAATGGAAAAATAATAAATATATGCCTGCGAATTGCAAGGTTAAATTAAATATACAAGTACCTGAAGGTTATAATAAAGTAAGAGAAGAGCGCAAAGGTTGGTTGTATATTGATATTGAGAACGAAACTATCAGAATAAAAAATCCATTTGATTATACACCTCTTTATGTCCGCATAAAGAAATTAAAAAACGGCGAATATAAGATAAGAGAGTGAGGGTGTGAATGTGGCAGATGGTGAGAACAGCAAAATTTACGCAAAATTAGATGACCATGAACACAGACTCACAACTTTAGAGTCTACACGACCTTATTTACAAGATTTAATTGAAAGAAGCATTAAAAGCAATGAAGTATTGACTACTACAATGCAAGATGTCCGTGTTTCTATGGTCAAACTAAGTGATAAAATGGATGAGCAATCTCAAGAAATGAAAGCCATGAAAACTGACTTTGAGAAGGCTAACAAAAATACAAGTGAAAAATTAAGTATTGTAGAAAGCAAAGTTGTAACACTTGAAGATGCTGGCAAATTTGATATGAGAAATTGGCTCAAACATAATTTCCCGTGGATTATAGCTATTATTGGTATTGGTATGCTATGGGTTTCCAAGTTTGTAAAATTTTAAAAGAAGAAAGGGAATAAAAGGAATGAAAGAGATTAAAGCAATGGATAAGGTATATCTGCACAAGTATGGCATTGAAGTAAAGCCTTATTTAACTGTATCAGAAATTCAAGCGATTGTCAACGGTGTTAATTCATTGAAAAGCTGGGGCGAAAGACAGATTTCTATTGATTTGTGTATGTTGATGTTTGCTACAAATATTGAAAAAGAAAAGCTTGAAGAAATTGGCCATGATACTTTGCTGCAAAGTGGCTTGATTGATGCTGTAAAAGCAGAAATTATCAATCTATATGATATTCAAGAAGCATTAAATTATACTGAATCTATTAGTAGGGCGCTTACACAGGTGTTGAGTGTTATGCCAAAGGCGGTTGAGAAGAATGGCAGTAATAATAACAAACGAAAGTCAAATAAAAGCGGCGTTTAAACCAGCATTAAAACAAGTTGTTGATTATATTTTAGACCAAATTTTAGAAGCTAATACTAAGCTTATTAAAGAAAAGGTTTATGATAAAGGAACTCCATCGGTCTATCAAAGAACAGGCGAGTTTGCTGAAGCGTGGGATAAACGGGCATGGACGGCTGTGGGTACTGGTGCTGATGTTCGTGGTGCGTTTTATTATGATTGGGAAAAAATGTCTGTTGGTAGCGATAATCCCGAAAGTAGTGACTATGGACAACATATTGGTGTAAGTGGTAGATATGAGGGTGTAGATTCTCGTCAATATTTGGCCAACATTATCTATCAGGGTATTGCTGGTCCAGCTTTTGGTGATGGTTATTGGCGTAAAAAAAGAGACGCTTTTGATAGACTGGTATCAAATGTAGGTAAAACTAATTTTGATAAATGGTTCCAACAGGGTTGTAAAAAATATGGGCTAAAAGTATCTTTAATATCGAAGCCCGAGCCGGAGAAAAGACAATGATAAGTATAGGAATAGATGCTTCTACTACTTGCACTGGTTTTGGTGTTTTTGAAAATGATAAATTGATTCAATATGGAGCAATTGCGCCAAAGTCAAAAGACTGGCGAGAAAGAATTATGATTGAATCGGTTGAATTGGCTAAATTATTAAAACATTATAAACCAGAGAATTTATATGTGGAATCAGTACCTTTAAAGCCTGGAAACAAAACATTAGAGCAATTAGGGGCTGTGCATGGTATGATTTTATGTCTTTGCGCAGGATATAAAATTAAGCCTGTGTTCTTATTGCCCAGCGCATGGCGTAAAGATATCGGAATGTTTGATGGTACAAGAGAAGGCACTCATAGAGACATATTAAAAGAAAAAGCGATAATTAAAGCAAACGAATTGTTTAGATTAGATTTAAAATGGTATGGGCCAAAAAGTAAAAAATCAGAAGATGATGTTGCTGAAGGAATACTTATCGCTTATAGTCAAATTTTAAAAGGCCAAAATCACAAAAAATAAAGGATGGTGAGATATGGCTACAGGTGCGAATTATAAAATTTTAATTGATGTTGAAGTTTCGCAGCAATCGTTAGCAAAATCGTTAAAAGAAAAAGCCAAAGGAATTGCGCCTATTGAAATTAAGGCAAAATCAGATGGTTTGAAAAAAGCTGCTGACGATATAACTAAAGTTAAAGATGCATCGGCTAAAGCATCTAAAGAAGTAGAAACCCTTGGTTTAACATTTAATGTTGCGAATGAAATTTTTACAAAATCAACAGAAGCTATTAAGAGTTTGGTAGGTCAAATCTTTGAACTTGATTCAGCTATGATTGAGTTTAGAAAGGTGTCTGATTTACAAGGTGGCGCTCTTGATAATTATATTGATAAATTAAACAAACTTGGGTCAACGGTGGCCCGAACCGGTAAACCGAGTAGGTCTGAGCCGGTATGTTACGATGGTAAAGTAGCATAAAGAATAGCTCCTAAACCCTTGAAAACCTAAAGCCTTACGACTACAATATAGGATGAGATAAGTCTATATGAATGTGGGAAACCATTACAATAGTAAGGATGATATATGGGCGAAAGCCCTAAGTATCTGTCACGCAAAATATATAAAATGCGTGACAAAATGGTAGATTGGGCGCAAAGCCGTGATGAGCGGTGTGTCAATCGACTATACAGAGCAACCCTCCATATATACGGGTGAAGAAATAGTCAGGCGATATTTGAAAAAATATTGAAAAAAAGTATTGACAACTTTGTTTTATTGTGGTATTGTGAATTTACAAGAAAAACAAAGGGAGGATTTATTATGATATTTGTGTTTTTTGGTATTCCGTTGGCAATTGTTTGGGGCGTTGTTTATCTTATTGTTAATCATACTGGTAAGAAAAAGACTGATAGAGAATCTTGGACGTGGGCTATGGCCATCGTGGTTCTGTTGTGGAATGTATTCGGTGGTGTTTGTGCTTATTTGGGCAACAGTCTTACGATAGGAATTCTTATGTGCGCGTTAGGAACGCCAATATTATTGGGATGTATGGGACAGGCAATTGAAGAAACAACAAATCCAGAGGCAAGTAAAAAGGCCAAAAAGGAAATCGAAGAACAAGACAAGTACGACAATGAGTGGGGATATCTTAATAAAAAGTAAGTCAATATAAACGTCAGAAATGCTTGAGGGCGCAACCCAATTTCGTAAGAATGGTTTTAACGATGAAGATTCTGCGCAATTGGCTCAGGTTGCGGCCATGTTTTCAAACGTAGCTGATGAGGAAATTTCGGCAGCTGATTCCGCAAGCTTTATTATTTCTCAATTGATTGCATTTAATAAAGAAGCAGATGAGGCAATAAGTATTATTGATTCTGTAAATGAAGTGGCCAATAGTTTCTCTGTAAATTCAGGCGATTTGGCCACTGCATTAAAAGTTGTCGCTTCTTCGAGCGCTGCTATGGGTAACTCGATGGAAGAGACTCTTGGCTTAACCACAGCCATAACCGAGCAAACAAGGAATGCCAGTAAGGCGGCACGGGGACTTAATACCATCATGGCTAACTTGGCTCAGGTTTTGGATGAAGATTCGTCAAATGGTAAAAAGATAGTAGCTATTTTTAAAGATATGGGTATCAATATGTATGATACCAGTGGCCAACTTAAAACCGGTTATGAATTGTTAAAAGATTTAGCCAGTGGTTGGACAGGCTTAGAAAAAAATACTCAGAAATATGTTGCTACCACAATAGCGGGTACCACACAATTAAACAATTTCCTCGCACTAATGAATAACTTTGGCCATGCAATTGACGCTACAAAAACAGCTTTAAATTCTGCTGGTTCTGCCGCCAAAGAAAATGAAGCTTATATGGCTGGTCTTGAAGCCAAAGTTAAAGCTTTACAACAAACATTTCAAGAATTAGCTACTAATGTTATTAACAGTGATTTAGTAAAAACCATATTAGATGTTGTTAATGCTTTATTAAAGTTTGATAATGCGATAGGTAATATTATTTCTAAGATATTGTTGATTACTGGTACAGTATGGGGCGGTACTCAACTTTTAAAAGTTAGTAAAATTATTCCTGTTGTAATATCTCAATTTAAAGTTCTTGCTGATGTTGCCGGTGCTGCTGGTGCAGCTGGTGGTATAAAAAGTTTAGCTGACGCTTTTGCTGCATTACAATTGGCGAGTGGAGCAACATTGCCTATTATTTTAGGTATTGCGGCTGTTCTTGCAATTGGTGGCGCTTTGTATAAAGCAACCGAAGATTATCGCAAAAGTACAGAAGAGCTTAATATTGCAATTGAAGATGATAATGAAAAACTAAAGACTAATAAAGAGCGTCTTGAAGAAATAAACAGTTTATCTTGGAAAGATAAAACGCCTGAAATTTTAAGAGAAAAAGAAGCTCTTGTAAACGAAAATGCCGAATTAGAAAGACATATTGCTTTATTGGGCGATATTAAAACAATTCAGGCGGCTCAAACCCTACAACAAAAAGGTGCTTATGCAACGGGTGATACTCAATATAAACTTAGATGGAGAACAGACACAGGTGCAATAGGTTATGCTGAAAAAACATTCGGTTCAAAAGAAGAATTAGACAAATATCTTGCAGAGTTTAAAGAAAAGTTTGGGCAAACAGCTGAAGAAGCTGGTGCTATTATTGATGAGGTATCAGAGAAAGTAAGTACCGCTGGCCAAAAATTATACCAAGGGCTTGCTGATGAGGCTGAAAGATATACAAATGAACTTGTTCGTACAGGCGAAATCAATGAAACGCAATATGAAGATTTTCTTGAAAGAGCCTCTGGTTATGTTGAAGCTGCTAAACAAATAGCTTCTACCAATGCTGATGAAGTAACCCCTGAAATGTGGAATCTTATCAATGCTTTTGATTCTTTAGGTGTTCAGGTTGATAAAGCAAATGGAGTCATGGTCAACGCTGCTTCTGATGGTGCCATTAAGCTTTTTGAAAGTCAAAAAGAATTGTATGCTGGGACAGAGCGTACAGAGCGTTCTATTTTAGATAGCGTTGCTGCTATTAAAATCTTTAATAATACAGATTTAGATGTTAAACAAAAACTTGCGGCGTTAAATAGATTGGCTACTGCGGCCGGATATGCTGCACAAAGTTTAAATAGTGTCATGCTTGAAGCTGAAATCAATCGTCTGATTGACGAAACAGATATGAAGAGCATGAAAGAAATTTCTGAAACAGCACTAAATAATTTGTGGGGCAATATCACAAAGATTTCCAATGACCATGCTGATAATTTAGGTGAAAATCTTAAAACTAAAGCAAAAGAAACCACCAAGGAAATTGTTGAAGATACAACAGAAGATGTTAAAAAAGCATGGGAAGAACTTGTCAGTTATCAAAAGAAACAAGCTGAAGATGCTGCTAAAGCCCAAGAAGAACTATTAAAATCTTTAAACGATGAAACTAATGCTTATTACGATTCTGAGATTGAAAAGCTTAAAAACACCAATGAAGAACTTGAGAAAAAGATTGAGTATGAGCGGTTGTTAGAAGCTATGGCTTCAGCCAGGAATAAGAAACAGCTGGTGTTTAAAGATGGCCGTTTCCAATATATGTCAGATATGGATGCTGTAGCCACTGCTCAAAGTAATCTTGATGCTTACAATCGTGAAAAGAAGCTTGAAGATGATATTGCGGCGTTGGAAAAAGAAAGAGAAGCGGCGTTAGAGCGAAATAGACAGACGGTGTATGGAACTGGTGAAAAGCAAACATTTACTATTACTGAGATAGATGAAAATGGTAATCCCCATGTTTATACTATTTCTGAAGATGAAGCTCCTTCTTGGATGATAGAAGGGTATGGTAGCGCCGCCGAACAGCGAGAAGCCGAACTTAGACATACTGGTTTGATTATTGCTGGCGCTCAACAATCTCAATATGCCGCAGGAAAAAGTTATTTAAATGAAAAAGATTGGCTTCAAAGTTTAGTAAATAATGAAGATAATATTAAAAATCAAGCGGAAGCCTGGGAGTCTGTTTTAGGGTATGCGGTTGCTCAAAGATTTTTGCAAACAAAAGACCCAAATGCAGACATTAGTGATATTGTGAATATGGCTGGAACTTATGGTGGGTGGAAATTTTCTAACATTTCAGGTTATGTTTCCAGCGGTATATCTACGCCTTCTGGCCCACTTCTTCCCGGTGGTGGTGCTTATGGTGGGATAAACAAAACATCGAATACTAATATCAGTGTAGGTAATGTTGATTTGCCCAATGTAACCAATGCACAAGAATTTGTTGCAGGATTGAAAAACATGGCATTGCAAAAGTCTTATTTGCGTCGTTAAATAAAATAGGGAATGGTTTTTACTGTTCCCTATTTTTTACAAAGTAGAAAGGAGGTAGCGACATAGACCCGAGAGAAGAATTGATTAGCGCAATAGAAATTATTGTGTCTAAAATGGTAACAGAAAATACCACACAAATTTATAATGGTGTATGTAAATCTGTTGATGGTAGTGTGGCTACCGTTGTTTTTAATGGGCGAAGTTATGACAAAGTAAAATTTTATGGAACTACGCCAAAACCAAATGAGAATTATAGGGTGTTTGTACCAAACGGTAATATTTCAAATGCTTTTTTTATTGTTGGCGGTGGTGGAAGCGATACTCCAACTGCAACAGATTATAATTCTTTAATTAACCTACCTCAGATTAACAATGTTACTCTTAGTGGAAATAAAACATTGACCGATTTGGGGATTCAAAATGATAAAACATATGTACACAATCAAAATTCGGCAAGTGCAACTTGGACGATTAAACATAACTTGAATAAATATCCTGCTGTGTCTGTTGTTGATAGTGCAAGCAGTGTGGTTGTTGGTGATATTTCTTATATAGATGCAAACACTTTAACTTTAACTTTTACTTCTGCTTTTAGCGGAAAAGCATATTGCAATTAAAAAGGGGAGATTGGATGAATTATCTTGTAAATCTTAATCTTAATAAAAACGAGTTACAAAACGCTGTTATTCAACCATTAGTAACGCCTCCATCTGGTGCTAAGGCTGGTCAGATTTATTATAACAGTGGAGATAAATTTATTTATAGATTTGACGGTACTAATTGGGGGCCTATTGGTGTAGTTTATAATCAAGGCTCTACAACTGGTGCTGTTATTACTGGTCTTGACAACGCAGGAAATGTAACAACTACCAATGTAACAGGTCTTACTTTAACTGGTTATACTCCTGTAACAGATGGTTATGTGGCTGAAGGCATGACTTTAGAACAAGCGTTTGTTGCTCTTGATACAGCTGTAAAAAATGCTGTTGCTGGTGGTGGTGAAGTCAACCAAAACGCATGGTCTAATATTACTGTTAAAAAGCAAAGCGATGGTACAACTGCTGTTACTGGCGCAAGTGCTGATACTACTATTGCCGCTACCGCTAAAACCGATACTTTTGCTATTGGTAGTGGAAATAAGTGGGTAGATATTGGCTCAAATGGGAAACAAATCAATGTTGGGCATAGCCTAAGTGGTGTGACTGCTGGAAGTACAGGTTCTTCTTCTGTTGTTCCTGTTATTACGGTTGATGCTGCTGGTCACGTTACCGCTGTAAGTGCGCAAACAATTACTCCTGCGGCCATTGGGGCTGATGTTGCTGGTGCCGCTGCTGCTGTTCTTGGAACTTCTTCTGACGATTCTTCTAAGAACACTGTATATGGTGCTAAGAAATTGGCTCAACAGGGCGTTGATGATGCTGCTGCTGCTTTAGCTGCTGCTGATACTAAGGTGGCTTCTGTAACTGCAACTGCTAATAAGGGCATTGTTGTAGAAGGTACTACAGTTAACCCCACTGTGGGCATTAAGCTTGACCCTACAACCGGTAATGCGGCTTCTTTGTCTGCGGCTGGCTTGATGGTCACAATTCCTGAAGTAGATGTGCCTGAATACACTATTGCTAAACTTACTGAAGCAACCTCTGGTTATTTGGCTTCTTATCAACTTCAAAAAGATGGTGCTGGTGTTGGTGCAGTAATCAATATTCCCAAAGACTATTTGGTTAAGTCTGCGGTTATTAAGACTTCTACTGGTGCTGGCGACCCCTCTGGCCTGCCTGCTGGCACTAAGTATATTGATTTTACTATCAATACTTATGATACATCTACTGGAAGTGGAACAGAGAGTCATATTTATTTGAATGTTCAAGATTTAGTTGATGTATATACTCCGGGCAACGGCATTGATATTAGTGAAGCCAATGTTATTTCTGCAAAAGTTGTTGCGGCTAATGGACTGAGCGTAGACGCTAATGGTATTGCTATGGCAACGGCTTCTACCAGTGCCAACGGTGCTATGACAAGTGAAATGGTTACTAAGCTTAATGGGATTGATACTGGGGCAACCGCTAACACTATTACTCTCAATGGCACCGCAACCAAGAACCCGAGTTTTTATGCTCCTGTTGCTGCTGGAACTTCTGGGCAAGTATTGACAAGCAATGGCAGCGGCGCTCCAACTTGGAAAAAGCCGAAAGTCATTGTAGAAGAAAGTATTTGTCCTACTTTATCTGATTTGGGTGCGACTTGGAATTATATTGCTCCTGATGGTTATGAAGTTGCAACAGTGCAAGTATTTAATAATTCAGGAGAAATACCGGAAATGGTTATGTGTGATATTTCTAATGATGGGACAGATGTAACAATTTCTATGAACACAGAAGGAATCAGCATTGTTGAGGGAGATTATAAAGCCCGTATTGTTTGTTATCTAATCTAAAGGAGATAAATCATGCCGAAAAATTATGGAACCTATTCTGACCCATTAGATGTTCCACGGAAAAAAGACGTAGATGCGGTTGCATCTGAAGTAGCAAGTAAATATTCTGCAACTAATCCTCCTCCTTATCCAGTGACAAGTGTAAATGGGTCAACGGGTGCAATTACTGTTAATGATATTTTTTGGATAAAAGCTACTATAGTTTCTGGTGGAGATAACATTACAGCTGATAAAACACCACTTGATGTTTACAATGCTATCCAAGATGGTAAATTACCTGTAATGATTGTTGGAAATAATATGTGCCTTGTGGGTAGTGCTTATAGATCACTACCTACAATAAGCACTATAACAACAGTATATTTTACAGGTATTCAAGGTGCTTCATCAAAGGGTCAAACTGGTACAGCTTATCCAGTTGCTATGTATGTGTGGGGTAGTTATTCTGCTGAAGCGGCTGTCAATAGGTGGGAAGGATATACAACTACTAAAATTCGCCCTGTGCCTGAGAACGGCCCTTCAAACGTAGGACAGTTTTTGCAGTCAAAATATAATGAAACAGCTGATTTGTCTTATTTTGCGTGGGCTTCTATAGCGCCTGAATCTTCAGTTATGCTAAAAGGCGATGGGACTGGTGGTATTGTTGCGGCTGTTGAAGGAACAGATTATTTAAAAACTGCTCCTGTTACCAGTGTAAATACTAAAACTGGGGCTGTTACTTTATCAGCAAGTGATGTTGGCGCTGTGAATATCTCCGGTGGTGTTATGGAGGGAGAGTTATATGCTGCTACTAATGCAACGATAGCATACAGCATCCCCCAGGTTAGAAACGAATGTTTTTTGGATGAATCAACATTTACAGGTCACGAAGATGCAGGAGATTGGGGAACTTTCTTTGAAAATAAATCTCAACAGATTTGTTGGAAGTTTGAATGAGGTAAATAATGGCAGGAAAAACAATGATAGATGGGGTTGCTTATAACATTACTGGTGGTAAAACATTGATTGATGGAGTGGCCTATAATATTACAGGTGGAAAAACTTTAATAGATGGTGTGGCTTATAATATCAAATTCGGCGCAGATGCATTTGTAATCTTTCGGTTGGGAGACACAGCGTTGCAAAATGGGACGCTGGGGCGACACAACGGTATAAGGTTTAATTCAACGAAAGGTATTGTTCTGGAGCCGGTATATAATGAAGATGAGGCGATGTATGAGGCTGCGTATGTGAATATCGGGGTGGACTTTACGAATTATTCTACTCTGCACATTACCTGTCAAGCAGAAGGAACCACTGGGACAAGACGTGCAGGATATAAGGAAAGGAATAATACTGGCATTCCTTCTTCAGCAACCACACAAACCATTCCAACTGTAAGCACTGAACTGACATTTGATATTTCGGCGATTTCTGGAATTAAATATGTCACACTTTATAACGTCACTAATAGAGTGTCACAATTAAACGCATATTGTACATCTATTTATTTTACTTGAGGTGAATTATGGCGAAATTAAAAGTAAACAATATTTTATATGAAGCAAATTTTACAGGAAACAACCCTGATAGAATTTGGGATAATAGACACAGCATTTCTATCTCAATGAACACTGACTATAATCAAATTAAAACATTGTTAATAGATAATATTCCTTGGTCTATTATTACTGAAGATGAAGTAGAACATGATATGAGTGAATTTTGTTTATCAGGGTCTATTACTGATAATAGAAAAGGTATTTGCACAATTAAAATGGGCAAAAAGACAGAGCTTGAAAAAGCCCAAGAACAGTTAGCTGATGCTGAGTTGGCCACAAAGATTCTATTGGGGGAGGCAAATTGATGACTTATACAGAAAGAGCCAGAGAATTACGGCCTTACATTGAAAAAGCAAGTGCGGCTTTGTCAAATAATGATGCTTTAAAAGCAGTAGAATTATTTCCTGTTTGGAAAATTGGTGTTCATGTTGCTGTTGATGAACGATATAGTTATTTAACGAAACTGTATAAGTGTGTGCAAGCGCATACAACTCAAAGTGATTGGACACCTGATGTAACACCTTCTCTATGGGCTGTTGTTGATGCAGAACATGGTGGAACTATTGATGACCCAATTCCTGCAAGCCGTGGTATGGAATATGAATATGGTAAGTATTATTTAGATGGTGAAGATAATCATATTTATTTGTGCGAACGGCAGGGCGCTCAAGCAGGAGATAAAATTGTATTACAATATATGCCACATGAATTGATTGGGAATTATTTTACATTAGCAAAATAAAATTAAATAAGGGAGTGGTGATATGAGTTTAACAACTCCTCAATTATTATCAGTTAGTGCGTTTGATGCAACGTTAGAGCAGACCTTTTTATTTAATGTAATTGGTGGCAATCAAGTTGTTGCTAATACTCTTACAATTAAAAACAATGTAACTTTAGCAACAATATATTCTGAAACACAAAACACCTTTAAATTTGAGCATATTTTACCAGCTGGTACATTAACTAATGGCGGTTATTATCAAGCCACTTTAACTACAAAAGATGCACAGGGCAATGTATCTAAAGCTTCAACGCCAATTCAATTTTATTGTTATTCTGCGCCAAGTATGCATTTTACAAATATTGAGAATGGCGGTTCTGTTTCTAATTCTTCTTTTAATTTTCTGGTTAATTATAATCAGGCGCAAGGAGAAATTTTAAATAGTTATACTTTCAATTTGTATTCGGCTTCTGGTGCGTTAATTACAACAAGCGGAGTATTGTATAATACAGGGGATTCTTTGCCTATTACTGTTTCTCATTTGTTTTCAGGGTTTGAGAATAACGTACAATATAGTGTAGAGTGTACTGGTTTAACAACACATGGCATGACTGTTAGTACGGGGCGTATTTATTTTTCAACAATTTATGAAAAGCCCAGTATGTTTTCTTATCTTTTTGTCGAGAACAATTGTGCTGAAGGATATGTTAATGTATGGTCAAATGTTTATGGCATTAGAGGAAAATCCGTACCCTATCCTCCAAAATATGTAGATGATAATACTGCGGTTGATTTAACAGAGCCGTGGAATTATGTGCTTTGGGACGATGGATATAAAGTAAGTGATAATTATACGGTAAGTGTTTGGGGAAGAAAATTTACACCCAACAGCACTATTTTAACATTGGCTACACCAAACAATGATACGGTGATTGTGCAGTATTGTCAGGAGGAAAATAGTGTTTGGTATGAAGTTGCAGTTAAAAATAATATTTTCCCTGTAGCTTATGTTATTAAATCAGATGCTATTGTGGCTCCTGCGGAAAATGAGTGGGCATTTTGTTGGTTAAGATGTGTTGGTGGTTTGTATGACATTCGTATTGAGAACTTGGGGGTGGGTGCATGATAGGATTTTTAGGGTATAATTTTTGTAAAGATAAAAATACTATCGACCCCGTTCCCACTAATATTAAAGGTATTGAATCAACAAAGATAGAAAAAGGTGTTTTTGACCACGTTAATATTAGTAAAAATGTGACAAGTTCTTATAATCATACAAAGCCTACAGATTGGGATTTTAATACAATTTTAAATGCTGATTTAAATGGTAATATATCTGGCGGCAACTTAGATAGTATTTCTGAGAATGTTACTGCAATTAAAATTAAACGCAGAGTTAAAGGCGATTTTGATTGGACTACGCTTAAAATTGTTCCCATCAACAAACCAGAAGATTTAAACTTTGTTGTGGCTGATAATTTGGCATTAAACTATACTGATTATGAATATGCTTATGTACCTATGCAGGAAGATGTTGAAGGAAATTATGTAACAGCGAATGTGATAACTAAATTTGATGGCGTGTTTGTTTGTGATGTTGATACGGTATATAAATTTTATGCTGGTGTTGATTATGGTACTATTGATACTGTTCAGCAGATTGGTATGTTTGAGCCTTATGGCCGTCAATATCCTGTTATTATTAGTAACGGACTAATTAACTATCAACAAGGTTCTATCAATGGTATGGTATTGCCTGATGATTATTTGAAAACGGGAAATTTGGATAGAGAAACTATTGTAAAGCAAAGAAATCTTTTAGTTCAATTTTTGTGCAATAAAAAGCCCAAGATTATTAAAGACTGGAATGGTAACAGTTTCTTGTGCTTTATTACTTCTAATCCTCAAACAACTTATCAGGCCGGGTCTGGTATGGGTATGTTGTCTGTATCTGCTTCTTGGGCCGAAGTGGGCAAGCCAGATAATAAACAAGATTTATATAGGTGTGGTATGATACCAACGGAGGATTGATATGAGTGTAATTATCAATCAAAATGATTATAATATCGTAAAACAGCCTTATATTACTCAATATATTAAGTTATATATACTTAATTTTGAATATAATAAAGTTGATGAAATAAGCGGTAATTTAATTAGTTGCTCTGTCAGTATTGATTCTAATAGTGATATTCGTAGAACTTGTAATGTATCATTGGTTGTAAATGATTCTTCGTTTGATATCCAAAGCGGCAGTAAGATATGGATGGATAAATATATTCAGCCTTATATTGGTTATCAAAATATTTATACTGGTGAAATTCAATGGTATAATCAAGGTATTTATCTAATCAATCAGCCTTCTTGGGCCTATTCAGCCACAAATAATACTTTGTCTTTTCAAGGTGTTGATTTAATGAGTAAATTAACAGGGCTGAGAAACGGTAATTTATCTGGCTTGCCAACTGTGATAGCACAAGGTGAAAATGTTCGTGAGGCTATTATTGCCACTATTGGCCTTGGTGGTTTTACTAAATATGTTGTGTCTGAATGTTTAAATGAGATTGATGGTAAAGAAGTTATTCAAGAAGTACCATATGATATTAAAGTAGATATTGGCGGTACATTATACGATGTTTTGTCTAAGCTGAGAGATATCTTGCCCCAGTATCAAATGTATTTTGATGTAAATGGTGTATTTCATTATGAGCTTATTCCAAGTGGAGAAGATGACCCTGTTTTAGTTGATGATGATATTTGGGATGCTGTGTTAATTGATGAAAGCGTATCTACGGATTTTGAATCAGTTAAGAATGAGATTGTTGTTTTAGGCCGTAGTCACGATATTACTAATTTCCCAAGTGAGATTAGTATTAACGGAAGTAATGTTACTATGACTATTGCTTCTATTCATGAACTGGCCGATGGTACAATGATAGGCTTTGTTTTGCCCAATGATTTAAATAGTGAAACAGGCATTTATTTAGACGTAAATGGAAGCGGTATAGTTACACTTGTAAACTCTGCTGGGACAAAAATTAACAGTTTAAGTAAAGATGATTACTATGTTGCAGTATATAAAAGTGTTGATGGACAAAATAGTTGGTTGTTCTTGGGCCATCAACAAGCAAATGCAACATGGCAAGACAAAAATCCAGATAGCCCATTTTATGTTAATGGTACAGTTGGTGTTATTAGAGAGGTTTTATCTGGGGGAGAATATGATAATATTCAATCAGATGAATTAGCATTAGAAAGGGCCAAAGTAGAAATATATTGGAAATGTCGATTAAATGATAGTATTCAATTATCTTGCATTCCTATTCCTTGGCTTGATGTAAATACTATTATTACTCATGCTGACAGAGATACAACAGAACAAGATAGATATATGATAAAAACTATACAAATGGATTATGGCGTTGAAAATGTAATGACAATTAGTGCTATTACGCTATATCCTTTTTATCCTGTAATTTAAAGAGGTGAGAATATGGCAACTGTTTTCCCAGGGGCAATACAAACTTTTGTGGTAAAACAAGATATTACTCAATCTGATGCGGCTTTAGTCGCAAAATATCAAAATTTAATGCAGTCTGGCGATTTTACTTCGGCACAGGCAGTTCTTACACAAATTCCAAGTGCTTCGGCAAAAATTATTTCAGCAAATGAAATGAATACAATTGTAGATACTAATACAGCACTACAAAGATATTATTTACAGCGCTTTAGTCCAGCATATATTGTTTCTGAAACTCAGCCCGTATTACAAGATACTGGTGATTTTTGGTTTGAGGTGACAGATTAAATGAGATATGAAGATATTCATTTAAGTGACAAAACATTAAGGCAAGAGTTTATTGAGTGTATCAGAACAAACAATTGGCAGGGTGCTTTTGCTGTATTGGAGAACGAGAATTTAACCAATAAGAAAAATGAGGCCGCTGTATATAATGATATTTGTAATGAGTTGGTTAGTCTACAAAATAATTCTGACCCAGATTTTAAATCAGATAGAATTAAAGTAACGAGTGTTGAACCAGTATTACAAAGCGGCCAAGTTTTCTTTAAGGAGGAATGAAATTGAATAATAGTCAAAAAGCGGCAGAAATGCGCAGAGCAATGGAAATATTTGTTAATTCTTTGTCCGGCACAATGGAAGAATCACAAATGATGGAAGTTGCAAGTGTGTTCCCTGAGTGGAAAATTGGTGTTGCGTATAAAATTAAAGATGTGTTTAGATATGGTGAAACTAAAGTAGGGGACGCACAATTATATCAAGTATTGCAAGACCATACCAGTCAAGCCCAGTGGACACCAGATACAGCTACAAGTTTATATAAAGCCATTGGTATTACCCCAAGTGGTATTCCTGAGTGGGTTCAGCCATTGGGAGCTACAGATGCTTATGCTAAGGGTGATGTTGTGATGCACAAAGATAAGAAATGGAAAAGCACAGTTGAAAATAATGTTTGGGAACCTGGTGTTTATGGCTGGGAAGAGGTGACTGAATAATGGCTTCAAATAAAAACATTACAATGAAAGAATTTAATGGCACTGATTATGACACCTTATATCCAAAAACTCTCGATTCTCAGGGTTTGCTTACTGGCAGTAATATTACAGATTATAAAGTAAATACTGTTGGCGAGGCGCTGGCTTTAATTGCCGGTTCAATTACTCTCCAAGCAGCATTAAAATTAAAAGTAGTTGACCCTGTGGGATATCAAGCTATTGGTTGTGATGTATTGTTGAACAATAAGCTTTTGGGGACTACTGATAGCAATGGACAAATTATTGTTGTTGTTCCTTATGGTACATCTTCATTACTTGTTAAAAATGGTGGATATTTTAATTATAGTGATACTAATGTTCAAATTCAACCTGCTTGGATTGGTGATAATAATTATCACGAAGTTAGTATTAACGGGGCTGCGGAAAATGGTGTTGTACGATATACTGAAAGCTTTCAAGGTAAATTTTCCCAAAATGTTAAAAACGTAGATGTGTGTTTAGTTGGTTCTGGTGGTAATGGTGCTGTTGGCAATGAAAATAATCCTTATGGCGATGGTGGTGGTTCTGGTGGGATTTTAAATGCATATGGAATAAATGTAGACTCCACTCAAACTTATCCGTTAATTATAGGAGCTATAAATAATAGTACAACAACATCTTTTTTAAGCAATAGTGTAAAGGGTGCTAAGAACGCTACGGCAGGAACGCCAAATGGGTTGGCTGGTGGACATCAAGTTTCTTCAACAACTGGAAACGGAAATAGTAATACAACTATTTCTGAATTTGATGATGGCGTAACGTTTTATGGCGGTAGTGGCGGCGCTGCTGGAAAAACCGGAGGAACACCCAATGGTGGTGATGGCAAGAGAAATTCTAATGGCGAAAACGCAAAAGGACCCGGTGGCGGCGGTGGCGGTGCTTATTATGAAATTGACACTTATTATCACGGCGGCTCTGGTGGCACTGGTCTTGTCGCAATCCGTGTCCACTACAATTAAATGAGGTAAAATTATGACATATTGTATTGTTGATGAAAATAATATTGTTACCAATCTAATTATTTGTTCAGAAGAAAATGCAAAGTTATTTGGGGCGAAGCCTTATTATGAAGGGGCGGAAATTGGGAAAAAATATAATCCTCCGTCCCCTTTAGTTGATTTTGAACAAAGAATGAAAGAAATGGAAGAAACTTTAGCAATTCTGTTGGGGTGATTATATGAACACAAAGCCTGTGTTATATATGCAAACTGATTTAAGATGGAAAAATAAAGATTATTCTGCTAAAGGCGAAAAGACAACTATAGGTAAAAGTAGTTGTGGGCCTACTTCTGCGGCTATGTTAATTGAAAGCATTACAGGTAAAAAATTTACGCCTGTAGACGCTTGTCAATGGAGTTTGAGCCATCATTTTAAAGCCGTAAATCAGGGAACATATTATAGTTATTTTGTGCCTCAATTTGATTATTTTAATATTAAGTGTTGGCGCTTAAATACGGCGAATATCTATGGGGATAAGAAATCTATTTACCACAATAAAATGCGAGAAGAAATCCAAAAAGGTAATTATATTATTGCTTGTATGGGTAAAGGGCTTTGGACTTCAAGCGGCCATTATATAGTTGTATGGTGGGTAGATGATAAAAAAGTATATATCAATGACCCTGCAAGCACAAGGAAAGAAAGAATTGAAGGTGATTGGAACACCTTTATTTCTCAAGTGAAATATTATTGGGTTGTTGAACCGAATGGAGATTTTGGTGAAGTGAGATATTATAAAGTATCAGATATTAAAAACGCCACATATAAGCAGACAATTCAAAAGCTCATCAATCGTAAGTTTCTTACTGGTAAAGGCGGAACTGGTGAAAATATGATTATTGACTTATCTGAAGATTGTGTGCGATTGCTGGTTATTTTAGATAGGGCTGGTCAATTTGATTAGAAATAAACGTAGATGGCAAAAAAGCGAAATGTCAAGAACAATCGTTATTTATTGTATTCGATTGATGACATTGGTATTGATTTGGGCGGCAGCATTAAAAACTGTCGCTCTTTTCTTAAATATTCAATTAGATGTGTCAGATGTATTGACCTATACAGGAGCAGCATTTGGCGGTGAATTGCTATTGCTTGCGTTTAAGCGTATTTTTGCAAAGAAAGATGAGGAAATAGAAAGTGCTTGAGCTTATTTTAAAGAACTTGCAAACCATTAGTATTGCAATGGGTTTGTTTGTTGGAGCAGTATTGGCTAATACTTGTTTGGGTTTATATAATAATATTGTTATTTTGCTTCAGCCCTTTGACAAGAAAAAGCTTATTAACACTGTTTTAAAAACAACTTGTGTTGCTGTGGGTATTATTTTACTTGTTGTCGTTGTGACTGTTTTGCCTGTGTTTTGTGATACTGTAGGTTTTACTATTCCAGACCAATATATTGAAGTGTTTAGCGGATTAACTGTTATTAGTGGTGCTTTAATTCCTACTTGCAAATATATTAAAGACGCTTATGATAAATTAACTGCTATTTTAAACACTATCTCTGATGATAAAGGTGATAATAAATGAGTAGTATTCGTGCGGCTGATGGTGGATATTTATTAAATGACTCACAGTTTAATTATACCAAAGATGAGCTTGGACGGCCTGTATTAAATATTAAGGGTGGGCAGGCTGCTGGTGCTGGCGGCGATTTCAAATCAGATGGTTCTGTCCCTATGCAAGGTAACTTGTATATGAATGGGAATAATATTATGGGTGTTAAGTCTATTAGTAACACTGATAGTGGCATGGCTATTGAATCTGAGGTTAGTTTAAATAACCATAAAATCACTGATTTACTTGACCCTGTTGCTGAACAAGACGCTGCTACTAAAAAATATGTGGACTCTCACAGCTTGCTTGGTGATGATGGTAAGATTGATTCTAATTTAGACATGAATGAACATTCTATTGTTAATGCACATAAGATTAGCACAGATGGCCCGGCTCCTTTATATATCGGTGCAACTATTGAAGAGGCTGGAACAAATGCGCCAAGACTAACTGCTACAAGCGATGGTTCTGCGGCGTTTGTTAAAGCAAGCACTCAAAATGAATATGTGCCTGTTAGCGTTGGTGCGCCAACTGCAACCAGTCATGCTGTTACTAAAGAGTACAGTGATGGTAAAACAAATGCTTTACAGGCTTCTGCTATTCTTAAATCCGGTGGTAAAATGACTGGTAAACTTAAATTGACTGGAAACCCCGTCGATGATGACGATGCAGCTAATAAAGGTTATGTAGACGCTATTTTGCCTGCATATACAGCGGCAGAAAACGGAAAAGTGCTTGGAGTTGTCAATGGCGCTCTTGCATGGGTTGATAAAGCTTAATAAAAGGAGAGTATAAAATATGGCAAATTTTTGTGGCGGCATTAAATTAGATACAACTACATTAAAGATTATTAAAGGTGTTATTTGTGATATTGCGGCTACCAGTGTTGATGTTAGTAAAGCCGTAAGTGGCTGTGGCCAGCTGTGGGATGGTGCTTTGTTTACTACTGTTAATGTTAATGGCGCAAAGGTTATTACACTGCATAACAGTGAGGGCGAAGAAGTAGGCGATGTTGTTTTTGCCAAAGGGAATTGCGGCGTTGGTTTAGATAGTAGGTTCTTTAAGGTTAAAAACAAAGTTGTAAGTCTACAAGATGGTTTTATTCTAACCGTTACTACTGACCCTGAAGCAGCCGCCGTTACAGTGGTAGATGCAGATAACAAAGAAGTTGAACCCATTGAGGTTGGTGGCAAAACTTATCTATTGAGTGGTATTGGGGACCAATATGGTGTTAATGTGGAGTATACTGGATATACTGGTAAGCATCTAACCATTACTAATAATAAAGACCAAACGCTTAATGTTACGCTTGAGGAAACGCCTCAGACGTAAAAAAATTTATAGGGAACATAGATTGATTTTTCGTCTTTCTATGTTCCCTATTTTTTTCATGGTTTATAGTGCTTCTTCAAAACCATCAATATAATTATCCATTGCCATATACATTAGATTTTCAAACATATACCAGTTTTCTCTATCGTTAGCCATAGAAAATTCAAAAAGTTCGTCCATTGATTCGGCGTTCGTATCAAACAATACAATAGATATATTATTATGTTTAGTGATTTTAATAATAGGATAAATCATTTTCCTGAACTGCCAAAACCGCCTGTTCCACGTTCTGTTTCAGAAAGTTCTTCAACTTCATTTAGTTTAACATCAAGGACAGGTAGAATTGCAAACTGGGCGATACGGTCTTTATGGTCAAGAACTTGGGAAAAATTACTATCATTATACAATGCTACAATCCATTCACCACGATACTGATTATCAATTATTCCTGTACAGTTAGTTGGTCTAAGTCCCTTTTTAACACTTAAACCACTACGGGCATAAATAGCGGCATAATAGCCATCTGGAATCTCCGCCGCAAGTCCAGTATGTAGCGGAACATAAGTATGTGGTTCAATCTTAACGCCCTGATAATAAGTGTTTGTGTCATAATTATAATAAAAACTGTTGGGTTCATCAAGATACAGGTCAAAACAAGCGTCTGTAGGATGTGCCTTAGTAGGAATGGTTGCGGAAGGCGATAGTTTTTTAAAGTTAATATCAATCATTTCTGTGTCAACTCCATAAATCGAGGTAGTGTTTCAATCCAATCACAAAATACTTTCCAATCGGGTAGTCTATGATGTCTGCGCTGTTGATAAATGGTCTTTAGCTGTTGATAGTTGGTTGTCATACCAGCAGTTAATTCAAAGCCACACGGGATGTTGTAAAGAATTTCAAGATAAAGTTCATCCATCATATGCTTGCGCTCAGGGGTCGGATTATCAAGATTGGCAAGACGATTGTATTCGTTAATCATACCTTGGACAATATCAATAATTTGAGGATTGACATATTTGTTACACTGTTGTTTTAGATTAAACTTAACAATCTTATGCATTTTGCTTTGGCTGGAAACAAAATCCATAAAATGATAACGTTCAATTTGCTGCCAAGCGTTTTGGCTGAAAGTCAAATCAAACTGGACAACAATACCTTTTAGGGCGTTGTCATGGCCTTCTCCTGTGGGACAATTTAAACAAGCTTTAATGCCGGGAGTTAAATCATTATTAAGAGTATCAATGTCTACGGCTTTAGGATATTTAGCAGTTTTAATTGCTCTGTCAAGGCCATAAACTACAACATTTGTAATGCTTGGCATATTAGTCCTCCCAATTATAAAGTTCGCACATAAATTCAATGTGTTCGTCACCAATAACTCTTTGTTTAATTACATATAATTCTTGGTCAACAATATCTGCACCAACTGGTAGGAGAATCATATCTCCCACCATTGGTTCACCCATCAAATCTTCAAAAGCACATGAGCATAAAAATTGTTTATGAGATAATTTACCTTGATAAAATAAATATTCTAAGTCAAGATTCATTCGCATTTACTCCTTTATTAAACCGTTGATGTTTAACTCTCATTTCAACCTCTTGCTGTTTACCTTTGTTAAATGCAGTTTTATAATCATTTGTTAAATATCCTGTTACTCTACGAAGATGCTTAATATCATGGCTATTGCATTGGGGGCATACGTCATTGATTAAATCACAATAGCCACAATTCATGCATTGGTCATTTGGGACGTTAATTGCAAAATAAGGGATATCTTTGTCCATTGCATAATTTACAATTTGCTCAAGCGCTTCAATATTATATTTACAAGCTGCATCCAATTCTACATAAGTAATACAACCAGCATTGCTATACCCTGTTAGCTGACTCTCAATATCAATCTTCTCAAACGGTGTCATTGGCACCCATACAGGGACGTGCATAGAATTAGTAAAAAAATCTTTATCAGATACATTAGGGATTTCACCATACTTAGCTTTGAATTTCTGCATAGATGTATAGCAAAGATTTTCCGCAGGCGTGTAGTAAACACCAAAATTCAACTGATACTGCTGTTTGAACTCGGCGCAACGGTCTTTGAACAACTGCTCAATGCGTTTGGCCAGTTCCATGCCTTCGGGTTTTGTATGGTCACATCCAATGAGGATTTGCAGGGTTTCAGCAAGGCCAATTTGCCCAATGACGATAGTGCCATGCTTCAGCGCAGACCTAATACCCTCTTTCGGTACATAACCAGCCATTACATTGTTTTCATACATAAATTTGGCGCTATCAGGGGACTGACTGCAAATCCAATCAAAACGTTCAAGCAACATATCCTTGGCCTCATGAATTTTTGTGTCAAGTAACGACACAAATTCATCAACCACAGAAGTATCTCTGTCTATCATAACATTTGTGTTATGGATTTCTTTGGCCTCCATAGCCAAAGTAGGCATAATGATGGTTACAGGGCAGATATTACCTCGTCCGTCTTTTGTTTGTCCCATACCGTTAATATCGAGTCCATTTGCTGTTCTACAACCCATTGTAGAGAAATACGTCTTAGGGTCATTAACATCATATCCAGCATTACCAGACCAATCAACATTAGCATAGTTGGGGTATAGCCGCAGGCTGGTAGATTTAAGTGCCAGTTGGAACAGGTCATAATTAGAGTCACCTGGATGACGATTTACGCCTTTCATGCACTGAAAAATACCACAAGGGAAAATGCTGGTACGATGGAGCTTACCAATACCCTTGATAGATACATCCAATAACGCTTTAGTAACCATACGACCTTCGGGCAGAGTACAAGTGCCATAGTTGATAGATGTAAAAGGCAACTGGCAACCAGAACGTGATTGTAGTGTATTCAAATTATGATACATACCCTCAACAGCCTGATAGCACTCTTTAGTGGTCATGGCCATAGCATATTGATAAACATGAAGTGGATAGGATTTATACCAATCATCATTAACGCTTAGTTTATCGTCAAGCAAAACTTTATCAATATGTTCAAGATATTTTAGGCCATCACGGAAATGTTTAGCAAACGACTTTCTCACATAAGGAACCATCGTCCAGTCAAGGTGAGTGGCGCTCACCCCGCCAAACTGCTGAAGGCTTTGTAACTGAAAAATGACAGCCACAAGCTGGAACGCCGTATTGATGCTCTGAGCGGGACGCACATCGGTCTGCCGTGTGTTGAATCCATTAGCAAGTAACTGGTCAAAAGGAATACTTAAACAATTATGGCTACCAACAGCATATGCATTTAGGTCATGGATATAAATTTCATTATTCTCATGATTTGCTTTTGCCATTGGCGAAACTAAATATTCAAGTGCATATCTTTTTGTGACAATATCACTTGCTTCACCAATACGTCCACCAAAACTATGTTCATCTACATTGGCATTTTGATTTTTTACATCTTTTGCTTGCAACTTTTCTGCCACAGCGTCCATTAGTTCAGCGTATTGACTTCGAGCCAATTGATGTAAATGACGGTATTCTACATAAGCTATTGCAACTTCTTTGTATTTGCTTGACATAAGTTTTTTTACAACAGCGTTTTGAATTTCTTCAACAGTTGTATCAGTGTTACGATTAGCAATTTCTGTAGAAACTTTGTTTATAAAATCATGCATTTCTTGAGAAATATTATTGGAATAAACGCTATTAAAAGCTTTTAAAATAGCATTTGAAATTTTTTCAATTTCAAATTCTACTTTTCTCCCGTCTCTTTTTGTTACATTCAATTATTTTACCTCCTCAATAAAATCATCCATACAGAAATTATAATCTGTATCATCTATACTCATATTACAAGCAATCTTTCTACAATCACCATAAAATAAAATATTGTCAGAAGCATTGCAATTGTAATAATCATATTTAATACCATGGCGTTTAAGCCATTTTTTAGCCGCCAGTGCAGTTATACCTTTTTCTCTACAAGTGTTAATAATAAGGACAATACCCATATCTTGTATAGAACGAACAAAAGCTGCTACAGGTGTTTCTTTCCCACAAAATGGGTAATGACTATAACATAGCGTGTGGTCAAAATCTACAGCTAAAACAAATTTAGTGGGTGGGCTATGGCTATAATATTTTTCAAGAATTTTTTCAAAACGTTCTCGATTCATTTTCATATTAAATCTCCTTTAATAATTCTTTAAGCCAAGTCTCTCTTTCTTTCTGTTCGTGCCGTTTAAGGCCCTCTTTAATTGTCTCAACATCGCCAATCTCAATCAACTGCTCTTTTGCTCGGCTATCAGCTACATAGAGAAGATTGGATGACAACATACGCTTGTGCATGGGACTGGTAATCACAATCACAGCCTTAGCCTCACTGCCCTGACTCTTGTGAATACTAATAGCATACCCAAGCAGTAGGTTGCTCATATAAGGCCCATAAATTCTCGCCATACCAGTATCAAACTCAACAGCCATAACAATACCGGTATCAGTCTCTTTGATATACCGAATATAACCCATATCACCATTCATAACCATAATGTCGCTCATACTCTCAACCAAAGACCCATCTTCATCAACTCTAAAGCAAGGGCAGTGGTATTCGTTGTGGGTGTTGATTACCTTATCGCCCACCTTGAACATGATTTCCTCGTCACCACTTATCTTACGAATAGCATTGGTATCAGGGTTTGGATTATATCTGGACTGAATGGCCTTGTTGATTGCTACCGTACCAACGGGGCCTTTGTTGAACGGGGATAGTATCATTATATCATCTTTAGTGTATTTGTCAAGCAGAGAATTATAGGCATCAAGGATTTGCGTCATAGGGCTGTCACCAATAGAGATAAACTGGTAATCAGGATAATTGCTGTTTTGTCTTGGGCCAACCTTACCTTCACGAGTATCTGTGGCCACAGTAGCAAGGCCAGACGAGCCATACCGGAAAATCTTGGTTAATGTGGCCGTAGGCACAACACCTGAATCAATGATGTCTTGTACAACGTTGCCACAAGAGATAGAGGCCAACTGAGCTTCATCGCATACAAAGATAAACCGTGTATTGGACTCACATATATCAAACAGCTTAGACAACAAATGAACACCAACCATACTACACTCGTCAATAATGACAAAATCAGAGTTGATATGACCGTCTTGAGCCAGTACCATGTGAACGGTGCTTGCGGGTCGACCTGTTGTTTCTCTTAGGCGTTTTGCTGCTTTACCTGTTGGAGCAAGCTGAGTATAATCTTTAAGGTTGGCTTCAAGCATCAATACCAAAGCCTTCATTACTGTACTCTTACCAGAGCCGCCATAACCTCTTAACATAGCAACCATGTGTTCATTGGCTAAAGTGAGGATTTGCTTTTGTTCATCTGTACACTCAAATCCATCAACGCTTGTAAAGTCATCAACATTCATGCCTAAGTTGCAATCTTGTTTTTTCTCTAAGGCAAGGCGGTCAAGAATGTTCTCAGCAATGTTGACTTCAGCATCGTAGGTGGTTTTATTACTGGAATACTCTTGCTCTGCATCATAGTAGATTCTTTCACTATTGCGCACAGCATCCCTTACATACTTAACGCACTCAGGTACTTTTTCCTCAGCCAATTCCTCAAGCAAATCTGTGTAAATTCTTGTATCGCCTTCATCTTCGTTCTCTCTAAGAATTTCAAGGCAAGCGAACTCACAACGCTCTTTAGAATCAATCAAATCAGGCCGTTTGTTTAAGACATATCTATCAGACTTATCAAAGGAATAGTTAAGCAAATCAAAGAAGATGTGATAAGGACTGGACTCAAGGGCTTGATTTAGTTCTTCCGGTGTAGCAAAAACATCAATCAACTTACTAACATCACTATCATTTTCAATACCCCAGTCAGAGGTAAGGGGCAAGAACTGAATAGTAGTGAAATAACCCTTGATTTTATTTACATATTCCTCAAACCGAACAGGGCCAACATTATAAATTTTCTTATGGTCAATTTCTTCTTCACGCCCATCAAGCACCATCTGAACAAAATCAGGATAGGCTTCATGTATATACTTGGGTTGGTTGCCGTCACAGATATGGCGCAAGATTTTTAGTTCTTGCTCAGGCGTGATTTTAATGCCCTCGGCACTAACACCAATATCAGCAAACCCAACTAAAACATAACTTGCCGGATATTTAGCCTTTTGGTTCTCTCTGATTTCAAGCTCATATTCATCGCTCACATCGACCATGCTGAGGTTAGTTCCGGCTAAAGTAAAGTTGTTGTATTGGTTGAGTATTAGGTTGGGGTAAGTACCAACAGGCTCACAACTTAGAACTTTATAGCCGTTGGACGGATTAAAGAAAATCCGCTTGATAGGTTTTAGTTTAATTTTAATGCTCATCGTATAACTTCACCACTCTCATAAAACAAACCTCCTTGTTTGATAGTTTAAGTATACCATGTTGCAAGGAGGTTGTCAAGGGTTTATTTAATTTTCTTCAGAATATCGTTCGGTTTGAATTTCAATGTCTGAGCCATTGATACTGGTTATCTTCATAAGCTGAGAGGGAAAAATGCTGGCCTTATATTTTTTCGTCACAAATTCATCTATCCCTCTACGATATCCACAACAAATCAACAAACTACCACGCTCAAGCCAAGATTTTTCAATGACCGTTTTAGTACCATCTGGATTGATTATGCTTAATTGGGTCTTGTAATGGGCAAAAGCTCCATCATTCATTTTAACATTAACGACTTCATTATCAGGTGTTAAGATAGTAACAAGATGGTGGCTATCCATTCGCCCTATCACCGTCCCACAAATAGCAGACAACTCAAATTGTTTCCAAGACCGATTACCAAAGGAACGCTCAACAAACTGAGGTTCTTCAGGCAAATCAGAAAAATGGGAAATATTGTACTTGGCTAAGTCAACGTTAGCAAGTTCATGTTCTTGGCTGTAAAATGCACAAGATTGGAAAGACCACCTATTCACATCCAATCCATCCACACTCTCAATCATGTTCTGTTTGGCTCTGACCTTATTAAACTTATCCAAGAACTCAGGTGTATTGATATAGTCTTTTAGCGTTTCAATGGACGGAGCAAGCAACTTTTCAAGGCTCTTATCGACAACAACCCATCTGTCACTTTCAAACCAATAATCTACGCCTTCGGTTAAGCTGTTCTTACAATGTGCGTTAAAATAACGTTGTGCCATAGCATCAAGCCAGTATAGGGTCTTGCTCTTAAATTTAGGGTGGGGGCCGAACTTGAACTGTCTGCTGCATACATACTTTCTAAAGTTGTATGGGCCGATGATAGATTTAGGGATAGGTACTCTGGCGGCTTTGATTTGGCCTATATTGTTCATAGCAAGAGATGTGACGTTAGGTGTGGATAGAATGAAATATTGTCTCATCACAATACGTCTGTCAGGTTCAAATTCATCAAAACACCCGGCCTTGATTAGTTGGATGAACTTGGACTTAGTTACAAGTGAGCCTTTATAGGCGTTTTTGTTGTAGAAGTCGGCAAAGGATGTATAGGGACGATTGGAGAGGATTTGACTTGTTACGTCATTGTTGATACCTGAAATAGCACCTAAGCCAAATAAGATAGAGTTGTCTTGTTCATGGGGGCTAAAGATTAACTCAGATTCGTTAATAGAGGGGGCCTTTACAATAACACTGCCCTCTTTAGCTCGATAAATAGATTTAGCAATCTTACCATAATCTGTTGTTTTAGAGGACGTATCTTCTTCATTATCAGATGTACCATTAGCAAGCCCAGCATTAACTATCATTGTGGCACAATTCCAATAAACAGGAGGATAATGGTAAAACAAGTTCATTTCTTGCAACGCCTCCGCACTATAAGGCATAACGTGATTACGAGAGAAGGAATAGGCAAGCTGAGGCTTAATACATTGTTCCCATACATAATTGGCCACATTGATAGAGTTGCCGTGTGATTCGACAGAATTATAAAATTTTTCTTTCAACCCGGCCACATCTTCAGACTTTTTCTTGGCGATAATTTTTCTGGCTTTGTCTGCGTCAGCCAAACTGAACCCAGCAATTTTTGGTTCCATACAAAGTTCCATTACATCCTCTTGCATGGAGGGACAACCATAACAATAATTGAGGACTTTTTCAAGAGCTTTAATTTCATCTGGATTGGTCACACCATATTGGTCAAGTTCTTTGTACCACAGACTTCTATCTTGTTTATAAGCAAGAAATTTATCTACTGGCTGAATACCATCCTCAACAGTAATACGCATAAGAGAGTTAGCGTTGGCCATTTCTTCAAGGCTGTGAGGTTGAATTTTTCTAATACATTTGCCTCCGACAGGAGTAATAAACTGGAACAAATCAGTAATTTTGCCTTCAGAACAATCATCCCACATTTCCTTAGTTGTATAGTCTAACTTATCTGGGTGAAGATATTGATTATAAGTAGCCCTAATACTGCCCTGCCATTTTATTTTGTTATACTTTAATAATAGCTCTGTACAGACTTCAAGTTTGTCCTGACATTCTGTTGTTAAACTATCATATTTTAGACCGCCAACATAATCAGAACAAGGCATATCCCAACAGGTCACATCATCACCACGAGGCGTTTTCATAAGACTGTTTTGTTTGAGATAGCCGTCCTTAAAGATATAGATACCAGAGGCGTGAAGGCTTAATCCAGAAATCAACCCCTCAATCATCAAAGCACACTGTCCAAGGTCAACATCATTGGCTTCAGACTGTATTTTAATTTCTTTAACAAGCTCTCCTACAGGCTTCCTGTCTTTTTCTTTATTACCATAAAAACAATCTTTTAAAGACCACTGTTTTCCTCGTTCTACCGGGACAAGAGAAGAAAGATAACTTGCTTCATCATTAGACAGTCCCAATCCCCGACAGGCCGTTTTAAGTGCAGACTTACTTGTTTCTGTCTTAAAAGTGCAGATGTTAAGAATATTATCTTCGCCAAACACTTCTTTAAGACGCTGAATAATCTTTGGTCGATTACGGGCAGAAGAATCAAGGTCTACGTCAGGCCAGCTTACACGTTCTGCATTGAGATGTCGATAAGCTGGTAAGTTCCACTGTAGAGGATTCATTTGCTGCATATCAATAAGATAAGCAGTATAATACCCTGTCACACTGCCTCGGCTAACACCAATAAACCCAATTTCCCAACAAATATCAACAATATAATCAACCAGATTATAATAGGCTGACATTCTGGCACCAAGTTTATCACTAATTAGCCATAACTGTTTAAGTTCCCAAGCAATACGCCCGATATTTATATCATTAAATTCTTGTTTTTTACTTATAAAACCATCTTCTACCATACGTAGAAAATAGGTATCTTGGTCATATTTGCTATAGGCAAAATTCTTAATATAGGGATATTTGTCATACCAATCCTTAAAGATATGTCGAACTTGACAATCTAACCCTTTTAGGCTTCTTTCAGGAATAATGGTAATATGCTCCATGTCAATAAACTCGATATCTTTGACAAATTCCCATCCATCATTCACAATTTGTTCATAATCTTCATCAGAAAAATAAGGCATATAACCTCGTTTTTCTTCTGTTGACATCATATAAGTGGTGGCATAGAAATCTTCTGACTCACCTCTATCGGCCTCACGACTTGTGAGAAAAGCCTTATGAATATCATGGTGTTCCTTTTTAAGATAATGAACATCACAAGTAGAAATACACTTTAGCCCGTGTCTCCAAGCGTAGTCTTTAGCCCACTTATTAAAGGAAATTTGTTCTGGGTTATCAGAAGGCTGAATCTCAACAGCAAAATTTTCTTTGCCAAAAGTTGACACGCACCAATTAACAAACGAGACAAGTTGTTGTTTGTCTTTGTTAAAGAAAGATTTGGCCAATTCGCCACCAATACACGCTGTACTTGCAAGCAAATGGCCTTTGTTATTCCCAATAATCTTCTCAATTTGATGCTTGTCATTAGGAACACGCCTCATTTTACCTGTAAAGAAACTGGACTGCCAACCAGTAGCGTTAATCTCTCTAAGTTGGTCATACCCAATTCTATCTTTAGCAATCAAAATAAAGTGATAGAATTGAGTTTGTCTTGGGACATAATTTTCTTTAACGTCAATAACGTTATCTACGAGATAAATTTCATCTCCCAAGAGAACTTTTATATCAACACCCTTTCCTTTTAGTTCTTTGCTATATTGAATGGCATTGATATGTTCACTAATAGAGGCGTGGTCTGTAATGGCCACAGCCTTCATACCAAGTTCAACCGCATAATCAATTAAATCTTTTGTCTTTACAATGCAATCAAGCATACGCAGATTAGAACCATGTGTGTGACAATGAAGTTGAGTATCATTCATATCTTAAACCTCGTTCTTTCCACTTTTCTGGCATTGCGGTTATCCCATTCAACCATCGCCATACAGAGGATGTATTCAATCCTTTGTTTTTACAGAAAGTTGTCAAAGAAGAATAAACAATATCGTCACAAATAACCTTATTATATTTTGGGGGTTGAGATAACTTGCTACCCCTACGCCCTTTAGAAATTCTTTCTCGATGTTTTTCTGTATTATTATTGTCACAACTCAGTGTCCACTCAAGATTATCAGCCCTATTATTCGTTTTTGTTTCGTCTTTGTGGCCAACTTGAGGTAGGTTGTCTGGATTAGGGATAAAAGCCTCTGCGACTACTCGATGCAACAACACCAACTTTGTTTTACCATAATTACATCTCGCCAATCTCAAAGATATATAACCATGATTGCCGGTGTAAGTTTTCATAATATTCCCAGTAAATAGGCTCTTAACTCGCCCCATATTACTTACCTGATAATATCCTTCATATCCTTTAACGTCTTTCCAAACTTCTTCCATCCAACCCCTCCTAAAAATTAAACCGTAGATTTCTCCACGGTTTAATTGTAACATATTTAATTATGATTGTCAAGAGGTAATTTAATCCTCCGGTAAATCAATATGACACCAACGGTCTGTAGAGTCAATATAATATTCTTCGTCATTAACCAGCCAATAATCTCCTCGCTTTTTTGCCACAAAACAATCTGAAACAAGCCTTTTATTATTCCATTTAGCAGACACCAACACATACTCATCCGACCCGACCGGATAATCCTCAACTTTATGCCATTTCATTAACTTTCTCCTCTAACCGATTTACAGCTTCAATAAGTTCGTTGATTTTCTTGCCCACAGCACCAATGTCAATACTATAACATTCTTGTTGATAAGTTTTCCCAGTAATAGTGTCTTGCGTCTTAAAAATAGGAAAAGATTCTATATAATTGTCAGACAAAGGCTCAATCTTGCCCTCATCATTCTTAGTAAAATCATACTGGCCGATGCGGTTGAAATATCTAAGCTCTTCTGGTATATGATAATAGCCAGTAACGTATTTACCAGTAACGTATTGATCGGCCACACAGATACAATCATCATCTTTCACTTGACAAACCCAACCAACAAGCCCATCTGCCATTTCAACATAATCACCTACATGAAATTCATACTTCATCAAAAATCATCCTCCCAACTTTCATCCTTATCTTCAACCTTATCAACCTCAAACTGCTTAATCTTGCCTTGAAGCTTAACCACGCCATTCCATTCATTCGTAGACAAAGTTACAATCAAAGATAGGCTTTTTTGCCCTTTTGTGTCA
>OJAW01000256.1_pt1 | contig 40919 bp, 42 predicted proteins | sample 1589151 | NCBI WGS metagenome assembly OJAW01 (sample SAMN03283290) | human gut metagenome | biome: human-associated habitat; material: feces | host: Homo sapiens | place: Peru | collected 2012
CAACATTAGAAAAAGATGCAGCAACAAAAGCATTAGTATCACAAGACCAAATATTTTGTAATGACAGAAGCGCAAGTTCTATACAAACAGCAGCTTGGACATCAACAGGAGCAGACTATTTCTATGGAGCAAATGGAAGATTAACACAAACCACAAAAAGTCCACAATTAACTTGTACAACAGCAAGTGACAAATTCACAGTAAATACAAGTAATGGAAATGGAGCATTAACCTATCCAGTGGGCTTAATAACAGCGGATGAGGTAGCAATGGCTGGTGAAAAATATGGAACAGGTAATAGTACTTATTACTTGTACACAAAACAATCTTATTGGTCGGGGTCGCCTAATGGTTTCCATTCAAGTGGGATTGCTTATGAGTTTCTAGTGGCTTCTTCGGGCGGTTTGAGTTATCGTAATGTGAATTATGCATATGGGGTCCGCGTCGTTGTTTCTCTATCCTCTAAAGCCAAGTTATCAGGCAATGGAACATATTCAAAGCCATACACAGTAAGTTGATTTGGTTGATTGAAGTAATTTTGTTATAATAATTAGAAAATTTATAAATATATTTTAAAAGGAGAAGTAAAATGAAAGATAGAAAATTTATATTATATATTGTAATAATAGTATTTATTGCATCACTTGGAACTTTAACATATAGAGTAGGTTCATCTATTAAAGCTAAAAAAGATGCTATAAAAGAGGAATATAATAAAAAGCAAAAAGAAGCTGAAGAAAAACAAAAAGCTATTGAGGAAGAAGCTAAAAAAAGACAAGAAGAATTAGAGCAAAAAAGAAAAGAAGAAGAACTTGAAAGAGAAAAAGACAGTTTTAATGATATGCACGAATTTTATGCTGGAACTCAAGGTGGAACTGCTACAGGCCTTGAGGTTGATGAAATAATCAAAAGTAATAAAAAATCAAGTGAACATTTAATCGAGGTAATATTTGATGGTACTTCTTATGGAACTGATCCAGATAAAATAAAAGAAATTAAAAGTATGCTTAAAAACTTTAATGGTTACAAATTACAAAATTATGAAATATCTGTAGATTATGATGAAAATGGTTATGTAAATAAAGTAACTATTGAGACAAAGTAAGGAGGAAGTAAGATGTTATTAAATATTATTTTATTAATTATCGTAATTATATCAGGAATGATTTTATCATATTATAATGGTTTTGTTAAAAAAGGTAATAAAGTTAAAGAAAGAGAATCTCAAATAGATGTCCTTTTAAATCAAAGATTTGATTTAATTCCAAATATAGTTAACTGTGTTAAAGGTTATGCTAAACATGAAAAGACTACATTAGAAAATGTTACTAAACTAAGAAGTGATTATCAAAATAATGGATTTAGTACTAAAGAAACTGAAAAGATTGATAATCAAATAAATAATCTTATGGCAATCGCAGAAAGTTATCCAGATTTAAAGGCAAATGCAGACTTTTTAAGTTTACAAAGAAATTTAAATGAAATAGAAAATAAATTAAGTTATGCAAGAACAAGTTATAATAATGCGGTTACATCATTTAATAATGCAGTAGAAAGTGTACCCTCAAATATAATTGCTAAAATATTTAACTTTGAGAAAAAAGACTTATTTCAAATTGAAAGTGAAAAAAGAGAAAATATTAAAGTAAATTTATAAAAATGCTATTTTAAATAGCGTTTTTTTATGCTAAAATATTATTGTATACTAGGAAAGGGTAGTGGACTTATGAATAATACTTTAGAATATTTAAAAAATAATGGAATTGATGTAGATTTAGGATTATCTTTTATTGGTGATGAAACTTCTTATAAAGAACTTTTATTAGAGTTTAAAAATGGTTTTATTAATCAAATGAATGAGATAAGAACTTTATATGAAAATAAAGATATTGAAAATTATGGAGTAAAAGTTCACGCTCTTAAAAGTAATTGTAAAACTTTTGGAATAATGACTTTTGCTAATATGGCTTATGAACATGAAATGGCTGCGAAAAATGGTGATATTAATTTTATAAATCAAAATATTACTAATCTTTTTGTAAAGGCCAATGAACTATATAAAGTATTAGATACTTTCTTCGGAGGCAACAATGAATAATTTAATAAATGATTTATTTAATATAATTGATATAACTTTAATAGATTTAAACGAAGATAAAGTATATTTATATGATAAATATACAGAAAATCCATCAAGCATTAGTTATGAAGATTACTTTGAAAGATGTAAAAAAAGTCTTCATCCAGATTATGCAAATACTTATTTTAATGAAATAAGTGCTAATAATTTACCTATTGATGGATATAAAACTATTAACTTTTTAAAATTATCTAATTTGCTTATATACGATAATTATACTGCCCTTGTTAAACTACTTCCAGGTAATAAAGTATTTATTATTTCATATAAATCTGAAGAAAAACCTAAAAAAGAAGAAAAAAATGATATAAGTAGTGATATAACTGATTTAATATTAAATATTGAAAATACTTTAGAAAGTATTTCTAGAGATAATAATGAAGTTAATAATTTATATAATTATTTTTCATCACTTTTATATGATGTAGTTAAGAAAAATCCTGAGATTAATAAATATTATGAAGGAAAACTTATTAGTAAAATGAATAATTTTACGGAATATCTTTTGATAGTGGATGATGATAATTTAACAAGAAGTATATTTAAAAAAGCATTTTCTTCGTATAATATAATCGAAGCTAAAAATGGTGAAGAAGCTGTAGAAATAATTAATAATAATTTAAAAACAAATGAAAAAAATATTGTAGGAATGTTTTTAGACTTAAAAATGCCTGTTATGGATGGCTTTGGCGTACTAGACTTTCTAAATGAAAAAAGACTACTTAATAAGATGCCTGTTGTTATAGTTTCCGCTGATGATAGTAAAGATACTAAAGAAAAAGTCTATGCTTATGAAATAGCGGATATGATTGAAAAACCATTTAACTTTGAAATTATTAATAAAAGATTAAATAATATGGTAAGAATGTATTCTAAAAACAATTACTTATCAGATATTATTAAATCTCAAAATAAAGATTTAAGTAATATTTTAGATAATTATGTAGAGGCTTATTTAATAGATAATAATGCTGTATATGAAAAAGTATATGAAGTGCTTTCTTTAATGCTTACAGATAATAAAGATATAATTATTAATGCAGCTAAATATTATGATATTGGATTAAAACTTGTACCAGTAACATACTTTAATAATTTTAATAATTTAAATGAGGATGAAAAAAAAGTAATATATTCTTATCCAAATAAATCAGTAATGGTTTTAAATAATATGAATTCTTTGGATGAAAAAACTAAAGAATATGCTAAAAATATATGTTTAATGCATAATGAAAGATATGATGGTAAGGGCTTTCCTAAATCTTTAAAAGAAAGTGAAATACCTTTATATGTATATCTTGTAAATATTGCTTATGAATATGCAAGAGGCACTATTAAAAATATTTCTAAAGAAGAAATGATTAAAATAATTATAAGTAAAAATAATACTAAATATAGTCCTGAAAGTATTGAAATATTTAATAAAATAAGTGGTGATATTAAATGATAAGATCTTCTTTACTTCAGATATTATCATTATGTTATTTATTATTATTACTTTCTGTATTTACTAAAAAAAGAAAAGAAAAAAGTTTAGAAAATAAAAACTTTGAGGTATTTTCAATTTTAACATTTATTGTAATTTTATTTGATGGTGTTAAAAACTATTTATTATTTTTTCAAGATAAATATGAACTATTAAATATGATTATTTGTAAAGGCTTTTTAGTAAGCACTATTATATGGAGTACTTGGCTAATCATTTATATAAGTTCTCTTAAAAAAGAAATTAAAACTTTAAAAGAATTATTTAAAAGTAATACATTTTATATAATTTTAATGATAATAAGTTTAATATTATGTGGTGTGAGTATTTACTTAAAACCAAATTACTTTGTTGATATTGATAAATTAATTGCTTATCAAAATGGTAGAGATTTATATTTTACTTATATAGTTAATATCGTTTACAGTGGGCTTTTAGTAATATATATGATTTATAAAAAAGAAAAACTTGATTTTAGTAAGAAAATGATAGTATTTTCTTTTGCATTTTTAAGTCTTATTGGAATAGTAATTAGTTGGGTAAATCCAAGTGTTTCAATTAATAGTTCGATAATGGGACTTGTTATGGCTCTTATTTATTTTACAATGGAAAATCCAGATTTAAAAATAATAAATGAACTTGAAAAAGATAAAGAAGAGGCTAATGAAGCCTCAAAAGCAAAAACTGATTTCTTATCAAATATGAGTCATGATATTAGAACACCAATGAATGCTATAATAGGTTTTTCTGAAAGTCTTCTTACAGAAAATATGCCAATTAATCAAAAAAGTGAAGTTCAAAGTATTTATGATGCAGCATCAACATTATTAGGAATTATTAATAATATTTTAGATGTTTCAAGAATTGAAAGTGGTAAAGAGGAAAAGAAAGAAACTACTTATGAAATGCGTAAGATTGTTATGCAACTTTCTTCGGTGATAACTGCAAAACTTGATCAAAACAAAGTAAAACTTAACATAAATATATCTTCGGATGTACCTAAATTTATGATAGGTGATGAACTTAAAATATATCAAATACTTATGAATATATTATCAAATGCTGCAAAGTATACAAATGAAGGTCATATAGATTTTAATATAAGTAGTGAAAATGTTGGTGATATGGCTACAGTTAAATTTTCTGTAGCAGATACAGGAATAGGTATTAAAGAAAGTGATTATGATAAATTATTCGTTAAATTTTCAAGAATTCATAATCAAGAAAATTATAATGAAGTTGAGGGTACTGGACTTGGCCTTGTAATAACAAAGAAGTTAGTTGAACTTTTAGGAGGTACAATATCATTTACCTCAAAGTATAAAGTTGGAACAACATTTACTGTAGTACTTCCACAGAAAATAGATTTTAATGCTATTGAAAAAGAAGAAGTTAATACTCAAACCAAAGTAAGTACCTCAAATGTACATTTTGATGGATCACTATATGACATATTAATTGTTGATGATAATATGTTAAACTTAAAAGTTGCTCAAAGAATATTATCTGATTATAAATTTAATATAACATGTCTTCAAAGTGGAGCTGAGGCTATTGAAAAAATTAAAGGTGGAGCAAGATATGACTTAATATTTTTAGATCATATGATGCCACTTATGGATGGTATTCAAACTTTAAAAACACTTAAAAATTTAGAGGGTGTTAAAGTTCCTCCGGTAATTGCTCTTACTGCTAATGCAATGGTAGGAATGAAAGAGTTTTATTTAAAAGAGGGCTTTGATGGCTATATTTCAAAGCCTATTAATAGAGAAGAACTTCAAGTGCTTTTAAATAATATATTTTGTAAAAGGTAAATAAAAAATACTGATTTTTATAACCAGTATTTTTATTTTTGTTTATTAATTGTTCTTGCTTCTCTTGCAGAAATAATAACTTTTTCTCCATTAATAACTTTTTTTTGAAGATTTGGTTTTTGAACTCTTTTTGTTGCATTTAATGCATGAGATCTATTATTTCCTGATAAAGGTTTTTTATTAGTTATTTTAGTAGCCATTATTAGTTTCCTCCTTTTTTCATTACTTTTAAATTTTACTATAAATATGGGGAAAAGTCAACAAAATTTACATTTCATATACTAGATTGGTGTGGTATAATACAATTAATTGAATTAGTGAAATTTATTTCAACAAATGGATTATTTGTTGAAATAAAAGACGGATAATATTAAAATAAGAAAGATGGTGAAGAAAGTGGGAAAATTATCGAATATGTTATATATGATTGATTTACTTAATACAGGTAATATTTATTCATTAAAAGAACTAAGTCAAAAAATAGGCGTAAGTGAAAGAATGATACGTTATTACAAAAATGAAATATATAATAACGGTATTATTATAGAATCATTTAAAGGGCCAAATGGTGGATACTTTATGATTGACAAAATAAAAAATTATATAAACGTAAATAAATATGATATAAAATTATTAGAAAGTGTAAGTATTTTTTTGCTTGAAAATAAGTTTAAAAATGTAGATAAATTTAATTGCTTTTTAGATAAGGCTGAAAAAATGTATTCAATTTGTGAAGAAAAAAGTAAATATACAACTAGCATAATATTAGATAATAATAATGAAATTGAAAAATTAATTGAAAATTCAATAAAAAAAGAAGATAAAATAGAGATAATATATAATGAGGTTGACGGTACACAAAACAAAAGAACTATTCATCCTTTGTATTTTTTTGAATATAAAAAAATGAAATATATAACGGCTTATTGCGAATTGAGAAACGATATTAGACATTTTGAATTAAAAAGAATTAATATTATTAAACAATAAAGACGAAATATTTCAAAAAAGTATGTTATAATTTTTTTGTGGGGTGGAATGATGGAAAATAAAATAATGTATAAAAATTATTTAAAATCACTTGAACAAAAATATAATGCTGTATGTTTTGATATTGATGGAACATTAACTTTAAAAGATTCTAATAACATTGATCCAAGAACTATCAGTATGATAACTGACTTACTCAAAAGGAAAGTCCCAGTTGTCTTTATAACTGGAAGAGGTGAAAAAGGATTAGAGTGTTTAAAAAAAGACATTTATAATCAAATAAAAAATAGTGAGAATATCACAAATGAAGCATTGAAAAGAATCTTTGTGTTAACAAATGATGGAGCAAGATTATTTTATAGTAAAGAAATAACTTTTGATAGTTTTTTAAAAGAAAATATATATATAACTACAAAAGAAGAAATTAAAAATTTAAGTAACGTAATTGGCATAATTGAAGAACTTCAAGCTAATAAAAACTTTAAAAATTTTTTTGATTTAAAATTTTCTAAAGATTTAAAAGATGGAACAATTATTAATTTGCGAATGGTATTTAATACTAAAAATGAAAAAATTATTAATGAAATATATAGTATACTTGAAAATCAACTTAGTGAAGAATATAAAGAACTATTTATTTCAAGGGGAATGTACAAAGATTTGCCAGTCATTCAAATTGGAACTTCTAGAAAAGATAAAGCAATTCAAAAAACTGAAAAGTTATTAGGAATTCCTCAAGATTCTATGTTAAGAATTGGTGATTGTGGTGATATAAAAGGCAATGATTTTGCAATGTTAAATTGTAATCAAGGTTATAGTGTAGATAAAATAAATAATGATGATAATTCTTGCTTTCCAGTTTTTGATGAAAAGGGAAATATTCTAAAAGGTGTTGATGCTACACTTTATTTAATCAAAAAAGCTAAATTATTACCAACCGTTTGCTTAGAAAAAGCAGATAAAGCTGAATATCAATATCATTTTGCTAGTGTTGAAAAGAATATTGTACTTGGAAGACAAAAACTACTAAAAAAATATAATAATTTAATCAACCTTAATTTTAGTGATTGCTTTGGAATTGATGATTTATTTGATAGAAGTAGTGGTTGTATTAAAATCCCAATGTACGAAATTGAATTGCTAGAAAATAGTCCTTTAAAAGATTTTTGGCTAATTCAAAAAAATAATTGTCAAGCATATTCAATGAGAGACGATAATAATTATTTATTAAGAGGGTCAAGCACTTATTATTATTTATTAGCAAATAGGATTAGTTCAAATGGTGAAGATTTTACATTAAAAAGTGATGTAATAAATTGGTATGATAATTATTTGAATTTTTTGGATAATTCTATTAATGCTATAGCGATAACAAAAAATGTTAATTATCAAATTAATAAAAAAATGATACTTGGAATTCTAGACAATTGTAGAAATGTATTACTAGTTTTATTAAATCATAATTTAATATCTAATCATTTTAATGAAAATGTACTTTTAGATATTTCTACAGAAAATGAAGAGAGCATTTATGAATTATATTCAACATTATATAATGTTGAGAAAATGATAAGTAATATTTGCTTTCAAGAAAATTTTATTGTTACTGATAATATGATACAGGAATGCTTGTTAAATACTAAAAAAATAGTGTTGTACAATTTAAAAATTGAATTGAAAAAGCCAGAAAAGCAAGATTATTCTAAAGATTATAGAACATATAGGGAAATAGATAATTTTGCTGAAAACTATATTGCAGTATCTTTATATGAAGAGAAATGCAATAGTGTGGATATAATTAATGCGTGTGGATTGTCTTATGGAGGAATTGAATTACCGGTAATTGCAAAGATAATAAATGCAAATAGAATTGATAAATTACTATTATTGAAATTTAATAAGGAAGTTTCAGGTTATTCAAATAAGCAACTTTTGGATTTAAGAAAATTTAATATTAATAATTATGGAGGACTATTAAACAGTCAGGATTTAAGTAATACAAATGTTGATATATTTGATGATAATGTTTTAACGGGCAAAACTTTACAATTATCAGTAAATTCATTATATGATAGTAATATTAATGTAAAAAATATTTGCATAGTTAGATATCCAAGTATTAATAGACTAGACCAAATGTTTATGGGTAATACGTGTGCTATAGACTATAATTTATTTTTTAATTATATTTATGGATTATGTTTCAATAGCCCATATAGTTGGAAGGATAATGAGTGGAAGAAAGATAATGGAAAATATGATTATACTGATTCGTTGGGAGTTTTTGATTTAAATAGAAAAAAAATAATTGAGTGTTTAATTAAAAATCACGATTTTAGTGAGTGTAGTGAAGTTGGAGAATATAAAAGGAGACTAGTATGAGAGTAGTTAGTATTGGAGATTTAGTTTTAGATTATTACTATAAAAATGGAAAATTAATTGGTGTTGATGGAGGAATGAGTAGTCATAATATTATTGCAAATTTAGCGAAAAAGAAGATTTCTACAGCAGTATATGGAGTTTCTGGTAATGATATACAAGGCAAAATTGCTAATTTAAGTTTAAAAAAATTAAATGTTGATGTAAGCAAAGTATTAATTAAAGATAATATTAAGACAAGATGCTTTCATGTTTCTTATGATGAAGAAGGTTTTATTTCTAAAAAAAGATGTCTAAAATGTAATGAAAAAAAATGGTATGAAGAAAGTCAAATTGATATAGAATATATAACTAAAAATATACAAAATGATGATATTTTAGTCTTTGATAATCTGAATGATAAAAATATTGAAATCATAAAAAACGTTTCTAATAAAAAAATAATTGATATTGGCCAGTATTTTGAATTTGAAAATTTGTCAAAAGAGGACATTATAAATAAATTAAATAATGATTTTGAAATAATTAATTTTAATGAAAGAGTGTCAAACTATTTACTTGATAAATTAAATTTAAAAAATAATATTGAATTATATAATTTACTAAAGGCAAAATTAGTAACTATTACTCGTGGTGAAAATGGTGCAATCTTTATATATAATAGTAAAGAATATAAATTTAATTTAAAAGATAATGGTAATATTATTGATTCTTCGGGTGCCGGAGATGCATTTTTATCTAGCATAATATTTGATTATATAAAAAATAGTTATGAATTTAATGAAGAACTTTTTCCAAAATGGTATGAAAAATCTATTAAATTAACTAGCAAGGTTGTATCTAACTTTGGTGCAAGAGGACATTTAAATTCATTATATAAAATTAAAAAAATAGATAAAGTTTGCACTTGTGAAAATTTTGAATATAATGAAAGAAGAAAAATTAAAAGGTGTAATATTAATATAAATAATTTGGAATCAAGGGTTATTAATGCTATTAATTCTAATGCTTATGATAAGTTATTAGATATAAATTTTGATAATAGTAAAAGTTATTTATTCATTGGAACAGGAGGTTCTTTTGCAGGGGCTAGTTTTGCTTCAACAGTTATAAATGACTTATTTGGTGCAAGTACTTATTCATTATATCCAAGAGATGCATTTTATAGAAATAATACAAATATAGATAAAGCATTTTTATTTTCATATTCAGGAACGACTAATGATTTAATTCAAAGTGTTAAAGAATTTGATAAAAATAATGTGTATGTAATTACAAAAGGGCAAACCCAAAATATTGTAACAAAAACAGGTATTTTGAAAAATAATATAATCACTTATAGGACAAGTGCAAATAAAGGTAAAGAAAGGGGATTTTTATCTTTTGAGGGAGCTTTAGCACCAGCGGCATTATTTATGAAATTATATTTGCAAAAGACTAATAGTGATATTGATATAAATAATTTTATTAAGGATTCTATGAGTTACTGGAGTAATAAAGTTCAAAAAGAAATTGATAAAAATTTTATTGAAAGTGCTATTAATCATAATAAAATAATCAATGTTTTCCGAGGCGATTATAGTAACTGTGCAAGTTATGATTTAGAAAGTAAACTTATTGAATCTGGTATATTTAACTGTATTATTCACGAAAAGAAGAATTTTTCTCACGGAAGATTTATTAATTTTGAAAATATGAACAATAAATGTGTAATCTATTTTAAACAAAAGACTACCTCAAAATATGAAGAAGAATTATTAGATTATTTAGGAAATAAAATTGCTATTTTTGAAAGTAGATATGATGGCCTTTTGGCGGAATTTGACTTATTAATTTCCTCACAATTTATAATATATCAAATAGGTAAATTATTAGATATTGATGTTTCAAAACCTAATTATACAGATAATGCAATGAAAATCTATTTTTATAAAGGACAGTTGTAAATAATATGACCGATAAAGTATGTAAATATTGCATACTTTCTTTTTATAATTTATTAACGAACAAATATTCTTGATTTATAAAAAATAGTGTGTTATTATTTTAATGTAGTCCAAAATGGTTTATAATTAAATAGTGGAGGTAAAGATATGTATCGTTATATAATAGGAATAGTTACGGAGCAAGATAGTAATAATATTACTTTAGAATGTAATAATGTTGGTTATCAAGTTTTTGTATCTAATCCATATTCATATGAACTAAATAGTGAATATAAAGTTTATTTATATAATCATATTAGAGAGGATGAAAACTCATTATATGGTTTTAAAACAAAGGAGGAGTTAGAATTATTTTTAAAGTTAATTAATGTTAAAGGATTAGGACCTAAAATGGCTAATGGATTTTTTGCTACAGGTAGTGTTAAAGGTATTGTTGATGCTATAAATAGAGAAAATATTTTATACTTAACTAAATTTCCTAAAGTAGGTGAAAAGATTGCTAAACAAATTATTCTTGATTTAAAAGGTAAGATTGAGATTGATGGTGATATTAGTGATGATTCTACAGCTGATTTATTTGAAGTATTACAAGGATTAGGTTATAAAACTAGTGAAATTAATAAAGTTATTAAAAATGTTGATCCTTCTTTAAATGTAGAAATGCAAGTTAAAGAAGCACTTAAACTTTTATTGAGGTAATATGAGAATTGGCATTGATTTTGATAATACAATTGTAAATACATCGGTTACATCAAAAAGATATTTAGATAAACATTTACCTGGAAATAATTTAAATAGTTATCACGATTTATCTAAAAATGAAGGGTTAGAGTTTTTCTATAAATATTATAAAGATATTACAAATAGTCTTGATTTATTTGATGGAGTATATGAAGCATTTTCATTTTTTAAAGAGAATAATATTGAGATAGCTCTTTTAACAGCAAGAGGAGGAGGATGCCCTGAAATAATTGATTTAACTAAAGAGTATTTAGAAAAACATAAGTTATATTTTGATAAATATATTTTTAAAGCTTTTCCTAAAGGTAAAGAGGCAGTAGAATATGGAATTGATTTAGTTATTGATGATACTTTGGAAGTAATTGAGGATGTTAGAAATCATAATGTAGAAGCATTACAATATGGAGTAGATGTTAAAAATTGGTATGAAGTTATAAATTTTGTTAGGAGGAAAATAGATGGACAGAATATTAGATGCAAATGAACAAAATGAGGAAGTTTTCGAAGAAAATATTAGACCGCAAAGGTTATCAGAATATGTTGGACAAACTGAAATAAAACAAAATTTAGATGTTTTTATTAAGGCTGCTAAAATGAGAGGACAAGTACTAGATCATACTTTATTGTATGGTCCTCCGGGACTTGGCAAAACAACTCTTGCTCATATTATTGCAAATGAAATGGGTACAAATATTAGAACAACATCAGGGCCTGCTATGGAAAAACCAGGAGATCTTGCAGCAGTACTTTCTTCACTTGAACCAGGAGATGTATTATTTATTGATGAAATTCATAGACTTCCTTCTTATATTGAGGAAATACTTTATCCAGCAATGGAAGATTTTGAACTTGACCTTGTAATAGGTAGTGAAGGCAAAAGTAAAAGTATTAAAATAGATTTACCACCATTTACTTTAGTTGGAGCTACTACTAGGGCAGGAGATCTTACTTCACCACTTCGTGATAGATTTGGTATTGTAAATAAACTTGAATATTATACTGATGATGAACTTGCGGGTATTGTCAAAAGAACTAGTAAAGTTTTAGATATGCCTATTGAAGATGATGCAGCATTAGAGCTTGCCAAAAGAGCAAGAAAAACTCCAAGGATTGCTAATAGACTTTTCAAAAGAGTATCTGATTTTGCTTTAGTACTTGGTAATGGAAATATAACTTTAGATATCACTAAAGATGCTTTAAAAAGATTAAAAGTTGATGATTATGGACTTGATAGTATAGATATAGAATACTTAAAAAGTTTAATTGAAAAATTTAATGGAGGTCCTGTTGGAATAGAAACTATTGCAACATCAATTGGTGAAGAAGTATCTACAATTGAGGATGTAGTAGAACCATTTCTTTTACAAGAGGGTTTTATAAAAAGAACTAAAAGTGGTAGAGTTGCCACTGAAAAAAGTTATGATCATTTAAAAATTGATTATAATAAATCTTTATTTTAGAAAGGATAAGTTATGTTAGAACAAATAATAAGTATTGTAGTAATACTTTTAATAAGTTATATAATAAATTTATTAATTGATAAGTTTATTAAAAAAGTAATGGATAAAAAGAATAATAAAAATTTAAAAACTATTTTAATATTTTTTGATAGACTTAAAACTGTTATAATTTTTGGAATAGGTGTAACTATTTGTTTATCAAAATTTAAAATGTTTAAATCACTTTCTGTTACCTTACTTTCTGCAGTTGGAATATTAACTACTATTTTAGGCTTAGCGGCTCAAGAGGCTCTTAAGAATCTATTTGGTAGTATTTCTCTTTTATTTTCTCATCCAATTGAGGTAGGAGATAGAATTCATATTTTAGAAAAAGATATATCTGGCACCGTTTTAGAAGTATCAATGAGACATACTATAATAAAAGGATATAATAATCAAAGATATATTATTCCTAATAGTGTTTTAAATACCCTTACAATTGAAAACTATGATTATAATGAAAGTAAACATTGTTCATTTATGGAATATGGTATTTCTTATTCATCTGATTTAGATAAGGCCATAAAACTTGCTAAGGAAGAACTTAAAAAATTATATAAAGATGTAAACTATGATATAAATGTTAAAGTAATAAGATGGGATAGTTCCGCAGTAATACTTAGATGTTATGTATGGGGAAAAGATATTAGTGAAAGTTTTGAAAATAGTTGTAAATTAAATGAAAATTTAAAGAAAACATTTGATAAAAATAATATTGAAATACCTTACAACTATATTAATGTAATTAATAAAAAATAAATTTATATAGAACCTAATAATTTATAAATATGAATAACACTATAATAGCGTAGTGTTATTTTTTCATTTATAGTCGTTGTATTTGAAATAATAATAAAATTTCTTACGACATTTATCCTGACATTATGTAATAATTTTTATTAATAATTGGTTTACACATAGAATAAAACGAACTTGCCGAAGTCTTTAAAAATGGTGGCGAGGCTAAGTTAATGGAGAACCTAACATTAACTAGTGATATACTTTTACTTGATGGTAAAAAAGTTACTCTTGATTTAAATAATCATAATATTTTAACACAAACTAATAGATTAAAAGTTTACAAAGGTGACTTAATTCTTACAGGTAAAGGAACAATTAATGGTACTATGGAACTTGGTGCTCCAGTTGTTATTTATGGTTCACTTGATCAAAATGATGCAAATTATTCTTCACTTACTGTTGATGAAAATGTAACTTTAGAGGGCGACTTTGGTGCATACATTAGCTCTATATCAAAAAAATCTATTCATGGTGTTGTTGTAAATTTAAAAGGAACATTCAAATCAGTTAGTGAAGAACCACAAGCTGCATTTACTGTAAGTGGAAATAATCAAGACATTAAGAATTGTCCAATTATTAATATTTATAGTACTGCTAAATTTATTAGTAAAGAATATGGATTATATGCAGCTGGTTATGCAATATGGAATATTGAGGGAGCAACAATCGAAGGTGGAATTGGTGGATTTGGTATAAAAGCCGGAAAAATTAATATTAAGAATGCTAAAATATATGCTACTGGAGAGAAAGTCAAAGGTACATATAATGGCAATGGTATGAATGCCACTGGTGCTGCAATTGCTATTGAATCAAATAATGGATATGCTGGAAATATTGAACTTACTATTGATGGTGGAGAATATCATTCAGCATATGGAAATTCAATTTATCATTACATAGCACAAAAAAATGCAGATGAGGTTGTAAATAGTAAACTAGTAACTTCAGTTGAGGTTAAAGGTGGAAGATTCTATGGAAACATTGATATGATGAAACCTGATGAAATTGAAATTTCTGGTGGTTCATTTACTGATGAATTAGTTGCTAAAAAAGATGGAGTAAAACTAGTAACAGGTGTAAAAGCTGTTAAAGATGGTGAAATGTATACTATAGTTAGTGAAAACAAAGGTGAATTAGTTGTTACTGCTCCAGAAGTTAAAGTTAGTGATAAAGTAGATGAAAAAGTTGCTAAAGAATTAACTGATGCAAAACTTACTGATACTGTAACAGGTTTAAAAGAGGCTGTTGATTCTTCAAAAATCGAAGGATTAGAAAACACTTTAATTGAGGTTAAAATTTCTAGTGAAATTAAATCTTATGATAAAGAAAAAGGTGTTTTAGTTCTTGATATTAAACCATATTATACAGTTAATCAAGAATCTAAAGTTCTTCCTAATGAAGCAATAAATGGAAAAGTAAAAATAAAAGTTGCTGTTCCTAATGAAATTACATTTACTCATGCAAAAGTAGTACATAAAAATGGTGAAACAGTAATTGATACTAAAGAATATGAAATTAAAGAGGAGAATGGACAAAAATATATTGAAATTGAAACTGAAAGTTTCTCTACATTCGAAGTTAGTTTCTATACTCCAGCAAAAGTTGAAAATCCAAATACTGTTGATGGAATTTTAGTTTATACTTCAGTTACACTTATGAGTTTAGCTCTATTAGGTGCTGCTGCATTAGTACTTAAGAAAAAAATGAACTAATTAAAAAATCACATTAATTTGTGATTTTTTTTACTGTATTTTTAGCAACTTCTAAATAAGTTCTTAAAAGATTTCCAGCTCCAAGTTTAGTTCCACCAAAATATCTTATAATTATTAAAAGGTGGCTATTTAGATTATTATAATTTAAAATATTATATATTTGCATTCCAGCACTATTATGTGGTTCTTTATCATCAGTTTTTCCTGCAGTAGTGCCCAATATGTAAGCATAAGGAAAATGTTTTGCTTTAGGATGCATACTTTTTACATCACTAAGTATTTTTTTGATATCTTCTTCGGTATCAATTTTATATAGTAAGCCTATAAATTTAGATTTTTTAATAGTTAATTCGAATTCATTTAATAACATAACATACCTCATAAAAATTATATCTTATTTTTAGGTATTTTTGTAGTATAATATTTTTGTAAGGAGAATTATTATGTTTAAGGAAGAATTAAAACTTGTTCCACATGCACCTGGTTCATATCAAATGGTTAATAGTGATGGAATAATAATTTATGTAGGTAAAGCCAAAGATTTAAATAAAAGACTTCATTCATATTTTCGTGGAACAGTAACAGGAAAAACTGCTTTAATGGTTAGTGAAGTAGATCATTTTAAGTATATTGTAACTAAAACTGAAACAGAAAGTTTTATATTGGAAATAAATTTAATTAAAAAATATAATCCTAAATATAATATTCTTTTAAAGGATGATAAAACCTATCCATACATTGAATATATTAGAAAACCTTATCCGGCTTTAAAAGTATCAAGATATATAAATGTAAAGAAAAGTGATAAGAAACTTTTATTTGGACCATATCCTAATGCCTATGCTGCTCGAAGAATGGTATCTTTAATAAATAGATTATATCCTTTGAAAAAGTGTGAAGGAAAGCCTAAAGAAGTATGTTTATATTACCATATAGGAGAATGTCTTGGCTATTGCACTAAAGATATCCCCGAGGAAAAAATTAAGACTATGGAAAGTGAAATACTATCATTTTTACGTGGTAATGATAAAATAATTACTGATAAAATAAAAGAAAAAATGGAATATTTTTCTTCGAATTTAAATTATGAAAAAGCATTAGAACTAAAAAATGAACTGGAGTATATTAATTATATTTGTGAAAAACAAAAAGTTCAATCTAATGATTTTGTTAATAGAGATGTAGTGTCATATTATTTTTTCAAAGGCTATCTTTCTATTGAAATACTTTTTATTAGAAATGGTAAACTACTTGGTAGTCATAATAATATAATTGTTCCTATTGAAAGTAATGAAGAAGAAATAGTAAGTTATTTATATTCTTTTTATCAAAAACATGAAGTTCCTAAAGAAATAGTTATTCCAATGGAAATTGATGATAGTATGCTTTCTAAATTACTTGATACAAGCTTTGTTAAACCTTTAAAAGGAACAAAGAAAAAACTTCTTGAAATAGCCTATGAAAATGCAAAAATTACTTTAGAAAATAGCTTAGATAGATTTAAAAATGATGAAAAAAGAGTATTCGAAGCCCATGATAATCTAAGAAAGATTCTTAATATGAATAGTTTATATAGAATAGATGCCTTTGATAATTCAAACCTATTTGGATCTTTTTCTGTAGGAGCAATGGTTGTATTTAAAAATGGTAAACCAAGTAAAAATGATTATCGTAAATATAAAATTAGTGTAGATAAAAATGATGATTATCATATGATGAAAGAGGTTATATATCGTAGATATTTTAGATGTATAGTTGATAAAGAAGAAATGCCTGATTTAATAATTTTAGATGGAGGACTAAATCAAATAAATGCTTGTAAAGAAGTTTTAAATACTTTAAATTTAAATATTAAAGTAGTAGGTTTAAAAAAAGATAATCATCATAGAACAAATGCTCTTTTAGATAGTGATACTTTAAAAACTTATGATTTAACAGGACATGATGATGTATTTAATTATTTAACTAGAATCCAAGATGAAGTTCATAGATTTGTTATAACTTATCATAAAACAATAAGAAGTAAAGGTATGCTTAAAAGTATGCTTTCTAATGTTGAGGGATTAGGTACTCAAAGAATAAATAATTTACTTAAAAAGTTTGGTAGTATTGAGAAAATTAAAAATGCTGATATCCAACAGTTAAAGAAAGTTATTCCTGAAAATATAGCTATTGAGTTAAAAAGATATTTAAATGAAAACTAAATTATGATAAACTATATAATAGGAAGGAAAATTATATGGCAGTAAAAAGTAATGAAATAATTAATAGTATAAAATTTTTAGCATTTGATATGATGGATAAAGCAGGTGAGGGTAATCCTGGTCATACTTTAACTGGAGTGCCAATATTTTATGCTTTATATAGTAATGTTTTAAATGTAATACCAAGTAATCCTAGTTTTATTAATAGAGATAGATTAATTATACCTTCGAAAAATTATAGTGCTGCTCTTTATGCAACTTTATTTTATGCAGGATATGATTATCAAATTGAGGATTTAAAAAGATATAGAGATGTTGATTCTTATGCACCAGGTGCTCTTTTATATAATAAAGAAATGGGTATTGATGCATCATCTTCTCTTGCTGGAGATAATACTTCTTTAGCAGTCGGTATATCTTTATCTGAAAGATATTTTGAAAGTATATTTTTAAATATAAATAAAGATTTAGATTTGATTAATTATTATACCTATGTTCTTTTCACAAATGAAGATATTCAGGAAGGTGCGGGCTATGAAGCAATGGCTTTTGCAAGTAATCAAAAACTTAATAAATTAATTTTTATTTATGATAATAGTGGTATATCCTCCGATGGAAATATTTCTAAAACTTATACTGAAGATTTAGAAACAAGACTTGATGCCCTTGATTTTAATGTAATAAATGTTAAAAATGGTAATAATCCTAAACAGATTGAGGATGCTTTAAAGGATGCTAAAAAAAGCGATATGCCATCATTTGTAATAGTTAATAATGAATTTGGTTATGGTCTTGAAAATAGTAATAGTCCAAGAGTGTATGGTTCATTAATATCTAATGAAGAACTAGTAAACTTAAAAATTGAAAGTAAATATCCTACAGAAAGCTTTTATGTTAATGAAGAGGTAAAAAGAGAGTTTAATAATATTATAAATGCTCGTATGGAAAAAACATTTAATAAATGGAAAAAAATATACGATGAAGCTCTTGCTACAAAAGATAGTAACATAATAAATATTATAAATTTACTTGAAAAAGGTGAGTTTAATGTTGAATTTGATAGTACTAATTATCAAATAAATGAAAAATACTGTGAAGATGAACTTTCTTCGAATCAAAAAGTAATGAATTTTATTGCTCCGAAAACAAAGTTTTTTATGGGTGGTAGTGCTGATGCTTTTAAAGATGTTAAAGCTATTTTAACAAAAGATAGTTTAATGACAAATGAAGATCCTTTAGGAAGAAATATTGAATTTGGTAAAAAAGAAAGTGCTATGGCAGGTATTGTTAATGGCCTTTCTATGTCTAATTTAAGATGCTTTTGTTCTTGTAATTTAGTATATGCTAGTAAAATGCTTTCTTTTATAAGAAACGCAAGTATGCAAAAACTTCCTGTTACATATATATTTGGAAATGATAGTGTAAATAGTGATGGTATGGCTTATTCACCAGTCGAAGAAATATCTCATTTAAGACTTATACCTGATTTAGTGGTTTTAAGACCTGCGGATATAAATGAAATTATTGGTTCATGGGAATACATTATAAAAAATAAAAGAACTGTTGCTCTTATTTTAAGTAATGAAAAAATAAATGTTTTAAAACATACAAATGGTAAATATGTTAAATATGGTGCTTATATAGTTAGAAAAGAAAAATATCATTTAGATGCAGTTATTATTGCTACAGGTTATGAAGTAACTATTGCACTAGAAATTGCTTCACAACTTGCACTCGAGGGTATTGATATAAGAGTTGTATCTATGCCAAGTGCAGAACTATTTATGATGCAAAATCCTATTTATGAAGAAAAACTTTTACCTAAGGATGTATTAACATTTACTTTAGAATCAGGTAAAACAAATATGTGGAATAGATTTGCAAGTAATCCTAAATGTGCTATTGGTATTGATGATTATGCAGTTTCTGGTAAAAAGAAAGATGTTTTAAAATTTTTAGGATTTGATATAAACTCAATTATAATAAAAATTAAAAATATGCTCGAAAAGTAGTTTTTTCGACATTTTTTTTGAAATGAATTTGTTAATATTAAAATGAAAGGAAAAAGTATGAGAAAATTTTATATATTTAATATTAACAAAAATATGTGTATTTTAGCAAAAGATAGTCCTTATATGTTATACAAAAGTTTCGAGGCTATTTATAAATCAAATAGGGAAGATGTGGGAATGGCTCAAAATTTATATGAACAAATGACCTTAAGGATTAATCAAACTATGATAAATAATAAGATCTATGCAGATAATAAAGATAATCACTTTTATTATTTAGTAAATAATGTTCATAACTATTATAATAAATATAAAAGTGAAGAAGAAAAGTTAACTGTTAAAAATTCTTATCTTTTATGCGAGGGTAATACAAGTAAACCATATTTATTAAAATCCCTTACTAATTATAATTTCTTTGTTTGTGATTTTGATAATAAAGATTATTTTTGGCTTGATGAAATATGCATTTAGCTAGTTGAAAATGACATAAAATTATGCTAAAATAACCTTGTTAGCAAGTGATGAAGCCTTACAACCTTCGGATGCTAAAACGCATTTTCAGCGATAAAGAAATAAAGTTGTATGATTAACTTCATAAAATAGGGTGGTACCGCGAGAAGACTCGTCCCTATGTTTATGGAGTTTTTATTTTGAAAGGATGGTAAAAATGGGTATTTATGAAGAATTAGAATGGAGAGGTTTAATAAAAGATATATCTTCTCCCGAGTTAAGAGAAAAATTAAATAAAGGTGGCATGACTTTTTATATTGGTACAGATCCAACTGGTGATAGTATGCATATTGGACACTTTTCATCATTTTTGATTGCTACAAGACTTAAAAGAGCAGGACATAATCCAATACTTTTAGTTGGCGGTGGAACAGGCTTAATTGGTGATCCTAAACCAACTGCTGAAAGAGCAATGATATCATATGAAGCAGTAAATCATAATGTTGAATGTTTAACAAAACAAGCAAAAGATATTTTTGGCTTTGAAGTTGTAAATAATTATGATTGGTTAAAAAATATTAATTTCATTGATTTTTTAAGAGATTATGGTAAATATTTTAGTATTGGTTATATGCTTGACAAAGATATTATTAAAAGAAGACTTGATGCTGGTATAACTTATACAGAATTTTCCTATATGATAATGCAAGCAATGGACTTTGAACATTTATATAATGAAAGAGGCGTTACTATGCAAGTTGCTGGTCAAGATCAATGGGGAAACATTACTGCAGGTATTGAGCTCATTAGAAAAAAAGATGGCAAAGAGGCTTTTGCTTTTACAATGCCCCTTATTACGAAAAGTGATGGTACTAAGTTTGGTAAAACTGAAGGTAAAGCAATTTGGCTTGATAAAAATAAAACAACACCTTATGAAATGTATCAATTCTTTGTTAATGTAGAAGACTCTATGGTAATTGATTATTTAAAGAAATTTACTTTTCTTTCTAAAAAAGAAATCGAGGAAATCGAAAAAGAACATAATCTTCATCCTGAGAAAAGACTTGCACATAAAACTCTTGCTAAAGAGGTTATTACATTTATTCATGGAGAAAAAGCTTATGAAGATGCTTTAAAACAAGCTAGTGCCCTATTTAATGGTGATATTTCCTCATTAGGCGCAGAAAATCTTTTAAATGAATTTAAGGATGTTCCTCATTTTACAGTAACAGAAAATGAAAATATTTTAGATATGCTTGTAAGGGGTAAAATATGCTCAAGTAAACGTGAAGCAAGAGAAATGGTTAGTGCTGGTGCTATATCAATAAATGGTAATAAGGAAATAAATTTAGATAAAGTAATTACGGAAAATGATTTAATCGAAGGAAAAGTATTATTACTTAAAAAAGGTAAAAAGAATTATTTTTTAGGAACAAAATAGTTCTTTTTTAATTTTTTATTTATAAAGTAATTGAAAAAAGTAGTAAAATTTGATATATTAATCTTATGATAAGGAGAGGGCAATGAAAAGTAATAGTTTAACAAATAAAGATTTTTTAGTTATCATTATTTCAATAGTCTTTTTCTTAGTACTAATAGTGGCTAGTACTTATGCATACTTTGGCTCATTTAGTGCTGATACAAATAATAAAGTTCATGTTAATATTACAACTGAGGAAGGTGTTTCAAGTGTTTTTACTAGTGAAAAAGCCTCTTTAAGTTTACAAATACCTCCCGCTAATATGAGTGAAGCGGTAGCAAATAATGAGGTCGCAGCAACATCAAATGCAACATTTAATGTAAGCTTAGATTCTGCATCAACTACTATTAAAACGAAGTGTACTTATGATGTGATTTTTGAATATGATTCATCTTCAAAGGTATATGGAAAAGTAAATGAAACTGATACTAAATACCTCGAGGCAACTAAAATTAATGGAGCTGTAGCCTCTAAAGAACTTACTATGAAAGTAACTTCACCTGCGGGTACTAATAATTATACTAATGAAACAAACTTTGATTATAATATCACTTGGTCAAAAAGTGATGATGGTAATCCAATGAAAACTTTAGTATCAAATGCCACAATTATAAGTGAAGGAACTAAAGTAACAAATATGTTTGCTTTTGAATTAAAGTTTTATAATTTAACTGCTCATCAAGTTAATATGGAAAATCAAACATTAAATGGTTATATATATGCTAAAAAAACAAAGTGTGAAAATATTTCTTAAATGAAGTATTTTTTTTTGAAGTCAGGATAAAATTTAAAATAAATTTATTTGACATTATATGTGTAAAGTAATATAATATGACTTAATCAATGGGGGTTATGATGAAATTACATGATTTTTTGAAAGAAACATATAATGACTTTAAAATTAATGATGCAAATATATTTGATTTATCATTTGAAAGTTTTTTTTCTGTAATTTTTAAAGAGCAATATCAAAATATTTTGAATGATTCTTTTACCCTTAAATATATTTATGAAAATTTACAGGAATTGATTTTAAGTAAAGATATTTATAAAATAAAATTATTATCTAATCCATTTTTTCTAAAGCTACTTAAAAATAAAGATATATTAGAGTTAATTACATCTTTTGAAAATGATGATGATAAAATAAATATATTACTTAATGATAATGTTTCTTCGAGAATATTTACAAATCATTTTTTAGTATTTGATACATTAAATATAAAATTTACAAATGATGAAAGTTATCTGAAATTACTTAATAAAGTTTCTTCCAAAGCAAAAATAATCATTTTAAAGGGAATTAAAAATGAAGATTTTGTTGTAAGTTTACTTAAAAAAATTGAAGTTAATAAAGAAATTGATTTAATGATTATTTTAAGAAGATTTACTAAAGATGAAAATAAATTATCTTTTTTAAGTAGGTTTAAAAATCCTAAATATATATCAGAAATTATTATATCTTTAAAAGACAGAAACTATATAAAAGAACATCTTAGTTTGCTTACAGATAACTATAAATTAGCTTTTATAAAAACTCTGCCTGATGAAGAAAAAATATATTTTATAGAAAAAGGTTATTTTGATTATGAACTAATTGCTAGTCTTGAAAATTTAGATTTATTATTTAGATACTTTTTAAGATTGAATAATTTTGCCAAACAAAAAGAAGTTTTGAAAAATATTAAAAGTGATGAAGTAAAATATGGACTTTTTAAAGTTATGAATTTATCTTATAACAACTATATAGATATTATAATGCTTTTAATTAGAACAATAAATGATAGACAAATTAAATTAGAATTAATTGCACTTTTAAAAGATAAAGGGATTAATGATGCAATTAAGACAAATGAAGAGTATATTGATTTTTCTAATATAGATGTAAATATGCCTTATAAAGTTGATAAGAATATAAGTATTGGTTTAGAATTAGAATGTTCACATGAATTAAATAAATCTTATATTGCTTTAGGAACATTACTTGGATCATGGGATGTTAAAGATGAAGGAACTGTTGCTGATGGAGTTGAAATAACTTCACCAATATTACATTATGATGAAAATAGTTTAAAACAATTAAAATTTATTTGTGATTTTTTAAATAAAAATGGTTTTAAAACAACTGAAGATTGTGGAGGACATATTCATTTAGGCTTTGATTATATAAAAAATATTACTCATTTACAACTTGTTTATTATATTTATATTCATACGGAAGAAATATTAGCTTTAATGTTTAATAAAGAAGGAACTGTTTTAAGAGATGGAGCAAAAGTAAATGCTAGGTTTATAAAAGAGGATATGTTAAATATGTTTGGTAAATTTATTCAAATAAATACTAATTCAATTGATATATTTTTACATCTAATGAAAGAAGTTCAAAAAGATAGATATACAAGTTTAAATATTTTAAATGCCTTAAATCCTGATAAAAGAACAATAGAATTAAGATTACCAAATGGTACAATTGATTTTAAAGAACTTAATTTAAATATTATTTTATATACTAGAATACTTGAAAAAGCTAAATATTTTTCTGAAAATGTTAGTGATAAAATAGCTTTAAAAAAGCTTCTTTCTTTATCTAGTGATATGGATATTCTTGATAAGAAAAATATTTTATTAGATATATTATTTGATGATGATTATGAATTAAAAAATATATTTTATGATCGTTTCGAAGCTAATTATAACTTAATAAGAAGTAGGCAATAAAAAACTGTAAGAATTAATCTTACAGTTTTTATATTTAATTATAATTTTCTATATAGTCCAATTGCAGTTCCAAGTATTTTACAATCAGGAAGTATAATTGGTGCCATTGTATCATTTTCTGGTTGAAGTCTAATATGACCATTTTCTTTATAAAATCTTTTTAAAGTAACTTCATTTTCTAGGGTCATTGCCACTACAATTTCACCATTGTGAGCATTATTACATCTTTTTATAATAACGTAATCATCATCATAAATACCTGCATTTATCATACTTTCTCCAGAAACATGTAAAGTAAATACTTCCTCATTTTTAGGTACTAAGCTTGATGGTAAGTCAAAAAATTCATTAGGTGTTTCTATTGCGGTAATAGGAGAGCCTGCAGTTACCTTTCCAAGAAGTGGTACTTTAACAACGTCCTCATTTTTTTCTTCATACTCATTATCTACGAGTAAAGAAATAGTTCTAAATTTGTTATTTACTGATGATATGTATCCTTTTGTTTCTAAGTTTTTAATGTGAACAAATACGGTTGCTGGGCTTGATAAATGTACTCCTTCACAAATTTCTCTTATAGTGGGACTATATCCATTTTTTGCCGTATACTTTTTAATAAAATCTAATATAATAATTTGTTTGTTTGTAAGCCTTTCCATATGCTTCCTCCTTCTATAATTTTATTTTACAATATAAAATGTAAAATGTCAAACAAATGTTTAAATTTTATATTGACACAAACAAACATTTGTAATAAACTAATATTGAAACGAGGTAGTGATATGTTAAAAAGATTAATTGAAAATTATGGAGTACTAATTTTATTTTACTTATTTATTATTTTAAGTGTTATTCTCATTAATAATAGGTTTGCTGGTATGTAATATCTTTTGATTAATTACATATTAATTATTATGAGTAATATTTTTTTATCAGATTTACAAGAAAAAGAAATTATATCAATTGAAACTGGATTAAATTATGGACATATAGTGGATGCTCAAATATCTAGTGATGGAAAAATCATATCTTTTGTAGCAGAAAGTAAAAAAATATTTAGAAAACCTCTTGTTAATAATGAGATATCTTTTACTTATGAAGATATAGTTAAAGTTGGTAAAGATGTAATACTTGTTAAAGTTTAAAAAATTGTTTATAATAATTAGTATGAGAAAGAAAATTTTAATTTTTAGTATTATGTTTTTATTAATTGATCAAGTTAGTAAAATAGTACTTGATAATGTTTTAATATTAGGCAAAAGTATAAGTATATTTGATAAGTTTTTATATATTACAAAGGTATATAATGATGGCATTAGTTTTAGTATGTTAACAGGCAAAAGATGGTTAATAATACTATTTAGTATACTCATTTTAGTATTTTTATATTTTTATATGAAAAAGTTTAAAGAAAACAAAAGAAATATAATAGCATTTTCTTTAATATTCGGAGGACTTTTTGGTAATTTAATTGATAGAATTATTTATGGGTATGTAATTGATTTTATAGATTTTTATATTTTTAATTATAATTATCCAATATTTAATTTTGCAGATAGTTTTATATGCATTGGAGTATTAATACTTTTATATAGTATTTATTTAGGGGAAGATAATGAAAATAGTAGTAAATGATAATAATATAAGAATTGATAAATATTTAAGTGAAAATACTGAATATTCAAGAAGTTATATTGAAAAATTAATTAATGATAAGTGTATTTTAGTAAATGGCAAAGAAGTTAAATCAAGTTATAAAGTATGTTTGAATGATGAAATAGAAATTAATGATACTTTAAAAAAAGAAAGTGATATTAAACCTGTTAAAATGCAGCTTAATATTGTTTATGAAGATGATGATTTAATGATTATTAATAAACCAAGTGGACTTGTGGTTCATCCAGGAGCGGGTAATTATGATGATACTTTAGTAAATGGTCTTTTAAATTATACTAATAATTTAAGTAGTGTTGATGATGTAAGACCAGGAATTGTTCATAGGCTAGATAAAGATACATCAGGTCTTATGGTAGTGGCTAAAAATAATAAGTGTCATGAACTTTTATCAGAAATGTTTAAAAATCATGAAGTTAAAAGAACATATTATGCACTTGTTTGTGGAGTTGTTCCTTACAATAAAGGAACTGTGGATGTTCCCCTTAAAAAAGATGAAACAAAGTTTGATAGAGTATGTGCAAGCGAAGATGGTAAAAAAGCAATAACTCATTTTACAGTGTTAAAAAGATATAATGATTATACATTATTATCATTGAATTTAGAAACAGGTAGAACTCATCAAATTAGAGTACATATGGCATATATGGGATACCCAGTTTATAATGATCCTGTGTATAATAATAGGAAAGCAACTGAATTTGGACAGTTTTTACATTCTAAAGAAATAGATTTTATTCATCCAATAAGTGGGGAAAGATTACATTTTGAGTGTGAACTACCTAAAGAATTTAAAGATTTTATAGATAAATTAAAGTAAAGGAGCAGTAATGGAAAAAGTAAATGTTAGAAAACAAGATGAAATACTTATGAGTTTAGTACATTATTTTGTTACTAAGGAAGGCTATGCACCTATATATGTTCAAGGAGTAAAAGACGAAATTTGGCTTGAAAATATTGATGGGCCTTATAGAATAATAAGAATTAATAGTAACTATATTCATAACGAAGAACAATATAAGTATGATGAATTTAAAATAAAAAATATAATGGGGCAAATAAAGAAAAAAACTTTATCATTTAAAGTAAACACTTTAAATATTAATTTAAATGTATCAGATAGAGTTAAAGTTGAAAGTGAAAAAAATATTGATAATGTTTTTGTAAAAGATATTGATGAAATTAAGAAAAATAAAGAAATAAATGAAGTATTTCCAAATATGAAAAATGATTTATATCAAAGTAAAAATAGTTTAGATTTATTATTGAATGTTACAAATGATATTAATAAAAAGACAGAAACAGATAACAAAAAATATGAGAAAATATTTTCTCGTAAAAAGATATTAATAACTTATATTATAATAGCTATATGTATATTAATGTATATTATTACTGTTTTAATGGGTTTAAATAATATGAATCTTTTAATACTTGGAGCAAATAATATTGAACTACTTAAACATGGTCAGATTTATAGATTAATAACTTATGGATTTTTACATGGAAGTATAATTCATTTAATATCAAATATGTACTGTTTATATGTTATAGGTAGTCAAGTAGAAAATAATTTAGATAAGAAAAGATTTTTAACTATTTATTTTATAAGTATGATTACCGGAGGACTTTTAAGTGCTTTATTTAATGATGGTATAAGTATTGGTGCAAGTGGAGCAATTTTTGGCCTTCTTGGGGCACTTTTATATTTTGGACTTCATTTTAGATTATACTTGTCTGAAGCTTTAAGAACTAGAATAATTCCAGTTATTATACTTAATCTTATTATTGGTTTTGCTGTTCCAGGTATTGATGTAGCATGCCATATAGGAGGACTTATCGGAGGATTTTTAAGTGCTATGATGGTAGGCATTCCTGATATTCATAATAAGAAAGATAAAGTTAATGGTACTATTTTACTTTTGATATTTATAGGATTTATGGCTTATTTAATTTTTAAATAACATATTAAATTATGTTATTTTTTTTGGTCAATAAAAATACTAAGATTTCCATTTTTCTTAGTATTTACCTTGTTCGTATTTTCATAAATCTTAAACATTTAGGAAAAAATGCTTCCGTATTTACCGTACTTTACATTAAAATTATACAATATTTTTTTATATTTTACTAGTGCTTTTGACCAAAAAATCGATAATAAATTTTCCTAAATGTTTAAGATTTAAGAAAAAGTCTTCCCATATTTATGCGGGTTTGGAGGATTTATGAGTAAAAAGAAAATTATTATTTGTTCGCTATTAATTTTAATTACAATTTTATTTATTTCAGGAGTATATTATTTCAAAAAAGATAATAAAAAAGATAATATATTAAAATCTAATAATTTAGCAATTATGATTAAAGAAGATGGAAGTGATACTTATACAAGTACTGATTCAATACCAGTCGGTGATTATGTATTAAATGAAGAAAAAACTATTTGCGAAAATGGTGGTAAAGTTAAAAGTTATGATTCATCTACTGGTAAAATAGGGTTTTCATTTTTAGGTAGTGATAGATGTACTTTATATTTTGATTATAAAGAAAGTACAGCACTTTATAAAATTATTAAAAAAAGATATAACGAAGATAAAACTTATTTAGGACTATATACAGGTGAGGACTCAGATACATATCAAAATAAGGTATATTACTATAAAGATAATGTAGAAAATAATAATGTCCTTTTTGCAGGATTTTGTTGGAAAATAGTAAGAACAACAGAAACAGGTGGAGTAAAAATAGTATATAATGGAGTTCAAAAAGATGAAGTTCAAATTTCATCAATAGAGCAAAGTTCCTATGCAAATATAAGTAATGATGCAACATATCCATATACATTTGATAGTACATCAAAAACTTGGGTAAGTACAAATAAAACTAATAGTGCAACAGGAACATTAACATTTACGGTTGATACTGCTGGAGATTATTATTTATCATATGTAATGTCTTCAGAGGCAGGTTATGATAAGGCAAAATTTTATAAGAATGGAACAGCATTAGGAGATTCTAATGGATATAGTGGTACTCAATCAGGAACTATAGCCCTTACCGGATTAACTACATCAGATGTAATAAAAGTTGAATATACTAAAGATAGTAGTGGTGCAAATGGAAGCGATACAGTAACATTTAGTATAGGAAAAGCTGTTGGAGATCCAGTAAAATCTTGTAATAATACAGGAACAGATTCACAAATAGGAACAAGTGCCTATAATAGTAGTGACACTTCACCAGCATATGTAGGATATATGTATAATAACGTGTATAGTTCTTCAAGTAAAGCAATATTGAATTATACAACTTTTAGTGGAACAAAAGCATATGGAGATGGAGTAACATATTCAAATGGTAGTTATACATTAACAAATGCTACGACTTTATCAGTGTCAAGTTCAAACATAAGTACTTTAGTAGGAAAATATACTTGTAATAGTTCAAGTACAACGGGAACTTGTACAAACGCATGGTATATAGTAAGTGCTAATGAAAGTTACATACATTATTATCCACTATCTGGAGGAGATTTAGATGGAACAGATAATGGACAAAATTATGCATTTGGATCATCATTTACATATGCAAATGGAACTTACTCGTTAAGTAGTACAACAACAATAAATAGTGATAATTGGGCAAGTCAAAAATCAAATGTAAATACACATCATTATACGTGTTTAAGTAGTGAAACTACGTGTAGTTCACTATATTATGTATATTCTGTTAATAGTTTTAGTTCTGTAGTAATATATTATATAACTTTAACTGGAGGAAAATCGGTAGATGATGCATTAAATGAAATGCTTTATAATGATGATATAAATACTAAAGATAGTACTATAAAAGCATACATAGATAATTGGTATTCAAATAATATGACAAGTTATACAGATATGCTTGAAGATACAGTATTTTGTAATGATAGAAGTATGAGTAATAAAACAAGTAGTGGATGGTATCCAAATGGAGGAAGTATATTTGGAGATTTGAGTTTTAAAGATGTTGTTTTTACAAGCAATACTAGTTTAAAATGCACAAATGTAAATGATAAGTTTACAGTAAATAGTAGTAATGGAAATGGAGCATTAACTTATCCAGTGGGACTATTAACAATATCAGAAATAACACTTGCAAATTATGGAAAAAATAATTATTTATATAATGGCCAATATGTTTGGCTTGGCTCTCCTTGGGAATTCTCATTCATTGGTGCTTACGTTTTGTATTTGAATTACTCCGGTGTCAGACGCCACTTGTTCGATTCTGGAGGCGTCCGTCCATCCGTTTCATTAAAATCAAATACAAACATAAAATCTGGAGATGGATCATTTACAAATCCTTTTGTTATTGAATAAGGGAGCCCGAGCCCATTAACTTAACTGTGTCTAATAGTAATTTTTAGATATTGATTATAAAAAATAATCAATCAATGTAATTAATATACTATCAAATGTTTTATAGAGAATCAATAAAAAAATTTATTGATAATGTATAAGTGAAAAAGTAATAATTAAATTATTAACCATAGAAAAATGAAATAATGATAATAAAAATATAATTACAATAGTTTTGATAAAAAGTGGTAAATGGATCTTTTATTAATATAAAAAAAGATAGAAATTTAACAAATCTATCTGATTTTTTAGTGCTCTAATCTAAACTATAACAAATTTTATGTAAATAAACTGTCTAATATCTATAAAAAAATTTCAAAATAATTTATAATAATTAATGGAGGTAAACGATGATTTTAGATGGGAAAAAAGTTAGAAATGAATTACTTGAGTATTATGAAAATAAAATTAAAGAGGAAAATATAAAAATAACTCTTGCTATTATTTATGTAGGAAATGATGAACCAAGTAAAATTTATATTAACAATAAAATTAAATATTGTGAAAAAGTAGGTATTAAAACTTTACTTTATGAAATGGATGAAAAAACTAAAGAAAAAGAGGTTATTGATTTAATTGAAAAATTAAATGAAGCACCTGATATAACTGGAATAATTTTACAAAGCCCAGTACCTAAACAGATTGATTTTACAAAAGTAAGTGGAATGATTAATCCTTTAAAGGATATTGATGGTTTTACAAAGGATAATTTATATAAACTTATGCATAATGAAGATGGACTTTTTCCTTGCACTTCAAAAGGGATAATTAAACTACTTAAATATTATAATATTAAAATTGCCTCAAAAGATGTATGTGTAATAGGTAGGGGTGATATAGTGGGAAAACCTTTAATATTTGAACTTCTTAATAATAATGCTACTGTAAGTATATGTCATTCACAAACTAAGAATTTAAAAAAATATACAAAAAATGCAGATATTATAATTAGTGCAGTAGGACATCCTAAATTAATTACAAGTGATATGATAAAAGATGATGCTATTTTAATAGATGTCGGAATAAGTGTAATTGATGGAAAAATTGTTGGCGATATAGACTTTGGTGGTGTTAAAGATAAATGTTTATATATAACTCCAAATCCTGGGGGAGTAGGACCAATGACAATTGCAATGATAATTGAAAATTTAGTAAAAGCTTATGAATTGCAAAAATAAAAAGGAAAGGATGATTTAATGGATAAAATAATTATAGAGGCTTTAGCAAAAGAAAGAGAAAGGCAAGAAAGATGTTTAGAACTAATTGCCTCAGAAAACTATGTTTCAAATGATATTTTAAAATTACAAGGAAGTATTTTAACTAATAAATATGCTGAAGGATATCCTGGTAAAAGATATTATGGTGGTTGTGAATATATAGATATTATAGAAAGTAAAGCAATAGAGTATGCATGCAAATTATTTAACTGTAAGTATGCTAATGTTCAACCACACTCTGGATCAAGTGCAAATATGGCAGTACTTCGAAGTTTACTTTCATATGGTGATAAAATTCTTTCGATGGATTTAAATAATGGAGGTCATTTATCTCATGGATTTAAAACATCTTTTTCTGGTATGGATTATAATGCAGTATTTTATTATTTGGATGAAAAAACAGAAATGCTTAATTATGAAGAAATAGAAAAAATTGCTTTAGAAGAAAAACCAAAACTTATTATTGCAGGTGCTTCAGCATATTCTAGAATAATTGATTTTAAACGCTTTAGAGAAATTGCTGATAAAGTAGGAGCATATCTTATGGTTGATATGGCACATATTGCTGGACTTGTTGCTGCAGGTGTTCATCCATCACCATTTCCTTATGCAGATGTTGTTACATCAACTACTCATAAAACTTTAAGAGGACCAAGAGGGGGAATAATTCTTACTAATGATGAAGAAATAATTAAAAAAGTAAATAAAACCATTTTTCCTGGTATTCAAGGAGGTCCTTTGGAACATGTAATTGCTGCAAAATGTGAGTGTTTTTATGAAGCAATGAGTGATGAATTTAAAAGTTATGCAAAAAATGTTATAACTAATGCCAAGGTATTAAGTGATACTTTAAAAGAGGAAGGCTTTAAAATAGTATCTAGTGGCACTGATAACCATATGTTTCTTTTAAATGTTAAAAGTATAGGTGTGACTGGTAAAATGGCTGAGGATATTTTAGAAAAAATAAATATAACAGTTAATAAAAATATGGTTCCTGGTGATACTGAAAAAGCAGGTATAACAAGTGGAATAAGACTAGGTAGTGCCGCTCTTACAACAAGAGGATTAAATGCTGATGATTTTAAAGAAATTGGTTTAATAATTTCAAAGGCTTTAAAAAATTATAATGATGAAAATATTTTAAATGAATTAAAATTAAGAGTTAAAAAAATAACAGTTAAATATCCATTATGGTATTAAGGAGGTAATATGGAAGTTAAGTTATTAGGAAATAGTGATCAAAAATATATTGAAAATCAAATTCAAATATGTGCCGCAGCTGGGAAATTATCTAGAATGCCAGGTAGTGTATTTGATGCAGTTTATTCAATGAATGAACCAGAAAAAGCACTAAAATTTGTAAAAAGAGTAATTGGTATGGGGCATACATCCACTATTGACCACGATTATATGGTTTTTGCTTTATCTGGTGTAAGCCCATTGGTAGAACAAACTATTATTGAGGAAAGGTACTCATCATTTACAATTAAATCTCGAAGAGAAGTTGATTTTTCAAATGTTGGTTTTTATGTCCCAGATTTTCACTTGGAAGATGGAAGTTTATCACCAAATAATAATTTGTTAAAAGAAAAATATACAAATTATATGAAGTCATTATTTGAAAATTATTCTGTTTTAGAAAAAGGTGGTATTCCTAAAGAAGATGCTCGTTTTATTTTACCATATTCATATCATTCAGAAATTATAATGGGACTTGATGGTACAAGCTTAAATAGAATGATTACTAATCTTACAAAAACAAAATATGCAAATATTGCAGAGTTAAGAGAACTTGGCGAAAAATTAAAGGAAATATCAAATGTTAGAGCTCCATACATTGAAACTTTACAAGTAAAAGAAAATGAAAAACTAAATAGTGAAGCTTATGATTTATTATCTAAAATTGGAGTGCAAAAAAACTATGATTGCGTTGAAAGTCCAATTTTAATATCTCATACAAATGATATTGATAAAACAATCTTTGTAAATGCTATTTCTAGAATGTTTGGCAAAGATGTAAATGAAGCAACACAAATTTATGAAAATGAGCTTAAAAATAATGATGAGTTAAAACATAGACTTATGAAGGCACTTTTCAGTGAAATTAATAATGAAGATTTAAGACAGGTCAATTTTAGATTTCAATCAGCAATACCTTTTGCAATATTAACCCATTATACTCGTCATCGTAGACTTTCATTATCAATACCTGATTTTGCTCCTTTAGTGGATTTAAGTAAATACGAGGTACCACCAAAAATTCAAAATAGTGAATTTAATGATTTCTATAATGAAATTTACGAAAAAAACATTTTAGTAAAGGATGAATTTAAGTCTTTCGGAATAAGGGATGAAGATTTAGTTTATTTTACATTAAGTGGAAATAAAGTAAATGTAATAATTAATTTTGATGGCGAAGCATTTAGATGGATTTGTAGATTAAGAGAATGTACAAAAGCACAATGGTGTATTAGAGAAAATATTACTAAAATGCATCAACTAGTAAATGAAGTTTCAACTTACTATTCAGAAAATTTAGGACCAGATTGTGTAACAAAACATTATTGTGGAGAAGGTAAAGAATCTTGTGGAAGATTAAAACTAATTTTAAAGAAGGAAAAGGAAAAATGAAAGGTAAATTAATTGTTATCGAAGGAACAGATTGTTCTGGAAAAGAAACTCAAACAAAACTACTTGTAAAGTATTTAAAAGAAAATAATACAAAGGTATTTACTATGTCTTTTCCAAATTATGATAGCCCAACAGGTAAAATTATTGGTGGTCCATTTTTAGGTAAAAGTTATATTTCAAATGGTTATTTTACCGAGGGAGCACCAAATGTAGATCCAAAAGTATCCTCACTTTATTATGCGGCAGATAGACTTTACAACCTTCCTATTATTCAAAAAAAATTAAATGAAGGCTACACTGTAATACTTGATAGATATGTATATTCAAATATGGCTCATCAAGCTGGTAAAGAGGATGATGAAGAAAAAAGACTAGCTCTTTATAATTTTAATGCAACTTTAGAATTTGAACTTTTAGGTCTTCCTAAAGCAGACAAAGTAATATTTTTATATATGCCAGTAGAGGGTGCAAGAGCACTTAGAGCAAATAGACCTGAGGCCCTTGACCAAAATGAAATAGATGAAGAATATTTAAAGAAAAGCCAAAGAGCATACCTTGAACTTGCAAAATTATTTAATTATATTCAAATTGATTGTTTTGAAGACGGTAAAGTTCGCTCTATTGAAGATATTTCTAAAGATGTCATAAGGGCTTATAAGAAAAAATAGATTTACACTAATTTGACATTCATTAAAAGATATGCTATAATTATAACAGTTAAGGGGGAAAATAAAATGAAAAAAGAAGAAAAATTAAAAATTACTAAATATTTAGTATCCGCAGCATTAGCAGGTGTGACAACTGGTTATGCAATAGTTGGAGGGGTTGCATTACATTCAAAACATTCAAATACTAATCATTTAACTACAGAATGTCCTTTTGCGTTTATTTATGGTGATAAAGTAATTGAACATAGCATTAATGAGGTACAAAAACATAAAGAAACTGTAATGGTTAAGACTGCACCAGTTGGTTATACACTTGATCCTAAAACTGGAATGTGCGTAAAAGAAACATTGAATAATGTTCAATCTACAATTGATTCAGAAACAGGAAAACAAGCACAAATTATTACAAACAATGATGAACATGTAATGCCAACGGTAACTTTTTATGACACATATTATAATATACCATCAGAATGTTATGGTATAGATAATAGTTTTACAAGCAATTCTGTTAATGACCAAATTGAAGAGCAGGTTAAAAGTTTATACAGATAAAAGTGATTTAATTCACTATTTTTGAATATTAAAGGAGTAAAATGAAAGATATAATTGAAATTGAGGGTAAAAAATATTATGTGCTTTTTACCTATGTTGACGATGATAATTACAAATATATTTTTTATACAGATAATACTTATAATGAGTATAAAATGTTAAATGTTATATTTGGAACTTATGAAGTAATAAATGATAATTATATTGTTAAAGAAATAACCGAAGAACTTAGAAAGAAAAAAGCAGTAGCAATTTTTCAAGAAGTTATGAAAGGTCTAAAAAAGTAAGTTTTAGTATTTGAAAAAATTAAACAATATGTTAAAATGATTCTACGAGGTGATAACAAGATGAAAATTGAAACTGGTGGTATATATCACATTAAAGATGAATTCTTTGATAAAATTAATGATAATGGCTTAATGATTAATCATGAAAATGGACATGCTAGACCAACATATTTTACTATTAAAGATAGAGATATTTTATGGTTTATACCATTAAGTAGTAAAATATCAAAATATAAACCAATTATTGATAGAAAAATAAAAAAATATGGGCAATGCAAAAGTATTATGATATGTGAGGTTGCTGGAAAAGAAAATGTTGTTTTATTACAAAATGCTTTTCCTACATTGGAAAAATATATTGATCATGCACACGTTGTTAATGGCAAGCCGGTTAAAGTTGTTGAAAATTTAAAAGAAGAAATATTAATGAATTTTAAATATTTAATGTCACTAAAAAAATATGGTAAAAATTTGTTTTTTCCTGATATAGATAAAATTAAAAGAATTATGCTTAATGAGTTATATAATAATAATTAATCTAATTTTGCATATATTATTATTGTACATACTTGAAAAAAAACAAACAATATGGTAAGATATAATTGCATTTAAGAAAAATGCAAGAAAATGTTAACCGCTTTTGGATGGTGCGGGATATAAATTATTCCATTCGCGAAATGTTAACCGCTCTCGGATGGTGCGGGATATAAATTATTCCGATTGTAAATGAATGGAAACCTTTTTAACATTGGGTTTCTTTTTTATAGGCTAAAAAACTAATGCATTTTTCCTAAGTTACATAATTTATGTATGAAGGGAGAAAAGAAATGTTATTTGATAGTGATAGCTATTTTAATGGCTATAATGATATGCTTTATAATTTTCCTGGTTTAGATTTTAGTAAAAAATATGAAGAAAAAGATGAAGGTTTCTTAAAGGGAAATATGTTTCCAAATGAATATAAACCTTATAAAAATTATACTTATTTAATACCAAAACTTAAAACAGAAAAAGATAAAGATTTATTTAAAGTAATGGAGGCATCTTTTGCGATAAATGATTATGTTTTAGCACTTGATTTAAATCCAAATGATGAAAATTTATTTGCAAAATATAAAATGTGGTGTGAAAAGCTTGAAAAATGCTCTAAAGAATATGAATCAAAATATGGACCACTTTGTTATACCAAAGGAAATAATTATAATTCATTTAAATGGGTAAATGGCTCATGGCCTTGGGAAAGTGAGGATGGAAAATATGTTTAAATATGATAAAAAACTTGCTTATCCAATAAATATTACCAAAAAAGATTTAAAAATGGCAAAATATTTAATTACTCAATTTGGAGGTCCTAATGGTGAACTTAGTGCAGCAATGAGATATTTTTCACAAAAGTTTACAATGCCTGATGATAAGGGAAGAGCACTTTTAAATGATATTGCCACTGAGGAACTTGGTCATGTTGAAATGATATGTACAATGGTCCATCAGCTTACAAAAAATGCGACAATTGATGAACTTGAAAAAGCAGGACTTGGAAGTTATTATACAGAACATGGAGTAGGTATATTCCCAGTTGATGCTACAGGAAATCCATTTACATGTGCATACTTTGCAGTAACTGGCGATATTCTTGCCAATATATCTGAAGATATGGCCGCAGAGGAAAAAGCAAGAGCAACTTATGAAGGATTAATAAATCAAACAAATGATGAAGATATTATTGGGCCACTACTTTTTTTAAGACAAAGAGAGGTAGTTCACTTTAATAGATTTAAACAGTTATACGATTATTATAAAAATAAAGGTTATTAAATAAAAAAAGATCAAATTTCACGCATTTGATCTTTTCCTTTGAATGGATCTTTTTTATCAATTTTATCTACGAATAAAATACCATTTAAATGATCTATTTCATGTTGAAAGGCAACAGCAATATCTTCGCGAACTCTAATAGTTTGTTTGTTACCTTTTATATCTTGATATTCAACATTTACTCTTGCATGTCTTGGAACAATTCCTGTCGTAGGTCTATTTATAGATAAACAACCTTCGCCTTCACCAACATATACAAGTTCTTCGGAAGCTGATTTAATAACTGGATTAATAACAATATGTTCTTCGAAAGAATCATCTTCATTTTTATTAGCAATAACAAATATTCTTTTTGGAACTCCAAGTTGGACAAAAGCAAGTCCCATGCCCGCTCTTAAATCGTATTTTTCAGCAATTTTATCATCTTGAGATAACTCTAAATATTTAATTGCATCAAATATTAATTTTTCATCTTCGCTTGAAAGAGGGAAGACTACTTCTTTAGAAATTGTTCTTAAAATTTTATTTTTTTCATCTAAAATATTTAGATTAGGTATTTTCATGTTAGCATCCCCTTTGCAATGTATATTTTACCAAAAAAAAGGTAATAAGGCAAATAAAAAAAGAAAGGTTTCCCTTTCCCCTTAGTTATTTGGGCCTTGATTACCAAATCCCCATGCTCCAATGATTATTACAAGTAGTATAAAAAGTACTATCCAAATAGCGGCACCCATTCCATAACCAGTTGTATATCCACCATATGTGCCACCACAGCAAGGAGTTTGAGTTTGACCATAAGCAGGGTAATAGCCATTATTTCCGTAGTAATACATTTTAATAACCTCCTTTATGTATCTATTATAAAATATACATAATTTTTTATTTTGTGATTAAATATTAAAAATTTTTACAATTTACTTATTAGAAAAAAAATGGTATCATAATAATATGAAAGATGATTTAAGAAAAATAGATAAAATACTTTTGTTTTTAGTTACACTTATGTGTATTTTTGGTCTTGTAATGATTTATTCTGCTTCGAGTGCTTCGACTATACTTAGATATTATGTTGCACCAAATCATTTTTTTGTAAGGCAACTTATTGTTTTAGTGGTAGGCTATGTCTTTGGTTTTTTTGTAATACTTTTTCCAACAAATAGATATAAATTCTTAGCATATTTATATTCACTTTTTGTTTTAGTTCTTCTTATGTATGTTCTTGTTAAAGGTAAAATTGCTGGTAATGCTCAAAGTTGGATTGCAATAGGACCTTTTAATCTTCAGCCAAGTGAATTTGCAAAATCTGCTTTAATATTATTTATGGCAGTATTTTATAATAATTTATCGAAAAGAAATACTAAAAACTTATCGTTATATTTCATTCCTTTACTACTCGCGGGAGTTTATATGCTTCTTACACTTTTACAACCAGACTGGGGAAGTGCTGCAATTATTGGAGCAATTGCAATTTTAACTTTTTTATCTGTACCAATGATTAAGAAAAATATTTTAAAAATTATGAAAATTTTTGTAATTGGAATTATTGTTTTAGCTTTAGCACTTTTATATAAAGGTGGAAATATTTTATCAAGTAATAAACTCTCAAGACTTAATTTTAAAGCACCTTGTACTCGTTATCAAGAGGAAAGTGGTTATCAAGTTTGTAATGCATTAATTGCAATATCAAATGGTGGTCTTTTTGGTGTAGGTCTTGGTCAAAGTTCACAAAAATATTTATATTTACCAGAAAGTCATACTGATATGATTTTTCCAATTATTTGTGAAGAATTAGGTTCAATCGTGGGAGCATTTACAATATTACTTTATGGAGTTATTTTATTCAAAATATTTAAAATTGCCAAAAGAAGTGATAATTTAAGAACAAGTATCTTAGCTTACGGAACATTTTGGTATTTTACATTACATATATTTATAAATTTATTTGGTCTTCTTGCACTGATACCACTTACTGGTGTACCACTTCCATTTTTATCTTATGGTGGAAGTTATACTTTAAATGCAATATTTTTAATATTTGTTACTGAAAGGGTGGCTATTGAAAATAAAAAAAATAAACTTAAAAGAGAAATTATGTCAATCTAATTGACAACAAAATAAATATCGTGATAAAATACTATCTTATCCAAAAAAATGGAGTGATGTATTATGGATAAAAGTATTTATTATTTAGTTGTCGAGGCAAGGCCAAAAGAATTTATGCCAATTGATATAAATATATTACTTAAAAGTAATATGAACTTTTCAAGCATTGAAATAATTGATTATTTTCATAAAAAAAAAGAGTCTTTCCTCTTCTTTCAAGAATTTTTAACTTTAACCTTCTTCTGTTTTTACATTTTTAGGTTCTTGAGGTTGAGAAGCTAGTTTATCTGCGTTTTTTGCAGCAGTTTTATTTGAAAAACTATCAGCAATTGCCCCAAGTGAAAAACCTCCAATAGCACCAAGTACCGCAGATTGAGCAAGGACAATAGTTTTAATAATCTTACTCGTCCCTTTAAATCTAAAATTATTTAATGGCATAATCGGCATAAAAATCAATTCAGGTAAAAGTATTCCACCCATACCAAGTAATGCACCCCATTTTTTACCTGCATTTGATTTACAATATACATTTCCAGCTTTTGTTTTGTCCGCATAATCATTTTCTTCATACGTTGCATCTTTACCTTTTTCGGCTAATTCTTCGGCAAATTTTGCACGCTTATCATTGTTTAATTTATCAACTAAAGCTCCGCAACCCATTGTAATTGCATAATTTAAAGTTAAAGCGAACAAAGCTAACTTCGAATTAGCATTCATTGGCATTTTAAAAATTTTTCCTAAATCTTTTCCTTTAGGATTCATCTTTCCATAAGTTACACCTGGAAACGAATTATTTGAAAGACGATTTAGATAAATATTTGCAAGCCCCAAAGGTGTAACAATTGAACTCCAAACAGCAGCGGTTTTTAACCCCGCATGAGAAGTTGATGTAGAATTAACATTTGACTTCTTTTCCTTTGCTTTGAAAGCTACATTTTGCGAATTTACACTACAACTTTGAACTGATAACATATATTTTCTCCTACATTTTTACACTTTTACCAGTCTAACACTTGTAAATAAAAATACTTGCATAAAAAGAAGGGTAACTGTTACAATTTGCAACAATGACCCTTTTATAAAATTTTAATTTTCCCCTATGAAAAATATTTTCCAAAATTTCGTCTAAAAATAAAGTTTTTTATACCACTTGATATAATTCTTCATAAATTTCAAATTAATTATACCGATGGAATCCGCTGT
>OJAW01000262.1_pt1 | contig 40656 bp, 36 predicted proteins | sample 1589151 | NCBI WGS metagenome assembly OJAW01 (sample SAMN03283290) | human gut metagenome | biome: human-associated habitat; material: feces | host: Homo sapiens | place: Peru | collected 2012
GCAAAAGAAATGGAAAGCATTTTGCAGAAAGATAGATACTAAAACCGATGATTTTAACACAGTGCTGAAAACTATAAAAGAATTTTTGATAGAGCCGTTTATATCGGCGGTAGAAAATAAAAAATTTGAAGAAAAATGGTCTGCTGCGAATAGCAAGTGGCAATAAAAACGAATATATATTTTTGTTTTTCGGATAAAAAGTGTTTCAAATTTAAGCTGATAGAAATTAACCGCCAGCAACTAGCAGACGGTTAATTTTTATCTAGTAAAGTAATTACATTTATACAATTTTTTATCTTGACAATTATAATGACTTTGTATTATATTATACCTGTACCATTATCACAATCACAAGGAGGTGTAGCTGATTGTCACGAAAAAAGAATATAATACCTGATTATGAATCGGTTACTCCTTTTTTGAAAGGTCAGGCGTCTAAGATTTTTAAAGAAGTAGCTGACAATGACAAGGTGTTGATAATCCAAAAGCAAAACAAACCACAAAATGTAGTTATTTCCTACGAGAGATATTTAACGTTAAAAAAGAATGGAGCGGATATATGATGAAATTAAATGATATTTTCAAGAACACATCTTACGATGACACCCTTTTTTCAGAAGATTCTATTACTGCAATAGAATCAGCTATCTTCATGAAACAGATGAAGGGTGTTGAAACTCCATACATTAAATGCCTTGTACGTGAAAAAGAAATCAAACTTACACCGGAAGAAGCGGTACGCCAGCTGTATATTTACAAGCTGATTCACGAATATGGTTATCCGACAGACCGTATTCGACTTGAAACCCCTATTCATTTTGGCCGTGAAGTTAAGCGAGCCGATATAACAATTATGGATAAGGATCGCCCGACTGTTCCCTATGTCATTGTCGAATTGAAAAAGCCTAAGCTTACTGAAGGAAAAGAGCAATTAAAATCTTATTGTAATGCTACAGGTGCGCCTATAGGCGTATGGACAAACGGTGAGCAGGTTTCTTGCTATAATCGTAAAGATCCTAATTTCTTTGAAATGATTAGTGATATTCCGAAAGTTGCGCAAAAACTCTCGGATATTTTAAGCGAAAGATATACCTATGATGACCTGAGATCTCGTGATAAGATTAGCAAAGAAAAACGTTCTCTCAGAAACCTCATAAAGGAAATGGAAGATGAAGTTCTTGCAAGTGCAGGTGTAGATTCATTCGAAGAAATTTTCAAACTTATCTTTGCAAAACTCTATGATGAGCTAATCTGCGCTAACGATAAAACGGCATATCTACAGTTTCGCAATAGTGGTGATACAGACTTTGAATTAAAAGAGAAAATTCAAGGTTTATTTGATGACGCAAAAAAGAAATGGGAAGGTGTATTCCCTGAAGAAAGCAAAATCTTGTTATCTCCTTCTCACCTTGCAGTTTGCGTTTCGACATTACAAGACATTAAGCTTTTTAATAACAACCTTGATGTTGTTGATGATGCTTTTGAGTATTTGATGAGTAAGGCACAAAAGGGTGAAAAAGGTCAATATTTTACACCTAGATATGTTATTGATATGTGTGTTAAAATGATGAATCCCACAGTTAATGATAAAATCATAGATACTGCTTGTGGAAGTTCTGGATTTACTGTGCATAGCATTTTTAAGGTGTGGAAAGAAATTCGTTTGTCAAAAGGACTTGAACCCGGCGAAGACTTTACCGCATCCGAGAGAACTAACGACGAAAGAGATTTTGTTAGGGATAATGTATTTGCCATTGATTTTGATGAAAAAACTGTCCGTGTGGCAAGAACGCTCAATCTGATTGCGGGTGATGGACAAACAAACGTATTACATCTCAACACTCTTGATTATTCACGTTGGAATGAAGTGACTAAGCAAGAAGATTGGAATGATACATATAACGAAGGATTTAAGAAGTTAAAGAAGCTCCAACCCAAGGGAAGTAGGGACTTTAGCAAATTTAACTTTGACCTCGTTATGGCAAATCCACCTTTTGCTGGTGATATTAAGGAGCAAACCATCCTTTCCCATTATGAGCTTGCAAAAAATCACAATGGTAAATGGCAGAAAAAAGTTGGTAGAGATATTCTGTTCATCGAACGCAATCTCAACTTTTTGAAACCCGGTGGTCGAATGGCTGTTGTCCTTCCGCAAGGCCGTTTCAATAATGCAAGTGACAAATATATCCGTGACTTTATAGCAGAACGCTGCCGTATACTCGCAGTTGTTGGTTTGCACGGAAATGTATTTAAGCCTCATACCGGAACAAAAACCTCAGTTTTGTTTGTGCAAAAGTGGGGCGGTACAGTTGCAGATCCAAAAACAGGAAAAGAGGTTGTTGACGAAAAAACCGGAAAACCAATAGAAGCTTGTCCGAAGCGTGATGACTATCCTATTTTCTTTGCTACTATGCAAAAACCCAGCAAAGATAACTCTGGCGACAAAATCTATGTCAAGGACGAACATGGAGAAATTAAATTGGATAGCCATAATCACTTTATTGTCGATCACGATCTTTATAATCACGACAATATGACACAAGACGGCATTGCAGAAGCTTTTATTGAATTTGCAAAAAAGGAAGGTTTAAGTTTTTTTCGATGAGCCCATCCGTTGAACCTTTCAATGAAGCTAAATATAAGGCTTTGATGGATGGGCTTGAAATAGTTGAAATACCATTTAAAGAATTGGCGACAATTATTGATTATCGAATTGAATCCGAATACTTTTCCAAAAAATTCATTGAAAATGAAAAGCTTTTAATTAATATGCCTCACAAAAGATTTAATCAAATTGCAACTGCAAGCAATGGGCGTGCATATTCTTCCGAGGCTTTTTCTACTGATGGAGAAATATACATATCAAAGATTGGTGACGTAACAAATAAAAGGGAAATTGATGTTTGGGGAAAAGTATCTCTAGAGGAATTTTGCTTACAAAAAGGTGTTCTATTGAAAGACACAGATATTTTGATAACATTAACCGGTGATCCTCCAGATGTTGGAAAAGTCAATATGGTGTTTCCTAATAAAAGACATTGCACTTGGAACCAAAGAGTTGCTAGGATTGAGCGTCTGGGTAATGATTATATATCAAATTACGCTCTGTATGCTGTTCTTTCGTCAGAAGTATGTAGAATACAAATGGAAAGATTTGCAAAAGGTATTCGTCAACGTAATTTAGGAAACGATTGTTTTGCGTTTGTAGAGATTCCTATTTTGTGTTCAAAGCTACAGCAAGCATTAGATAAATTAATACAGAATCATATAAATTTATTAAATGGAGCACAAGAACAGTACTTAAAGGTAGAACAGCTATTGTTTTCTTCTCTTAGTATTTCTGATTTTACATCATTTCAGAAGAATGTTTCAGTTAAGTTGTTTTCAGAAAGTTGTGGCCTTAGCGGGCGTATGGATGCAGAATATTATCAATCCAAATACACTAGCTATACAGACGCTTTAAGAACTACAGATACAGTTCAAACCTTATGCAATTTAAACGACAAAAACTTTATTCCTAAAGAGAATGTAGAATACGAATACATTGAACTTGCGAACGTAGGAAATACTGGCAATATTAGTAATGTCGAAAAAATTCTAGGAAAAGAACTTCCTTCAAGAGCACGTCGACAAGTTAAGACTGGACAAGTAATTATTGCTTCTGTTGAGGGATCGTTGCAAAGTTGTGCGCTAATAACAGAAGAATACAATAATGCTTTGTGTTCTACGGGTTTCTATGTGCTTGAGTCCGATATTCTAAATCCGGAAACATTGCTCGTTTTATTTAAGTCCAAGCCTATACAGGCGTTATTAAAACAACGTTGTTCGGGCACTATTTTAACTGCAATTACCAAAGATGAATTCTTATCTATGCCATTGCCACAAATTGATGTAACACTACAAAAAGAAATTGCTATAAAGATTCAGGAATCGTTTGCACAGAGACGTGAATCAGAGCTACTCCTCAATTACGCAAAACGAGCGGTTAAGATAGCTATCGAACAAGGCGAAGAAACAGCAATAAACTGGCTAAAAGATAAAGGGGGTGAATGCTGATGCCGAGCTATAGAGATTGGATACGAAAAATTAATATAGATATTGATTATTATTCAGCGTTTATCAAAGCTTGGATAGCGTTCAACTCTTGGTATCGTAGCGAGTACAAAGAACGAACAGATCGTGAAATAATTGAGAAACTTAAGTCCGAAAGTAATCGCTTTAAAGGTTATATAGAAACACTGCTTGATACGAATAACAATACTGATGAAGCTATATCGTTCAAAGAGAATCTTAACAGTTTGCGATCCGCTTTAGTTAGTGCTGCTATTGTAACTCAAGAACGTGGCGGAGTTAATCAGCAGATATCATTCTCTGAGATTGCAATAAACAATCCAAAAACCTTAGCTGAAGGTGATTACAGAGCGACGCATTACAAAATACAGAGAACAAGGAAAAAGGTTACAACATTGGTTTGTCACAAGAACAATCCCGCTGCGGTACATTTTCAATTTGAACAGGATAGATATGATGAAACCGAATTGGATGTACACGCTGATTTTCTACGTTTGGGCATTGAGCAACAAGGGCAATGCAAGGCATTTTACAAAGAAGTTCGTCCGTATGTTATTGAAAGTGTACTCAGAAAAGACCGTGACAATAATATCATTTTCGTTAATGAACGAGCTAAGGTTAGCAGAGGTGTTATAGAGGTTTTATATTTGTTGCGCTGTTCTTTGATGCACGGTGAGGTTGCTCCTGACAATAATTCTTTGGAAGTTTATAAATATGCTTATTATATTTTGGCAGAAATTCTAAAAAAGATGATGTAAATGATTATTTATGTCAGATTTCAAAAGCGAATTATTATTTCTTATAAAAATCAAATTAGGTAGAAAAATAAAAAGCACAACTTTTAATTTTTTTAAAAGCCGTGCTTTTTCATTAACTAAATATTATTTCTGCATTTACGATTTCCGTTGCACGATTACGAATATTATTCATCTTTTGCACCCAGAGCATCATATCGGTTGCTTTAAGTTTTTCTGTAACACCTTCTTGTTTTGCTAATTGCTTAACTAGGGTATCATACATTTCTACTGCTCTGACATCAACATCATGCAAGTATGAATTTAGTTTACATTGAGTAAGCAAGGTTGTATAAAACGCCGGTTTATATTGTTTTATATATGCCTTATGTTTTCTGCCCCAACAGCCTATTTCATAATTTGTATCGGTCGACACAAGATTCGGAATATACACATCGCCTACAAGAGTGTAGCTAATACCTGTAATTTTGTATGTTATATATTTTTTCATAAAATCACCTATACATTTCTTTATTTCTCGGTTGAGATTTTTTTAGAATTTCATCAACATTTTTCGGACCGATTATTCTGCGAAGCTTGCTGTATTGAGCAAGCTTTTTATCTGCTCTGTGAGCCATCTTGCTGAATGATTTTGCATCTTTTTTATAAATTTCGACATCATTTTGAATCCTGCCGACAATTCTGTTTGCATTATAAGCTCGTGCCTCTGCTTTAAAGCATCTTACAATCAACGCTTTTACCATTTGCTTAAGCCTATCGAACATCGGTTCAATCAATTTCTTATACGCATTTGCCGACATAAACGGCTTGGGTTCGGGTAAAACGAATTTGTCATCAAAACCACTTTCATCAATTTCCTGCAATTCATTATTGCAATTTTGATAACATTCAATTTCATTTTTAAGCATATCGACCTTTTCTTCAAGCTGTATAACTTCTTTTTGCCGTTCTTTCTTTTTATAATCGAGAACCGATAAATGCTCTCTGCTTGTGTGTTGATTTTCCCATTCGATATTAAATTTAAGCATAGATTCGGCCAATGATTCTTTTTCGGAATTCACCCATAATGCCCATTCTGTTTCTTCTCTGCCGTTGCCGACAAAGCCTTGATTTGCAAGAGCCTGTTTTAACGACACTCTTGTATCAAGTCCACGCTTGCTTCCGGTTGTAAATGGAACAAAATCAATATGCAAATGCGGCGTTGCCTCGTCCAAGTGAATATGAGCGGAAAATACACGCAAATACGGATTGCGTTTTTGAAAAGTGCTAACATAATTATCAAGTGCCTTTTCTGCAAATTCGGCTGTTTTCTTATCGATTCCAAAATCGTTTTTATTGCCGATTTGAACTACTATTTCATGAAATGGTTTTTCCTGTTTACCGTTGCAAATTTTTTCATAATAGTTTTTTACTTTTCTGTCATTGCGAGTTTGTTTGGAATTATAACGCTCAACAGCTTCGTCAAACAATTCATGATAAACATTTTTTATATCGTCATTTATATACTCTTTGTTCAGGTGCGACCTTTCGGGATTTGTATTCGGGGTATTAAATATCCTGCTGTTATGCTTTAGTGCACCTTTACCAAGTTCAATACTTATGCTTGCTAAATATATAATAGTCACGCCCTTTCTTATAATTTACAAACCTTATTTTTCTGTTACTCTTGCCAAGAGTAACGCAAAAGCACTTTTGACACTTACGCATCATAAGTGCCCTTGCGACCTACGGTGTTTTGAGAAAAGCGTGTCGATTGCGTCGATAATTACACAGCGGTTAAAATATCGACACATCGACGCACCTATTCTATTATCGACAATGATATTATTTTACCTGAATGCTTTCGCTCAAACTTATATTCAATGTTATAGTCGTTTAATAACACAGAATGAAATGCATTTAAACTACGGCTCAAAACATTTGGAGTAATATCAAATTTCGTTTCTTCTATCAATTGAGTTGCCGTACCTTGCCAAACATTACAGGCAGAAACAAAAGGCACAATTTTATCGAGTATTTTATCTTTCGGCTTATCAAATAAATCAACATCAGATTTTACAAAATCCCAAGTGCAATTTGCCGAGCGTTCAATTTGAATACATTGTTCGGGCAAATCCCTGCCGGTAACGGAAATAGTAGCTTTATTTTTGCCTCGTTTTTCCTTTTGCATAACAAATGCTCCGTCAGCAGCACCAAGTAATCCGTTTGTACCTGAAATTGTATCAAACACATCATCGGAATCTTGCTTTCTTGTGTGATGAACAACAAGCAAACACACCTTGAATCTATTGGCAAATCTTTTAAGAATTTCAATAATTCCATAATCACTTGAATAATTCATTTTGTCGTTTGAGCTTTCCCTAATCATCTGTAAAGTGTCAATTATAATTAAAGATACGCCTTGATTTCTTGCCAAAATATATTCAAGTTGACCTTCAAGACCGTGACCCGCCTTGTTTGATAATGTTGAAATTATTATATTATCCGGATTTGGTGGAACGCCAAACATATTATAATAACGAGATACTATTCGAGGCTCTCTGTCTTCAAGAGCAAGATAAACTACCTTTCCCTGATTGACCTTTTTATCCCACAAATCCAAACCGTTGCTGACATGATGTGCTATTTGCAACATTGCAAACGATTTACCGATTTTAGGTGCACCGACAAATAAGTACATTCCAGGATAAAGCAAATCTTTAATTATCGGCTGCTTAATATCATATGATTTATCAAAAAGCTCACCTAAAGTAAAAGTTCTTATAAAATTCGGATTGCTCTCCTCTCTGAATTCTGCAAACAAATCATCACTATTGCAAAAACCATCTTCATCGGTTATAATATTGTTGCTATTTATTAGTGACTGCTTTTCATCTGTACCGGCAGATGTTTCAAAAGCAGTCTTTTTTATTTGCTCGTTCATTATAATTACCCTCCCATTTCTCTTAAAATGGCAGACATATAACAAATAAGACAAAGTGTTTCTTCGCCGATTTCGGAGCCTTTTTCTATTCTGCAAAGTTCGCTGTAAACATTATTTAACTTGTCCCTCAAACCTTTATAAACTCTCGGACTGGGATTAACTGTTATCTCCGTTTTCAGCACCCTGCCGATAATATAATCTTGCTTATTAAGTCCCGAAACAGAAACATAATCGTCAAGAAGCTTTGCCTCTTGGGGCGACATACGAAACGATACGATTTTGTTTCGCAATCTCCCTTTTGAGTCAAGATTTTTCGTCGACATTATCAACACCCCTTTCAATATTCAGTTTATTTGCAATTTCGCTTTGCTTATTAGGAAACATATGGGCATATCTAAAAGTAATATCTATACTTTCGTGACCTACACGATTTGCAATATCGACTGCACTAAAGCCCATATCAATCAAAAGCGAAACGTGAGAATGTCTTAAATCGTGGATACGAATTCTTTTTACATTTGCTAATTTACAACCTCTTTCCATTTCATGATGCATATAGCTTTTTGTAATTTGAAATATTCTGTCGTCGTCTTCAATACCATAAATACTATGAATATAGTCCTGCATTTCTTCGGCAAGAAATGTGGGCATTTTTACTGTTCGCTTACTTTTTGGTGTCTTTGGGTCTGTAATAACATCCCTGTAATCAAATCTTTGATAAGATTTATTTATGCGTACGGTTTCCTTTTGAAAGTCAAAATCAGCAGGAGTTAATGCAAGCATCTCGCCGAGGCGTAAGCCACACCAATACAGCATTTCAAATGCATAAAACGACACAGGTTTATCCATCATCACATCTGCAAATTTAAGATATTCTTCTTTTGTCCAAAAGAGCATTTCTTTGTCACTTTCTTTTTTGCCTATATTTCCTGCCTTTGCCGCCGGATTGTTTCTTAAATCATAATATCTTACTGCGTGATTAAAAATTGCACTGAGTTGATTATGAATTGATTTAAGATAAGTCGGTGAATATGCTTTGTCACTCGGAGAACGATAAGCTATCATTTCATTTTGCCACGCTCGTATGTCGGACGGTTTTATTTCGTTAATCTTCTTATTTTTGAAATAAGGTAAAATCTTTTTGTCAATAATAGCATTCTTTCCTATCCAGGTATGCTCCTTAATTCTATCCTTCATATCTGCCTTGTATATGCCAACAAAGGTTTCAAAATTCATACTAAGATCGCCTGCTTGCTTTGAGAGAAATTCTCTTTCCCACTCCTGTGCGTCACGCTTAGTTTTAAAGCCACGCTTAACCTTACGAGATTGATTGTTTTCCCAATCTTTATAGTAAACAGAAACATACCATGTGCCATTATCTTGATTTTTGTAAACAGGCATAATTTACGCTCCTTTCTCTTCTGCATTTTCATTTATGCCATAAAACTTTTCATTAAAGAATTTACGGCTGACACGACCTACAAGAGTTTTATAACCCATTTTTTCAAGTTCTTCGTTCAATTCTTTTATAATTTTATAAGCATATGTTTTTGAAATTCCTAATTCTTCTTGAATTTCCTCGGCTTTCATGAAAAGTTTGTTCATTATTTCACCTCCCTTCGGTTACTAAACAATATTGTTTAGTGTTCATTTGTATAATACTAAACATTTTTGTTTATGTCAATACTTATAACACAATTTCATTAAACTTTTTTGTTTAAGATGTTGCAAATTTCAAATTTATCGGTTATAATCAAATTATACAAAAATGTTTAGGAGTAAGATATGACAGTTGGCGATAGATTAAAGAGGTTTAGAAAAAGAAAAAATCTCACGCAAAAACAATTAGGCTTAGCCGCAGGCTTTGACAAACTCGGAGCAGATGTACGCATTGCTCAATATGAAAGCGGAACAAGACGACCAAAGGGTAAATATGTTGAACGGTTAGCCGCTATTGTCGGTGTACAGCCGTCAGCCTTGGAAGTTCCCGACATAAATAATTACGAAGCGTTATTTCAGCTTCTTTTCGCACTTGAAGATGAGTACGATTTACATATTTGCACCGATGAAATAGGTTTGCCTTATTTAATGCCAAAAGACCCGACATCTCACGAATCCGACGGGTTTATGGAATGGAGCAAAAAACATGAGCAGCTCAAAAACGGAGAAATAACGCAAGAGGAATATGATGAGTGGCGTTATAATTACCCTATGAGTGCCGCAAGAGAAAACCATAAAAAACTTATGGAATTATGGGACAAAAAGAAAAACGGCGAATAAAAATAACCCCTAATGTATGAATTGAGTCATACATTAGGGGTTTTCCTTTTGTATTAAATTAGTGAAACAGTATCAAAACAGTATCGTTTAAAGTCGGCAAACACTCAAAACCCAGTGTTTAAGCCACTTTTAAGACTTCTGTTAATTACTCCCACTCAACTGTTCCTGGTGGTTTAGATGTTATATCATAAACTACTCGATTGATATGAGCGCACTCGTTTGTGATGCGGTTGCTGACTTTGGCGAGAATATCATACGGAATTCTTGCCCAATCGGCAGTCATAAAGTCATCGGTTGTAACGGCTCTGATGACAACCACATTGTCGTATGTTCTGTGGTCGCCCATAACGCCTACGGAGTTGACGCCCGGAAGAACGCAGAAGAACTGCGCAAGGTTGCTCTCGTAACCGTTTTTGCTCATTTCGTCACGGAGTACCCAATCGGCATCCTGCAAAATTCTTACTTTTTCGGCTGTAACTTCGCCGATAATTCTAACGCCGAGACCCGGACCCGGGAACGGCTGACGCCATACAAGCTCGTGAGGAATTCCGAGTTTTTCGCCTACTGCTCTTACTTCGTCCTTGAAAAGGTCGCCGAGCGGCTCGATTGTGTCAATAAACGAAATATCCTTTGGCTTTTCAACCATATTATGATGAGTTTTGATAACGGCAGTCTGTGCCTTGCCGTCACTTTTGCCCTTGCCGGACTCAATTCTGTCAGGATAAATTGTACCCTGTGCAAAGAATCCCTTTGCGGCTCTTGCTCTGACTTCGTCCCAGAATACCTTGTAAAATTCCGTGCCGATAATCTTTCGCTTTTGCTCGGGATCGGTAACGCCCTTTAAACATTCCATAAAGTGCTCGCCGCAATTTACACGAACAAAATTCATATCAAAAAGTTCTGTGAAAGTTTTTTCTACGAAGTCGCCCTCGTCCTTACGCATAAGACCTTGGTCAACAAAAACGCAGGTGAGTTGCTTGCCGACTGCACGGGAAAGCAAGCCTGCTGCAACGGAACTGTCTACACCGCCCGACAAGCCCAAAATTACATGCTTGTCGCCGATTTTTTCACGAAGCTCTTTAACAGTATTGCCGATAAAATTATCCATAACCCAGTCGCCTGAGCACTTGCAAACTTCGTAAAGGAAGTTGTAAAGCACCTGCTTGCCGTACTCGGAATGAGTAACCTCAGGGTGAAACTGAACAGCGTAAATATTCTTTGCCTTGTTCTCCATTGCGGCACACGGACAGTCGTCGGTGTAGCCGATAATTTCAAATCCCTGCGGCGGAGTTGCAATATAGTCTGTGTGGCTCATCCAAACTACCGACTTTTCAGGCACGCCCTTGAAAAGCACGGAATCCTTGGCATTGAGTTCAATCTTGCCGTATTCGGACACAGGAGCGGTTTTAACCTCGCCGTCGCCCATCCAAGCGATAAGCTGACAGCCGTAGCAAATACCGAGAATCGGCACGCCGAGTTCCAAAATATCCTTTGTATAATGCGGTGACGACATATCAAAAACCGAATTAGGTCCGCCTGTAAAAATAATGCCCTTGTAACCGTTTGCTTTGATAGTTTCAAGCGGGGTGGTATAAGGCAAAATTTCGGCATAAACATGATGGTCACGCACACGACGGGCAATAAGCTGATTGTACTGACCGCCGAAGTCCAAAACTAAAATCTTTTCCATATCTTTCTCGCAATCTAAAAATTTTAAATACACAATTATTATATAGTATATCCCGAATTAATGCAAGGGGATAATAGCCCAAAAGAAAAAGAACTTTGCATTGCTGCAAAATTCTTATGCTATCGCCCATAACTGTACATAAAATGTTAAATCTATATACGAAAATTTATCAATGTATTCTATCGGAGTATAGGCATACGTATTTCTTTTATGTTACAATATAAAAAAATCAAGGAGAACAATTATGAAGAAATTAATAAAATTTACAATAACAATTATCTGCATACTGTTAGTTTTTACAGGATGTTCCTCAAACTCTGTAAGCAATCCTAAATTATCTCTTAATAAACTTACACAATCTATTGAGAAAAAACCAAACAGACAATATACTGCAAAAAACATTTTACAAAAAGAAATACCTTCTGATACAAGACAATTTTATAACTATGCAAACACAAATGGTAATGAATATTTAAGTAACGTTTATTATACAAACACCAATCCGGACGAAGCAGAAAGTTATAAAAACAACTATTCAAGAAAATATACATATTACTACTTAAACGGTGACCCTATAAATTCAACTTTTAAAATTCAAAGATACATTCGTAATGAAAAAGAAGACGAACCTAACTACTATGACTATGAATTTTATTATGTAAGAGGATATCTCTGCAAAGACAAATTAGAACAATATTATTCCTATGAATATAGTGAAAACGGAACCCAATATGAAGATGAAAATATTTGTTATTCATATAGTGATGACGGTAAATTAAACGAATACATTGAGGATTTAAAATCATCATATTATTTTTATTATGATGAAAACGGAATGCTATCAGCAAGAACATATGACCCTATCAACGCATTTGAATACGCTTCGTTTGATTATGAACAAGATGACAACGGGAATATTTCAAGTGTAACAAAAACATATGATAACGGTGGATACGACAGCCTTATACATACTTACAAATACAAATACGAATATGACGATAAAAATCGCATTATTTGTGAAGCAGAATATTCGGTAAATAATAATGCCGAAGAATTATTACAGAACGAAATAACATACTCATATGATGAAAACGGAAACATTTCAACTGTAAATTTTAAATCTTATAACAGCGAAACCGAAGAATGCAATTATTCAACAAGCACTTATGTCTACACAAGTCAAAATAATATTTCACGAATTATTAATCAAAATGGTAATCAAGCAAGCTATATAGTATTTGATTATTCAAATTCACCAAACTCATATTCTGAATCTCAAGATGAAAACTGAGATATTTATATAACAAAAAAGCTCTCGAGGCAAATATCACTTCGAGAGCTTTTTTTTCACCCTGTCAATAACTAAAGTGCAAAAATTGCATTTTATGTAAAGTCGGGGTGCAAAAATTATATCAAGTCCTTTTAACCCCTCAGTCACACATAAAGTGCGACAGCTCCCCTTTAAAGAGGAGCCTCGGTCGGTTATTTGATTTTAATTTACAGTTCGCCCCTACGGTGTTTAAATATTATGCTTTTTTGAGGGCGAAAACGAGCCAGCCGTTATTTTCAAGGCGTTCCATAACCTCAAAGCCGTTTTGAGCAAAGGAGTAAAGCACTTCGTCCTCTCGGCTTTCGATAATTCCGCCTGTGATGTAAACGCCGTCATCTGTGAGGAATTCGCCAACCTGCGTGTTGAACTGCATAACAATGTCGGCAACGATATTTGCAACAACAACATTGAACTTGCCGCTCACCTTGTCGGACAAATCACCCTGAACGGCGGTGAATCTGTCCTCGCCGAAACCGTTTTGAAGTGCGTTCTCTTTGGCAGTTTTGACAGCGAGTTCGTCAATGTCAACGCCGAATGCCGACTTTGCACCGAGGAGAAGCGTTGCGATTGAAAGAATACCCGAACCGCAACCGATGTCAAGCACGGTGCTGTTTTCGTCAACATATTTTTCGAGCGTTTCAAGGCAAAGCTGAGTTGTTGGGTGAGAGCCGGAACCAAAAGCAAGACCCGGCTCAATATCAAGCACCTTGCGGTCACCGGCATCATAATTATCTTCCCAAACAGGGCGGATAAGTAACTTCTTACCTATCGGCATAGGGTGAAAATACTGCTTCCAATTATTCTGCCAATCCTCCACCTTGCAATCTGAAATTGTAATTTCGTGCTCAATTCCGAGTGCGTCAAGGCGTTCCTTGATAAACGAAGTGGACTCAAGCGGATTTTCATCAGGATTGATATAAATATGGATTATGCCCTTTGTTCTGTCCTTTTCAAGCAAGGATTCCTCAATCAAATCAATGTGGGCAATCTCCATTGTCTCCTCTTCAAGAGCGGAATAATCTTCAATGTAAATGCCGTACGGCACAACCATATTTGCAATGTCGCCTGCGGCGTCTATATCTTTTGTGTCAACAGTAACAGCGATTTCCGTCCAGCTGTCCTGCTCAACTGCATTAGTCATTCCCATAATTTTAACCTTTCATATATGTGTTTCACAAAAATCTGTCGAGAAAATAATATCTTCCCCTACGATTATCAGAAATTCACCTTGTGGCTTGGGTCGCCGAGATGGTGATTATACAATTTTCTGTTGTCGAGTGCCCACTGTCTGTCCGAAAAACCGCCTTTTTCAACGCCGTCAAGAGCGTTGTTAATCTCATAAATCGTTGCGTCAAGTGAGTCGAGAGTTGACAAAATCTCCGCCTCAAGGAACATTGGACGAACAGCCGCACCGTAATCCGGAATTCCGTGGTGTGACAAAATCATATGCTCAAGAAGTGTAACCTTTTCACCCGAAATGCCAAGTTTTTTAGCCGTTTCGTCAACATACATTGCACCTTTTACAAGGTGGCCGATAAGTTCACCCTCGGTGCTGTAACCGCTTGCAAGTCCCGATTGAGAAGTTTCAAGTTCCCAAGTTTTTGCAACATCGTGAAGAATTACACCCGAAAGAAGCAAATCTTTGTTGACGTTTGGATAAATTTTGCAAATTTCCTCTGCCATACGGACAATACTCATTGTGTGATACATAAGACCGCCGACGATTGCGTGATGAAGTCGAAGTGCGGCAGGATAGGTTACGAGTTTGTCCTTTTTGTCGTCAATAATAGACAGCACAATTGCTTTCAAATCCTCATCCCTAAACGCTTCAACTCTTTTGTGAATCATATCAAAAAGCTGTGCACCGCCAACCTCGGCACTCGGCACAAGGTCGGCAAGATTATAGTCATCATTTGCCGACGCAGGACGCATTTGCGAAATTCTGAACTGGTCCCTGCCGTTATATTGTTCTACGCTTCCGCGAATTTTAACAATCATATCTGATGAAAAAATGCCGTTTGGCTGATAATCCCACCATTTGCCGCTCATTTCTCCGTCTTTGTCGCAAATAACGACATCAAGATAAATTGAGCCTGATTTTGTCTTTTTTTCTTCACATTTTTTGAGGAGCACAAAACTCTCAACCATTCCGTTTGGCAATTCGGTAAAATTCATAATATATCTCACTTTCGTTTGTGTTAATAACAAGAATATGTACGGTAGGCGAACACTACATATTGATTATACATTATAATACATTATATATCAAGTTGACGAACAAAAAAATGTACTTTAACATTCTATTTGACATTTGACAATCGAGTGATTTTGTAGTATCATTATAGCGTATGAAAACACAAATAATTACTCGGAGGATATACATATGAATACATGTTGGCTTCAAGGCAAAACCGTAGTTGTTACCGGCGCATCGGGCGGTATGGGTGCAGGTATTGCCGCAACACTTATCAAAAAACACGGTTGCACCGTTATCGGCGTAGCAAGAAACGAAAAGAAAATGCTTCACTTCATTGAAGAACTCGGCGAAACATATGCAAAGCAATTTTCATACGAGCTTTTTGATGTAAGCGTTAAAGAAAATTGGGAGAACTTTGCAAACGAGCTTAACGAAAAGGGCATTAAGGTTGATGTTCTTGTCAACAATGCAGGTATTCTTCCAAAGTTCAAGAGATTTGACAAATATTCTTATGAAGAAATCGAAAGAGCAATGAACATCAACTTCTACTCTTGCGTATATTCGGTTAAAACAATGTTGCCGATGCTTCTTAAGTCAAGCACACCGGCTATCATCAACATTGACTCATCTGCCGCTCTTATGACTCTTGCAGGCACATCAATGTATTCTGCATCAAAGGCTGCACTCAAGGGCTTTACAGAAGCACTTCGTGTTGAGTTCCAAGGCAAGATGTATGTTGGTCTTGTTTGCCCGGGCTTCACAAAGACAGACATTTTCTCCGGTCAGGGCGATGCCGATATGAGCAGCGGCGCAAAGGTTATGGATATGATTTCAACCGATTGCGACAAGATGGTTAAGATGATTATGTTCGGCATCGAGCACAAAGCTCCTATGCAGGTTCACGGCTTTGATGCACACGCAATGAGCGTTTTCAACCGTCTTATGCCTGTTTATGGCTCAAAGCTTTTCAGCTCGGTTATGAGAATGGCTAATGTAGATATTTTCAAAGAAGTATTTTCGGATTAATCTAAAATTTCTTCTTTGTCATGGCAAAGACGCCAAGGCAGGATTGTACTATTCTGTCTTGGCTTATTTTATTTAAAAATTTAAAAGTGAGGTAAAAAAACAATGGCTGAAGCTACAAAAGATATTGCAAAGCAAAAATATCTTAACTTCAAAGAAATTGCCGCTTATTCTCTCGGTCTGTTCGGCTTTCAGGCAATAGTCGGATTGCTCAACAGCTATCAGGCAGAATTTGACGGCTCGATTTTGGGTGCAAATGTATCGGTGGTTGCAATTCTCATCTTAATTGCAAAAATCGTTTCCGCAGTTGCCGACCCTGTCGTAGGTAATTTGGTTGACCGCTCAAAGAGTAAAATGGGCAAATTCAAAAGTATGATTGTGTATTCAATCGTTCCGCTTCTTGTTTTCACGGCGGTTGTGTTTATTGATGTTCCGTTTAAGGACAACAAGGTTGCAACATACATTTGGATTTTCGGCACTTATCTTATTTGGAGCATTGCAATGACAATGGGTGATGTTCCGTCGCAGGGTATCGCCGCCGCTCTCACACCAAACCCGACAGAAAGAACAAATGTTGTTTCTATTTCCAACACCTTCAAGCAGGTAGGCTTCAGTGCTTGCGTTGTTATCGTGCCTATTGTTTGCCTCATCATTCCGGGCGGCTCAAAGGTTTTTGTAAAATCGGGCGAAACAGACACCCCGATGATTTCCGGCGAATATCTCGGCACTGCAATTCTCACGGCGATTTTAGGCTGTGTACTTTTTGCACTCATTCCGCTCCTCAACAAAGAGCGTGTTACGGTTGAATCCGGCGAAAAAACAACCGCAAAAGATATGCTTTTTGCCCTCAAAGACAACAAGCCGTTTATGCTTGTAATTGTTTCTTACTTCCTCGGCTTCGGCAGACAGATGGCAATGGGCATTCAGGTTCAGGCTGCTACCGTTATTCTCGGAAGCCAAAACCTCGTTGCCGTTTTGGGTATTGTAACCGCCGTCGGCTCTATGATAAGCATGGCACTTTGCCCGTTACTCATCAAAAAATTAGACGAAAAAAAGGCTTACATTCTTCTTTCGGTTTACGGCTTTGCCGCTTCGATTTTCTCATTTGCAGTCGGCTACTTCTGGTTCAAATCCCCAAGCAATATGGTGCTTACCGTTTTATTCTACGCAAGCTTGTTCCTTATCGGCTTGCAATTCGGTGCCGTAACACTTATGCCAATGATTATGACAGCGGATTGCGTGGACTACTACGAATACAAAACAGGCAAGAGAATGGAGGGCACCTGCTACTCAATCCTCACTCTTACAATCAAGGTTTGCCTTGCTCTCGGCACAGCTGTCGGACTCATCTTTGTTCAGGCTTCGGGATATTATGACGGCCTTGCAACAGGCACATTTGACCTCGGCACAAAGAACATTATATTCTTTGCATACACTGCCCTTCCGGGTATTCTTGCACTTCTCTCAATCATTCCTATGATTAAATATGATGTTGTAGGTGCCAAGAAAGCCGAAATCAGCGAAACCCTTGCAAAGAAAAGAGAAATTCAGTAAATCAAAACAGTTCAATAATCTTGAACTGCACACAAAAATTATAAGGGATTGCTTCACATAACAGTGAAGCAGTCCCTTATTTATTGCGTTACTTTATTTTACTTTGCAGTCTTTGCTTTGATGTTTGACCACGGGCCGTAATATATTCTGCCGCCTGCCTTTTTATAAGCACGGATTCTTACATAATACTTTCTGCCCTTGGTGAAGTTTTTGCCTGTGTAAGACTTGTATCTTCTGCCGGTGATTGTCTTTTGGGCAGAAATCTTTTTAAACTTCTTATCTCTTGCCCAAACAATTTGATAACCTGTAGCGGATGTTGAGCACTTGTTCCACTTTACAACAATCTTGTGACCGCTCTTTTTAGCTGTAAGACTTACAAGCTTTACCTTTGCCGGAGTGTAATTCTTAGTGGTTATAACAGGTTTTGTTACGTTTTGCTGAGTTTGGGTTATTGTGGCATTTGTGTTATACAATGTTACATTTGTCTTTGCCTTCATATATCCTGCGGCAAATGCAAGACCGTCCGATGCAGTATTGTTTGCACCGATATTAAAGAAATTATAAATACCCTGGAACGGTGCAGTTGTACCTGTAATTGCAGAACCGTAGTATACGCCGTTTTCTTGGCGAATCTTTGTTGCAATATAATTTACGCCCCAGCCTTTAACTGTAATAGAAGTTGTAGGGGATGCGTCTATAATTGCATCAGAATACTTAACAGTTGAAGTTGATGTTCCTATAGTCTTTGTATATGTTCTTGAATATCCGTCGGTAGTGTAATAGGTAATATCCTTATTTTCCATCCAAGAGCCCTTAAGAATACCCTCAACGAGCTTCTTTCTTTTTTCTGCATTGCTTACATATATTGATTCACATTCGGAATTTCTTAAATCTTCAAACTGATATATATCCTTTTCATTTAAGAAATTAAGCGGATTCAAATAATATCTTATATCGGCATCACTTGCAGACGGATTTGCCTTTTTCTCTTTGGCAACAGCTTCTTCAAATGAAAGTTTTGTTTCTACAGGTATGAACTTCCAAGCACCGCTTATACCACCTAATTGAGAGTTGGCAAATTTCATAATTTCTTTGCCGTATTTACCTGTAAAACCGCTATATTCATTTGTTTTATCCAAATCGGTTTGTACTTCTCCCGGAATATTGGTATAAACCGGAATGTAAAACTTATGCGGTGATTCAAGCAAACCTGCATTGCTATATCCGTTATAAAGAATCTTTGCTTCATCAGCTGCACCGCGGATATTTGTCATATATTCATGAGTAAACTGTACATTTGATGTTGAATACTCTGCATTAAACTTTTGGAAATACAATGTATATTGATGTTCAAGATAATTGTCGGCAATATACTTTGCACCGTAAACGATTGAATCGTAAGGGTTTGTCCACGGTCTGCCGTAGTTACCGCCAAAATAGGTTGTGTCAACATCTGTTTTGTTGATGTAGCCGATGATTCCGCTTGATGCAGTTGCAGTTTGAGTGCCAAACTTTACCTGTGTTGTAGGTGCATATTTGCCACTGCCTTGCTCTGTATATAGTCTGACCACATACTGATTTCCGCTGTCACGGATATAAGTCATACGCTGACCGGCTGGAATTGTAATGTTTGTTGTTGCCGCCTGAGCAGTTGAAGCAAAACCAAGCATACTTGTAGCAAGAACTGCAACAGACAAAATACCTGAAATTAATTTTTTCATTTTATTCATCCTTTCATAAATTTTATATAATTTATCCCTTGTACACAAATTATACCATATGTACATTTAAAATGCAATACAAATCCGAGCACCGCTTTAACGCTCCGTTATATTGATTTATTTAGATGTTTTTGACTTAATATTTGACCAAGGAGCGTAATATTTTTTGCTTCCGACCTTCTTATAAGCTCTTACTTTTACATAATACTTTTTACCCTTTGTAAAGTTTTTGCCGGTGTAAGTTACCTTTGACCTGCCTTTTGTAGTTGTTTTGGCAACAATCTTTTTAAACTTTTTGTCCTTAGCCCAATAAATTTGGTAGCCCGTTGCGGAAGTTGAGCACTTGTTCCACTTTGCCTTGATTTTGTGACCTTTAAGTGCGGTAAGGCTTGTTAATTTAACCTTTTTTGGAGTATAATCCTTTGTTGTTGTGGAAACTGACGAGTTTGAACTTGAATCATCATTTGGCATATTGTCAAAAACAGGAATGTAGAATGTATGTGCTTTGTCGAGCAAACCCGCTCTTGAATAACCGCTGTAAAGATGATAACCCTCGCTTGCCGCACCGTTGACATTTGTCATATACTCATGCTTGTACAAATTGCCCGACTGCTCATTAACATTAAACTTTTGCAAATACATTGTGTATTGATATTTAAGATAGCCGTTTGCGATATACTTTGCACCATAGTAAATTGCCTTGTTTGGGTCAGTCCACGGTCTGCCGTAATTGCCGATGTATGTTGTATTCAAATCGGATTTTTTAACATATCCGATATCTTTATCTTCATATTTGCCATTTCCGAGTTCATCGTAAAGAGTAACCCTGTAAAAATCACCCTTTTGATTAATATAGCACATTCTTTGACCTTTTGATACTGTTGCAATCGCCTCTGAATTTTCATCAGCGGCTTCGTACAAAACCGTGTCGGTCTTTGCCTTTAAAAATCCTGCCGCCCAAGCAAGTCCGTCTAAAGCTGATGAGTATGCACCGATGTTAAAATAATTATATATGCCCTGAAAAGGCGGATTCAGCCCACTTACAGCTTTTGCGGAATTTGTTGCTCCGCCGTTTTCCTGGCGGATTTTTGCCGCGATGTAGTTTGCGCTCATTCCGCTGTCATTTGACGCCTTAATCATTGATTCGGCATAACTTGAAACTTCGCTGACGTTTTTGCTGACATTTTGTGTGTCAAAATATGTAATTTCACTGTTTGCCATCCAAGTGCCTTTAAGAATTGCATTTACGCTTGAAACGGACTGAGAAGAATCACTTTTTTTGATGCTTTCAAACTGAAAAATGTATTTTTCGCTTAACCAATTACGGGGGTCAAGGTAATCACGCAGATTTTCTTCTGAAGTGGGAGTGCCTGATTTTTCGCCTTGAACGGCTTCGTCAAAATCCAAACCGGTATTAAATGCCACAAATTTCCAATTAGGGTGTTCTTTTTGCAATTCAGCCAAACCTACCGAACCGTGATCCGAGCTGTAAGAGCCGTCTATGTAACTGTCCGAAAATCCTGCGGCTTTTAAATTTTCTTCAACCGTTGCCGCCTGAACGCTTGCACCGAATGTTGCAAAACTTGTTGCAAACATTACGGTTGCCAATATTACAGATATAAATTTTTTCATAAATGTTCCTTTCAAAATATTACAAATTGTAACTTTCGGAATATATATTATCACAAATTGTAGAAAAATGCAACACACTAAATTTTGTTAACAATGGTAAATAGGTGCAATATATGGTATAATAACCACAAAGGAAGTGAAAAAAATGTTTGATATAGCTATAATCGGAAGCGGACCGGCAGGAATTTCTGCAGCAATAAATTGCAAAATCAGGAATAAATCGTTTGTTCTTTTCGGTCAAAATGAGCTTTCACACAAGGTGGAAATATCCGAAAAAATCAATAACTATCCTGGTTTGCCAAACATAACCGGCGAAGAGCTCAACGCAAAAATGCGTGAACACCTTAACTCAATGGAAATTGAAATTACCGATGAGAAAATAACCGGAATATACAAAATGAAAGACAAATTCACCTTGCTTGCAAACAGAAAAATGTTTGAAGCAAGGGCGGTTATACTTTGCCTCGGTGCGGAAACCGTTAAGCCGTTACCAAACGAGCGAGAACTTCTCGGCAGGGGAGTAAGCTACTGTGCAACCTGTGACGGAATGCTGTACAAAGACAAAAAAATCGCCGTATTCTGCGACAATGTAGACAGCGAAGAAGAAGTTGAATATTTGAGTGAACTTGCAAGCGAGGTCTACTATTCGCACAGGTTTGAATCGAAAATTGACAAGGCGAATGTTACGCATCTTGAATCAAGAATCAAGGGAATAATAGGCGAAAACAAAGTAAACGGAATTGAGCTTGCGGACGGAACAAAGCTTGATGTTGACGGTGTGTTTTTCATAAAACAGGCTGTTGCCGCCGATGTGCTTTTGAATAAACTTGAAGTTGAACAGGGAAGCATTGTTGTTGACAGAAATATGAAAACGAGTATTGACGGCTGTTTTGCCGCAGGCGACTGCACAGGCACTCCGTACCAAATTGCAAAAGCCGTAGGAGAGGGAAATGTTGCGGCACACAGTGCGATGAAGTGGTTAAGTTTATGAACAACATTGATTTTCCAAAAAGAAAAGCCAACAGATTGGCAAATTATGATTATTCACAAAATGGTGCATATTTTATTACAATTTGTGTAAAGGACAAAATGCCGATTTTGTCAAAGATTTATTTTAATAGCATTTATCCAAACGAAATTAAGTTATCAAAATTAGGTATCATTGTTGCTAATGAAATTTTAAATATTGAAAAAAGATTTGATAATGCTAAAGTTTTGGATTATGTTGTAATGCCAAATCATATACATTTAATTATTCAATTAGATGATTGCAGCTGTTCATTAGGTCAAATTATTGCTTCTTTCAAATCAATAACTACATTACAAAGCAAAAAAATCGGATATTCGAATGATAAATTATTTCAGCGAAATTATTATGACCATATAATTAGAAATGAAGATGATTATTTAACAAAATCAAATTACATCAAGAATAATCCGGAAAAATGGTTAGATGATAAATATTATAAATCGTAGGGGTCAGGCTTGCCTGACCCGTTTAAATTTTCGGGATGGGCAAGCCCATCCCCTACGGTGTTTCTTGTTATATATATATAAGAGTAAAACCCGGTGCTCTGTAACAGAGCACCGGGCCACTTTGAGAACTATAATAATTTAATCTAAATTAACACTAAAAACTTACTTAACTTTTACAGTCTTTGCAGCTGAGTATGAGCTATACTTTGTGCCGTTTGAAGTCTTCTTGTAAGCACGAACCTTAACCTTATACTTACCAGCCTTGAGACCCTTAACTGTTGTGTTGAGAGCGCGAGCGTTCTTAACCTTTACAGACTTGCTCTTGCCGTTCTTTGTGAACTTGATCTGGTAACCAGTCTGGCCAGCCATAGCAGAAGCCTTAACTGTGAACTTCTTCTTGCCGCCCTTTACAGATGCCATAAGAACCTTCTTCTTAAGAACTTCTACCTTAGTAGCGTCGCAAACCTTACATGTGTAAGTCTTTGAACCAGCAGCCCAGATTGTAGCAGCTACAGTCTTTGTAAGAGCATATTGATGCTTACCAGCTGCGCAGTCAGCAGCGTTGTAAACTGCAAAGCCTTCAGCCTTAGCATACTTAGCAGCTGTTGAATCAGCGTTTGCTACTACGAAGAAGCCCTTGATTTCAGCGTCTGAACGATCGTCATACTTCTTGTACTGAGTAGTTGTGTTCATAGCGTGTGTATAACCGAATGCACGATTACCGATTACTGCATCATCATTTGGTACATTAGCACCGGCAATGTTTGTGCCATCGAATGACCAAGCACCGATGTAAGCAACTTTCTTGCCGAAGTCAACTCTGTTCTTGAGAGCCATATCATCTTCAAAAGCTTCGTCAGCTACATATGTGAGGTCTGCAGGCATGTTAACCTTCTTGAGGCTGTACATTTCTTTGCAACCATAGATAGCTGTAACTGTTGAAGGAATTGTCATACCAACGATTCTAATTCTCTTTGATTGAGACATTTCTGAAAGGTCTACAGATGTTACATCGTAGCCACCAACTGTCTTAGGCATTGTGAGGTTGGTAGATGCGCCATGGTAACCTGTAATTACTGCACCAACACCGGTTGTATACCACTGAGCAGGAGTCTTAACCTTGCCATCCTTGTCATAAAGAGCAACATATTCTTTCTTTACATCATAATTGTATGAATAACCTGTGTTTTCAACAGCAGAAATTGTTGCATATGACTTTGCAGGAATAACAAGTTTTACAAGATATGTGTAAGCCTTAACGAATGTTTCTGTACCCATACCATTAAGATTGTAGTGAGTTGCATTTGCACCGGCATCATAGTTTACAACTACGTCGCCTTCGTTAGCTGTCTTAACAATCTTTACGAATGTTGAAGAATCAAATACCTTATTTCTGATATCTGTAGGAGCAGCATTACCTTCTGCGTTCTTATGATTTGCATCAAACTGCATCATGTAGTTGCCGTCTTTATCCTTAGCCCAGTCATAACGAACACCGTCATATACACCAACTTGTACCTGAGCTGTTTCGCCTGTTTCTTTTGAGCAAGCTACTGAGAATGTATAATCAGCAGTCTTAGCAGGCTTGAACAAATACCAAACTGTCTTTTCAGTTTCTGCACTGTTCATTACTGTTTGATTTGTAAAAGCAGCTGCTTTTTGAATAGTTGAACCATCATTTGTATCAGCAGCAAATGCTGTTGTACCTACAGCAGCAGATGAAACAGCCATGATAGCTGCAAGTGCTACTGAAAGAGTTTTCTTAAATTTTCTCATTTACTTTCTCCTCCTTATTTAACTTTTACAGTCTTTACAGGTGAGAATGCAGAGTATGTCTTCTTAGAACCGCTCTTCTTGTAAGCACGGATCTTAACATATACCTTCTTACCGCTCTTCAAGCCCTTTACAGTCTTGCGGAGGCTATCTCTTTCCTTAACTGTAACAACCTTAGTTGTCTTCTTTGTGAACTTCTTTGAAGTGCTTACCTTAATCTGGTAACCGCTTACACCTGCAGTCTTGTTTGCATAAACCTTAACCTTGCCCTTGCCTGTTGACTTAACAGCCTTGATAGCCGGCTTTGTCTTTGCAAGAACTTGAGTTGTTGATACGCCGCAGAAACCGCAAGCCTTAACGATAGAACCTGTTGAGAAGAATGTTGGAGCAACCTTTACATATGAAATGTAGTGGTGTGTGCAACCGTTTGTAAGGTCTACATAAGGAACATCATTCTTCTGAGCCCACATCTTAACGAAATCTGTTGTACCGCCAAGAACGAACTTAGGGTTAACGATTGTAAGATAATCATGGTTGTAAGGATCTACATAGAAATCATTGTCAGCTTCGATGAAACCAAAAGCTTCTGTGCCGATTGATGTAACTGTTGAAGGAACCTTAACTGCAAGAGCAGCTGTGTCATAGAAAGCTCTGTTGCCAACTGTCTTGAGGCCTTCGTTAAGTGTGATTGAAGCAAGGTTTACACAATGTGAGAAAGCATTGTCACCGATTGATTCAACTGACTTAGGAACAACGATTGCCTTGAGAGCTGTACAATATGCGAATGTACCAGCACCGATTGACTTAACGATATCATTGTATGTGAATGATACAAGTTTCTTGCAACCTGCAACATTGAGGTTCATATTTTCACAGTTCTTACCAAGCTTAACAGAAGTTACGTTCTTGTTAGCTGTACCTGTAATTGTAACTGCTTTGTAACCTGCAGGATATTCATCAGGCATAACGATTGAATTGCTGTCGCCAACATATTCAACTGAAGTCTTAAGATCTTTGTATGTAGCTGTTGTTGAAGCAACATTTACATTTGTTGAAACATCTGTGTACTTCCAATCAGCCTTAGAAACTGAAACTGTACCTGTTGTTGAAAGACCCTTTTCCTGTGAACCGATAACGATTGTGCTATCGATTGATCTTTCATAACGGTCATATGGATCTGCTACTGCAGCAATGTAGTATGTCTTGTTCTTTTCAAGAGATACTTGTGTTGTCTGAGCAAGATCTGTATATGTAAGACCATCTTTTACATTAAAGCCTGTAGCGATGTGCTTGTAAGAACCAGCTTCGTGGTCTTTCTTGCTGCTATCCATTGTGTTAGCAACTGCGTCTTTTTTAAATGTAACAACTGAATTAGCAACTGTAGCATTTTGATTTGCCTTGAAAGCATCAGCTACATTTGAAGCAGCCTTATCATCATCAGCCTTGAACATTACCAAGCTGGCATTGTCAAGTCTGTCGCCCTTTGAAAGAACCTTTACAGGATTTGTTGAAGGGTCGTTATCTGTATCAGCATAAGCATCAGCTGTAAGAATATATGCTTGTGATGAAAGTGTTACATCATACAAACCTGATTCTGATGGCTTGAATGAGTAAAGAGTTAAAGTCTGATCATATTTCTTTGAATCAGTCTTGTTTGCGTCACACTTGAAAGTAGCTGAAGCCTTTGTTGAAGACTTAAGTTCATTAACCTTATTGTCAGCAGCAAATACTGATGTGCCAACAGCCAATGAAGAAACAGCCATAATTCCGGCAAGTGCAACAGAAATAGTTTTCTTTGCAAGTTTCATTATAAAACTCCTCCTTGAATTTTTGTGTGTTTGTGTTTCGCAGATTGTTCTCGTTCTGCAGTCTTTAGTGTTTTAATTCTTAAATTATTACCTCCCAAATCAGATTGCAATCCAAAGTTCTTGATTAGATCACACCATAAGTATAGTATAAGAGTACAAAAAAGTCAACAAAAATTTTCCATTAAATTATTTTTTTGTAAAAAACAATACAACGAACAAGATTTGTGACAAGATAAATTTTGCAACTTGCACACTTTTGGTAAGCTAATCAAGCCGATTACATTTATATATGCCAAACCGACGAAGTCGGGTATAGCCGATGTAAATAATTAAACGCAATGTAAGGGAGGATATTATCCTCCCAATGCAGTCTAAGCGGGCGGATAGTATCCGCCCATATGTGTGTAATATAATAGGTATATAATATATTAATATTTAATAGGGGTTGAGTCAAGATATTTATTAACCATGAGTGCTACTTTGAACACGATTGCATCGTCAAACTCTCTCAAATCAAGGCCTGTGAGCTTTTTAATCTTTTCAAGACGATAAACAAGCGTGTTTCTGTGAACAAAGAGCTTTCTTGAAGTTTCGGAAACATTGAGGTTATTGTCAAAAAACTTTTGAATGGTGAACAAAGTTTCCTGGTCGAGCGACTCGATACTGCCCTTTTTGAAAATCTCCTTGAGGAACATCTCGCAAAGGGTGGTAGGAAGCTGATAGATAAGGCGGGCAATGCCCAAATTATCGTAGTTGATGATAGTTTTTTCATTATCGAAAACCTTGGAAACTTCAAGTGCAACCTGTGCTTCCTTGAAAGATTTTGCAAGGTCCTTAATGCCTGTTACGCAAGTACCGATGCCGACAACAGCCTGGCAATAGAACTCGGTTGAAAGAGTGTCGCAAATAGACTGTGCAAGCTTTTCCAAATCCTTGGAATCAACATTTGGGCGTACCTCTTTGATAAGTGCAATATCGGTTTCGCTGATGCTGATAACGAAATCCTTGGTTTTGTCAGGGAAGAAGTTTTGCACAACATCAAAAACGGAAACATCGGTGTGTTCCGCAATACGGATGATGAACACAACCCTTGTGGCATCATTGTTGAAGCGAAGTTCACGGGATTTGATGTAGATATCGCCCGGAAGAATATTGTCGAGTATTACATTTTTGATAAAGTTTGAACGGTCAAACTTTTCGTCGTTATTTTTCTTAATTTGGTCAAGCGCAACAGCGATAATTGACACATAGCGACGGCTTGTTTCGTCCGTGCCGTCAACAAAGCAGGCGTACTCCGGATGAACATCGTCACCGAAAGCCTTGTAAGTGCAGGTGTCGACGCAAACCTGTGCTCCGCTGAAAACTCCGGCGGCAACAACGCCCTTGCGAGATTCGCCGATTAAGCCGAGCTCGCTGCAAGAAATGACAGTGCCGGTATCGTCAACAACGCCGATGATTCTGTCGGTTGCGTCACGCATTTGATTTATGATACTTTGAAATAATCTGTTAGGCATAAAATCTCCTCCACGGTGCAACATACTCAAATACTGCACAAAAAAATATCAAACCTGTTGTATATATTATACAAGAGGTTTGACAAATTTGCAACCTTTTTACCAAATATTTTTCTAATTTTTGTTACTTTTGACTAAGGCTTTACAAAATACACAATATATAGTATTCAAACAATGCCAAACACACTATTTGCTACAAATCAAATCAAGCTCTTCGGCGGTCAAATATCGACTTTCGCCCGGTTTAAGTGAAGAATCGAGCGACAAATTGCCCATTTTTGTACGGTCAAGTGCGGTGACGGTTATGCCGTGTTTTTTGAACATACGCTTGACCTGATGATAAAGCCCCTGCCTGAGCACGACTTTGCAAACGGCCAAATCGCCGTCAATCGGAGTGACCTCGGCTTCAAGCAATTTTTCGCCGTTAAGTTCCATTCCGCCCCTAAAATCCTCAATTAACTGTAAAGTAATCGGCTTGTCAAGACAAGCCACATAGGTTTTGTCGATATGCCGTGACGGCGACAAAATCGAGTGAGCAAATTCGCCGTCATCCGTGATGAGAACGAAGCCGGTTGTGTCCTTATCAAGTCTGCCTGCCGGAAAAAGTCCTCGTCTTTTCATACTGTCGGGAAGCAAGTCAACCACGGTTTTTTCGCCCTTGCCGTCGGAAGCGGAAATCACGCCCTGCGGTTTGTTCATCATAATATAGACAAATTTTGAGTACGCAATTTGCTCGCCGTCAACCGTAACAATATCACTGTCGGCACACTTGGTATCTGCCGTTTTTGTGACCGTGCCGTTAACCGAAACTCTGCCTTTTTTGAGCATTGCTTTGGCATCCGAGCGTGAAATATTAAGTTGTGTGGATAAAATTTTGTCAAGTCTTGTCATTGAGTGCTACCAAAAATCCGTCATCGGCAGAAGTGTCGCACAAATCTGCACCGATAAGCTCGCCGTCGAGGACAATCAGGTTGGCAATAACATTGTCGTTATCGCCGTAATTTATAATATGATATGTGTACATCACAGCGGTTTTGCCCTTATAAGCGGTCAAATCAAAGTTCTGCTGTCTTTGAATTTCGTTATATTTATTGTACACTTCGTTGAATTTTTGCGGAATAATTATCTCCTTACTCTCCTCGTTTGAATCGGTTTTGTAGCCGAGAGAGTTGATGTAATTTACCCGTTCTTCGGCTGTTTTGCACGACACAACCGTTGATTTTGAGGCAGGTTTTGCCGGATGATTGCCGACAAAAGTCACAAGAATCACGATTACACCCGTCAGGAGAAGAATCAGCCCGAAAATAGTTTTTGGTTTAAGTTTAAAAGTTAACATACGCATAATATCACCAAAGGATTATATGCGAATGTTGGAGTTGTTATGAATTATGTTGCGTTATGATTATTCCGACTCAACAAGCTTTGTGAGAACTCGTTTTGCAACAGGGCCTGCTGTTTGTGAGCCTGAATTTCCGTTTTCGATTGCAACAACAAAGGCATACGGGTGCTCGCTGTCGTCCATAAAGCCGACAAACCACGCAATGTTGTGACTTTCGTCGCTGTCTATCTGTGCCGTGCCCGACTTTGCACAGAGATTAAGCCCTTTATATCTGCTTTCGCCGTAATGGTCGGTGACATTATAACGCATCATTTCCTTGAGTTTTGCCGCAACATCGGAATTCATCATGGAAAGCTGATTGCTTGGCAGTGTAAAGTCAAGTGCCTTGCCGGCCTGATTTGCAAGAGAATCAACAATATTGAACGAAACCGCATTGCCGCCGTTGGCAACAGCCGCCACGATACGAAGCATGGTTATCGGTGCAATTCGGGTGTTGCCCTGACCGATGCCTGTCCAACCGAGAGCGTCAACGCCGAGTTTGATTTTGTCGGTTGCGTCAAAATATCCTGCGTAAGAATCAATAGTTCCGCTGACTGTTACGGCAGAGCCTATGCCGAGTTCCTTTGCGGTGGTTGCAAGTTTTTCCTGACCGAGTTCAATGGCTATTTGGGCAAAAGCGGAATTGCACGACTTTGCAAGTGCGTCCTTAAAATTGATGTGCTTGCCGTGATTTGCGTTGCACTTGATTGCGACACCGCTTTCAGGCTGATATTCGCCGTTGCACACCCATTCTCTCGAATAAATATCGGGAATGTTTTCGATTGCACAGATTGCTGTGACAAGTTTGAAGGTTGAGCCGGGAACATAGTGAGCATCCAAAAGACGGTTGATGTAAACGCCCTCGTATCTTTCGCTTGTCAAGAGGTTGTCGGGAACATCCTCAACATCATATGACGGTGACGAAACGGAGCAAACAATATCGCCCGTTTTGTAATTTACAATGCCCACGGTGCCCTTTCTGCCGTCAAGTGCCTTGTACGCTTCATCGCAAACATCACGGTCAATCGTGAGTTTGAGGTCGTTGCCCTTGCCGTATTTTTGAATATTATGCACGCCGAAAAGGAGGCTGTATCCCGTGAGCCTTGCGGAATAAACAGACTGAACGCCTGTTGAAATAAAGTTCTTTGGGTCGCCGACAACATGGAGTGTTGACTTTCGGGTTGTGGCAGAATCGGAATAAACACGGTCGCCGTCCTTGGTTTCGGCAAGAACATCGCCGTCCTTGTCATAAATCGTGCCTGCACCGATGAGTTCGCCGTTGCTGTAAACATGGTGGTTAAAGCGTTTCATAACCCAAGTGTCGCCGTTTTGCACAAGCGAAACGGTCATAAAAACAAGACCGACAACGAACGCAAGCGACATAATCCAGAGGAAAATTCCTCGTTTGGTAATCATTTTCATTTCTTCTTTGCACCTCCAAGATAATTGTAGGTACGGACATCCGAAGCCTTGATGAACGCAAGCACCGCCCAACAGCACATCATACTTGAACCGCCCTGGCTGACGAACGGAAGCGTTACACCCGTAAGCGGCAAAATATCGGTTATACCGAAAATGTTAAGTGCGGTTTGGAAAAGCAACATTCCCGCACTTGCAATGGAAGCGATTGAATAAAATGTTGAACGGGAAGCGATGGAATTCATCAGTGCCGACACCGCAATGCACACGAAAGAAAGCACAAGTGCGATACCGAAAAGATAGCCCCACTCCTCGCAAATTACGCCGAAAATAAGGTCGTTTGTTGACTCGCCGATATTGCGAATATTGCCGTTGCCGATGCCGAGACCGAGCAGTCCGCCGCTTGCAAGGCCGACAAGCACACGGCTCTGCTGATAGCCTGTTGAATAGTAGAATTCAGGCTCCATAACATGGCGGTAAACCGCAAATCTATTCTTGATATTGCTGCGATATTTGAGCACGATTGCACTGCCCATCACAGCCGAAGCAACCGCCAAAACGATGGTTTTGATGTCGCCCGAATTCATAAACGCAATGATGAGGAAAGTGACAAAGAAAATCAGCGCCGTGCCGAAGTCCTTGATGATAATAAGCGAACCGACAACTGCCATTGAGAAGCCGATGAATGCAATGATATTCTTTGAAGTTTGGATTTTTTCAAGCGTTGCCGAGCCGACAAAAATGAACGCAACCTTGACAAATTCCGACGGCTGAAGCGTTATGCCGCCGATGGTTATCCAATTTCGTGCGCCGAGTGTTGTTTTTGCAATTACGAGATTGACAAGCAAAAGCAAAAGTGCACCGATTGCCACATACAAGCGCAGTTTCATACAAAAATCAACATAGCCGAGCAAGAACATCAGGAAGATGAAAATCAAAATTCCTGCCAAAATCATAAAATACTGCTTCAAAGCGGCGTCCGCATTTTTACTGCCGATGGTTACAAGGCCCACTCCCGACAGGAAAAACGCAATGATTTCGAGTTCAAAATTTCGTCTGTGAAAAACGGTGTAAAAGAAAATCAAATACACCCATTCCGTTGCAATGAGAAGTGCCAACGCTATCATAACTTTTGGCTCAAAAGCGTCACCGCAATTTGCACCCGCAAAGCCTGTTACAAGCTGAAAAAGTGACAGCACAAACAGCAACGCAAAGTTATTGACCGGCTTTATTCTGACCGGCTTTGTAATTTTATCTTTCATAATCTTACCTCTCATAAAAGATGAACACTCGGTCGCCGAATGTTATCATATCTTCATCAAAAATAAGCTGTGACTGTGTCAAAAATCTGCCGTTGAGCTTCGTTCCGTTGTGGCTGTCCAAATCGGAAAGTGCCCAACCTCTCGATGTTTTATAAATTCTGGCGTGGTGCGAACTTACGGTTTGCGACATAATGCGAATATCCGCATCCTCGCCCCTGCCAATGAGTACATCCTGCTTTTTGAGGTAAATCGGCTTTTTTGTTTTTATGTCAACAAGGACTCCGTAAGCAACGGTTTTTGATTTTTCGCCGCTCGGCTGAGCCTCGTTTCTTATCTGCTTTTTGCTGTTTGACGAAAGAGCCTCTTCACATTCAAATTTAAGCGGAATATTGCCGATTGTGATTATATCGTTGTTTTCAATCACGCAACTGCCGTCAACCTTTTCGCCGTTTACCAAAATGCCGATTGCACGGGCGGAAGTGTCGGTTACCACCCAATCCTTGCGTTTTTTGGCAATAACCGCATGAAAACGGGCAACGGTCGGAAGCGGCAAAACAATATCGTTTGCCTTGCTTTTGCCGATTGAAGTTTCCCAATGAGTGATTTCGACTATATTACCGTCATTTTGGTCGATGAGGCGAGCAAGTTTGTGCACTCTCGGGCGGTTGCGAAACAGCGATATAATACAGGTTGCCAATATAAGAATTGCGGCAACGGGAGCAACATATCGCAAAATCATAATAAGGTAGTCCATAAAAGTACCCCTCTCAATTTTTACATAATAATACATTGTAATTTTATTAAGTTTTGCCTAAATTGTCAAGTTACTTGAAAATTGTTTACAATTAATCTATAATAAAACAAGGGGAAACCCTGTTGATTTTTACAAAAACAAAGGGGATTTTTAATATGGTAGAAAAATCATTGTTTGGCACTCTTGCCGACGGAACAGCTATTAACCTTTACAAAATTACAAACAAAAGCGGTGCATTTGTAACACTCCAAACTCTCGGTGCAGGTATTCAGTCAATCCATGTGCCCGACAAAAACGGCGTGCTTGCAGATGTTGTGCTCGGTTTTGACAATCCGCAGGATTACACAAATCCCGACCTCGGCTATCAAGGTTTGGTTGTTGGCAGATGGGCAAACAGAATCAGAGGCGCAAAGTTCACTTTTAACGGTAAAGAATACACAACACCGATGAATCAGGGACAGTGGACACTCCACGGCGGCGGACGCTTCAGTTTTACTCCGTGGGATGTTGAGGAAACGGGCGAAAACTATGTTATTTTCAAGCGTTTTTCACCTGACGGAGAAGACGGCTTCGGTGGCAACTTCACAATGAGAGTTAAGTACACATTCACCGAGGACAACACTCTTCGCCTTGAATACAGCGTACTTTCGGACAAAGACACGGTTGCAAACCCTACAAACCACGCATATTTTAACCTTTCGGGCAATCCTGATGAAACCGTGGAAACTCATTTTCTCAAAATCAACGCAAACTACTTTACCGAAACCGATGACGACCAGCTTCCGACAGGTGAGCTTGCAGAGGTTGATGGCACAATGATGGATTTTAGAGAGAGCAAGCAAATCGGCAGAGATATTGACAAGCCGTTCAGAGCAATAATTGACGGAATTGGATACGACAACAATTTCTGCCTTTACAAAAAGGATTTTACACTTCAGGAAGCGGCAGTGCTTGAGCACAAAGAATCGGGCAGAGTGCTTGAAGTGTACACGGATTTGCCGGGTATTCAGCTTTACTGCGGCGGCTGGCTTGCAAAACAGGGCAATCCGGGCAAGGCAAACGGCAAGGTAACATACCGCAGAGGTGCGGCACTTGAAACACAGTTTTACCCTGACACAGTGCATTTTGCAGATGTGTTCCCATCACGCTTTGTAAAAGCAAACGAGGAATTCAAAACAACAACGGAATTCAGATTTTCCGTAAAATAAACTTTTGCAGTAACAAAAACAATTCTCCCTCATAGTATGAAGTGAAGCAAAGGATAACATCCTTATCTTACAATACTGTGAAGGAGAATTTTTATGCCCGACAATCCTATTATTCAAAACTGCAACAGAAAAATAAACGAAGCAGTTTGCATTGACACAAAGCGAATTTATGATTCGTGCGTAAGCAAGGACTGCTTGGAAGACTTAAGAGTTACATTTTTTGGTGCAAGCCAGCGACTTATTGACGAGGCAACAACCGTAAAATGCCGCAACTGCGTGATTAAAGCGGTGAGCATTGATGTTGACGAAGTGCCGTTCAATCGAGGATTTTACAGTGCGAATGTGCATTTTTACTTTATGCTCTGCTTTGACTGCTATAATGCTCCGTGCTCAACTCCGCAGGTAGCTGTGGGCTACACCGATTTTGAAAAGAAGTGCATACTCTATGGCTCGGAGGGTGATGTCAAAATCTTTACATCAAATCTTTGCGATGAGAGAACGGACTGCCCCGAAGCACCGCAGTACACAAATCCAACCGCAAAGGTGCAAGCCGTTGACCCGGTTGTGCTTTCAAGCGAAGTTGTGGAAACCTGCAACTGCCCGGTTCCGCTATGCACCTGCTTCCCTCAAAGCATTATGCAAGGCTCAAACGAGGGCGGAATTCCTGTTGCATCAAGCAGAGCCGTGCTTGTAACTCTCGGACTTTTTTCGATTATTCAAATGGAAAGAGATGTGCAAATGACCATTCCTGCATATGATTTTTGTATTCCTGACAGAGAATGCAACTGCTCAACGCAAGACCCGTGCAGTGCTTTTCAAGGTGTGGAATTCCCTGTGGATGAGTTCTTCCCGCCTGAAAAACCCGACGGCTGTTGCTGTCCCGGCGTGATTGAAAAGTAACCAAAAGCGGACGGAAATTCCGTCCGTTTTTTTTAAGCAAAAACAAAGAGGCGAACACAGTTCGCCCCTACGAAATAACGATATAAAATCTATAAATGGAGCTGAATTTCGTTTTCTTGCGAAGGAAGATGTATATAGATACCTCGACTGAGCAAAAAACGAAAAAGAAAAATGCCTTGAAAATCAAGGCATTTTTATGGTTCAGCCCATTTAGCATTTTATTGCTTTGCACCGTTGATGAACATTTCGCATGCCTTTACCGTTGCTGCATAGCAGTTGGCAAGACCTTCGGCGTTCATATTGTCATATGTATCACGACGGGTGTGGTAGTAATCTTCAAGATTATGGTTAAGACCCGTGATACCTGCTGCACGGAAACCTGCCTGTGCAAAAGCAGCCGAGTCGGTTGCACCGCCGAGTGGCGGAACCCAACCCTTTTTGCAAGGAACATCTACTGCCTCGGCAGCTTCCATAAAGAGGTCGGAATAATCCTTATCAGCCTTTACGGTGCCGTTAAGGTCACGGTAGTTAACCATCAAATATTTAGGGTCGTGGATTGTATCGTAAGAGATAATCATAGTCGGGCAATCTTGGAATTCGCCCTTATGAGCTTCGCACCAAGCCTTTGAACCACGAAGTCCTGCTTCTTCGGAACCTGTGAGAACGCAGCCGATTTCTGTATCTTCAAGGTCGATACCCTCGTCCTTGAGTGCCTTCATAACAGCGATGCCCATATAGCAACCCGAAAGGTTATCGTTTGCACCGTCAACTACTCTGTGGTAGTTAACCATCCAATAAAGACCTACAAGCGGAATAAGGAAAACAAGACCGATAAGGCTTGCCTTAACGATTGGCTCGGATACAGGAACATTGCCGAAAACACCGAACTTTACGCATTTGATAATTGCGATTACAAGATAATAAATTGCACCTACACCGCAAAGAATAGCGTGACCCTCAAAGCCGACACCGCCGAATTTGTAATTCATAGGCCATTCCCAAGCTGCGTCAGGGTGACCGTTGAAAAGAATTCTTCTTTTTGGTGTGCCGCTTGTGCACTTTTTGATTGCTGTTACATTGTGACCTGTTTTTTCAGGGAAAGCCCAGTCAATGAGTTTGAGATAAAAACCGAACTGTGCAAGCACAATTACAAGACCCACAACAATGAGAATAATGCTCAAAATCGGTGCAAAAAATGAAAGTGCAACACCTGCGATTACGAATGTGATGGTGAAATAAATCCAGCCATAGAATGAGCCCGGATTTTCCTTGAACGGCTCAACATCTGCCTGCTCGCAGCCACAATCCTTTTGAAGAACCTCTGCCATATATTGGCAAGCCTGACGCTCACCCTTTGAGCCGGGATCTCTTTTATCAAAAGTCTTGATAATATGAGTGATTTCGTCAATCATATATTGAGCGGCTTCGTCTTTTTTGTTGATAATTTTTGTTAAATCCATAAAAAGGCCTCCAAAATGAAAAATTTATACATTCAGTTTATCACAATTATACAAAAGTTGCAACCGAAACAGGGAAAAAATATCAAACTTGTAAAAATAATAAATGAAATGTGCATATAACAATTATTAACTTTTAACCCCTCAGTCGCACATAAAGTGCGACAGCTCCCCTTGATTACATAACAAGTGGAGCCTTAATTGGTTTGCATATTTTATATTAAGCCTCCTTTTAATTCCTATTGACAAAGTGGGGATTGACTAATATAATATAAAATTAGAATTATATACATATTAATATATATGAGGGACAGAATATGAAAATCAGCGAAATACTCAAAAACAACAAGGTGACGGTATCGTTTGAAGTTTTTCCGCCAAAGCAGTGGGACAAGCTTGAAAACACAAAAAATACCGTAAAAGAAATGTGCAAATACAATCCGTCGTTTATGTCTGTAACCTACGGTGCGGCAGGCACAACATCGGGATTTACAACAGAAATTGCGAACGAGATAAAAAAATGCGGCGTATCTCCGCTTTCGCACCTCACTTGCCTGACTTCTACAAGAAATAAAATCCATCAGGTTGTCGGCGAACTTGAAGAAAACGGAATTGAAAATATTCTTGCACTGCGTGGCGACATTCCGCAGGGATTTGAATTTACGGACAAGCAATATTTCAGAAACGCATACCAGCTTGTAAACGAAATCAAAAGCATTAATCCAAACATTTGCATAGGCGGTGCGTGCTATCCTGAAACACATCCGGAAAGCAAAAACAGAGTTGAGGACATTGCCCGACTCAAAGAAAAGGTTGATTGCGGCGTTGAATTTTTGACAACACAAATGTTTTTTGACAACGAAAAATTCTTCAACTTTTACGAAATGTGCCAAATCAAGGGCATAAATGTGCCGATTATCGCAGGAATTATGCCGATTACAAACGCAAATCAAATCAAGCGAAGCATTGAGCTTTCAAACTCAAGCGTGCCGCCAAAGTTCTTCAGAATTATGGACCGCTTCGGCGATGACCCTGACAAGATGAAGCAGGCAGGCATTATCTATGCCACCGAGCAAATCATTGACCTTATGGCAAACGGCTTCAACAACATTCACATTTACACAATGAACAAGCCTGATGTTGCGGCGGCAATTATGGGCGGACTTTCTAACATCATCAATGAATAAAGCAGACATTTTAAGATATATGCGAACCTCGTCAAAAACCGACGACCCGCAGATTTTGGCACTTGTTGACAAGGCGATAGACATCATCAATTCATCTGTAACACCGAAAACGCTGTACAGGATTTTTGACTGCAAAGTGACGGAAAACTCGCTGATTATCGGCGACACGGAATTTTTCAGCACCCGACTTGCAGAGAACCTAAAAGGCTGTACAAGGGTGGTTGTGTTTGGTGCAACGCTCGGCACGGAATGTGACAGGCAGATAAAAATCGCAACGGCAACGGATGTGGCACTTGCAATGGCGTTGCAGGCAACCTCTGCGGACAAAATCGAAGAGGTTTGCGACAATCTTGAACAGGAAATAATCAAAGAGTACAACATAAAATTGCGACAGAGATACTCACCGGGTTACTTTGACCTTGACATAAAGGAGCAAAAAAAATTCTTTTCTCTGCTTGAACTGCAAAAACGAATAGGCTTGACGCTCACGGACACATACGAAATGTTGCCGACAAAGAGCGTTACGGCATTTATAGGAATTGACGAATTATGATAAAATATTTTGACGGCGGAATGGGAACAATGCTCAACCTCAAAGCAGGTGAGCTTCCCGAACTTTTGAATCTCTCCGACCCGGAGAGAATTTTTGCCATCCACAAGGCATATGCCGAGGCAGGCTGTGACATTATTTCAGCCAATACTTTTGGCGCAAACAGATTGAAATACGACAATGCAGACGAACTCATCAAGGCTGCCGTGCAAAATGCACGCAGAACAGGCAAAAAAGTTGCTCTCGACATCGGACCGACAGGCAAACTCCTAAAGCCGATGGGCGACCTTGATTTTGAGGAATGCGTGGATGTTTTTGCCGATATGGTTAAGGCAGGCAAAGACGGTGCAGACCTTGTTCTTTGCGAAACTTTCGGCGATGTTTACGAACTTAAAGCCGCTATGCTTGCCGTCAAAGAAAACTGCGATTTGCCGCTTGTTGTGTCTATGATTTTTGACGACAAGGGCAGACTTCTCACCGGTGCGGATGTAAAAACCGCCTGTGCGGTTGCCGAGGGACTTGGCGCAGACGCAATCGGATTCAACTGCGGATTGGGACCAAAGCAGATGATTCCGCTTGTTGAGGAACTCGAAAAATGCTGTTCAACCCCTATCATCGTTATGCCGAACGCAGGCTTGCCCGAAAGTGTTGACGGCAAAACAATCTACAATGTTGACCCGGCAGAATTTGCCGACTATATGAAGCAAATTGCAGAAATGGGCGTTTCTCTACTCGGCGGTTGCTGCGGCACAACGCCTGAACACATCAAGGCTATGATTGATGCAACAAAGGACATTCCCGACAGAGTGCCGAGTTTCAAAACCGACACGCTTGTTACCTCTTATTCTCAATGCGTTGATATTTCCGACATTGTGGTTATCGGTGAGCGAATCAACCCAACGGGTAAAAAATTGCTCAAAGAGGCACTCCGTAACAAGGATATGGACTACATTTTGCGTGAGGGCATCACCCAAAAAGACGCAGGTGCGCACATCCTTGATGTGAATATGGGATTGCCTGAAATTGACGAAGAAGAAATGCTGTGCAAATCGGTGTTTGAGCTTCAATCCGTGCTTCCGACACCGCTTCAGCTTGACTCATCGGACGCAAAAGCTATGGAATCGGCACTCCGCATTTACAACGGCAAGGCAATGATTAACTCCGTAAACGGCAAGGAAAAGTGTATGAAAGAGATTTTTCCGCTTGCCAAAAAATACGGCGGTGTGGTTGTGTGCCTTTGTCTTGACGAGGACGGAATTCCGTCAACCGCAGAGGGCAGAATTGCCATTGCAGAAAAGATTATCAACACCGCAAAAGAATACGGAATCGACAAGAAAGACCTTGTTGTTGACGCTTTGACCATGACGATTTCCACCGACAAAAACAACTCTGTGGAAACCTTGAAAGCCGTTGATTACATCCGTCATACTCTCGGAGTTAACACGGTTTTGGGCGTGTCGAACATCAGTTTCGGCTTACCGAACAGAGAGGCAATCAACACGGCGTTTTACACTCTTGCAATGAACGCAGGTTTATCGGCCGGCATCATCAACCCAAAATCGAAGTCGATGATGAACGCATTTTACAGCTACAAGGCACTTGCAGGACTTGACGACAACTGCGAGGAATACATCAAATCGGCGACCCCTGTTGAGGTTGTTGCCGAGGGTGCAAAAATCGACTTAAAGCAGGCAATCATCAAGGGTATGAAAGAGGAAAGTGCAAAGTGTGCAAAAGAGCTTCTTCAAACCACGGACAGCCTTGAAATAATCAACAACTACATCATCCCGGCACTTGACTTTGTGGGTGACGGATTTGAAAAAAACACCCTGTTTTTGCCTCAGCTTTTGATGAGTGCGGACAGTGCAAAATCTGCATTTGACGAGATAAAAGCCCACATTGTTATGAGCGGAACTCCGCAGGTCAAGGGCGAAAAAATCATCATTGCCACCGTTGAGGGCGACATCCACGACATCGGCAAAAACATAGTTAAGGTGCTTTTGCAAAACTACGGTTTTGATGTTATCGACCTCGGCAAAGATGTCAAATGCGAACTTGTGCTTGAGGAAGCAATCAAGCAAAATGTCAAACTTGTCGGTTTGTCGGCGCTTATGACAACGACCGTTCCGAATATGGAAAAGACAATTAAACTTTTGCACGACAACACGGACGCAAAGATATTTGTAGGCGGTGCAGTGCTCACAAGAGATTACGCAAAGATGATAAATGCCGATTGGTACGCAAAGGACGCAATGGAAAGCGTCAGAATTGCACAGGAATTTTTTGACTAAGGAAGCAAAACATTATGATGATTTCAACAAAGGGCAGATATGCCTTGAGCATTATGCTCGACCTTGCCGCACACGATGACGGAAACTACATTTCACTCAAGGACATATCGGAAAGGCTCGAAATTTCTATGAAATACCTCGAAGCGATTATTGCAAAGCTATCAAAGGGCGGACTTGTTGACAGCGCACGAGGAAAAAGCGGCGGATACAAACTCAACCGCAAAGTTGAGGAATATTCTGTGGGCGAAATTTTGGTTTTGACCGAAAAAACGCTTGCACCCGTTGCATGCGTTGATTGTGACGCCTGCAAAAAAGAGGAATCCTGCCTCACCAGACCTATGTGGAATGAGCTGAACGAAATCATCATGAATTTCCTCAATTCCAAAACCTTGGCGGATTTGTTGTAAAAACAAATCCCACCGAATACGGCTCCCCTTTTAATGTCATAAAGGTGATTCCCCCGTTAATCGGGGGAAATGTCTGCAACGCAGACAAAAGGGGGC
>OJAW01000263.1_pt1 | contig 40521 bp, 48 predicted proteins | sample 1589151 | NCBI WGS metagenome assembly OJAW01 (sample SAMN03283290) | human gut metagenome | biome: human-associated habitat; material: feces | host: Homo sapiens | place: Peru | collected 2012
CTGCTACTTTTGGTACGGGGCAACCCATATTAATATCTATAATATCAGGATGCATAGCATCTTCTACTAACTTAGCGGCCTTAACAAAAGAATCAACATCATTACCAAATATCTGAATACTAATAGGACGTTCATCCTCATTAAAATTAATCAAATCAATAGTCTTAGAACTACCATACACAATTCCCATAGAGCTAACCATTTCAGAATATATAAGACCAGCTCCCATTTCTTTTATAATAGTCCTAAAACTAATATTAGAAACCCCTGCCATCGGAGCAAAAACAATTCTATTCTTTATCTCAACATTTCCAATCTTAAACACACTATCACCTCTTAACTAAAATCCTACTCTTATTAACATCTATATCATCAATAATTTTCCAAAACCCTCAAAATGAAAGTCACATTCATACCACCATAACATCATAAATACAACTCCAAACAAATGTAAATTAATAATATCACTAATAAATAAAAAGTCAAGAAAAAAGAGGACTAATCCTCCTTATCATCATCTAAAACAACTTCTTTCAAAGCTTCTTTACTCATCTTAGAATAACCCTTAATTCCCTTAGCCTTTGCAAGTTCCTTAAGTTCATTAAGAGAAAAATCTTCACTCTCTTCTTCCTCTTCCTTCATATGACCATGTTCCACTAAATACTCAATTTGTTCTTTAGTAAGAGTTTCATATTTCATTAATGCATCGCTCAATAATTCAATTAACTCTTTGTTGCTACTTATAATTTTCTTTGCAGTTTCATAGCATTCTTCGATTATTTTTCTAGTTTCTCTATCTATTTCTAATGCAACTTGATCACTAAAATCCTTTTGCTTTCCATAATCTCTTCCTAAGAACACACTGCTATTTTGTTGTTCATATTGCATTGGCCCTAAATTACTCATTCCATATTCAGTTACCATACTTCTTGCAATTCTTGTTGCTTTTTTAAAGTCATCTGATGCTCCGGTTGTAGTTTCTTTTAAAAACAATTCTTCACTAACACGTCCACCTAATAACCCAGTAATTTCGGCAAGTAATTCTTTCTTTGTTAAAACAGCCAATTTTTCTTCTCTTGGAAGCATCATTGTATAACCACCAGCCATTCCTCTTGGAATTATAGTTATTTTATGAACTTCGTTTGCATCTTCTAATTTAATTCCTATAACGGCATGTCCTGCTTCATGAATTGAAACCAGTTTCTTTTCTTTTTCGGTTATTTGACGAGATGTTTTTGCAGGCCCCATTAATACACGGTCTGTTGCTTCATCTATTTCATCCATAGTTATTGCTTCTTTATTTCTTCTTACAGCAAGAAGAGCTGCTTCATTTAATAAATTTTCCAAATCTGCTCCACTAAAGCCTGGAGTTCTTTGACTTAAATTTTTTAAATTAACGTCTTTTGCTAATATTTTATTTTTTGAATGAACTTTAAGTATTGCTTCTCTGCCTTTTGAATCTGGTAAATTTATAGTTACTTGTCTATCAAATCTTCCTGGTCTTAATAAAGCTGGGTCTAATACGTCAGGTCTATTTGTAGCTGCTATTATAATTATTCCTTCATTAGCACCAAATCCATCCATTTCAGTTAGTAATTGATTTAATGTTTGCTCTCTTTCATCGTGTCCGCCACCTAGGCCAGTTCCTCTTTGTCTTCCTACAGCGTCAATTTCATCGATAAAGATTAAGCATGGTGCACTTCTTTTAGCTTCTTTAAACATATCTCTTACACGAGATGCTCCTACACCAACAAATAATTCAACAAAATCAGAGCCACTTATATAGAAAAATGGTACGTTTGCTTCTCCGGCTACTGCTTTTGCAAGTAATGTTTTACCTGTTCCTGGAGGCCCTACTAATAAAACACCTTTAGGTATTCTAGCACCTAATTTTTGGAATTTTTTAGGATTTTTTAAGAAATCAATTAATTCTTCTACTTCTTGTTTTTCTTCACTTAATCCAGCAACATCTTTAAAGCTTTTTTTGTCTGTATCATTTGATAATCTTGCTCTACTTCTTCCAAAATCAACAGAATTTTTATTTGATGATGCTAATTTTTTAAATAATACATAACTTAATAATACTATTAATAGTAGTGGTAATACATTTACAGCAATATATAAAAATGCACTACTACCTGGATCACTGTTTGTTACGTATTTAGCAATTTCATTATCTTTTACATATTCAGTAATTTCAGTAACTTCTTCTGCTACAATCTTTGTTTTAAAACTTTCATTATTTTTATAATTTTTTAGTTTTCCTTCTACGTAATAAACTGATTCATTACTATTTGGCGTTATTACTATTTCAGTTACGTTATTTTTACTTAATTCTTTTAATAATTCTCCAGTAGTTAGTTTATTAACTACATCTTTTTGAAATTGTAATACTGCAAATACAACTAGTACAACTCCAAATAAAATTACATATGGAAGTGTACTTTTAAATCTATTATTTTCTTTATTATTCATTTTTTCCCTCCGTACATTTAATTATTATATCATACTTTTCATTAATTTCTTTATCAAACTTTGATTTTTTTATTCCTGGTACCCATAAAATAGTGTTATTGCTATCAATTAATATTGGATACTCTTTTCTCTTTTTGGGATCTATTTTACTATCAATAAATATATCTTTAATTTTTTTACTACCATTAGTATTTTTTAAAAATATTTTATCTCCATCAGTTTTGCTTCTTAATATAAGCGGAAGCATTATTTCTTTACTATTAATTCTTAAAACATAATTATTTTTTTCATTGCTTTCTTTAATAATTTCAAAAGTAAAGTTATTTATATTTATTATATCATTTAATTCGATATTAAAAGTTTCTATTTCGCTATTTTTTTCAATGTATAGCTTATTATAACTTTTTCTAGCAATATAATTATCTGCTAAATTTATTGTAACATTTTTCTCATTATCAATTATTTTCATTATACTTGCTAATTCTTTACTATTAATATTAAAAATATTATTTTCTTGTATTTTTACTATTAATGCTTCTATAATCTTCTTTTGTATAAATTTATCTAGCTTTTTTAATTTTATAATATTTACTGAATTATCTACAACTACATTATCATAATTTTCATTTACTATTTTATTAATATAATCATTATATTCATTTAATTCTTCGTTAAATTTCAAAAATTTTAAATGGATATTTTTATCTTCGCTTTTTAAAAATGGTAATACATGTTTTCTAAATCTATTTCTTGTATAATCCATCTTTTCATTACTTTTGTCAATTGCATAAGGAATATTATTTTCTTTTAAATATGATAATATTTCGTCTTTTGTTGTGTATAGTAATGGTCTTACAATAGAGTATTCATCATTTTGACTAATTAAATTTATTCCTGCATAACCTTTTAAGTTGCTTCCTCTTGTTATTCGCATCAAAATTGTTTCAACTAAATCATCACCATGATGAGCAGTAAATAAATACTTTGCATTATATTTTTTTACTAAATCTTTAAAAAAATTATATCTTATTCTTCTTGCTTTATCTTCTGTAAATTTTCCTCCTGGATAATTATCTATTTTTAAATATTCAAAAATAATATTGTTATTAACTGCATAGTTTTCAACAAATATTTTTTCATCAGCACTTTCTTTTCTTAAATTATGATTAACATGAGCACAAATTATTTTTAAATTGTATTCTTTTTTTAGTTTTATAACTACATTTAAAAGGCACATTGAATCTGGTCCACCTGAAGTTGCTACTACAACAGTATCATTTTTATTAAATAAATTTTTTAGATAATTTATTACATTTTCCATTTTGTTGCCTTTCTAAATATCAAGGATATTTTACATAATTATTATGCTAATATCAAGTTAATTTATAATAATTCACGAAATATTCACAATTGGTAATGTTTATTAATTTTACGATTTAAAAATAATTTTAATGATGTCGATTAATTTTGGTTTAGTTCCGTATAATAACACTCCTGTTTTATAGATTTTTGCTGATAGTATACCTATTAACACTACCGATACAATTAAAATAATTATTGAAGATATTATTTCTATATTAGTGGGTGAACCCATTGCAATCCTTGTAAACATAGCCATTGGAGATGTTAGTGGGAAAAGAGAGGCAACTTGCATAGTTAAGTTATCAACTTCTCCTGTTTCCATAGAAAATACTACTATCATAAATGCAATTATAAAAATCATAGTAATTGGCATAATTGATGTGTTTATATCTTCTAATTTTGATACCGTAGAACCAACTGCTCCATATAAAAATGCATATATTAAGAATCCTAATACAAAGAACAATAATAAATATATAAGTAAGTTGGTTGGCATATTAAATATTGAATTTATTATAGAATTGTCAATCCAGTATTCTTTATTAATTTTGTAAAATAAAATCGCTGAACCAAAAATGCATGTTAATTGAATAAATCCTGCTAAACAAGATGCAAGAACTTTTCCAAACATCATTTTTGTAGGTTTTACACTAGTTATTAATAATTCCATAGCACGTGAACTTTTTTCAGATGCAACATTTGATGCAACCATTTGTCCATATAAAAGTATCACAGTATATAACGCAAAAATCATAATGTAAGTATAAAAGAAATTGCTTTGTTGATCATTACCTAAATTATTGGTTTCATGAGTAATTTGTGTTTCTATTATTCTTATTGCTTCATTTTGATCCATACCATTTTTTTCCATCATTTCGAGTTCAAATATTTTTTTTAATGCAGTATCTACTATTTCAGTATTATAATCTAACATAGTAATATTTTTAACATAATACTTATAAGACGTATTTGATGTTAATAATAAACCAAATTCTGCTTCATTATTTTTTATTTTGCTTTTAATTAATTCTTCATCATTTTCTACTACCACTACCTTGTAATCACTGAATATTGAATCAAATGTTGTTTTTACGTAATCTAAATTTATATCGCTAACTTTAGAAAGTAATATTATTGGTAATTCATTATCAGAATCATTATTAGCAGTTAAATTAATTCTTGGAAAGAACATGGTAACTGCTGTTACTAACATTAATAATAGTGTTACTCCTACAAAAATTTTATTTTTAAAATAACTTAGTAATTCAAATTTAAAAACTTCAAAAAATTGTTTCATATATTATGCCTTTCTATTTAGTAGTTTCAGTATATTCCACAAATATATCATTTAACGATGGTTCATATACTTTTATTTCATCAATTTCATATGTTTTTGTTAAATAACTCATTACACTTTTCTTTGAATTACAATCATCAAGTTTTATTAACAAATAATCATTTAAAATCTCTATATTCTTGTTTACTTTATTATCATTTAATATTTTACTTGAATCTTTCGAACTTACTAAAAGTTTATCTCTTACGTAATTATGTTTAATTTCTTTTAAATTTCCATATAATACTACTTTACCATTATTAATAATTAAAATATTATCACAAAATTCTTCAATGTAATTCATTTGATGACTAGAGAACAATACTATTTTTCCTGATTTTATTTCTTCTTTAACCACATCTTTTAATATTTTTGAATTAAATGGATCTAAACCTGAAAATGGTTCATCTAATACAATTATGTCTGGATTATGAGCAATGGCTGCTATTAATTGAATTTTTTGTTGATTACCTTTTGATAATGTTTCTAGCTTTTTGTTTTTGTATTCACTCATACTTAATCTTTCTAACCAGTAATTTATACTTTTTATAGCATCTTTATTACTAATTCCTTTTAACATTGTAAAATATATTAATTGTTCCATTACTTTCTTTTTAGGGTATAATCCTCTTTCTTCAGGTAAATATCCGAATTTTAATTCATTTCGATTTATTTCTTTTCCGTTTACTAAAATAGTTCCTTCATCTTGTGGAAATACATCCATAAGTATTCTAATTGTTGTAGTTTTTCCTGCTCCGTTTCTACCAAGTATTCCTAAAGATACACCACTTTCAACTTCAAAATTAATATCTTTTAATACTTTCTTAGCCCCAAAATTTTTTGTAATATTTTTTAGTTCTAATTTCATAATTCTCCTTATTTTATATTTTTTAAATTAAATTCTAACATTTCCATAATTTCTCCATTTAAAATTTTATCTGGACTGTTCGATTCAAAATTTGATCTGTTATCTTTAACCAATTTATATGGTTCTAAAATATAACTTCTTATTTGACTACCAAAATCTATGTTTGATGTTATACCTTTTAGAGTATTTATTTTTTCTTCTTCTTCTTTTATCTTTTTTTCATAAAGCTTATTTTTTAAAACTTTTATTGCTATTTCTTTATTTTTTAATTGACTTCTTTCATTTTGACAAGTTACTACTATTTTAGTTGGGATATGTGTTATTCGTACTGCAGAATTAGAGGTGTTTACTGACTGTCCTCCTGCTCCACTTGAATGATATACATCTATTTTTAAATCACTTTCTTTTATTTCTATTTCTGGTGTATTTGAAAATTCTGGTGATACTACTACTGATGCAAATGAAGTATGTCTTCTATCATTACTATCAAATGGTGATATTCTAACAAGTCTATGCACACCACTTTCTTTTTTTAAATAACCATATGCATTTTCTCCTTTTATAAGCAAAAGACATGATTTTATTCCTGCTGTTTCTCCTTTTAAGGAATATATTTCTTCACATACAAAGTCTGTTTGTTCACAAAATCTTTCATACATTCTTTTTAGCATTGATGCCCAATCACATGATTCTGTTCCTCCAGCACCAGGATGTATTTCTAAATAACAATTTAAGCTATCATATGGTCCATTTAAATGTGTTTCTTTTTCTAAATCACTTATTTTTTTTGTAAGAATATTAAATTCATTATCATACTCTTCTTCTGGCAGTTCATTTTTTAATAAATTTAAAGTATCTAATTCATCAGTTAATGATTTATAATTTTTAACAATTTTATTAATTCTATTATATTCTCTAGTTATTTTGTCAGAATAATCAAAATCATCCCAAAAATTTGATAAATGCATTATTTCTTCTAGTTCTTTAATTCTTTTTTCTTTTTCTAAAATGTCAAAGAGACCTCCCAATAGAGTCTAATTTATTTTTAAGTTCGTTCATATTGTCACCTTTTCTAACATGATTATATATTATTATTAGTGATTATGTAAATAAAAAAAAGTTATAATTGCTTTTTTGCTCTTATAACTTTTTACCTTTACATTTCTAACACTAAATATTTTTTTAACCATTTTTCAAATTCTTTATCATTTTGATATTTTTCTAAATCATCATCTTTTGAAGCATCTAAATAATCAATTATTTTTCCATTAGATACTATAATTACTGATGGAGCAAATTTGACTGTATCATATAGAAATGTATTCTTAAAATCTTTAAATGGTATACTATACATACTAAAATTATTTTTTTCCATAATACTTTTAAATATTTCTTCACACGGTATTTTCATAGTACAATAATTATTGTAAGTGTATACTAAATATGTGTTGTTATCTTTTTTTAAATTATTTATTTCATCACTTGTTTTAGTAATTAATTTATTTTCTTTATAAAAATCTTCTTTCAAATATAAAAGATTTTCATTTTTATTATTTGTACAGCCACAAAATAGTACGATTAATAATAGTATTCCGAATATTTTTTTCATTATTTTACCTTATGTAGTTTTTTGAAATCTATATTATAGTAAGGAACTTTTGAAAAATTATAGTATTCTTTTCCGTCTTTTATTTCTTTAACATTAATAGTGTGTTTTCCATCATAATACCAAAATCCACCAACATCTCTTACTAATTCTTTATCCCATCCAAGTGAAATTAACATATCTTTTACTTGTCCTGCATATCCACCAGCACCACACATTATAAATATGTTTTTATTTTTAGGAAATATAGCTTCTAAAATATCTACTGATTCTTCGTAATTTGCACTATATGATCCATCATTATTTAAAGTAAATAAAGTGTCTCCTACATATAAACCACTAACATTTTCCTTTTCTTTTTGTTTAATATATTCATCAGTAAAACCTGCTAAATATGGTGATGGTACCACTTCAAATCCTTCAATATATCCAGTTAAATATCTATCTCCACCTTTATTTTCCCAAGTAGCAGAATCAATAAGCATTCTTACATCTCTATAAACTGTATCGGTTCTATTTAGATAATTATCTATTGTTGTTTCATTTATATTTTTATCGATTCCATATTTACCTCTTAAACCTTCTGATAATTCTGCCTTTGGTAATGGTTTTTCGATTTTGCCTTCTTCTTTAGGTGTATTTTTATAGCCTGCAAAACCTCCTACTAAAAAAAATACAATTGCAACTATCAAAGTAATAGTAATTGTGATAATTTTATTTTTTTTCATATTTTTTCTCCTTTCTTTTACATAGTATAAAAAGAAAGCGTATTTATCAATAAATTATCAGTTGAATGTTTCTACTTTAAGTTGAATTGTATTTTATTTATTTTATTATTTCAACGTTACTTACATTTAATAGTTTAATCGGTGTAGTTTCTGTATTTTTATCATCGTAAGTAACAGTTATTTTATCTCTTACTTTTAGTTTATCTTTTTTTATTATATTTTTATTTTTTAAAATTTTAGTGTCATCTTTTACAATAAAACTTACGATTGCAGATGTTTTTATTTCTTTAGTGTCTTCTTGTGTACTTCCAATAATTGTAGTTTTTCCATTATATGTGTTAATAGCACCAATTTCTATTACAACTTTATTAGTATTATTTACCGCTTTATAAACAATTAACATCAAAAATATCAAAACTACAAGAATTATGCTTACTACTTTTTTCATTAATATTACCTATAAAAATCTATTAACTTACTTTTTATTCCATCAATCATGTTTATTTTAGTTGGTATTATATATTTTGCATTTATTTTGTTCATAACTACATTTGCGATAACTCTCATTGCCCTTGCACCGTCAAACCATAAAGGATTACTACTATTTTCTTTAATTTCATTTAATGATTTTTTAAATGAATCTAAATCGTATTCATTACACATATCTTTTGTTAAAAGAAATGGTTGATTATCCCTTTTATATAAATTGTTATGTTTCATTTCATATTTTGCTGAAATGTACCAAAAAGAAAAATCTCCTCCTGCTAAAATTAATAATGGAGCTTCTTCATTTTGAATATCCATAATTCCATCTATATAATCATATACTTCTTTAAAAGTACATGTTGGTTTGTCTTCTTTTAAAGTTTCAAATTTATTTGTTATATCTACTGCTCCAAATTCAAAAAATAGTTTCTTTTCAATTTTACCATTTTTCACAAATATTAACTCGGTAGATCCACCACCTCCTACAAAAATACAAATTCTTTCTTGGTATGATAAATTTTTATAACATCCTAAAGCAGTATATTCTGCCTCTTCTTCTTGCGATACAACGGTAATTTTTAAATTATACTTGCTAAGAAGAATTTCATTAATAGATGTTAGTTCATCATTTTCAATAGTTCTAAAAATGCTACAACCATATATGTTAACATTATTTGTATACTCTAAAGTTTTTTCAATTATAGTATATAGTTTTTCTAAATCATTAGTAATTATTTTTTTATTTAGCTTATAATTTTTTTTGAACTCTATTGTAGTACTTTCTTCAAATAAAATTTTTTCATTTTCAAAAATTTTAACTTTAGTATTAGAACTTCCTATTTCAATTATGGCAAATGTATTATTTTTCATACTGCACCTCTAGTTTGATTTTATCATATTTTTTTCTAGTTGTCATTTTTTGAATTTAATATTTTTTCGGTTTCAATATTATTTGATTTTAGTCTTTTTAATGTCCAATGAGTTTTGCTATCAAATTCATTACAATAAGCATCTACTTCAATACCTATTACTTGTTCTTCCATTCTTTTTAATAGAATGTGAAATTTATTAAATATTCTTTCTAACATTTTATCACTTTTTTCTTCTGAAGAATTTTTATAATAATGTTTATATCTAGCGTAAATAAAATCAGGTACAACTATTTTTTTTATGTTACTTTCTTGTAGTAATTTTAAAAATAAGATAAATGATAATACAAAACTAGGTGATACTCCTCTATTTTCTTTTATCCCACTATTGAACTTATTTACTACTCTTTTAAAACGTTCGTCATTCTTTGTACATACTCTATTTTTTCCATATTGAATAGCATATATATGACATTCATTATCTTTTATACCATATCTCACTATTGGTAATTCATACTTTTTATCATTTATCGTCATATAAAATTCTATAATGAATGGTGTTTCTAAACCAGGTTCTTCTAGGCATTTTATACAAGAATATGTTACAGTTGTACCATTTATTTCTGAAGTGGTAACGATTGTTTCTTTTTCTAATGCATCAAATGTAGTATCTTCTAAAAATGCTGTTCTTAATGCAACAAATTTAACCAGTTCAAAAGAATCTGAATTGGTTAAATTATTTATTAAAATTCTGTAATAGTAATCTATGGCATATTTAGAATCTTTATTTAAATCATATAATTGCTTTAAAGCATCAAAATATTCTTTTAATTTTATTTCTAAATCCTCTATATTTGAAATAACTATTACTGGTTTATAATACTCACTAGACTTTGGAGGAGTAAGAATGTATTTTCCATCAAAAAAATTTAAAGTATATTTAACACTTTCTTTTCCAGTTGTTAATATTTCTATAAGTTTTTTTGAATATACCAAGTTCATTTATTTTCTCCTTAACGGAGATTTATTATACATTACATTATTTATTTTTTCTATAAAAAAAGATAAATTATATGGTTTCAAAATTTATCTTTTTTAATTAATAAATATTTATTAATTCATATTCTTGTAAACCTAAGCCTAGTTCCTCTGTAGTTTCAATAATGTGAAATGCATTTTTTTCTTTCATTCTATTAATTAAACTCGCTTTTCCGCTATCTTCAGAATTAATTATTAAATCATAACAACATTTATCTATAGCAACTGGATCTAAACTTGCTACAATACCTATATCCTTCATTTCTGGATCATGAGGATTTGAATCACAATCTATTGAAATTATATTTAAAACATTTATATAAGCCATGTTTTCTTTTTCCATACAGTCAACTACTGCTTTATCTGCTTCAGCCATACTTTCTAAAAAGCCATCTTGGTCATCTATTAAACTCCACATTTTAGCAGTATCTTTTGTTCTTCCTACTGAGTGTATCCAAGCTTTACCGTTACTTGATGCAACTCCGATACTCATATTTTTTAAAGCACTGCCGAATCTGCCCATAGTATATCCCTTAAAATGTGAAAGCTTAACATTGAATCATATTTGCTTAAATGTTCTCCTACTATGTTTACATTTTTTAAATGAACGCCACCATTTACAGGGATTTCCATTTCTCCATCTTCGTCCATAATATCTACATTTGCAATATCTAAAAATCCATGAGTTTTTATTGTTTCCCAATGATCTTTAGAATTCATTCTTTTACCATTATATGCTGTATTACATTCTACTATTGTTCCATTTAATTTTTTTACTAATTTTTCTATTAAAGAGGGTGCTAATTAATTATGTCCTCCTAATTCTCCAGTTGAAATTTTTATAGCAACTTTTCCTTTTAATTCTCTGTTTAAAGCTTCATAAATTTTTACTAAACTATCACTTGTTATTTCTTTTGTAAAATAAACTTTATTCTTTTCCATTTTTAACTTCTATCCAATTATCTAATACTTCTTTTTTTATTTGTATTTCTTTTCCTTTAAAAGGGATATCTAAAAATTTAATTAACTTAACATATTCTTCATAATCTTTTTTAGCATCTCCTACCCAACCACCATTCGTGGCATAAGCATATACTTTTTTGTCGTCTAAATTATAATTATTCAAGAATGTTCTTAATGTTCCATGAATATGATACCACCAAACTGGACTTCCAAGCACTACAATATCATAGTCATTTAAATTTATATTAATGTTTTCAATTGGTACTAATTCTTTGTCGTGCATTTTCTTTTCTTCTTCGTTTACTAAAGCATCATAATCGTTTGTATAATCTTTTTGTGGTTTTAACATTACTTCCTCAAATCCATACTTTTTACTTAAATAATCTGCTATTAATTTAGTATTTCCACTATATGAATAATAAATTATAATTCCTTTCATTATTAATTCCTTCCATTCTAATTATAGTATAATACTTTTTTATAAAAATATATATATATTTGTTTTCTAGTTTTCCTTATTATGGTATTCATTATATGCTTTGATTAGGTCATAGTCCATAATTTTTGTTGGTAAGTTTGATATGGAAAAAAATTTTAGTTTTTTAGTCTCAGAGTCTCCTTTTAAATTTTCAGTATCAATTTTTGCAACATCTACTAAATAAAGTGAAGTGTTATTGTATACGATATCTCCATTCGGATAATTATTTTTTCTAGTTTCCCCGGATAATGTATCAATAAGTTTTAAATCTTTTATATTTAATTTAAGCCCAGTTTCTTCATATGCTTCTCTTACTGCAGTTGCTTTTAAATCTTCCCCTAAATCTTGACAACCACCAGGAAGTCCCCATATATCTCTATCAGTTCTTTGTTGCAATAATATTTCTCCTAATTCGTTTCTTATTATGATTGCTGAACCTGTTTGAATAAATGGAATGTGCTTTATTCTCTCATCTAGTGACATTCTAAATAAAACTGGATAACCACCTTTTGTTGCACTTAATTCTAATAATTCTTGTTCATTTAATTGTAGAACTAAATTTACAAATTCTTCATGGGTATATTCTCTCATATTTTTTTTAAACATAATTATTCTCCTTTTTTAATTAAATTTATCAGTATCTATTACTATTAATGGCACAAATATTTCATCATCAGTATATCCTGCATGTTGAGATTTAAGTTCTTCCGAACCATTATATAAAATTGCTTTATTAGTTTTTGCTATAGCAATAAAATCTCCAATTGAGTCTTTAAAGATATCGTTTTCTACTCCATCACCAAAAAGTCCACTATCAATTATTTCTTTTTTGGAATATAAATCAAAATCTTCTTTAAAATATTTATTAAATAGACTTGGGAAAATATCTAATTTATTTTCTTTTATATAAAAATTTACTGCTCTTGCTTCTAGGGAGGTGTTTCTTTTTAGACAATCTACTAAATCTTTATAATCATCTAGCATAATATTTTCTATATTTATGTGTCCATGATCTGCTACTACAAAAATAATTGTATCAGTTAATTTTCTACTCAACATTTCAATTTTATCATTAATATCTTTTATTATATCTTTTACTTTTGTAGCATCGGTACCCAATACATGCATACTACTGTCAGGTTCTGTATTATAAGCATAAATATATTTTCTTTCATCTAGAGTACAAAGTGATTCTATTTTTTCAAATAAATCATCTATATCTTTGTATGAATTTGGACCGAATGGAAATAATATATACCCTTTATCTACACCTTTTTCATTTATTTCATCATTTATTGGTTTAGTTATCATATGATTTTTTTTATACTCTATTGCTTCATCTAAAGGAATATGATTTTCATCACTTTTCTCACAATTTAAATAGACTGTTATTGTTTTATCAATTTCTTTGTAATACATATCCCAACCTAACATACCTGTTTCAACTGGATTTAATCCGGTCATCATAGAAGTTGTAGCTGCGACAGTTGTTGCTGGAAATACAGAAGTTATTGCTTTTAATCTGTTTTTTATTAAAAATGAATCTTCTTCTAAAGTCCTATCTAATATATTTGAACCCATACCGTCGCATAATATTGTTACAACATTTTTAGGCTTTTTTTCATTTAATAATTTATCGATGTAATCAATTGTTTTATGTTTGTAATCTAAATTAAAATATTTTTTTATTGAGCATGCTAAATTTGTTAAACACTCATCATAATTATTTTTTACTTTCATAGTTTCCTCCTGTTTATATTAATAATTTTACAATAATATTTATTCAATTTGAAGTTAAAATGTTTAATTAATACTTTCTTAATGCCTTAAATAATGTATAATACTTTAAAGGTGACATTATAAAATGAAAAGATTTAACTCGAAAAAAATTATTTTAATAATTGTAAATGTATTTTTTATTTGTTTGTTAGTATATTCTGTTTTTGAGATAGTTAAATGGAAAATTGATGCAGGTAAAACCGATAACCAAATTAAACAGTTGCAAAATAAAACTATTATTAATGAAAATAATGATAACACTAATACTCTAGTTGTTAAACAAAGTGAAGATGTACCAAAATCTAATCCATATTGGGACTATTTAAAAATGAATATGATAGATGTTGATTTTAGTGAACTTAAAAAAATTAATTCTGATGTTAAGGGATGGATTCAAGTAAATGGCACAAATATTAATTATCCATTTGTTCAATCAACTAATAATAGTTATTATTTAAATCATAGTTTTGATAAATCTTATAATAATGCTGGTTGGTTATTTATTGATTATAGAAATAATGATTTTACAAATAAAAATACAATTATTTATGCACATGCTAGAATTGATAAGACTATGTTTGGAACTTTAAAAAACGTGTTAAAGGATGAATGGTTTAATAATACTGATAACTATGTTATTAAAATCTCTTCTTTAAATGAAAATAGCCTATGGCAAATATTTAGCGTTTATTATATTCCTTCTACAAATGATTATTTATTAACTGAATTTAAAGATGATAATCATTATCAAAATTTTTTAGATATGATTAAAAATAGAAGTTTTTATGATTTTAATACAAGTGTAAATACAAGTAATACAATTTTAACTCTTTCTACTTGTTATAAAAGTACAAATAAATTAGTGGTACATGCAAAACTTATAAAAACAGAAAGCAAATAAATAGTTTAAAATGCTACCTTTAAAGTAGTTCTCTATTTTTTTAGAGTCCGCTTTATTAGTTACATTTTAGATTAATTCACTTATTATTTCTTATTGTTTTACTAAATATACGTAACTTACTCCTTTTGAAGCAATTATTTTATTGCTAGGATTAATAGTATTGTAATTATAAAAGAACATATTATTAATATCGTTATGATCTAAATGTTCATACACTAACATTTTTAATCTTTAAATCCTGATAATATCATTTCACTTCCTAAGTTTGCATCTTCTCTTGTAATAAAACCAAATTTCTTATAAAATCCTTCTTTTCCTTTTGATGCTCCTAGATAAACTCTAACATATGGATTTCTTATCTTAATTTCGTTAATTTTATCTAATAAGTTATTCATTATTTGAGTTCCAATTTTTTGACTTTGATATTTAGGAACCACCATTACATCATGAATGTATAAAAAACAAATTCCATCACCAATTAATCTTCCATAACCAATTATTTTATCATCATCATATATAGAGACAGAATAAATAGTATTTTTTAAAGATTCCTTGCTAACATCATTATCGTAACTTCCCCATCCAACTGCATCATACAAATAGTTAAATTCTTCAACTTTATTTATATTATTCTTTATTGAAATCATAAATTCCTCCATAATTTTTATAATTTTTTTATCATCGTTTCCATCCTTGTGTGAAAATTATTTTTGTTATAAAAATTTTTTCCTATATCGTTATATGCAAATACGTCAACTATTACATATTCGCAGTTTAAAGATTTAAAATATTCTTCCATCCTATTTATTAGTTTTTGGCCTATACCTTTACTTCTTGTTTTATTAGTGACAATTAATTCTGTAATTTCTCCTCTTTTGGGGCATTTATAATCTAAATAATCATTTTCATCATAAGGAAAAATACACCCCATAATAAGTCCAACAGTTTTATTATTCTCTATCGCTAAATAACACTTACCATTATTATTTTTAATTTCTTCTAAATCTAATAATGCCATTTTTTTATGATAATCTGGATGAACTTGATCTAAATTATCTTTGTCTATTGAAACAATATATTCTTCAAGCTCAGTTAATAAATCTCTCACATCATTTAAATAGTTATCTTCATACTCTATTATTTTCATAATTTTTGCTCCTTAATTATTTTTAAAAATAAATACATCTTCTATGCCATCATTTTTTATTACATAGGAGTTGTTTGTATATTCTGTTATAATATTTTTCCAAAATGCAGATGCTGTAGGATTATTTTCCATTGGTTGAACCTCCCAATCTCCCTTGAATTTATCAAAAATTTTAAATGCCACTTTTTTACCTATATGTTTTCTTCTATATTTTGGTAGAATTAAAAATTCTGCTATACATTTTCCAGTCTTGTTAAATTTTAAATTTTCATTAACCATAACCATACCTATGTATTTGTCACTACTTCTTATAAAATACGCATTTCTATTATTATCAGTAAAATAGTTTTCAAACCATTTGTATTCAAAGCAGCAGTTTTCATCAATATCTTTGTCTATATATTGTGTACTATCATACAATGTAAATTGTAGCAAATTATATAATTTATTCTTATCTTTTAGTTCAACGCTTATAATTTCAAAATCCATTTTATTCACCACTTTATATAATTTTAACATAATTAATTATTATTTATAAGCTTTATAATAACTTACGTTTTGAATATTAAAAATATGTATTTTTATTTCATTTAATTTATTCTGTAGTGGCGAATTATATCGCCATAGTAATTATTCTTTTATTTAGGCTTTGTTTTGTCGTAATTTCTAGCACTATTTAATACATTCATATGATAATTTTTATCACCGCTATCTTTATAAATTGAGCTCTTGTTAGTGTCTATATTAAAGATAGCATTTCTTTATAAAATTCTTCTTAGGGTATTTACAGTTTCAAACTGACTAGTTTCTAAGTCCTCATTAAAGTAAATACTCTTTCCACCTTTTTGCTCCCAATCTATTAAGTTTGAGATATTGTCATCAATTAGAATTTCTCCATCATTTGGAACGTATACTTGACTTTTTTTAGTATGTGGCGGAACAAATAAAATAGGTACATCTATTTTTCTACTTCTTAATGCGCTCACTTTAGCTTCCATCTCCATTAAAGTGTGTATTTTAGTTAAAATGGAAATTTGTTTTTCTCTGGCTTGTCCTTCCAAAATGTAATCTATAGCATTATTTATTACTTTGGATTCTTCTAATAAATGAAACCAATCTAATATTTCAAAAAATTTAGTCCAACTCATTTTAGGATCTTGATTTTTTCTTTCAACAATTCTTTTTTCTGTGTCAAAGATTACTCCATCAAAATCAATAAATATTTTTTGATCCGGCATGTTTATCACCTCTTGTTAGCATATTATACCATGTTTTTAGAAATGAATATATTTTATTACATTATGATAATGATAATTTTCTTGTATTTTGTTTTAGGTAAATATCTTGATACCAATTAGCAAATAGCTCAGTCGCAGATGTATGCCCATCGTTTCTGTTTTTTCTTTCTTCATCGGACATTTCTGCTAAAGTTTTGGTACAATTAGTTGGTATAAATATGTACCAAAGATTAGATTTGGCTCTTTTTATAGGATCTCCTTTTTTGCTAAATGCTAATGTACCACTACTTACTCCATAAAAAGTATAAAAATCCTTACCGTCATAAAAAGTTAAACAGTCTACAAATTTACATGTTCTATTGCTTTTATTTTTCATCGTTTCAAGTAATCTATCTATATCTGAGCTAATTCCACTTCTTTTAACAAACGCTCCAGGAAATCCAGGATTATTAGGATAGTCGTCTATATAAAATCCTGTATCTGCAACAAAACATGGTGATTGCAATATATTGTATGCATCTAATGCTTTTTTTCTAGATATTTTTTCAATGTCATTTATCTCGATTTCTTCAAAGTCGTGATTATAAAAATTTATTCCTATATTTTTTTCCGCAAAACATTCCTTGACTGAAACATATTTGCCATAGTTTCCAGTTACATAAATTATGTTTTTCATTTTATTTTCCTCTCTAAAATTATATTTATAATGATTCAGTATGTTTATATTTAATCATTATAAAACCTCTTTCTTTATTTAAATTTTAGCAAAGAAAGAGGTAATATATATGTCAGTTATAAAAAATTTCTAATAATTTAATAGACTTAATTCTATTTATATAAAAATGCCTTATTTCTAATTTTAATTCACAATAAGCTGCAACTCCCCATTCATTGCCAAAAAGAATTAACTCATAAGGGTGAATGATCCTACTTGTAATCTTTTCCTCATTTTTAGAATAGTATTCTATTAAACATTTTCTTTTTTCTTTAATCGCTTTGTTTATTAAATTAAATAAATTTTTATCTTTGATATTTATTTCAATTGGTGTAATAAATCTTTTTGGTACATTTATATTTTGATTTAAAACATAACCACCATAAGGTCCTTTGATAGTATCTATATAAATACCAGCCTTTTCTATTTCATTTTTATATACCCTAATCATTCTGGGAGTAACTTCTAATTTTTCAGATAATTCAGCAATACTATATTTTCTACCTGTGCTTAAATATTGAATCATGGTAAGTACATTACTAATCTTAGACACTATATCACCACCAATGTATCTAATATTATAACACAAAATGCAAATTTTAATAAAAATGCAAAATAAAAGCCAATTAAAATTATTGACTACTTATTTTTACATGTACGTATTTTAAGTATAAAAGATACAAAATTGCTATTATATGCTTTTTGGAATGTTGTCAAACTCACAAATCATTATATAACATGCTATTTATCACAGCATTGTTTATATTTCTTACCACTGCCACAAGGCCTTTTATAAGGCCTTTTATATTGGAGATTTGAGCAGTTCTCGAGAGCACTTAGCTCGTTAATTCGGCACTTGGTTGCACCCCAAAGCACTCCGTAGCACCCGTCAAACCTAACAGAACTTATCTAAAAAATAATGATTTTAATTTTTTACAATTTTTGAGTATTGCATAAAAATAGCGCAAACCCTTATATTACTTGGGTTTACGCCAATTTTAATCATTATTTACCACAACATTGTTTGTACTTCTTACCACTTCCACATGGACAAGGATCATTTCTACCCACTTTTGTGCTTTTTACTGGAGATTTTTTTATTGTTTCTTTTCCATCATTTGCTATACCATTTAGTGTTTGTTTTCTTTCAGTATTTTGTTTTACTTCAGCTTTTAATAAAAATTGTGCAGTTAAATCATCTATTTTTATTAAAAGATTATCAAACATCTCAAATCCTTCTTTTGTGTATTCTAGAATAGGATTTGTTTGTGCATAGCCACGAAGACCTACTCCTTCTTTTAAGTGTTCCATTGCACTCATATGATCAACCCAATTAGAATCAATTATTCTTAAACTAATTGCTTTTTCAAATTCATTCATAATTGGTGCTTCAATCATTTTTAATTCATAATCCTTAATTATTAAACTATAAATTTTATCTCTTAATTCTTCATCTTTTAAATTTTCAATATCTTTATATTTTAACTTATTAGATTTTAAATAATTAGTATTAACATATTCCATTAATTCTGTTTTATCTTCATCACTAATATTTCCTTTTTCGTCAAAATGACTTTCTATCAAGTTAGTAATGGTATTTTTAAATATTTGTAATACATTTTCATGAATACTTTCTTCATCTAATATATTATTTCTTCTTGAGTAGATTATCTCTCTTTGCTCATTTAATACATTATCATAATCTAATAAAGTTTTTCTAATATCGTAGTTATTTCCTTCAACTTTCTTTTGAGCTGATTCAATACTTTTTGTTAATGCTTTAGAACGTATTGCTTGTGTTTCCTCAATTCCTAAATTTTGTAACATCATTTTTATTCTATCTGTTCCAAATCTTCTCATTAAGTCGTCCTCAAACGATACAAAGAATTGTGATTTACCAGGATCTCCTTGTCTTCCTGCTCTACCTCTTAACTGATTGTCAATTCTTCTAGATTCATGTCTTTCTGTTCCAATAACACATAAACCACCAAGTTCTTTTACACCTTCACCAAGTTTTATATCTGTTCCACGTCCTGCCATATTGGTTGCTAAAGTTATAGAACCTTTTTCTCCTGCATGAGCAATTATTTCTGCTTCTCTTTCGTGATTCTTTGCATTTAATACTTCGTGCTTTAACCCTGCTTTTTTTAGTAAACTACTTAAATATTCATTCGCTTCTACTGAAATTGTACCAATCAATATTGGTTCACCAGTTTCATGAATTTCTTTTATAAAGTTAATAATTGCTTTATATTTACCATTTTGTGTAGCATAAACTAAGTCTGGATAATCTTCTCTTATAACTAATTTATTTGTTGGAATTTCAATAACATACATATTATATATATTTCTAAATTCTTCTTCTTCGGTTTTTGCGGTTCCTGTCATACCTGATAATTTATTATACATTCTAAATAGATTTTGAAATGTTATTGTAGCCATTGTTTTTGTTTCAGTATTTATAGTTACATTTTCTTTTGCTTCAATTGCTTGATGTAATCCGTCACTAAATTGTCTTCCTTGCATAAGTCTTCCAGTAAATTGATCTACAATTATGACTTCATCATTTTGAACTACATAATCTACATCTCTTTTAAAACCATAATTTGCTTTTAATGCTTGATTTAAATGATGCACTAATGCAGTATTATCTAAATCATATAAATTTTTTAAATTAAATATTTTTTCTATTTTTTTAGATCCTTCTTCTGTTAAGGAAACATTTTTTGTTTTTACATCAATATCATAGTCTTCAACATCTTTTAATTTTTTTACTGCCCTATCTGCATCAACATATAAATTTTTTGAATTAAATTTACCGCCGCTAATTATTAATGGTGTTCTTGCTTCATCTATTAAAATGGAATCTACTTCATCGATGATACAGTAATTTAATGGTCTTTGAACCCTATCTTCTTTTTTAACAACCATATTATCTCTTAAATAATCAAAACCTATTTCATTGTTAGTAGAATATAATATATCTTTATTGTAAGCTTCTTGTTTTTCTTTAGGTGACATTTCTCTTAAATTAACACCAACGGATACTCCTAATAAATCATATACAGGTTTCATCCATTCAGCATTACGGCTAGATAAATATTCATTTGTAGTTACGACATGTACACCATTACCTGTTAATGCATTTACATATGCTGGTAATATAGTTGTTAATGTTTTACCTTCACCTGTTTTCATTTCTGCAATATTACCATAGTGAATAGCAAGTCCACCTAGTAATTGGACATAGTAAGCTTTTTCACCAATAGTACGACTAGCAGCTTCTCTTGCTAAAGCAAATGCTTCAACTAAAATATCGTCTAAAGTTTCACCGTTTTTTAGTCTTTCTTTAAATTCTTCTGTTTTTATTTTAAAATCTTTATCTTCAAGTTTTTGCATTTCTTCATCTAATGCTACTATTTTGTTTGCTATAGTTTCAAATCTTTTTAGTTCTTTATATTCACTATCTAATAATTTCTTGAATAATCCCATAATCCACCTCATTATTAATTATAACACGACTATTTATAAATACCAATTAAAAACGAGCATTTATTGCTCGCTTAGTATTAAAGAATTATTTATTTAACATTTATAATTCCATATTTGTTATCTTTTCTTTTATAAATAACTGATACACATTCTTCATCAATGTTTTTAAATACAAAAAAGTCATGATTCAATAATTCCATTTGTAATATGGCTTCCTCTTCATCCATTGGTTTAGTATCAATGTCTTTTCTTTTTATAATTTGTAAATCGTCTTCTGAAATATCACTTATATCAAAATCAAAGTTCATTTCTGCAACTGAATTTTTTTCATATTTCTTTTTTAGTTTTGTTTTATTTTTTCTAATTTGTCCTTCTAATTTATCTACTACTAAATCAATTGCACTATATAAGTCTTTATCACTTGTTTCTGCTCTAAATATAAATTTATTTAATGGTATTGTTACTTCAATAGTATCCAAATTATTTTTGGATTTTATTAATACCTTACATTCAATTTCATCATGATTTTCATAATATTTATTTAATTTACTTAACTTTTCTTCTATGTAATTTTTAATAGATTTTGTTACAGTTAATTTGTCTCCTCTAATATTATATTTCATTTTATCACTCTCCTATAATTAGTATATCATATTTTCTTACTTAAAAAATGTTTTTGTTAATATATCATCAAAATTTCACATTATTAAATATAAAGTTTTTAGAACAAAAAAAGAAATTCATCAAAATTTCTTCTTTCAATCTAGACACTAAAGCATGGTATACACGTTAGACAAGTATCTTTTGTTCTTCAACCACATCAATTGCTTGTAGCCCTTTTGCAGTTTCGATTAATTTGAAATTTACTAATGCTCCTTCTTGCAGCGTTTTATAACCATCCTTAAGAATTGCAGAGTAATGAACAAATATATCCTCAAGATTGTCGTATTCTATAAAGCCATAGCCTTTTTCGTTGTTAAACCATTTGACTTTACCATGCATACTTCCCACCTCTTTTCTTTGTCTATATTATGCCCTATAAAAATATATATTGCAAGGATTTTCGTACGACATTTTTCGACAAATTTTAGGCTCATGTTAATGATAACAAATATTAAAAAATAAATAAAGTACTTTTTGCTATTTTACATTTTTTGTAGACAAATTTTTATGTATAAATTTTCAGATGAACTATATTCATAGTATTTTATTTGATTATTAATTAGTTCACTTTTTACTATATTTTTATTTTTACCAAATAAATATATTTCTTTATGATTTAGAAAATTTATTATAGTTATAAGTATTTTTAGATTTAATTCGTTTAAATCAAAGTAATCACATATTAATTCTTTTCCATAATAATAAAGTAATTCAAAATAATTTAAACTAGTATTTATAAATATACTTTTATTATTAACATTTAGTAAATCTTCTTCTTTAATATAATTTATTTTATTATAATTTAAATTTTCAAATATTTGTTTTAAACTATTTAAATAAGCTTCGTCATAAGAATTATTTATTATTATATAAATATTATCTTTTACTAAAGTATTTAATTTGTTACTCTTTTTTATTGCTTCAAATTTTTCAATAAATTTTCTTGTGTTAATTATTTTTCCTTTTTTTAAAATATCACTTGATTCTTCAACAATTATTCTTTTATTTTTTTTAGAATATATATTTATAAAATCATCTAAATATACTATATTATTCATATTATCAAAAAATAATCCTTATGGATTATTTATAATCAGTAATTTTTGTACCAATTACTTCTTCTGGATTAACTAACTCATTATTATAGTATATTTCTATTAAAAAAGAATTATTGTTGTTTGATATTTCATTTTTCTTACTTGTTCCTAAAACTGCTCCGGTTGTTAATTCATCATTTACTTCTACTTCTACATTATCTATTCCATAGTAATAACTTCTTAAATTGTTTTTATGCTCTACTACTATACAATTTCCAAATATTTCGTCTTCATTTATTTCTACGACTTTACCTTGAAATATAGTTTTTACTAAAAATTCTTTATCACTTTCATATAATACTCCAGTATTTTTTAAATAGGTATTCTTATAAAAAATCAAACTATTTTCTTGGTTTTCATTACTGTCATCTTTTTTATAAAAATGAACTTTAGCACTTATTTCTTCAGTTGGATTTTCTATTTTGCTACTTGTTATTTCATCTTCAACTATAACTGTTTTTATATTATCTCTTATCGCACTAACTCCATAATCATAATCATCTTCTTTATTTTTTAAAGATAAACTACTGCTTAGAAATAATATACTAGTAAATACACATATAGTTATTACTAAATATAATGAGGGTAGTACAAATCCCTTTAACTTTCTTTTTTTCATTATTCACCATCCTAGTAAAAGTATGGACAGTTTAATAATCTTTATACTTAAAGTCTTGTTATTTCAATGTTTTTATAAAAATATTTTAATATTTCTTCATAATTATATCCATGACTTGCCATACCATTTGCTCCATATTGACTCATTCCTACTCCGTGACCATATCCTTTTGTTGTAATACTTACTTCATCATTGTTTATATTTATTACAAAATCTGTTGATCTTAATTTCAATTTCTTTCTTATATCAGTACCTTTAAAAGTAATATTATTAATATTTAAGCTTAGCACTCTTCCTGTGTTACTTCTTACAATGTCCTTGATAATTAATTCGTTACTATTTAATCCAAGTTTATTTATAATTTCAGTTTTATTAAATGTTTTAGTAACATTAAAGTTTTTTAATTCTTCATTTTCATATATTGATTTTACACTTTTTAAATAGTTTTTATCCTCATTAAATACTAATTCTGAATTTTCAGTATAACCATTACTCATAGCAAAATAAAAAGATTCAATTACTTCATTATTGTAAGTCATAATTTTACCTTCGGTTTCTTTAACGGCAGATTTTATTTTTTCATAATACTTATTATAATCACTACCCCATTTTTCTTTCATTTCTTTTTCTGATATATATGATTGATTGGAAACATCTGTTACTATATCATAATTGTTACTATGTTTTTGATTCATTTTATACTTTGCATATGTTCTTGCTGCGATTGCTTGAGCTTTTAATGCTTCATCGCTAAATGATGCTGGCATTTCTGCTGCTACCACACCTATAATATAATTTTCTAACTCCAATTTAGATGTTTCATTATTTTTAGTGTCTTTTACTTTGATTATTTCTTTATTAAAAAAAGTAGTATAAGGCTTACTACTTATTAAACATGATACTCCAAATAATACTATTACTACTAATAATAATAATTTATTTTGCATTGTTTTCTCCTTTAATTACATATTTAGAAAGTCCCAAACAAAATTTGTAAGTAAATAAGAAGAACAAATACTTAAAACTATTACTAGTAATTTTGCTTCTAGTTCTTTATTTGTTTTTATTATTCCATTAAAATTTATTCCGGACAATATAAATATACTTAAAAATACATTTATTGCATATAAATATATTTTATAATTCATTATATTCTCCATTTTCATATTTTATGATTTTTTCAATTCGTCTTAAATAACGTGGTGTATCTGCTAATTTTGTTGATATAAAAGTATCTACTATTTCTTTTGTCAACTTTTCATCTAAATCTGCTCCAATAGCTAATACATTTGCACCATTATGATTTTTTCCTTTAAATGCATCATCTATTGTTACTGCTCTTACGCATCTTATTCCTTTTACTTTATTAGCAGCTATACTCATTCCTACTCCATTACCACATATTAATATACCTAATGAATTATCATTACTATTTACTAAATCTCCAACTTTAAAAGCAAAATCTGGATAATCATCCAATTCACTATTCTCTATACCTGCATCACATACAGTTATTCCGTTACTTGTCAAATATTTTATTAATTCTTCCTTAACTTTTACTCCTAAATGATCTGCTCCAATAAAAACTTTCATAAATCACTCTCTCCTTTTAAAATTATACAATACAAATACAAAAAAGAACAATATTTATTATTTTATTGTTCTTTTGTAAAACCATATTTTTTATTAAATTTTTCAATATTACCAGTTTTCTTTGCTTTACCTTGAGCACCAGTATAGAATGGATGACATTCACTACAAACTTCAACATGAATTTCATCTTTTACTGATTTAGTTGTAAATGTTGCACCACAAGCACACTTAACAGTTGCATCTTTTAATTCTGGATGAATATTAGCTTTCATTTAAACTCTCCTTCCGCCATATCAATTGTTTGACATAGAAACTTTTCGTTCTTTAGTATTATAACATATATTTTGATGGTTGCAACTAAATTTTACTAAATTAAATAGAATTAATTATCATTTCTGCGATTTGTTTATGAACTTGATAATTAAAATATAACGAATGTGGTTCCAGTTTATTATCATTCTCTTTTAAAATGTCACTTATATTTATAAATATTAAATTATGCTTTATACATAAATTACTTAATTCTGAATTTAACAAAATTGTATTAGTTTTATTTAAATAATTATTTTCATAATAACTTATTACAACTATTTTTGAGTCAGTATTTTCTTTTATAAGACTAATTAAATTTTCATATAAATTAATATACTTTTTTATTGTTTCTTTATTTAAATCTTTAGTTATTGCTTTTTTTGTAAGTTCTTCTTCACCAATACTTATTGTAATTAAATTGCTATTATGCATTAATTCTTTTATATATTTTTTTTCTTTATCATAATATTTATTGTCTTTTATTTCAGATAATAACTCTTCTAGAGTAAGATTTTTTTTACTTAAGTTTGTATAATTTTTTAAAACTTTTAAAGTTTCAAAATGGTTAGTTATATAATCATTATAACTAAAACCTTTTATATTAAAGGAAGTTTCCCCATAAGATACTCCATCTCCTAAAGATAATATGTTTATTTTAGTTTCTTTATTTAATATATATATTAAGTAAGTAAATACTGCACTTAATAAAATTATTATTATTAATTTATATTTTCTTCTCATAAATTACTCCATAAAAAAATGTAGATTTCTCTACATTATATTTCTTCTAATTTTATTTTAGCACCTACATTAGTTAGTTTGTGAATAATATTTTCGTAACCTCTTAAAATGTAATCTATATCATATATATAAGTTGTGCCTTCTGCTATTAACCCTGCTACTATAAGTGCAGCTCCTCCTCTTAAATCTGTTGCATTTATTTCTGTACCATGTAATTCCGTTTTACCTTTAATAGTTGCAGTTAATCCATTTAACTCAATATTAGCTCCCATTTTTATTAGATAAGGATAATGTCCAATTCTATTTTCCCAAATGGTTTCTTCCATTTTACATATTCCTTCTGCTTGAGTTAATAGTACACTCATTGGTTGCCCTAAATCTGTTGGAAATCCTGGATAAACTAGAGTTTTAACATCAACTGGAAGTAGTTTATTGCATCCATTTATTATTACACTATCTACATCAAATGTGAAGTTAACTCCCATTTTTTCTAAAGTTTCAAAAAGGGCTGTATTATGATCTTTTATTATGCCATTAATTTTTAAATTATCACCTAATAAAGCACCCATGATAATATAAGTTCCGGCTTCTATTCTATCAGGAATTACTTTAATTTCTGCTCCATGTAATTCTTTAACCCCAACAATTTCAATAACATCAGTTCCTGCACCCTTAATATTTGCTCCCATTTTATTTAAATAATTTGCAATGTTAATTATTTCAACTTCTTTAGCAGCATTTTTTATTCTTGTAATTCCTTCTGCTAATACTGCAGCATACATAATATTAATAGTAGCTCCAACACTGGCAAAATCAAGTTCTATATCTGCACCTTTTAAAGTATCTGCACTAATTGTATATTTATGTTTATATTTTGTTATTTTTGCTCCTAATGCTTTAAAACCTTTTAAATGCAAATCAATTGGTCTAGATCCTATGTTACAACCTCCAGGAAAATAAATTTCACACTTTTTATATTTTCCAAGTAATACTCCCATGAAATAATATGATGCTCTTAACTTCACACTTAATTCTTGACTAATTAAAGTATTTTTTAAATTAGTTGGATCAATAGTAACTATATTTCCTTCTTGCACTATATCACAAGATAAAAGTTTAACAATATCAAATAAAGCATCTCTATCAGTGATATTTGGCACATTTTTTATAGTACAAGGACTATTTGCAAGCAAAGATGCTGGTATTAATGCAACTGCACTGTTTTTAGCACCACCAATTGTTATTGTACCTTTAAGTGGATTTCTCCCTTCAATTACAATTCTTTCCATTTTTCAACCTTCTTTATGTAAGATATAAAAATATATCTTTTACTATTATTTATTCAAAATTTGGGTATTTGTGCTAGTGCAACTTCCCATAAAAAAATATTACTATTAATAATGTATTTTAGTAATTATTTATATTTACGACTTTTCTCGTTTCAAACTTATAATATAATTTAATGTTTGGTTTGTCAACCAAAATCCATCTTTTTCATGCCTTTGTAAAGATACAAAAAAACTTAGAAGCTTTATTTTCTAAGTTATGTTTAATAATTTTGTAAGTATATATTCATAGAAAGGATAATTATTATATGAAATTATATCTTTAGTAAAATAATTATTTATTAATTTATATAATACTATTATCTGTAATATGCAAAGTATGGAAGTAGTAATTATTATTTTTATTTTATGTTTCATTAGCATCACTCAAATATACATCACAAGTTATTTTTTCTTTGGTATCAATATTAATCATTTTATTTGTATAGGTTACTTTTGCATCAACTATTTCATTACTCATATTCCTGCATATTGTTTTATCACTATTTATTTTATATGTATTTCCCTCTGGTATAGTAGTTATTTGTACATATGAATTATTTTTTATTGCGTAAATATTTATGTTTATATCAGCAGTTAATTTATTGTAATATACTTTGCATTTATCTTTTTTATTTGCACTTATTTTAAACTTTTGTGTTGTTTCATCATAAATTAATGTGCTATTATTTTCACAGGTATATTTATCATAAGTATATCCATATAATGGTAATTTCTCTGTTAAAGTATATTCTTTTGTGTTAGGAGAAGTTTCAATTAAAAATTCAAGTGTTATGTCTGATGAGATAGTATTATCAAAATATAATGAGCATATTTCTTTTTTGTCAGTTGTTAAACTTACTTCCTTGGTTTCAATATTGTATGATAATTTAGAATTATTCTTACATTTATAACCTGTGTATTCATATCCTGCATCTGGCTCTTTATCTACTACTTTATACACAGTATTATTATTTAACATTTTAGCATAATATCTGATAACTATATCATATTTATTCGCATCAAAATCTCCAACTTTTGTATTAATAAGTGATAATGTAGAATTATCTGTATAGTAACCATAAGAGATAAGTTTTGTAAAAAAGAATATTGTTAATATTATTGCTATACTTGATAAAATAGTTCTTTGTTTTTTAGTATTTGGATCTTTTATAAAATTTTTAATGTTATTTTTAATTATTAAAATCTTTTCTTTAATTTTTGGTTTCATGATAATAAATTCTTCTTTATAATCGTTAAATATTTCTATTAATTTTTTTTGTGTAGATTTTAATTTTTCTTTTATTTTATTAAAATTTATCAATACTATCACCACTATTTATATAATGATTATATTGACTCATTTTTATTCATATTGTTTTTAAAATATGTGAAATACCCATTATTAATAAAATAATAATACCAATTATGTTGGAATATATTCCTAGTTTTTCTTTACCATATTTACCTATTAATAAACCTAAAAATGTAAATGATGCTGCACAAATGGAGAAAAAAACTCCAGCTATTATTTTGTTATCAACAATCGCATTTAATCCAAATCCTGTTGAAAAGCTATCTAAACTTACGGAAATAGAAATTAAAAATAAATTAATTAAATTTAAATCAAAATAATCTTTATCATTTTTTATTAGGCTCATTATCATTTCTATTGCTATAAAAACAAGAATTATACCTAAAAGAAAATTTACGTTTATATTTAAATAGTTAGTCATTTTACTTCCTAACATATTACCAAAAAGAGGCATAATAAAATGCATAATTCCTACTAAAAATGTTAATAATAATGTTATTTTTTTATTAATACCATAAGTACCTATACTTAAGCAGATTGAGAAAGTATCCATAGATAAAGAAATACCAATTAATAATAAAGAAATAATTATGGACACATTAAATCACCTTATTAAAATATATTAACTTTATTTTATTTTATTAATTATTTTTTTGGCATATAATTCATAATTTGTTTCATCTACATTTTTATCTTCATCAAGTAAGCATAATGGTGGAAATAAAACACACCACCAGTTTTCTCCTAAACCTTCTCCTAAAGTAATTACTAAGCTTTCATAGTTTCCTTCTTTATAATTTATACCTTTATAATTTTTTATAGGAAAGTAATTGTTACCATATGAAATATCATAAGTAACTGAATATTTTTTTAAAATTTCATCAACTTTATCTAAATTATGTGCTATCACTTTTCTCGCTGTTTCAACTGTGTCGACATTATTTAATAATTTATATAATTCTTTTTCTACATCGCTTTTTACTGATAATTTTAATTTTTGGTCTTCTTTATTATTACTATTTGCTATTACTCTAAATCGTATTGAATTTTTTGGTATTATTATTTTTTCTTTTTCGTTAAGTCCTACTAAAATAATCGTTGTGAAAAATAATATAATAATTATTTTTTTCATATTATCACCTAAAATAATAATGATTAATATTTATTATTTCTATTCAAATAAAAAATCTATTTTGTTACAAATAGATATCTTTCGTAATTATTATAATCTTTTTCAATTGTCACTTTAGCATTCGGAATATTTTTTTGAACTAATTGTTTAATTAAGTTTCCTTCTTGATCTCCAATTTCAAATGCAATTAAAAAGGAATCGCTATCTAGGTTATCTTTTATTTTTTCAAGTATTACTTCATAGAAATATAAGCCATTATTTTCTGCATAGATTGCAATTTGTGGTTCAAACTTTATGTTTGGTGATACTTCACTATTATATGGTACATATGGGGGATTACTTATAATAAAATTATATTTATTTTTATTATTAAATTTTCTTATATCACATTTTTTAAAATTTATTGTAACATTGTTTATTTCACTGTTTTTTTTAGCTACTTTTAGTGCTTTTTCACTAATATCTATTGCATCAATTTCAATATTTTTAGAAAAGTGTTTTTTTAATGCAACTGATATACATCCTGATCCTGTACCAATTTCTAAAGCTTTTATATTTTTAAAATTATTTTTTTCTAATCTTTCTATACTTTTTTGAACTAAATATTCAGTTTCAAATCTTGGTATTAGCACAGATTCGTTCACAATAATATTGCAATTAAAAAAGTCAACATTACCTATAATGTATTGCACTGGATAACCTGTACGTAACTTTTTTAATGCAATTTCTTGCTTATCCTCATCAATATACTTTTTTATTAATTCTTCATCTGCCATTAAGATATAAAGTTTTCTCCTGCTAATTTTAATTTCATATCTTCAGTTATTAGTGCTTCAATAATTGGTTCTAAATTACCGTCCATTACTCTATCTAATTCCATTACAGAAAAATTGATTCTGTGATCAGTTACTCTATTTTGAGGATAATTATATGTTCTTATTTTTTCTGAACGGTCTCCAGTTCCTATTTTTGTTTTTCTTTCTGCTCCAACTGCTGATTCTTGTTTTTGTTTCATATCATCATATAATTTTACTTTTAAAAGTTTCATTGCAGTTTCTTTGTTTCTTAATTGACTTCTTTCTGTTTGACATCCTACTACCACACCGGTTGGGATATGTGTTATTCTTACTGCAGAATTTGCTGTATTTACTGATTGTCCTCCTGCTCCACTTGAATGGAAAACATCTATTTTTAAATCACTTTCCTTTATTTCTATATCCACATCTGTTACTTCTGGCATTACTAATACTGTTGCAGTTGATGTATGAACTCTTCCTTGAGTTTCTGTTACTGGTACTCTTTGTACTCTATGAGATCCACTTTCATATTTTAGTTTAGAATATACATTGTTTCCTTTAATTGTACATTCAATTTGTGAAAATCCTCCTGATGAACCTTCAAGTGAATTTAATACTTCTAGTTTCCAACCATTGTTTTCACAGTATTTTTCATACATTCTAAATAAATCACCTGCAAAAATATTTGCTTCATCTCCGCCAGCAGCACCTCTTATTTCCATTATTACATTTTTACCATCATTTTCATCTTTTGGAACAAGTAAAACTTCTAGTTCTTTTCGAATACTTTCTAGTAATTCACTATTTGTAGCAATTTCAAGTTCGGCCATTTCTCTAAACTCTGGATCATTTAAAAGTGTTTTTGCAGAATTTAAATTATTCTCTACTTCTTTGTATTTGGAATAACAGTTTACAATTTCTTCTAGATCACTTTGTTCTTTAGATAAGTTTTTTAATTTATTATAATCATTTAAAACTTCTGGTTTTGTTAACTCTATTTTTAATTCTTCATATTTTTTTAAGATATTTTCTAATCTTTCAAACATAAAATCACCTTTTCTTTCTAAATTATATCATTTAAGCTTAAAAAAGTGAAACAGCAATATAGTTTCACCTTATATTATAGTTCCTCTGAATCATCAATTATAACTAGATCTTTTAAGTCGTCTTCTTCTTCATCCTCTGTTACATCTAAATCATCATCATAATAAACGTCTTCTTCTTCATCCATTTCGTCTTCTTCATCTATTTCATCAGTCGAATCTGAAAAATCTTCATCTTCATCCTCTACTACAATATCTTGTAAGTGATTAGTAGATAGATCCCAATAACCATTTGGTAATAAGACAAATTTTTTGTTTATAGATAGTAATTCGAAAAAATCTGCTATTTTTTCTTCTACTGTTTCTTCTGGTAATTCTAATATCTTACATACCTTTTTAAATAAATCTAGTAATTTCATTTTTTTATTTGCTTCTTCAAGTACTAAATATGCTATTTCATCATATGTCATACTTTCTAATTCTTCTTTAGTTTTATCTTTTAAATTCATAATTGTCTCCTTTTCGTATCATTATATGCTTAGTTTTATATTATTCCATTATATATTAATTATTTTATATAAAATCTACTACTATTTTTTTTGTTTCATCATCAAGTTTATAAATTAAAGTAATTTTGTCATTAATAATTATTTGTGATGATATTTTAATATCTTTTAATTCATAGTTTTTTTCTTTTAATAAGTAGTACATTGTATTATTATTAAAATTTATTTTAAATAAAAACTCCTCGTTTTCTCTTTCATAAATATTATTATTTAAATTAATTGTATTTTTTATACCTAAAGATTCCTCATATACAATAATATTATTTTCAAAAAAACACGTGGTATTATTTATCTCAATCAATAATTTTTCATCATTAAAAAGTTGCCAATTTATTTCTCTTTTTATATGACCACCTCTTTTTTTCTAGAAAACTATAACACATGATATATATAATTTCAACATATTTTTTTACTTTTTTTACATAATAAATTTAGGTGATTAATTTGAGTAAATTTAAATATATATATAAACCAGTTATAAAACTCGGATTGTTTTTTATAATTAGTTGTATAATTTTAATTTTAGGAGTTAATATATATGCAAGAATTATTCCTAAACTTAATATAACAAATAATGGTACTTATTACTTATATGATAAAAATGATGTTTTAGTATATCAAGGAAGTAGTACATCATCTTGGGCTAATTTAAAAGATATAGATAATGATTTAAAAAATGCTGTTATAGCGATTGAAGATAAAAAATTTTATAACCACAGTGGATTTGATTATATAAGAATTGGTAAAGCAATGCTTACTAATATTAAAGCTAAAAAAATTGTTCAAGGAGCATCAACAATTACTCAACAATTAGTAAAAAATTTATATTTGGATTTTGATAAGACTTGGAAAAGAAAAATACAGGAAGCTTATTTAACTGTTATTGCTGAAATACAATATAATAAAGATGATATTCTAGAGGCTTATTTAAACACTATTAATTATGGGAATGGAAATTATGGAGTTAGTAACGCAAGTAAATTTTATTTTAATAAAAATGTAAGTGATCTTACATTAGAGGAGTGTATCATGCTTGCAGGTATTCCAAAAAGTCCTAATAAATATAATCCAGTTAGTAGTAGAGAAAATTCTATAAAAAGAAGTAAAATTGTTGCTAAAGCAATGCTTGAAAATAATTATATATCTAGAGATACTTATAATAATTTAAATTTTGAAAGTGTTAATATTTATGGAAAAAAGAATGAAAATAATTTACAAACTTTAATGTATTATCAAGATGCTGTGTATAAGGAATTAGAAAAGTTAGGAATTAATAAAAATGTTTTAGCTACTGGGGAATTAAAAATATATACTAATTTAGACATTGAGAAACAAACTAGTTTAGAAAAAAGTATAATTAATAACATGACTGAAAATGAAGAATTACAGGTTGCTAGTGTAATAGTTGATCCTGATACTGGCAAGATTGAGGCTTTAACTGGTGGAAAAGATTATAGTTTAAGTACTTATAATAGGGCTGTTATGTCCAAAAGACAAGTTGGTTCTACTATGAAATCATTTTTGTATTATACTGCTCTTGAAAATAATATGACATCAAGTTCTAAGTTTAAAAGTGAGCTTACTACTTTTAATTTATCAAATAAAGACATATATATGCCTAATAATCATGGAAATAAATATGCAAATAAAGAAATAACTATGGCTGCAGCTATTGCATTTTCAGATAATGTTTATGCTGTTAAAACTAATTTATTTTTAGGAACAGATGCCTTGGTTAATACTGCAAGTAAGGTTGGTATAAAAGAAAAATTAAATAGTATTCCTTCTTTAGCTCTTGGAACTGGGGAAATTAATATTTTAGATTATGCAACTGGTTATGCTACACTTGCAAGTGGGGGATATAAAAAAGACCTTTACTTAATAAGAAAAATTGAAGATAAAGATGGAAATGTTATATATATCAAAGAAGAAGATAAAAGTTTAGTTTTAAATCCAAATTATGTATATATATTAAATGAATTACTAAGTAATACTACAAATAGTGTTTTTAAAGATTATACATCTGCTACTGGATTATCAATTGCTAGTAAACTTAGTAGAAAATATGCGATTAAAACAGGAACTACTGAATCTGATTACTGGACTTGTGGTTATAATAAAGATGATTTAATATTAGTATGGGTTGGATACGATGATAATAGAGAATTTGAAAAAAATTATGGTTATATTAGTAAAAATATTTGGGCTGATACCATGGAAAGTATTCAGGAAAATCTTCAAAAAGATAATTGGTATAAGAAACCTGCAAATGTTGTTGGTATTATATTAGATGCTGTTACTGGAGAGGCTACTAATGATAAAAATAAAGGAGTTATTTATTATTATTTAAAAGGTAGTGAACCTAGTATTAGTAATGCTATATATGTAAAAAAAGAGGATTAATTTAATAAAAATTTCTCTTTTCTATTTTTCTATAGATATTATGTATTTTACTTCGTTAGTAGTTTCATTTTTTTCTAGTTTAACTGTGTAATTACTTTGTTTTAATTCATTTGTTACTTTATCTATTAACCCATTTGCTAGTGACATATCTTTAGAAATTTTTGGCTCATCTGTTTCAACTTTTTTTGATGGAATTTCGAAATCCAAAAAATCTACTTCTTCTTCTTTTTTGTCATTTTCTTCTAAAATATTCATATTTGTTGCTTCTTTTTCAAGTTCATTAAAGAATTTATTTGGTACTTCTTTTATTTTAGGTGGAATAAAATTATTTATTAATTCAGATATATCTATTTGTTTTCTTGTTTCATTATTTGATGTATTTTCATTTTCTTTTGATTTATTTGTTAATTCAGGTTTATCCTTAAGCATTTTATCTAATTCTCTTACAGTTAATCTCTCTTTAATAATCTTTTCTAACCATTTGTTTTGAAGTTCTTCTGTATTTAATTGTAATAAACTTCTTGCATGTCTTTCAGATATTTTTCCTTCAATTAATGCTTCTTGTACTTCTTCACTTAAAGAAAGTAATCTTAGTTTATTAGAAATAGCTGATTGACTTAAACCCATTTTTTTTGCTAATTCTTCTTGGGTTAAGTATCCTTTATCAAGAAGTTGTTTATATGATTTTGCTTCTTCAATACTTGATAAATCTCTTCTTTGAATATTCTCTACAATTGCTACTTCTGCACTTTTTTTGTCATCTATTTTTGATATTATTGCTGGTACTGATGAAAGTCCAGCCATTTTTGCGGCTTTATAGCGTCTTTCTCCTGCTATAATTTCAAATTTATCTCCTAGACGTCTTAAAACAAGGGGTTGAATAATCCCATGCTCTTTTATAGAAGATGACAATTCTTTCAATGCTGTTTCATCAAATGCAATTCTTGGTTGAAATCTATTAGGAATTATATCTTCAATAGGTACATTTAAAATTTGTGACTCAGTATTCACTATTCTCCCCTTTACCTTTCTATTTTATTCTATCTTATTTGTTATTATTTTACAAGTGGTTTTTGAAGAATTTGATTATAAGATCTTGGATATTTTTTATCAATTTCTTTACATTTTTTTATTACAATTAAACTTCTTTTGCTTTTATTTTCTGGTAATTCAAATTCTTCTACTTTGATAATTTTTGAGTTAAGTACTTGTAATGTTTTTATACTTTCTTCAAGCTCTTCTTCTATGTTTCCTTTCATGGCAATAAATAATCCATCGTTTTTTAAAAATGGTAATGATAATTCTGCCAATATTCTTAAATGTGATACTGCTCTTCCAGTTACAACATCAAAACTATTTCTTTTTTCCTTTATATAACTTTCACTTCTGTCATTTATTACTTCTACATCTTTTAAATTGAGTTTATCACATATTAGGTTTAAAAACTTAGTTTTTTTATTATTTGAATCTAATACTGTTAGTTGTAAATTTGGAAAAAATATTTTTAAAACTATACCTGGAAAACCTGCTCCACTTCCTATATCTAATATTTTATAATTATTATTTAAATCTATTACTTTACTTATAGTTAGTGAATCATAAAAATGAAGTAAGTATACTGAATTTTCTTCTTTTATAGCAGTTATATTTGTATGACTATTATATTTACTTAATTCTTTATAATAAATATTTAAATCATTTAATTCTTTGTCCGTTATATTTATGTTCAATTTTTTAACTTCTTCAATAAATTCATTTTTATTCATTTTTACCGTATTCTTTCTTTAAATATATAGCTAAAATTGTTATGTCGGTTGGGTTAACTCCACTGATTCTTGATGCTTGTGCTATTGTTTTTGGTCTTACTTTATCAAGTTTTTGTTTTGCTTCACTAGCTAAATTTTTAATTTTTGCATAGTCTATATCATCCGGAATTTGTTTTTCTTCAACTTTAATTAATTTTTCGCTTTCTTTATATGCTTTTTGTATATATCCTTGATATTTTGTTTCAATAAATACTTGCTCTTTAACTTCATTTGAAAATGGAAAATTTGTAAACTTTTCTAAAAAATTAAAATCAATTTCTGGTCTTTTTAATAATTCATAATAAGAAATAGAATTTTTAGGAATTTGTTTATTTTCGTTCAAAAATATTTCTTTTACTTTTTCATTTAAAGTGAATTTTCTTTCTTTAAGCAATAAAGTTAATGCTTGTATATCTTGAATCTTTTTTAATAATCTATTATGTTGCTCTTCATTAATTGCATTTATTTTATAAGCATACTCTCTTAATCTTAAATCGGCATTATCATGTCTTAAAAGTAATCTGAATTCTGCTCGACTTGTTAACATTCTATATGGATCTGTAACTCCTTTTGTTACTAAATCATCTATTAAAACACCAATGTAGGCTTCACTTCTTTTTAGAATTAGAGGATTTTTATTTTGAACTTTTAAACTTGCATTTATTCCAGCAATTATCCCTTGTCCAGCTGCTTCTTCATAACCACTTGTTCCATTTATTTGACCAGCTGTAAAAAGTCCTTCTATTATTTTACTTTCTAAACTTGGATAAATTTGCATAGAATCAATGGCATCATACTCGATAGCATATGCATACTTTGTTATTTCTGCATTTTCAAGACCTTTTAAACTATGTACCATCTTTTCTTGTACATCCCTTGGCATACTTGTTGAAAAACCTTGTAAATACCATTCATCATAGTAAACACTTTCTGGTTCTAAGAATAATTGATGTCTTTCTTTATCATGAAATCTCACTACTTTATCTTCAATTGAAGGACAATATCTTGGTCCTACTCCAGTCGCATATCCTCCATACATAGCTGATTTTTTTAAATTTTCTTCAATTATTTTATGAGTAGTTTCATTTGTATATAGTAAATAGCATTTTTGTTGTTTATTTAATTCATATTGAGGTGCAATATCATGGCTAAATGTCCAGTAAGTATTATCACCACATTCTTCATGCATAACTGAAAAATCTATAGATTCCTTTTTTATTCTAGGTGGTGTACCAGTTTTTAGTCTTATAATATTAAAACCAAGTTTTTTTAAATTATCACTTAAGAAATTACTTCTTTTTTCACCATGAGGTCCACCTTCTGTATTTTCACTTCCAATTAAAATATTAGATTTTAAATATGTTCCAGTTGTCAAAACTACAGTCTTTGCTTTTATTTCTTCCCCTGTTTTTAAAATAATACCATTTATTTTGTTGTTAATAACTATCAAGTTTTCAACAAGGCCTTCTTTTATTTCTAAGTTAGAATTATTATTTAAGTATTCAAGCATTTTCTTTGGATATATTTTTTTATCTGCTTGAGCTCTTAAACTTCTTACTGCCGGACCTTTTGAATTATTTAACATTTTTATTTGAAAATGAGATAAATCTGCTACAACACCCATTAAACCACCTAATGCATCAACTTCTCTAACTATTATACCTTTTGCTGTTCCTCCAATAGAAGGATTGCAAGGCATATCTGCAATATTATTTTTATTCATAGTTATTAAAAGAGTTTTCATGCCCATTTTTGCTGCAATATTTGATGCTTCACATCCAGCATGTCCTCCACCTACTACAATTACATCATACATATTATCACTACTTTCCTAAACAAAAATTACTAAATAATGTATTTATTAATTCATCTTGATATACTTCTCCAGTAATTTCTCCTAAATAATTCCAAGCATTAGTAATATCTATCTCAATAATGTCAACTGGTATACTATTTTCTAAATTAGTAATAGCATTTTTAATACTATCTAATGCTTTTTTTAGTAAATCTATTTGTCTTACATTTGACATATAGGTTAAATTTTTATTGTTAATTTGATCTAAACCTAATTTTTCTATAATTTTATTTCTTAAAGCATCTAACCCATTTGAAGTGAGTGTGTTTCCTTCAATGTAGCTATCTGAAATATCTACTTTTTTAGGAAGATCATTTTTATTTACAAATATTATTAGTTTATCTTGAGATATTTTTTTTATTAATTTTATTTCATCATTATTAATTTCTTCATTATTATTTAATACTAGAATTACAATATCTGCTGAATCAATATATGAAAGACTCTTTTTTACTCCAATTTGTTCTACTAAATCGTTTGTTTCTCTTATACCAGCAGTATCTATAAAGTTAATTTTAAAACCATTTATTGTTATTGTACCTTCAACTACATCTCTTGTAGTACCTGCTATGTCTGTTACTATAGCTTTTTCTTCATCAATCAAACTATTTAAAATACTACTTTTTCCTACATTAGGTCTACCTACTAATGCTATATTAATTCCATCTTTTATAAGCTTTCCATTCCTTGAATCTTTTAATATTGATGAGATGTCATAATCTATTTTTTTTAGTTTTGGGAGCAGTTTTTCTTTAGTTAATTCCTCAATGTCTTCATACTCTGGATAATCAATATTAACAGCTATATTGGCAAGTAATAATAATATTTTATTACGTAAAAGATAATTAAGAAAAAATATAGTTAAAATAGTAGCTAATATAACACCGGCAATACCTAAAAGTTTTCCTAAAATAATATTTAATAACAAATTAGCTAATGCTTCTATAATATAAGAAAACTTTAATTTCCACCACATACCTGTTCCTGAAATGTATTGATTTCGAATATTATTAATATTAATTATATAAAAGTATAAACAAAACATAAGCATACTAAAAGTTGGTAATAATAAATCAGAACCAGCCCACAGCGTCATAAATGGTTGATATAGACAACCAAGACATGTAGTTGCTATTCCTAAAATCCAAGAAAAAGCGAAAGAAAATGTCAACATATTATCATAATTTTCAGCAGCTGTTTTTTGAACAATACTATTTCCTACACTAGCACTCATAGCATTACAAATAACCAACATTATTCCGTATAGTGAAGAATAAATGTAATAATAGTTGCTATAAATTGCTGTTGCTGTAAGACCAATAAAAGAAGAAATAATTAAAGAATCAAAAGAATTCCTAAATGTATCACAAATTTTATTGATCATTAACCCGTTTACTTCTTTTTTCATCTCGTCAGGTATCTTTAATTTATCATTTACTCTTTTATAATATGGATATTTTTTTCTAGTAATTACTTCGATTACTAAATTAGTAGCAATCGTACCTAAAATTGCAACAACTAAATATGCATAAAAGTTCTTTGTAATCAATAAAACAATTAATTGAAGTAAATATCTAGCAACATTAACTATAGTTCTAATATTTTTAGCAATATCTTGTCTTTGATCAGCAATTAATAAACATTCTTTATAAGCAAATAAATGATAACTAATTGCTGAATTAATTAAATATAATAAATAAAGAACATATATATTAATTGTGCTTGGATATGAACCCTTAATTAAAAATGGTAATGCAGGCATTAAGGATAATCC
>OJAW01000264.1_pt1 | contig 40428 bp, 37 predicted proteins | sample 1589151 | NCBI WGS metagenome assembly OJAW01 (sample SAMN03283290) | human gut metagenome | biome: human-associated habitat; material: feces | host: Homo sapiens | place: Peru | collected 2012
CGGAGATTCAGCCTAATTTTTTGTACTGTCAAAAAGTTTTAGCGGACAGTAATAAAAATTTATATTGATTTTCAGGATGCCGTGGCTGAACAACAGCGGATTCTTACAGAAAAACTGGCCGAGTCTTCAAATCTTCTCTCTCAGTTCAAGAGACTAGAAGCAATAGAGAATGAACTAAAGAAATTGGATATGCTTGATAATATCCTCACAGCTCTGAATTCATTGGGTGGTCGTTTCGAGGAATTACAGTCAACAATCAAGACTACAGGAGCATCACTAAAGGGGTATGGAGATAGCATTGTCCAAATGAACAATCCGTCCCCAATGGAACGCGACATGAAGGTTACGGTAAAGATGCCAATGCCGGCTTGGCTTCTGTATGTGACATGTTCACTCTTGCTCATAGCGAGTATCTTTTCAATAGTGTTTCCTATATTGGTTAAATTCGGAGTAATCTAATATGTCGAAAAAGAAAAGAGAGTCTTTTTTTTGGACTAGTTATTCTGACCTGATGACAAGTATGTTCTTTGTCATGCTGACCCTCTTTGTTTTGGCAATTGCCTTGCTTCACAGAGAAGTCGTGAATATAGGAAAAGAAAGGGATGAAATGGGTAAAGAAAGGGATGCAACGAAAGAGGAACTCGCAAAAATCAATGAGATACGGCAAGCTGTTCAGAGCATAGATTCAACGTATTTTGATTATAACGATGAATATAAGAAGCACATTTTAAAGACGGTCGTCAAATTCCGTACTGGCAGTGCTGACATTAATGACTTGGATCAGCGTACAAAAGACGAACTAAACGCTGTTAAGGTCTCAATTTCAAAATTTATGGGAAATTTGTATGAAAAGGATAAAAGTGCGTCTTATCTTCTCGTGATAGAGGGGCAGGCATCAAAGGACGCTTATTCGTACAACAACCAGTTGAGTTATGAAAGGGCTCTTTCGCTTTTCAAATTTTGGTTTCCTGACCAGAAAGAAACCACTCTTCGGTTTGAGAACTATCCGTGTGAGGTGGTAATTGCAGGAGCTGGTTGTATGGACGGTAAACCAAGAGCGGAGAATAATGCGGACAATCAGCGATTCTTGATTCAGATCATGCCCAAACCTGGTATAATCGATGAACAGTAGATTCTTCATTTTGTTTCTATGCCCGATCATAACGGCGTGTATCACTTCTACTCCACACGGAAAAGCCGCCTCGGCGCGGACACCTGTGGTTCATAAGCAAAAGTTAGAGTTGCCATCAATCTCATCATCGGATGATGTCATAGTCCATACCGGATATACCGTATCTTATAACACTAAGAGAAAAATACCCAATTGGGTGGCTTATGAATTGACGCCAAAGGAAGCGAATGGCACAACACCGCGTCCAAAGAACTCTCCTTTTCGTGAGGATCCTGATTTCAGAGGGCCGCAGCCATCAAGAAGTGACTACTCAAATAGTCAAAACTGGGACAAGGGACACTTGGCTCCTTGTGCGGACATGAAGATTTCCAGCACAACTATGATCGAGAGTTTCTATCTCGCAAATGTTTGTCCTCAGAATCATAGCATAAATGCAGGCGACTGGCAGAAGCTGGAAGAATTGGTTCACAATATGGCTGCAAAGTCAGGGAAGACTATGTACATAGTCTGTGGACCGATTGTGTCAGAAGGACAGTTTGGTACTTTAGGTGCTGCTGGCATTACGATTCCAGACTCTTTCTTCAAGGCGTTGTTGTACAAAGATGCCAATGGATACCATTCAATTGCATTCATAATGCTTAACAAGCCGTCTTCTCGGAGTCTTGGCGACTACTCATTAACAGTGAATGACCTTGAAAAAATAATCGGAGTGGATTTGTTCACGAACTTGGACGAAAGAATTCAAGAGTCCGTGGAAGGCCAACATATTCTAAATGATTGGAATATAAAGACAACATGGCAAAATGGTGAAAAAGAAAAATAAAATTGACAGTACGTCTTTCCTCTATGGCATTCTGACTGCGCTTTTGCTCCTATGTATCTTTGAAATGCCGTACAGTTTCTATACTCTTGTACGATTCATTGCGGCTGCTTCTTTCTGTTATCTGGCATATTGGGCGTGCAGAAGAGGGAATAATGACAGGATGATTATGTTCATAGCATTGGCCGTTCTGTTCCAGCCGTTCATCAAACTGCCATTGGGTAGATTTCTTTGGAATATCGTGGATCTGATTGTTGCCGTGATCTTGATGTACTATCTAATCTCGCACGTAAATAAATAAGGAAGGTAAATGTTTTTAGGCCTGTTCATAGAGGTGTTGCTATCGGTTCGGCTTCATCCCGATGTCCGGCACCACCGCCATCGGCCGCCTGACCCTCAAGTTCTAAGCGACTTTCAACAGGTAACAACGAGCATAATAAATCCCCGCATCCGTTCCGCCCTCCCATGCGGCGCGGGTGCTTTTTTTGAATATATTGACTTTTCAGAGCAGCTTCAAGTGACAATCCTGACTATGCATACTGTGCGTGGATGCAATAATAATATGCCTGTTGATGAAGTGATTGAGATTCTGATTCGTATGGATGGCGGATTCGAGGAAAGGAACAAATGCAGGTGCTGTGACATGATTTACGAAATACTTTCAGCCCATTGTGTCACTGAGTGCTTTGGGAGCGCGAAGTGTCTGAAAAAGTACGATGGCGTGGCGGTAGATTTTCAGCCTTGTGGCCTTTGAAGGCAGTTCTGTTTGTGATGAGGATGAAAGGATTTTGTAAAATGAATGTGTTTTTTGCGGTAATGAGGTGTGATGTGAACTCAGACTGGAAACGAATGTTGCTTGCAATCATTCTGGATTATTGCGAGGGGAGGGAGTGTCAGCATTTTGGTAGGAAAGTTGAAAATTGTGCTATATTTGTACGAATTAACTGAAAACCTATATGGCTCTGCTTATAGTTTATATGCTGGGGACGCTTGGAGTGTCGTTCCTTTGTTCGCTTCTGGAGTCGGTGTTGATGTCGACACCGATCTCTTACATCACGATGAGGAAGGAGCAAGGGTACAGGCCTGCGGAGAAGTTCCTTAAATTCAAATCGGATCCGGACAGGCCTCTGGCTGCGATTCTTTCTTTGAACACCATCGCCAACACCTTGGGCGCCGCGGCGGTGGGCCGACAGGCTACTATTCTGTTCGGAAGCACTTGGTTCGGAATCATCTCGGCTATGACAACGCTGCTTGTGCTGGTGTTCTCCGAGATTGTTCCTAAGACCATCGGAACATCCTATTGGAAGAACCTAATGGGCTTTGTGACATCGGCCATCTCGTTTCTGTCTGTCCTGATGTGGCCGCTTGTGATCATGATCCGCTTGATCACCAATCTGATGACCAAGGACGAGGACGAGGCTACCGTCAGCAGGGAAGAAGTGACGGCGATGGCGAACATCGGGGCTGAGGAAGGCGTGATTGATTCCGACGAGAACAAGGTCATCCAGAACATCATGAAACTGGACAATGTCAAGGCCTGCGATGTGATGACCCCGAAAATCGTGGCGATGACGGCTCAGGAGAACATGTCTCTGAAGAATTTCTACAAAAACGATACTTATCTGCATTTCTCCAGAATCCCGGTCTATGGGGATTCTCCTGAATATATCACCGGCTATATTCTTCTGAGTGACGCACTTGAGGGACTGGCAGATGATGAGTTCGACAAGCGTCTTGTGGAACTGAAACGTCCGATCTCTTTCTTCACAGAGGAGGACTCCTGCGGTCACATCTGGGAGGAACTGCTCAAGAAGCACGAGCAGATCGGTCTCATCATTGATGAATATGGTTGTTTCCAGGGCATAATCACCCTTGAGGACATCATCGAGACGATCCTCGGTCTTGAGATCATCGACGAGAACGACCAGGCCACAGACATGCAGCAGTTCGCGCGTGAGCGTTGGGAGCGTCGTCAGAAGCGCTTCCGCACCATTGTCCTTCCTAAGGAGGATGACAAAAGCCAAGCTTGATAGTGTGCGGAACCGTCTCGCAATCGCGACGTTTTGAGGCTTGCCATATTGATCTTTTAGCTAAAGATGGTTATTTGTAATTGGATATATTTTAAAACTGATGAATATGAAAACTAGACTCTTGGGCATGATGGCCATTCTGGTCTCCATCTTTGCCATGACAGCCTGCCAGAAGGACAAGGCTGATGACACTTGGAAACAACTGCCTGTCGGGCAGATCTCTGTGGAAAGCGGAAAAGCCACAATCTCGGTCAATGATATCCCTTGTAACTATGGAAATGTTCAGTTGGTGGCGGACAGCGATGATGCAGCCACTCTTACATTGACAGGAGTCGTGCCAGGTTACGATGACGTGAAGGTGAGTGTGGATCTTCTTAAGAAGTCAGATGATTCTTTCGCGTTCAAGGGTACGACCATCGTGTCAACTCCGCCATCAATAGTTGCCACTCTGCGCGGTACGGATGAAAATCCTTGTTATGCTTTCAATGTTGATGGATCCATCACTCTTGACGGTGCGGTCAAAGTGACTGTCGCGACTCAGGTTCAAGGGGATTCGGCTCCATTGATCGGAAGCTGGAACATTGTCCGCAAGAGCAGGTACATTGAAGATAAGTGTATGGATCCAAATGATCTCTCTCCGATACAGTTCAAATGGAAAATATCTGATGGGTTAGGTGAAACGCTTTTATCTCGTGTTACCTATCTCAATCACTTCGGGAACTGTGTTCTGACAGAGGTGTTCGATCAGGTCACATTTGACGAGACAGGCAATATCATGGCCCGTTACTGGCCCGATTTGGGAGTAGATGATAGTCTGGCGGGAGCATTTTCCTTATTCTTCCCTCCATCAGATGGATACTACAATTACAAACCAAAAAATCATACTGATTGGCTGGAGTCACCTAAAGCCAACCTCGCATTCTGGTATGCTACAGGAAACTCTCTCTTCGTTGTTCCTAATGTTGCCGCTATCATTGAAGCCGCGGACTCGGAGACCGTCAGATCGGATGCTTCCGGAATAGATCTCTCCTCAATCAGGGAGATTCTGGCACAACTCAAGGAATTTGGAGTGGATGTAGACGCTCTTAATGCGGAACTTCAGAAGATTCTTCTGAGAGGAGTCGAGCTGAAATATTCACTGGATGGTGACAGTCTGAGAATCTACGTGGACAAGGCCCTTTGCGACCCGATCGTAAAAGCTCTTCTTCCGGCACTTCCTAAAATTGATGTCCTTCTTGAGCAGTTGGTTCAGGCGGAAAATGAAACCGCCCGGAAAATAAAGGGGGTTATGGGATTCCTTGGTCTTGAGAAGCCTTCTGATTTGGCGACTCTTTGGAATGCCACAACCGAGTTCGAGATCGCCCTCAACTTCACGAAGGCATAAGCGACAATCACAAGTCTGCTTTTGGCAAGCATCGTGATTGGTAATAAGCTTAATATCAGAGAAATAATAAACCGTCTTTGGTTTGGATGAACCAAAGACGGTTTATTATCTGCTTGGCAGTCAGCTGGTTATCGTCCACTGACTTCTTCGAACGAGATCGCGAATCCACCACCTTCGACTGCTTTCTGCTTGAGGATTGTCTTGCTCTGGCATTTCATTGTGCGGATGCTATATAGGCCTGTTCATTTTGAGAAGATTATTTAAGTCTGATGTTGACTTTAACAGCATTTATCGCTAATGCCCAACCTTCTGCCATCGCCCCACGCGATTATCAGCAGATGCTGAAGAAGGGAATCGATGTCGATTGGTGGGGGAGAAGTGAGAAAAATAAATATGGTCCTATTCGGAAACGGCAGTTGAGAGATTTGCACAGCAAGGTATTAAGCATGTAAGATTCCGCCTGCATCATTATCATTTTACAGATGAGGATTTCAAGAGACTGTTTTCGCAGATAAATACTTGCATGTAGTATGAGCTGATTCCAATTATAGCCTTCTCTGCCAAATCTTACAAGGAGAATCCGAATGCTGGGGAGCATGAGAAAGTTGTAGAGTGGTGGAAGATGATGGCAGAAAAATGTAAGGATCTCTCACCAATGGTTTCGTTTGATTTGATTGTAGAGCCTTCGGATCAAGTAAAAAAAAAGATGTGGCAGACGATGCTCTGAGTGTGGATGTGAGGTCTGTTACACCCACGATGAAGGCGATTACTTTCCCGAAGAATGCTGCGTCAGCGCATCCGGCGAACCATTTGAGGACTGTTGCGATGATGTTTACGGCACTATCGGAGAAGCAATCAGAGAATGGACATCCAAGCCCTTTTTTACGCCTTTCACTTCCCGATGCAGAAAATAGGGTAAATATATATATATTGTATATCAATATTTTAACTTTTTAACCTTTTCAGCTTTGTCCCCGCAGTGTCCCCGAAATTTTTGGTGTGACTAAAAATTTTGCCGCCAAAAGGGCTCGGAGACAAAAAAATAAAAGGTGCGTCCCCGCTTTGGGGCGGAAACGCACCCGGTGTTAACAAATGCAGCCTGGCATCAGGCCACGACTGCTAAGTTACGACTTTTTTTGCTATTGTGCAGACCTGATCAATACGCCGTGAGCAGGAATGCCATATATAACGGCAGGGTAAGCGTCTCGCCATCGCGTCCGACATTGTACCTGCCCAGCTTGATGGCGCTGTTCACGTGATAGACGTTTTTATTCTTCAAGATGGTTTTTGTGCTCTTGATGTTGCCCGTGGTGGACTTGACCTCGACGAGGGTAATCTGTCCCTTGTAGCGCATCAGGAAATCGACCTCCAACCCGGACTCCTTGTGATAGTAGTACAGGTCCCGGCCCATCTTGGAGAAAACGTCTGCGATGATGTTCTCAAAGATGGAACCCTTGTAACCGAGAAGGTTTCCCTGCAGAACATCAGACTGTGTGCCTTGCTCTAGCATGGAGAGAAACAGGCCGGAGTCCCGCATATAAACCTTGAAGACATCGTCTTCCGCATTGCCGTCCAGTGGCAGCTCAGTCTGAGTGAGATTGTAGCATCTGGAGATGATGCCGGCGTCCTCTATCCACTGAAGGCTCCCCAGATACTCCGATGAGCGGGCTCCCTTGCGGATGGTCGCATACTGGAACTTCTTGTTCTCCTTGGCCAGCTGGCGGGGGATGGATTCGAAGCATTCGCGGATCTTGGGTTTGTCCGCATCGTCGGCATACTTAACCATATCGTCCTTGTACTCGTCCACAATGTTGCGCTGGACCTGCAGGACTTGGCCGATGTCGTGGTTCTGCAGGAAGGTACCCACAGCCTCAGGCATACCGCCAACGACGATGTACTGCAGGAAGAGGTCATTCATCCGGTTGTGGATGGCCTCGGGGACGGGGACTTCCTTCTTCAGGCACTCGTGGAGAAAGTCGATGATCTCCGGCGTGATGCCGTTTGCCCACAGGAATTCCTCAAAGTCCAGCGGGTTCATGTCCACGATGGTCTCGTAACCCACCGGGACTGACGTGCCCTTCTTCTGGTCTTTCTTCTTTTTCTTGGTTCCGTAGCCGCTGACACCCAGCAAGGAGCCGGTGCAGATGACATCGTACCGACCGTCAGTCTTGAAGAACTTCAAGGCGGTGCGCGCCTCCGGGCACTCCTGCAGTTCGTCAAGGATAAGGCAGGTCTCTCCGGGAACAAACGTGGCACCCGGAATCATGGCTGTGAGATACATCACAATGTCATCCACTTTCTTGGAGCCACGGAAAGCGGCCTTGGCTTCCTCCATCTCATAGAAGTCAATATAGACGTTGTGCGCATAGTTCTCCTCGGCAAAACGCAGCACGGAGAAAGTCTTCCCACATTGACGGACACCTTTGATGACGAGGGGCTTCCTTGAAGGGTTCTTTTTCCAGTCCTGGAGGACGGTTTCAATCTTACGTTTGAGCATGTTACACTTTTTCAAGCGACTTTTCGCTGCAAAGCTACATTTTTCCAAGCGACTTTCCAAACGTATTCAACACTTTTCAGCTTATTTCATTATTTACAAACCTCTATGTAGGACTAAGTTGTGCTGATAGTTTTATTGGTGAACATCTTTTCACAGTGTAGATGTCGATTAAATTGTTCAGCAGCAGGGGAGTGTTGGAATGGCGGATAACATGATATGTGATAGTTCTGCGTCTTATAGTGATTAGTAACGGGTGGATAGTCGAAGCTTTTACAATAATAACCTCATTGAAATTTTTCCAACAACAGTGGTGTTGATAACAAAAATAAGCAATTTTGTCGGATAAGAGGTGCTTTTTAGGGTAATTTTGTCGATTAAGAAGATTGTTTGTCTAGTTTACTTGTCAGATTGACAACCAGCAAGGGGCTGCTGACTATTACATCAAATGACCGTCTTTATCACAAAGTAATAATTTACAATGGACTTATTATCTATCTGTTACGCCAGAAACGCAGTAATGTGATGACAACGATCATTTCCGTTAATACTCCATAATTATCTTAATGTGTCAGAAGTGATTGTCTTCAAAGTCGGTAAAATTTGCTAAATTTGTAAATTGGCAAGATTGATGATAGGAAATGAACAGCTTTACGGAAAACACTCGCGTGCAAGTGCCGGCGGCATTGCACTTATGTCGTCTGGGATATACCTATCTCGATGACATCTCAGATTATAATCCTGACACAAACATTTTGACCGGCATATTTCTTCGCTCACTCAGGCGATTGAATCCCGAATTGGATGAGACTGGAAGCCGTCAGATGCTTGACAAGATAGTCGGAATGCTTCGGAATGATGATCTGGGCAAAGAGTTCTATACCATACTCTCTGCCAACAGTGGTCTTAAGCTTGTCGATTTCGAGAATGCTGACAATAACGAGTGGCACGTTACCACGGAATTTACCTGTGAGAATTCTGACACCGGCGACAGTTTCCGTCCAGACATAACTTGTTTTGTGAATGGGCTTCCGCTTGCCTTCATTGAAGTCAAGAAACCGAATAATCACGATGGAATTCTCGCTGAAAGAGACAGAATCAACAAGAGAATGTCCAACAAGGCATTCAGGCGCTTTATCAACATCACGCAGTTGATGATTTTCTCCAATAATCAAGAATATGATAACGACAACCGTGTTCCGATTCAAGGGGCTTTTTATTGCTGCATCTCAGAGAATAAGGCGTTCTTCAATGTCTTTCGCGAGGCAGACAAAAACTTTGTCTCTTCTTATCCTTATGAAGAGGTCTCAGAGGAACTTGAGAAAAGGGTTCTCAAGCATCGCAACTGCGTAGTTATTAAAAATCTTCCTGACTATCAGACTAATAAAGAACCATCTACTCCTACCAACAGAATTCTGACATCGATGTTGAGCAAGGAGCGTTTCCTGTTTCTCCTCCGATATGGTTTTGCCTACGTGAACAAGACGACGGAAGAAGACGACGGCAGCAAGAAGGTTTCTTTGGAAAAGCACGTGATGCGTTATCAGCAACTGTTCGCATCTTTGGCCATCAGGAGAAAATTAGCCGCTGGAGTCAAAAGCGGTATCATCTGGCATACTCAAGGGAGTGGTAAGACCGCACTCGCATACTATTCCGTGCGAAGCCTTACGGATTTTTATGCTCAGAGGCAGACTGCCGTGAAATTCTATTTCATCGTTGATCGCATCGCTCTTATGGAACAGGCAAGCGATGAGTTTGCAGCGAGAGGACTGATTGTAAGAACTGCGAACAGCAGGAATGAACTGATGAAAGATTTCAGAAGTATCGACCCTGTGGAGAACAGCGTGGGCAAGCCTGAGATAATGGTCGTCAACATACAGAAATTCAAGGAAGACTCTGAGAAGATCCAGTTGGACAACAGTTACAGCACATCTCTTCAAAGGGTGTTCTTTATAGACGAAGCGCATAGGGGCTACAATCCTGAGGGGAGTTTCCTTGCAAACCTGCTTGAAGCTGATAAGGATGCCGTAAAGATAGCTCTAACAGGAACGCCTCTTCTTAAGGAAGAAAGAGAGTCTTGGCGCGTTTTCGGTAATTACATTGACACATATTACTACGACAAATCAATCTCTGACGGATATACCCTGAAGTTGATGCGCGAGCCTATAGAAACGGTCTATATAAGGGGCACAGAACGAAATGTACTTCTTAGTTGAGAGGGGAAAATGGTGGTAGAGGGTTATGATGTAGGGAGTTAGGAGGATTTGAGGACGTAAAGTTGCGAAAAACGAAATGTTACAAAGGCGCACAAAAAGTTTACATTTGAGGGGAATTTGAACGGTCGTTTGAACGATTGTTTTACATTGCCGAGAAAAAGGGCTACAGAAGCCTGATTTCTCGGCTTTATTTGTCTATCGTGGCTAATGGTGATTCGCAGCCGGAGATACGTCAGAAGGCGATTTAACGGGATCTTACAGGGATGTATATGTGTAGTATAGTAGAATCATTGAATAGCGTTTGAGTAACCGTTCAAACGGCTTATAAAACAATGATAATCGTTCGAAATGAGAAAGATTCTCTAATCCTGCAAATTTGAGTTAGGGTGGACACTTGGATGGACATTAGGATGGACAAATACTCCTTTTGAAAAAAAACGAAGTGCGTTCAGAGGATGGACACTTGGATGGACATTATTTGACAAATAAAAGAGTTAATAATGCTATAAATCGCCTAATAATGTAGGGATAACGCCGATACAAAACGATTAATAATGTCCCTTATTACCCTAATAATCGTGTCTAAATTCCGCTCAAATGGCGTTCAATTAGTATTTTAACGGAGGTAAGGGCTTGAAAAAGTGTGCGGGATTACTTATCTTGTCGAAAATTGGAAAGATGGACAGGCTTCATAAAAGATATTACACGTACCGCATTGTGTTTGGATTGTATGAGATTCTCATATTGCCACTTAGATTATCAAGATTGCTGCTCACCTTTCTTCACGATAATGTGACGGATAATATTAATTGCTGTTTTTGTAATTGGGTAAGGAATGGACGGGACGGTAAATAGTCGCAGCTGATCAAGGCCGCATTCCATTATACTGCCATAGTTTCACTTTTCGGAGTTCTTATCATTCAATATTATTCCATTGTGTGGAAAGTGATGGAGGCCTTGACGATAGCGAGAGCCTGAATACTGGATAGCGGGATGTCTTTAGGCTGAAAGCGGTCGTTGTGGCTGACGAGGCGGATGCAGTCTGTGGTGTCCGACTTCTGGACATACTTGACAACGGTGAAGAAATCACCTCCAGCTGTGAACGAGAGCAGGTAGATTTGTCCCCAAAGTATGCTATCGAGGGACAAAGCAAGCCTTTTGAATATTATGATGTCGCCCGACTTGAGGAGTGGTGTCATAGACTCCCCTCTCACGTAGATTGCACCATCCACCGGTGGAAGGTTAGGGATCCGAAGGTAGTCATCAGGGCTAATATGGTTGTCATTGAAAATCGCCATAAGGCCAGCCGTTGCGCTCAGATCGTACAGGGGTATGTCCTGGGATTCCAGCTTATGATCTGTTCTTAAGATAAATCGATGATCTATGGGCGTTATTGGTTGGATACCATCATTGCGCTTAACTAATTCTAATTGACTTATATTAAAAGTTGCTATAAATTTATCAAGGAAATCATCTGATATACCACGTGTACCATTGATGACATTATTAAGTGTTTGTGGAAGAATACCCATTTTTCGTGCTATTTCAGCGCGAGATATCCCTTGCTTTTTTAGGTTGCTCAACTCTGCGTCAAACCATTCTTTTTTTAAAACAGATATTCTTTCCATAATTCAAAATAAATTATAAAAATATTTGTTAATAATTCAAAAAGACTTATATTTGCATCGTGCTTTACGCTAAAGCATCACAAATGTACGGAAAAAACGGTACGCAACAAAACTGTAAAAGATATGAGATACATTGAATTACCCAAAAGCCGCAAGTCCGAGCTCCGCCGTAAGTTCGGAGTCAGCGGGATGACGGTCTGGAGCGCGCTGGCGTTCAAGTGGAACAGCGACCTCGCGAAGGCGATCCGGAATGAGGCCATCAGCCTCGGAGGCGTGGAGACCAACCTAATCAGGACGCGTGGCTTCGTGCCCAACTGCGAGATAGCGTACGAACGCAACTCCGCCGGCACCGTCATCAGGATCGTGCAGACGTGGAAGAACGGTGTGAGGCTGGCCATCGACACCACCAGCAACTCGGGAGCGATCACCGTCAACGGAGAGAGATTCTGTGACGGGTTCAATAATATGACGATCTCCGACTGGGGAGATGCGACCTTTGTGGCACAAAGCCTCTCGGAGACATTAAACCAGTAGTTATGTGCGTACGTTACATCATACACGTGGCCATCGAGGTCGTGATGCTGCTGGTCGTGGCCGGACTGTTCTGGTGGTCCTACAAGAAAGACAAAGAGGATGACGGAGGCCGCTGAGCCTTTCGTTTTTTAGTATCAAAGTTTTACTCACACACCTCCTTATCCCCGGCAGCGATGTCCGGGTGCGGTGGGTCCCCGAAGGTCGGAATTATGGAGCTTCCGGAAGTGAAGATGAGGACGCATAAAACACACCTCATTCAAAGCCCAGGACGGCAGTGTGGTTCGACTCCACACCGGGGAGCAAGAATATGGAGTCAATGGAATACTATAAGGGCATAACTGCGGTCACGGTTGACGACCTCACCAGAAGCGATGACGGTGAGGCTATTATCAGTCACAGCAATTATGGCAAGCTGATGGTGCGTCATCGTATTAATATCCTCCGCCGTGGCGGCGGGCAGGACACCTATGCCCTAATCGAGTATTCCAGTCTCCCAAAGCGTTTCAGGGAGAGGTTTGAGGCGAAGTACGGGAACCCGGACGAGATTCTGCGAAAGAAGAGGGACACGGTGGAGATGACAATCGATGTCAAGGCACGTGAGTTCTTCTCCTCTTACCGGCTCGCAGACGGAGCCGCCCTGCAGGAGGACTTCCAACGGGAGTACACGGTGAACGCGAGCGTGCTGAACACGCTACTGGGAATGGTGGACACGCAGAAGGCTCTCAGAGGGGCTTGCAACAACAACACGCCGGTGAACTGGGACGGGATAATGGAGGCCTCGGAGAAGCTGAGGGCGAAGTGGGGTCACACGCTGCCGAAGAGCGCGGCGAGGCTGAAGGCGAAGATGCGTGAATACTCGAAGGAGGGATATTCCTGCCTCGTGAGCGGCAAGCTCGGGAACTCGTCGGCGCTGAAGGTGACCGAGGAGGCCGCAAGATACCTGATAGCCCTGCGCAGGGGCAGGACACCGGTCTACTCGACCGCCCAGATCCTCGCGGAGTTCAATTCCGCCGCCCCGTCCAGGGGCTGGAAGCCGCTCCGGTCGGCGGGGACGCTGAACGCCTTCTTCGATAGGCCGGAGATCAGGTGGCAATGGATGGACGCGGTGTACGGGTCGGTCGCCGCCAAGCAGGACCTGATCCGGAGGAACAGGACGGCTATGCCGACGATGAGGGACAGCCTCTGGTACGGCGACGGAACAAAGCTGAACCTTTTCTACAAGAGTTACGAGGGAGGCAAGCTGGTGGTGCGCACGGCCTATGTCTACGAGGTCTCGGACGCGTTCAACGACACGCTCCTCGGCTACGCCATAGGACGCACGGAGGACTTCGGACTCCAGTACAGGGCGTTCCGTATGGCCGTGGAGACGGCCGGGCATCTTCCCTATGAGATAGTGACGGACAACCAGGGCGGCCAGAGGAAGGCGGTGGCCCGTGAGTTCTTCGGGCGCATCTGCCGCGTTGCCCGCACGACCGCCCCGTACAACGCCCAGTCGAAGACGATAGAGAGCTGCTTCGGGCGCTTCCAGCGACAGGTGCTCGCCAGGGACTGGCGGTTCACCGGCGGAAACATCAGTTCGAAGGAGGGGTGGAGGATAAACAGGGAGTTTTCCGCCGCCAACAGGGAGAGCCTCTACACATACGATGAGCTTGTCTCAGCCTACGCGGCGGCGAGGGACGAGTGGAACTCGATGCCTGACACCGTCCACGGGATGCCGAGGATGGAGGCGTACAGGTCGTCCGTGAACCCCGACACGCTGGAGTACCACGCAATCGATGAGGAGTCCCTCTTCTGGAGGGCCACGGAGTCCACGGTGAGGTTCACCACGAGCGGCATCGAGATCACCGTGGACGGACGGAGGCACGCCTATGAGGTGCTTACGGCCACGGGGCTCCCGGATATGGAGTGGAGGCGGCGGAACACCGGACGCTCATTCATCGTCAGGTATGACCCTCTTGATATGTCTGAGGTGCGCCTGTACGAGGAGACGAAGTCGGGACTTAGGTTCAGTGCCACGGGAAGGCCGTACCTCACCGTGCAGAGGAACATACAGGAGCAGAAGGTCGGTGACGCCGACCTCATCCGCTGGAACGACGCGGAGAACAAGAGGATGCTCGTGGAGGCCTCCCTCCAGGGCAAGGAGGCAGAGCTTGAACACGGCACCGCCCCGGAGCAGCACGGGCTTGTCACCCCCGGGGTGAAATACCTCTCGGAAAAGGCCTACGAGAGGATGGCGGACGGGATGGCCTCCCAAGAGGCGGACGGCGAAGCCTCCGGGACGCTCGACATCGGGCCGTTCACGAAGGAGATGAGCGACAGGGACTACGACCCGCTGGCGGCGTTGGGAAGAATGTGACAACCATAAAAAACACATAAGATATGACAAAAAGACTTACAGATGAAGAGAAGCAGGCCATCAGGGCGGACCTCGCGGCCTACGTGGAGACCTATGGCAGCCAGTCGAAGGCTGCCACGTCACTGAAGAAGACAAGCGCCGGCACGGTGTCGTGCGTTCTCAACGGACGCTTCGAGAACATCTCCGACGAGATGCTCCTGAACATCGCCGCCCAGATCGGGCACACCGGCGGTGAGGGGTGGCAGATCTGCCGCACCTCGGCCTACCGGGACTTGGAGACGTTCTTTCAGGACGCCCAGATGTACCACAACGTGTCGTGGATCGTGGCCCCGGCCGGGATCGGCAAGACCACCGCGGCGCAGCGTTACGCCTCGCGCGGCGGCAGCGTGTTCGTGCTCGGCTGCTCGGAGGATATGCACAAGTCGGACTTCGTGGACGAGCTGGCCAGGAGGATCGGCGTGAGGTCGGACGGGCTTACCGTGAGGGGGACGCTGAACAGGATCGTGGAGTCGCTGGTCAAGACCAGGAACCCGCTCCTCGTGTTCGACGAGGCCGACAAGCTGACGGACTCCGTGCTCTATTACTTCATCAGCCTGTACAACCGCCTTGAGGGCAAGTGCGGCATCGTGTTCCTCTCCACGCAATACATCGAGCGCAGGATGTCGAGGGGTCTGAGACTCGACAGGAAGGGCTACGAGGAGCTGTACTCAAGGATCGGGAGGCGCTTCGTGACGCTGACCGGGATATCCGCCTCCGAGGTGAACGCCATCTGCCGCAGCAACGGGCTGGAGGACGAGGCGGCGATCCGCAGGGTGCTGGAGGAGTCCTCCGAGTCCCGCAAGGGCCGTCCGGAGTTCGACCTGAGGAGGGTCAAGAAGTCCGTCCACAAGGAGATGAGGATAGCGTCGGCCGCAAGGCTCGGCGAGCAGGGCCAGGGACGGGGACGGGTCTAAGGGGGATGTTCAAGACGTATTCAACCAACATTCAAAGGGCATTCAAATGGCGCGCACACTATCGGCAAGGCAGCTTCTCTCTATGAGGTTCGAGACCATCCGCCTCGGGGGCGGATGGGACGAGTGCGTCGGCGAGGTGGAGCCGAGGGGGATATGGTTCGTCTGGGGCAACGCCGGGAACGGCAAGACCTCGGCCGTGGTGTCCCTGTGCAGGGAGCTGGCGGCGTTCGGCAAGGTGCTGTACAACTCCAGGGAGGAGGGTGCGTCCCTCACGATGAGGAACACGCTATCCAGGTTCTCGATGGCCGACCTCGGGTGCCGGTTCCAGCTGGCGGATATGCCGCTGGAGGAGCTTGACGCGAGGCTCTCTCAGCCGAAGTCCCCGAGGTTCGTGGTGATCGACTCCTTTCAGTTTATGGGGATCGGCTACAGGGAGTTCCAGGCGTTCTGCCGAAAGCATCCGGGGAAGCTTTTAATCTTCGTGAGCAGGGCCGACGGGAAGCGTCCGGAGGGCAGGCCGGCCACATCGGCGATGTATGACGCGTCGCTGAAGATCTGGGTGGAGGGCTACAAGGCTTTCAGCAAGGGACGCTTCATCGGACAGACCGGCGAGTGCGTGATCTGGCCGGAGGGTGCGAGGAGATACTGGGCGGGGTATGGCCACACCAGGGACTATGACAACAACGATGAAAACACAGAGGAATTATGAGGAAGAAGAGAAACTACGCCAGGTTCTACGCCATAGCGAGGGCCGCGGGGATAGACCTTGAGGCGTCGAAGGACGATCTGGTGCTCCAGTTCACGGACGGGCGCACGGCGCACCTTAGTGAGATGACGGAGGCGGAATATCAGGGAATGTGCGACAGGCTGCAGGGCGGTGACGGCGGCGGGAGACGCGACGGCCGGGACGAGGTCAGGAGGAGACGGTCGGCTGTGCTGAGGCGGCTCCAGCGGCTCGGGGTGGACACCACCGACTGGGAGGCGGTGAACGCCTTCTGCTCCTCGGCGAGGATAGCGGGGAAGCCGTTCGGAAGGCTGTCGGCGGACGAGCTCAAGGGGCTCGTGCCGAAACTGGAGTCGATGCTGCGGAAGAAGGCGGCACGCGGCACCGGTGAGAGGCCGTCCGGAAGGGTGTTCCTGATGCCGGTGGCGATCCGCAGGGGGCAGCTGTTAAGTTAGGCGACCATCAAACCAACCGGATATGCAGGTCACTGTAGGAATAGGGACACAAATAAGGGCAGAATACCTGCTGCCAGGGCAAAGACACACGTTTCTGCGGCGGGTGCGAGGATTCTTGACGCGGACTCACTGCCTCTTGCCGGACCAGGGGCTCCTGCTATTGATCTTGTCACGGCGCGGATCCTTTTTTCTCCGGCGCGATATAACGCTCCTATGGCGAGTATTCCTGAGAGAAGCGAGAGGAGGAGAAGTGTCGCTCCGACGAGTGTCAGGAGACGAGCTGCGCCTGTGCTGGACTGACCCTGAAACACTGACAGAATGCCGAGCAGTGTTGCGGACGCGCCTGAGCAATGGCAGAGTATTGATTGAACTAACCTGTCCTGACCGTCTCGCAGATCTCCTATGTACCGAAATTCTTGTGAGGTCAGCGGAAGTTCCTGGCGCGGGGCTGTGGGGTCTCCCTTCTCCCGGGGAATGTTGAAAAATGACAGCATAGCTTTTTGAGTTTTAACTGATAGTACACAAAAATATTCACAACAATTTAATATTCAAACATTATGAGCGAAAACGAAAACACGCGGCAGGTCAGCATGACCGACGCGGAGATGGCCGAGTTCAGGGCCTTCAGGGAGGCCAAGGCCAGGGCTGAGCGCGACGAGGCGGCCCGCAGGATGCGAAAAGAGTACACGGAGCTGGTGGACGGCGAGATCGCCGCCGCGGTGCCGGAGCTGCTCGCGGTCTCCGAGAACATCGCCACGGTCAAGAGGGCGGTGCTGGAGAACTTCAAGGCGATCATCGATATGAAGTCGGAGATCTACAGGGAGAAGGGCAAGGCGATGGCCAATTTCTCGCACACGTTCACGAGCAGCGACGGCAGGATGAGGATCACCCTCGGCCAGTACCTGAACGACGACTATCTTGACACGGCGGAGTCCGGCATAGCGATGATCCGCGACTACATCTCGTCGCTCGCCACGGACGAGAAGTCCCAGGCGCTCGTGTCGATGGTGATGCGTCTCCTGGCGAAGGACGGCAAGGGCACGCTGAAGGCGCAGCGGATAGTGCAGCTGCGCAAGATAGCGGACGAGACCGGGGCGGAGGCGTTCATCGAGGGCGTGCGCATCATCGAGGAGGCCTACAAGCCGACCGCGTCAAAGACCTACCTGCGGGCCTGGGTCAGGAACGAGGCCACGAACGCGTGGGATCCGATCCCGCTTGGCATGACCGAATCATAGGAGGGGCTGCTATGGCGAACTATGACCAGGACGAGCTTGTGAGGTCCTCCTGCAGGAGGCAGGTGGCGGAGGCCGCCAAGGCTCTGGACCTCGCGCTGAGGATGAACGAGGCGAGGCCGCAGAGGCAGAGGGTGGCCTGCCTGACGGAGGTCGCGGCCAAGGAGGACGGCGGGGTGTTCGTCGCCGTTGGCGGTCCGGCGCACCGTATGGGCGACCTGTTCACCGAGATGTTCAGGCGCAGGCCGGAGCTGCGGAGCGTGGTGCAGGACGCGCTGGACGGGATGTATAAGGTCGATATGGGTTTTGACATAATCTGAATCAGTCTATGGGACGGGGAGAATCAAGGAAGAGACGCGGCCTGAGCTACCTCAAGCGGGCGGCAGACATCAACAGGATCTACGAGGCGCACGCCAACGACGGACTCTCGAACAGGGAGATCTGGCTGCGCTTCGTCTATCCCAGGTACGCCGTCAGCGAGAGGACGTTCTACAACCTCCTCTCCGCGTCGGCGGACGCCGGCAAGACCCTCCCAGACGACACCCCGTCCCTTTTCAGTTTTGATGACGAGTGATGGACACCAAGGAGATCAGACGCAGGATCCTCCGGGACATCCGGGTGGACGCGGCCCAGGAGTTCGACCGGAACTTCGAGAGGCAGTCATTCTTCGGCGAGGCGTGGAGGCGCAGGAGGAGCCCGCTCAGGGGCGACGGCCACCTGCTGGTGGACTCGGGGGCGCTGAGGCGGAGCGTGCGCAGCCGCTCGGATGACACGAGCGTGACCTTCTTCTCGACCCTGCCCTACGCCGTCATCCACAACAACGGAGGGGAGATTGTCGTCACGAGGAGGATGAGAGGTTTCTTCTGGGCGATGTACCGCAAGGCTGTGGGAGGGTTCAGGAGACGGAAGGACGGCTCGCTGAGCCGGAGCAGAAGGCAGGAGAGGCTGAGCGCGGAGGCGGAGTTCTGGAAGGCTATGGCGCTGAAGAAGGTTGGCGACAGGATCGTCATCCCGAGGAGACGGTTCCTCGGGGCCTCGCCGGAGCTGGAGGGGAACATCCGGAGGATAGTGGAGCGGGACATCGACGAATATCTTGACACGGCGCTGCCGGAGACACTTAAAAAGTAATGGAAGGAATGAACACAAGATCTGAATTGTACAGGGACATCGCCGCGAGGCTGGCGGATGTCGAAAAGATAAGGTACATCGACCTCTGGAACAGGAACGTGGAGTTCCTTGAGCAGGAGAGGCCGTGGCCGACGCCGGCGGTCTTCATCGAGTTCGGCGAGATCGGCTGGAAGGCGGCGAAGACCGCCGGAGGGGTCTGCTTCAGGGGTACGGGCACCATCCTGGTCCACATCGTCACGGAGTGGGACGACGCGGACGGGGCTGCCTGCAGGTGCGGATGCCTCGGAATGGACCGCCTCGGCCTCAGCGACATCGTGCAGGAGAGGATCGAGGGTATGTCCGGGGAGGGCTACGACGGAGTGAGCCTGTCCAGGACGCTGACGAACCACGACCACGAGGACATCGTGGAGAACATAGACATCTACGGCGTGCGGTACGCCAAGCTCGTGCCGCGCAGCCGCGAATGAGGCCGCGGTGACGCGCCCCCAGCCCCGCGGGGCCGCCGTGAGGCGGGCAACGCGCCGGACGACGCCCTTGATATTTGCATCGAAACCAGATTTCCATAGCTAAACGAGGTTACTCATTGGTAGTTTCTCAACACGGCGCGCCGGCGTTCCGGCTGATCCCGGACGCGGGGCCAAGGCCCGAAAGGCTTTTTCATCAGTTTTAGTGTTATTAATTATGTGGTTGTCCCCGTCCGCCCGTGAGGGCCGGCGGGGACGTTTTATTGTGCTGATTTTATGAAAGATTATAGCAAAATTTACGGCGTTTTTTGTTTGATTCATTAAAGATTCATAAATATTTGCTATATTAGCGATGAGGATTGAATGCGACTTCTCATAATGGGCTTCGGCCCTTCGGGACAGCCCTTTCAGTCCTTAATCTTTTTTTATACAAAACAGTTTGCAATTCACGAATAATTCGTATATTTGTAGCAACGATTCCGTAGCTAATGACTACCGATTCGTTACCAGAAGGAGGGGTGAGCGATCACTCCTCTGACTTTTTATCATAAAGGGCTCTGATGCCACCGTTTTTATCCCTTAACCAAACCTCCTGAATATCCAGGCCTTTGGCAACGCGATTTCGTATGGAACGTTTCATAAAAGCCTCAGTCAAATTCGGTTCATCTATAATCAACCTATTTGATTGCTCTAGACCATGTGTCAGCATATTCCTGAATGCGTTCTTAGGGTTGGCGGAGGTGAAGCCCTCGTGCTCGTACCAGAGCCCGTCGATGTTTAGATCGGGGCACTTTCCCTCGTATTTGGTCCCCACGAGGGAGCCGTAGACACACTCGTATTGGAACCTTGACGGACGCGTCATCTTCGGTGTCAGCGTGACGTTCCTGCCCATCCTCGCGAACTCCTCGGCGGTCTGGCGGAGCTTCCCGAAGTCGCCGTCCTTCCTGTTCACCATATCGCTGATCCGCACCGTGCCGTCCCCGACGCTGTAGGTCTCGCCCATGTTCTCGTAGCACGACTGAAGGAAGCGGCAGGCCTGGCACAGCTCGTTGGCGGGGATGTCCCTCGCCAGCTTGAGCTCAGACCTCGGGCAACCGGCGCAGGCGGAGACGGAGTATGGGTTGTAGGCGGGGAAGACGCGCCCCTCCTTGCCGGGGTTGAAGCGGAACATCCCCCTCCTGTCGCCCCTCAGGGCGCTCTCGGCGCGCCTGTAGGCCTCGCCCCTGTCGGTCGGCTCGTTGTCGGCCTTGAGGACCTGCACGACCGTGCAGCGGCAGTTCCATCCGTTGGGAGGGTAGTTCGTGTCCCAGAACGGGTCGTCCACCGGCAGGGTGATGCCGTCCATCTCGGCGTGCTCCGGGCGCACCCTGCCGTCGTGGGCGGTGCGGTACTGGAGGTAATAACGGTCGCCGTCCTCCTCGAAGTCCTCCCACCTGGCGGCCATCCCGGCGGAGGCCCCGGCGAAGTTGTACTCGGCCCTGAGCCAGTTTTGGTTGTAGGTCTCGTCTATCTTTTGAACGTCCCTCAGGAACCGTTCGAACGGCTTCCGCTCCCCGTTCTCGTCCAGCAGGGACGGGAACGCCTCGTGCAGCTCGTGGAAGGTCTTCAGCCCGGAGAACATCCAGTCGGAGGCCCTGAGCCTCGACCGCATCGAGTCCGACATCTCCACCCGGCTGAACGCGTTGTCCAGTACACGCGAGTGGCTGTCGATGAACCTGACCACCTCCGGGTTGTCAAGCAGTTCGGTCTTCAGGGATGCCCCGCCGTCGTGGAACAGCGCGTCCATCATACTCCCGAACCGCCTCTCCACCATTGATGTGTTCGGGATCTCCCCGGAACCCATACGGTAGATCTCGTCCACGCCCTCCACGGAACGGTACCTGTCCAGATACGCAGCGTCCAACAGGTCGGTGGTGAAGGTCTTCCCCGACAATATGGCCGAGATCAGCTCGGCCCTGAACTCCGTCCCCTCCGTGGCCGCGTATTGCGAGACCTCCTTCTTCACCATATCCCTGTCCATCCGATCGAACCTGTCGCCGATCTCGGTGTCGTATGCCGTGGAGTGCATATAGTGGTCGATCATATGCCCGAACTCGTGCAGGATGGGGTTTGGCTGTGCCGACCATCCCCATTCCACGGCCTTCTCCTGCATCGCCTTCAGTCCTCCGTCCTTCCTGATGTCCGGATGCTCGTTGATCTCGATGACCCCCATACCGAGCTCAAAAGACAGCGGACTCCTGTAGCGTGCGGCGACAAGCCCGCCGCGAGTCTTCTTGAGCCTGACGAACGAGATCCTGGGCAGCCGGAACCCTTTCCGCAGCACCAGCTCGGCCGCCTCCGCGGCGTACTCCCTCGTGTCCTTGTCCTTGATTCCGGCCGCCCACTCCTGCGCCTCCTTCCTGTAGTCGCGCCGGCCGTCGCCACTGCCCCCGTTCCTGGCGAGCGTCAGTGGCCGCGTTCCCATCAGCTCGCCGTATCGCTTTCGCAGCCCCTCGTAGTCGGAGGGGCTCAGTCGAAAAAAGGGCGTTCCTCCCTGCCGTCGGTTGCGGCCTTGCGGGTGGACAGGGTCACTCCGGCGGGCGGCGCCTGGGCGTTGTCCCTCCTCTCCCCGACGGGGAGGCCGTACTTGTCGGCGAAGTAGGATCCGTCCACCTCGTAGTTGTTCAGGACCATCTCCTCGAAGGCCCTCTGCTGCTCCGGCGAGTAGTCCACGGGGTCGTCCCAGTCGAAGCGCAGCCCCCTGAGCGGGAATCCGAGGTTCACGAGCTTCGGGAGCAGCTGGTCGTTGACGGTGTCCCTGACGAGGTCGGCCGTCTCGTAGATGAGGTTCTGCAGCACCTTGTAGTGCACCTGCGACTGGCTCAGGGAGGCCCCGTCCTCGATGGTCATAGTGACGAGGAGCACGAGCTTTGACAGCTCGGAGTTCGCCCTGTCGATGCGCCTGTCGTAGACGTTGTAGGCGTCGCCGCGCGAGCTCTCCTTCAGCTCGATCTCGGCCTCGGCCGGGAGCACCGCCCACGCCTTGGAGCCCATCGTGTCCATCATTTTCCCGAGCGCCTCCTTGTCCTTCTCGTCCCTGCTGGCCGTCTTGGCTATCCTTATCGGCAGCCCGAACATCTCGGCGAAGGAGTCCCAGAAGGCCAGGGCGTACTTCTTCGGTATGGTCTGTATGGCGGCGGAGAGGTAGAGCCCGAGGTCGTCCGGGTCGCCGACCTCCACGAGCCAGTCGGACCACGGCCTCTCCCTGTACGGGATCCCCTGGGTCCAGTCGCCGCCGGGGTATGTCGTGACCCTCCCGAACTCCGGGACGACGTGCTTGCGCGGGATGAGCGACACGCCGGAGAGGGACATCCTCCCGTCCTCCCTCGTGACCACGTCCCCGAGCTCGATGAGGGAGTGCCCCCAGTACCTCTGCTGGAGGACGTACCTCACGAACTTCTTGAACCAGGCCGTCTCCAGGTAGCCGAGCGCGTCGGCGTCCGGCTCTCCGTCCGGTCGGGTGAGCCTGAACGCCTTGGAGAGTATGAACCCCTGCAGCTGCCCGATGCAGCCCCTGAGGTGCGGGTCGAGGTCCACGTCCCTGTAGATGTCGTAGAGCGCCTGCCTGTTCGGGGACTCGCTGCTGATGGCGAGCTGGTGCGCCTGCCTCCAGCCGGCGAGGTCCCTCTTGACGAGCGCGTCGGTCTGCCTCTGCAGGTCTATGACGATCCTCCTCGCCCTCCTCCTGTCCTCCCTTCTCGAGAGGTCGATGGTGGTGCCGTCCTTTAGCGTCACCCTTCCGCCGTCGCCGGCTTCCTGTCCGGCCGGCCCGCCCGTCCCCGCCGACGCTGCGCGGCCGGGGATGATCCTTTTCATTGATTCGAGAATATTCATCGCTTCCTGTCTTGTCCTGTCAATAGCTGTTGTCCACCCTTTGGCTCGATCCGTACAGGAGGGTCCCTGACGTGTCGCCGTCCTCCGCGCCGGAGAGCGGCAGGTCGGGGACGATGACCCCGGACTGCACCTTCTCCAGCCACCTCACGGCCCTCTCGTACCTCTCCCTCCTGACCTCGGAGCCCATCCTGCCGGGCAGGGAGGCGGACATATGGTAGAGGGCGATGTCGCAGGCGTACATCACCATCTGTCTGTTGCGTCCCCCGCCCTCCGCCGCGAATATCCTCTCGCAGTCGTACCTCGGGCGCAGGTACCCGGAGATCTCCTCCACGGCCTCCGCCTCGGCTATCTCCCTGTTGCGGTAGTCCACCTGGCTGACGGCCTGCATAGCCGCCTCGCCTATGACCACCTTATAATCCTCGTCGCTCACGAACATATCCCTGTCTGTCATTATCTGGTTATGTGGAGGCAGTTCCTCTCGATGTCCCTGACGGTCACGCCCCTCCTGAACCGCCCGGCCTTGACAAGGCCCTTCACGGCCCGCTTGGGGGCGACCCTGATGCCCCCGTTCATCCTGAAGACCATAAACCTCAGGCCCGTGGCCGCGGCGAGGGTGTCCGCCTCCCTCACGACCCTTTTCAGCCTCGCCTTCCAGACCGTCCTCCCGGCCTTCCAGAGGATAACCCTCATCCCCTGTCCCAATCTGTCCAAGATATTCATATCACCATATGTTTTTCGCCGACGGGCGGTCGCCCATCAGCGGCGTGAAACCTGTCCCCCTCGCCGTCCTCTGCAGGAGCCAGATGGCTCCCTCGTCCGCGTCCGGCGCGTCGTCGTGGACGCGCGAGCCCCTCTCCAGCGCCAGCGTCTGCTCTATCCCGACCTGCATATCGGGGTCGTCCCTTTTCGCCTCGTTGTACCAGACGAGGCCCCTCTCCCAGAGCGGGCTGACGGCCTCGATTCGCTGGAGCTTGTCCGGCTTCTTCCTCCTGTCCGGCAGGATCGGGAGCTGGTAGCCCCTCAGCCCGCCCTCGGCGGCGAACTCGTCAAGGATCACGTCCTGCATGAAGTTCGCCTCCATATAGAACCGCACCGACGCGGTGTCCCTGGCCCTCTCGTACAGGTCGTAGAGCCAGCGGACCATCTCCCCGACCGTGGCCTGCCTGACGAAGCAGTCGATGAGGTGGAGCTCGGTCCCGGCCTTCCCCCAGAGGCGGCACGCCTTGTAGTCGTTGGCCGTGGTGGACCTGAACGACGGGTCGGTGTAGCAGACCAGGGAGTCGTACCTCGACAGCCCCGGCAGCCTCTTCCAGCGGATCCACTCGTTCCTGAAGATGGAGCCGTCCACTATCGGGTTGTGCATCATCTCCTTCTCCCACGCCCTGTATCCCACGAAGTCCCTGTATTCCTCGGCCTCCCTCCTCGTCCACTTCTCCCTCCAGACGGGGTTGCCGTCACGGTCGACGGCCTGGACCTTCGAGAGGACCACGCCCCTCGTCCTGGAGATGTTGTACAGGACGGAGTTCTTGCTGATGAGGTTCCCGACCATTATGAAGCGCCCGCGCCCCACGTCGAGGGAGCCGAAGAGGGCCTCCTTGACCCAGTCGGTCATCTCGCGGACCCTGCGCTCGTTGCGGCAGAGCTCGTCGTCGTCGAGGTCGTCGATGACGATGTAGTCGGGCCTGGCCTCCCTGTCCCTGAGTCCTCTCGGCGACTGCCCGCGCCCGCAGGCGAGGAACTTCACCCCGGAGTTCGTCCGGAACTCGCCGTCCAGCCACGAGCCGCCGTTTTTCTGCTCCCCGAAGTCGGCGGTGAGCCGGCGGTTGGCCTCCAGCTCCGCCTGTATGTCGCCGAGCAGGCGGACGGCGCTGTCCTCCGACTTGCCGACCACGACCATAAAGTTGATGAGCCGCCCCGGCTGGAACATCAGCCAGAGCGGCAGGAATATGTCGAGGTGGGTTGACTTGGCGTGCCCCCTCGGCCACATAAAGACGGCCTTGAGGTTCGGGGTGTCCCGCACCGTCCTCGCCGCCTCGTTGTGGAACGGGGCGTTGTGTATCGTCCTGACGACCTCCCCGGTGGTCTTGTCCCTCAGCTGGAGGTAGTGCGGGAAGTAGTACTCGCAGAACGCTGCGTAGTTGGCCAGCAGCCTGGCCTTGCGCCTCTCCCTCCCCGCCGGGGTCTCCGGCCTCAGGGCCGACGTGTCCGTGACGGACTGCACCTGCCTGCACCGCTCCCTCCAGAGCTCATACGCCTGCCTCTTCTCCTGCGCCGTGACCATAGCCGTCCTACTTTACGCCCATCTGCTCGGTGATGTAGAGGTCCTGGTACTTGTTGATGACCCTCATCAGGTCGGCGGTGACCTCCGGATCCGTCTGCGAGCGGTACTCCAGCCACTTGCTGAACGCCATAAAGACCTCGATCGCGTCCACGACGTTGGCCTTCCTGTCCAGCTTCTCGATGACCGAGGAGAGCTTGGCGAGCCTGTCGCCCAGGCCGGCGATCAGGGACGGGTCGTTGGAGTCGTTGACCTGCGTGATCAGGCTGTCTATGGTCAGGAGGAGCTTGTTCACGAGCTCGGGGCGCGTGATGTTCTGCGCCGCCCTCGCGCCCTTCCATCCGCCCTCCTGGCACCACCTTGAGACGGTGGGGCGGGACACGCCTATGCGGTCGGAGATCTCCTCCATCCCCATTCCGGACATATAGAGCCTCCGCGCTATGGACTTCTTGTTCTCTGATTCCTTCTTAGTCATATTCAAAAGTGTCGATAACGCGGCAAAGGTGGGCATTGGAATCCGCTTCCGCAAGAAAGAGCGCAGCCGTTGCGCAACATCGTGCAGCGCTTTCACGATGTTGTGCAACGGCTGCACAACTATTTGCCCGGCAACATTTTAACGCCTATCATTGCAGAAAAAAATCATCGGACTATGGGAAAGAGAGTCAGGATAACGAACAGCTCGCTCAACGACCTCGGGACGAGGGTGCTGACCTCCGGCGTGGACATCGGCCAGTACCGGCGCAACCCGGTGCTGCTCTATATGCACCAACGCGGCGAGGTCATCGGGCTCGTGAAGGACATCCGCGTAGAGGGCGACGAGATCACCGGCGAGCTGGAGTTCGACGGGGCGAGCGAGATGTCCGTGAGGGCGGAGAGGCAGTTCGGGTTCGGCAGCCTCAGGATGGTGTCCGCCGGCCTCGACATCATAGAGACCAGCGCTGACCCCGCGCTGCTCGTGCCGGGTCAGACAAGGCCGACCGTGACGAGGAGCAGGCTCTTCGAGGTGTCGGTGGTGGACATCGGGAGCAACGACGACGCGATCGTGCTGCGCAAGGACGGCGTGGCGCTCACATTGGCCAAGGACGGGGAGTGTGCGCTCCCCCTGTTGAATAACAAACAAACATCATTAAAGAAGAAAGAGATGAATCAGGAAGAGATCACGGCCCTTCTGGGCCTTGAGGCCTCCGCCGACGACAATGCGGTGAGGGCACGCGTGACCGAGCTTCTGGCCTCCAGCCGGGAGGCCGAGACACTGCGCTCGGAGAGGGAGACGCTTCGGCTTGCGGCGATCACGCAGGCCGTGGAGAACGGCATCGCCGAGAGGCGCGTCCCGGCGGACAGGAGGGAGCACTTCATCGGCCTCGGGAAGTCCGTCGGCCTTGACGCGCTGAAGACCACCATCCAGGCGATGTCCCCGGCTGTGAAGGTCAGCGGGATGATCAGGGGCGGCGAGGGCCAGGCGGAGTTCGGGAAGCTCAGCGATGTGCCGGCCGACCGCATCGAGGCGATGCGCAGGGACGACAGGCAGAACTACATCAGGCTGTACAAGGCCGAGTACGGGTTCGAGCCGAAGTTCGACGAGGATTAACCAATCAAAAACAGAATCATTATGGGAAAGATTATGAGAATCATTATGGCGCTCGCGTTCAACGCCGTCGTGGGCGCGGTGTGCGCCACCGCCGCGGGGCTCAGTCCCGTGGCCGGGGCGCTGACGGCGAACGCGGTGTCGGGCGTGGCGGGGCTCTTCGCGGCCGACCCCGGCTCGGCTGTCCTGAGGGCCGGCGTGCTCAGGGAGATCTGGACGGGCGAGATGGTCAAGGCGCTCCGCGCCGGGCTGGACGGCTCGTGGCTTGACGGCATCCCGGACGCGACGAGCGCCGTGGGCAACGACGTGATCCACCTTGTGGATGTCGGCGTGGACCCGGACGTGCTGGTCAACAACACCACCTATCCGATAGCCGTCCAGAAGCTGGACGATGATGACATCTCCGTCAGCCTGGACAAGTTCCAGACCAAGGCGACCCCGATCACCGACGACGAGCTCTACGCGTGCAGCTACGACAAGATGTCAAGGGTAACCGAGTCGCACAGGAACTCCATCGACACGGCCAAGTTCAGGAAGGCCGCGCACTCGTTCTGCGCCGCCGAGGACACGAAGAAGACCCCTGTGGTCAAGACCACGGGAGAGCGTGACCCGGAGACTGGACGGCTCGCCCTGACAAGGAGGGACCTCATCAGGGCAAAGGCGGCGCTCGACAGGCTGGGCGTGCCGGCGGAGAACCGCCGCCTGGTGCTTTGCTCCGACCACGTCAACGACATACTCGGATGGAGCGAGGAGTTTACCCGTCAGTACAGCCTCGACAACGTGAACGGCAAGGTCGGCAGGATCTACGGCTTCGACATCTACGAGGCGGCCTACAACCCGCTGTACACCACGGCCGGGAAGAAGAAGGCGCTGGGCGCGGAGGCCTCTGCCGGTGAGTTCCAGGCGTCGTTTGGCTTCTACACCCAGCGCGTGTTCAAGGCGACCGGAAGCGTCCAGATGTACTACAGCGAGTCACGCAACGACCCGCAGAACCAGAGGAGCCTGATCAACTACCGCCACTACTTCCTCGCGATGCCGAAGAAGTCCGACGCCGGCGTGACGATCATCTCCGGCTACCAGGCCGAGGCCCCGGCGAACGCCGGTGCCGACACCAACGCCGGCGACGAGAGCAAGGGTTAACGGACAGACTGAACGTATATGGCCAGACTCAGATACCTTGTCATCCACTGCACCGCCACCCCCGAGGGGCGCGAGGTGACCGCCGCGGAGATACGCCGCTGGCACACCTCGCCGCCTCCGGCGGGACGGGGCTGGAGGCAGGTCGGATACACTGATATGATCCATCTGGACGGCAGGGTCGAGCGTCTGGTAGACAACAACGAGGACGGGAACGTCGACCCGTGGGAGGTCACCAACGGGGCGAGGGGCTACAACGGCGTCAGCCGCCACGTGGTGTATGTCGGCGGGCTCGCGCGGGACGCGAGGACCCCGAAGGACACCAGGACACCGGCGCAGGCGAGGTCCCTGAGGCAATATGTGGAGGACTTCCACAGGCGGAACCCGTCCGTCAGGATAGTGGGGCACAACCAGCTGGCGGCCAAGGCCTGCCCGTCGTTCGATGTCCCGGAATGGCTCAGGTCGATAGGCATAACACAGCAAGGCGATGGAACCCACTGACATAATGAATATGGTCACGGACGCGCTGCTCCCGGTGGTGACCGGGGTGGCGGGGTTCCTCGGCGGGCGCAGGAAGCGGAGGAACGACTTCCTCGCGGACCTGCAGAGGTCCATCGACGCGCTGTCGGCCAAGAACACAGAGCAGATGGGCACGATCATCTCGCTCAACGACACGGTCGTGAAGCTCCGCAGGGAGAACGCCGAGATGAGGGGCGAGGTGGCCGCGCTGAGGCGCGAGAACTCCGACCTCAAGACCGAGGTGGAGGCGATGCGGCTGGAGAACGCCAAGCTCTCCGGCGAGATCGCCCAGCTCAGGGAACAACTGGACGGTGTCAAGACCATAACGAGGGTGAGGAGGGGCGATGCGTAGGTTTTGTGCCATATTGCCTGTCCTCGCCCTCGTCGTGCCGGGCTGCGCCTCCTCCCGCGGGGTCGCCGAATCCGTGGCGAGGCAGTCGGAGGAGATCGCCGTCCTCGACGGCAGGGTCTCCGAGCTGCGGAGCCTCGTTGGGAAGGCCGAGCGGGCGTATTCGGAGAGAGGGGATGAGATCATCGCCGTACGCGAGGTGTTCGACACTTCGAGGCCGGCGGACAGCCTCACCGGCACGCCGCCGCTCGCGTCGAGGGTGGTCGTCCGGGGACGCTCGGCGGAGGCCAGGTCGATGGAGACAGGGGCCGTCGCCGGGATGGAGACCTCGGACGGGACGGTGTCGGCCGGTTCGGCGTCCTCCGGATACGAGGAGTCGGCCGTGACACCTGTCAGACAGGCCAGCGAAAAACGAGGTCCGCGGAGGGTATGGGTGAAAATCCGTGGGACCCTCGCCTGGACAGGCCTGGCGACCGTGGCCGTACTGGTGGCGGCGGTCATCAGAAAGGCGCTCGAACGCCGTCCGAAAGGCGTTTGGACGCTCATCAAAGGAATATTCAAGAAACGTAAAACAACAGACTGATATGTATATCAACGGAAATGACCTTCTGGTCAGCATAGACGGCAAGGCCGTGGGGCACTGCACCACGCACACAGCCACGTTCAACACGGAGACCAAGGACACGGCGGTGAAGCCGGTGGCCACGAAGTCCAAGGAGGAGGCCGGCAAGTTCAAGTCGAAGACGGTGTCCGGGCTGTCCATCCAGGTGAAGGCGGACGGGCTGGTGTTCCACGCCGAGACCGAGGGCGGCTTCAAGGATCTCCTCGGGAAATGGAAGGTGGGCGGCTCGGTGAAGCTCGACCTCTTCGAGAGGGAGAACGACAGCACACCATACGTCTCGGGGAGCTTCATCATCTCCACGCTGGAGATCACGTCCCCGGCCGGCGAGGACTCCACCTACAGCGCCACGTTCGACAATGACGGGGCTCCGGACACGTTCGACGCGACGAAGTTTGACGTTGACGCGGCGTAGCCATGATGAGGACGATCAACGTGGGCGGCAGGGAGCTGCCGTGCAGGGTGACGATGGGCGCGATGCTGCGCTTCAAGAGGGAGACCGGACGCGACGTCAGCGGGATGTCGTCGGACGACGTCTCCGACCTCGTCACCTTTATGTGGTGCTGCGTCGTCAGCGCCTGCCGGGCGGACGGCGTGGAGATGGACCTGACGCTTGATGAGTTCGCCGACAGGCTGGACCCGTCGGGGATCAGCGAGTTCTATGAGGACAGCCAGGCCTCAAAAAAAAAGTAGACGGCGGCGGTGAGCCCGCCGACATCGAGACACTTCTGGGGATGGCGTTGGGGTGCGTGGGGATGAGTCTGTCCGACTTTGAACGGTGCACCCCTTCCGAGTTCTCGGCGGTCGCCGGGAGGTGGCGCGACCGTCAGGACGGACTGGCGAGGAGGGAGTGGGAGCGGACGAGGTTCCTCGCCGCTGTCTCGCTCCAGCCGTACAGCCGGAAGCCGGTAAGGCCGGAGGACGTGGTGAGGTTCCCGTGGGATGACGGCAACGGCGTCAGGGATGCGGCGCCGCAGGGGCCGCCGAGCACGAGGGAGAGGATGGAGGAGATAGCCGCGAGGGTCAGGCGCGCCGAGGACGGGACGGACGCTGGTCATCCTCGTCAGCGAAGACGGTCTTGACCACATATATGGTCCAGAACACCAGAAATATGGCCCCGAAGGTGTCAAGGAGACACAGTCCAGGGTACGTGACAAGATATTCGGCGTAAGCCTTGAGAAAATCGCCCATAACAACCGCAAATATAGCAAATTATGTCGGGAACCGTTCCGGTTGGGATGAAAACAGATGATGTCGCGAAGGGTCAGGCGCGCCGGGAGCGGTATGGACGCTGGTCGTCCTCGTCAGCGAAGACGGTCTTGACGATGTAGATAGTGGCGAGCACGAAAATGACACCCTCCACTGTGTAGAGGAGACAGGTGCCCGGATATTCCAGGAAGAACTCGGCGTATGCTTTGAAGAAATCGCCCATAACAACCGCAAATATAGCAAATTATGTCGGAAACTGTATCGGTAAGGATAAAAATAGATGATGCCGGCTCGTTCAAGCAGGTACAGGTGGACGCGGAGGACCTCCGCGACGCCGTCCGCGCCGTGAAGGAGGAGACCGACCGCCTCAAGTCCAGCGTCATCAACTGGGCGCAGGCGGCGCAGGCCGCGGATATGTTCCAGCAGACGCTCGGATCGCTACAGTCGGCCCTCGGTGACCTGGCCTCCGGCTTCATCGAGGACCAGACGAACCTCGCGAAGCTGGGGCAGGCGATGCGCAACACGATGGGGGCGACAAGGGAGCAGATCGACTCCATCGACGCGCTTTGCGATGCTCAGGAGCGCTCGGGTGTCACCAGCAAGGGGGCGCAGCTGGCCGGGGCTCAGGAACTGGCCACCTACCTTGAGCTCTCCTCCTCGCTGGAGACGCTCATCCCGGTCCTTAACGATATGGCGGCGCAGCAGCTCGGCGTGGGCGCCAGCGGCGAGAGCGTGGCGCAGATAGCCTCGATGCTCGGCAAGGTGATGAACGGGCAGACGGAGGCCCTGAGCCGCTACGGCTACAAGTTCGACGAGGCGCAGAAGTACATTCTCCAGTTCGGCGACGAGACTGAGCGGGCGGCGGTGCTGGCCGATGTCGTGAGCGAGTCCGTGGGCGGGATGTCGCAGGCGTTGCGGGACACCGCCGAGGGGGCGTTGTTTGCGGCACAGACGCAGACGGACAGCCTGAAGGATGCCTTTGGCTCACTGGCCGCCAAGATAATGCCGGTTGTAAACAACATCGCCTCCCTTACTATCGGCATCACCGGCGTGATGAAGCTTGTGGCATCTTTCCGCTCGCTTGCGGCAGTACTCAATCTCTCCAAGATCGAGTCGCTGGCCTGTGCCGTGAATATGAAGGTCCAGGCCGTGGCCGCCCGCATCCTCGGAGCGTCATCGACATCGGCTGTCGCCAGCGTGACGGCCCTCAGGGTCGCCACCGCTGCCCTGTACGCCACGATGACCCTCGGACTGTCGCTGGCCATACAGGGCGTGATAACCCTGTTCACGAGGCTGACGTCAGCCTCCTCCGGAGCCGCCTCGGGGCTAAAAGAGGCCGACGAGGCCACGTCCGCATACAGGGACGCGGCGGCCTCGGCGAGGGCGGAGATCGCCAAGGAGATAGTCGAGATCGAGGGGCTCATCAAGGCGAAGGCCGAGGAGAGCGCCAAGGTCACCGAGCTCAACGACAAGTACGGCAGGTCGTTCGGCACCTACGGCACGCTGTCCGAATGGTACGAGACCCTGACCGGCAAGAGCGAGGCGTACTGCCGCCAGCTCGGCTACCAGGCGAGGGCGGAGAAGCTCATCGAGGAGCAGTCCAAGGCCCTGGTGGACCTTGACGACGTGAGGAAGAGGCGGAAGAGGATGGAGGACGAGGGAAAGACCACATCCTATGTGGCAGTGACAACATCAGTATCCGCCGGAGGAGCCTCATACGTGGAGGCGCAGAACCCGGAGTACGCCGCCCTCCTCGCCAGCGAGAAGGAGCTCGAGGCCAAGGTGAAGGAGACCGAGGCCGCCATCAAGGAGGCCACGTCTGAGGCTGCCAAGGCCGCCGGTGACATGGCCGCCGGAGCGGCCGAATCCGCCGAGGCGACCGACTGGCAGACGATGTCGCTGACGAACCTTAACAAGGAGATCCAGAAGCAGAGGCAGCTCGTGGCCGACAAGGCAGGCACCGACGCCGCGGCGGCCAAGGCCGCCTCCGAGGAGCTCAAGAGGATGGAGGAGCGCGCGGCGAGCCTCGGCAGCGCCTACGGGCTGGCCGCAACCTCGTCCGGGTCCGCATCAAAAGGCGTCACGCAGGACATAGCCGCCTACAGGGAGTCGGTAAGCCGAGCCGTCGAGGTGAACTCCGCTCTCAACGGCGGGCTCAACGAGAGCGTGGTGGAGCTGAGGGCGATGTCGTCAGGCATAACCGCGCTCATCAACAAATACGGGCTTGAGAACGCGGAGGTCCGCAGGCTCGTGGAAGAATACAACGCGTTGCGGAAGGCCAGGGGCGGATCGCTGATATCGGAACCATTGGCACGTCCGGAAGGTGCGGCGGGATTGACCGGCAAGGCCGAGCCGGCGCGCTCATCTGGACTGGCCAAGGCAACAAAGGAGACAAAGGACTATTCCTCAGCCCAACGGGAGGCCGTGGACAGCCAGGCCGCCGTGCAGGCGGGCGTGGGGGCTCTGTCAAGCACCTTCGGCAGCCTGTCCAGAGTGGTCGGCGAGGCGGCCGGGGCGTGGCTTGAGTGGATCGGCAACCTGCTCAACGCCGTGGCGCAGGCCATCCCGGCCATCACCGCGCTGGCGACAGCCAGGAAAGGCGAGGCCACGGCGAACGCGGCCGCGTCTATCACCGGCGGAGCCGCCTCCGTGGCCTCCATCCCTTGGGTCGGGGCGGCGATGGCTGTCGCGGCGGCGGCGTCAATAGCGGCCGCGTTCGCCGCGATGCCTAAGTTCGCCGCCGGCGGCATCGCCTTCGGCCCGACGATCGGTATGTTCGGTGAATATGCCGGAGCGTCCACGAACCCGGAGGTAGTCGCGCCTCTGAACAGGCTGCGCTCGCTGCTGGGTGTAGACGCTGGCGCCCCGGCCACGCTCAGGTTCAAGATAGAGGGACGCGACCTCGTGGCCGTCTATGACAGGCGGAGAAATCTGGTGGGGAGGGTATAGTATGATGTACGAGAGATACAGCGGAAGCTTCCTGAGCGTCAGTGGCGTGGAGTGGAAGGCGATGATCCTTCAGGAGGCGGACTCGGAGTTCGCCTCGGTCGGAGATCTTACCTTCGTAAGCGGCTCCGAGATCGAGATAGAGTGGCCGCACAAGGACAAGGAGGAGGTCGTGTGCGGCAGCACCGCCACCGTCACCCTGCTGTCGCCGGGGGACAGGACATACGCGGACCTCTACACCATAGCGCCGGGGAAGATAAAGTTGGAGGTGTACCGCAACGGCTCCCTGTACTGGGCGGGCCTCCTTGACCCGGAGTTCTACGAGGAGCCGTACGCCTACGGGAGCGCCTACGCCGTGACGCTCACGTTCTCGGACTTCGGCATCCTTGAGAGGCTGAGATATAACCTGACGGGGATCAGGACCATCGGCGAGGTGCTGCGGGACGCCCTGTCGAGGAGCGGGCTTCCGTATCACTCCGTGAACAGCGAGAGGGTGAGTCTCATCGTTCCGGATCTCGCCGCGACCCCGCCGCTGGACGCGCTGGCCGTGAGGTCGGAGAACTGGACGGACGAGGACGGCGAGACCGCCTCCCTGAGGGATGTCGTTGAAGGAATGCTGCAGCCGCTCGGCCTTAAGATGGTGCAGAAGGCCGGAGCGGTCTACGTGTACGACATCAACGGCCTCCACAACACCTATCCGCACAGTGAGATAGCGTGGGCCGGGGATGACCAGACCCTTGGTGTTGACAAGGTCGCCAACGACGTGAGGATACGGTTCTCGCCCTACGCCGACGGGAAACTTTCGGGCGACGGGGACATCGTGGACACCAGCGGCGACTCCGAGGACGACATCAACCTCGATGGCAGCGTCTACGACAAGGACCGATACACTTATTACAAGGGGCTGTCCTCCGGGACGGCCGACCCGGAAGCCCTGTCCTTCACCATATTCCTGCACAAGGAAGGGAAACTGCCGTATATCCACAATTACGCCAGATATTTCCATATTCTCCCTTTGTTGGACGGTGAGGAGAGCGTCGGTATAGCTAATTATTTCTTCTCAGGCTCCGACAGGATAAACGGCAGCAAGACTACAAGACAACCGACACCGATACCTGTCTCTAACAATGTGGCTCTTTTCGGAACAGACAAGGTCTACCTTCCTGACCTGACCGGGTCGGGCGGGAAAAAACCGCTTCTAAGAATCACTCTTCCGATGCTTATGGATGCCCGCTACAACCCGTTCGAGGATAATGACATCTATGATAATGAGCAAGGCTATATGAAAAACAATACCGCCGGTGTCTTCATTCCGGTAATGGTACAGTTAATTGATGAGTCTGGTAACGCGCTATACCATTATACAAACACAGATGCCATTTCAACAAAAGGGACCGCCTCGTTGATAAAAAACCTTGGCGAATGGGTTCCAGGATCCGGAGGAGTAAATGATTGTAAACTCCAATATTATACGCCAAAGGATATATATAGCAAAGATGCTGTCGGAGGTTGGAAAGACAACCATCAAGCAGCCGGGCTTACATTTAGTGACATGGTGCCTTCTTTTGCCGATTTGGATGCCGGACAATATTTGCCATACCCTCCTGCGGGAGGGTATCTGTATGTCACGATTTTAGCAGGTTTTGACATAGTCACTTACGCAGACCTCGTCCCTGGCGCAACGGTCATAAATCCAAAGGGAGATGTCCGCTGGATGTTGTTCAAGGCTCCGGTCATCGAACTTGTCAACAATGACATCCTGCATAAACCGGTGTCAACGGATGACGTGGAATATTCCGGTGTCATCAACGCGGACGCAAAGGACGGCATCGAGATAGACACGGTCTGCGGCACGATGGACGGCGGGAACCCGACGGCCAAGGGGCTGTACTACAAGTCCAACGGGGTGATCGTGGACAAACTGACAAGGGGCGGCCGCACGGAGCGTCCGGAGCAGCTGCTGATCGGCACCCTGTACTCCCAGTACGCCGACCGCAAGACCGTCCTGTCGGGGACGGCGGGGATATGCCCGCACGGCCTCAGGTGGTACAGCGACGCGGCGCAGGGCGACAGGGAGTTCATGCTGCTGTCCGAGGTTCAGAATCTCCGAGAGGACGAGAGCGTGATCGAGGCCGCGGAGTTCCGCCCGGACGAATACAAGTCAAGCAAGGAGTAAGCGTATGGACAAGATCTACACAACGACAGTGACATCACGGCCGGCGTTACCGAGGAGCCGGTACAGGACATCCGTCGCATATTCAGGAGGCTCCTCCGCGGCGCAGGGTGGATCCTCCGGGGCGGCTGGGAAGGACGGGGTCGGGATAGCGTCCGTCGAGGCGACAGGCTCGTCCGCCAGCGGCGGCGTGAACGTGGTCACCATCAGCCTGACCGACGGCACGTCAAGCAAGTTCAACGTCCGCAACGGGTATGACGGCGCCGCAGGCAAGTCCGCCTATGAGGTGGCCGTCGACGAGGGTTTTGACGGGACGGAGGCCGATTGGCTGGAGAGCCTGAAGGGAAAGCCAGGAGCGCGTGGCGGCATCGGTCCCGAAGGGAAGAGCGCCTACGAGATCGCCGTGAAGGAGGGCTTCGAGGGTGACGAGCTGGAGTGGCTCGACAGCCTCAAGGGTGCGCCCGGGCAATCGGGCAAGGACGGGACATCCGGCCCGGCCGCCGGATTCGGGACACCGTCGGCTTCAGCCGTGTCTGTACCGTCAGGCATGGCGCCTTCGGTCGAGGTGACCGCTTCGGGGCCGGACATAGCCAAGGTGTTCGATTTCATATTCAGGATACCATGCGCGGCAAGCGGGGGCGGATCAGCCAAGGTACTGACATATCCGGAGTACCTTGATATGCCAGCCAGGGACGAGGACACCCTCTATGCCGTGACCTATCAAGGCAAGTGCGACCTTTATCTTGGAGACATCAGGATTACGGACAATATAACCGCCGTGCTGCCGTCCTCGATCCTGCTGTCCGGACCGGACGGCGTTGCGGGCGGGAAGGGCGCGACCGCGCTCTACACAGCGTCCCTGCTCCCGGACAACGTGACCGAGACCGGATTGAAGTGGTCGTGTTCCACGACTGACGGGGCCGCGTCCATCGACCAGGACGGACTTCTGACGGCTCTGGGGAGAGGGACGGTCATCGTCATCGCGGCGAGCGTGGCGCGGCCGATCGTGAAAGCCGTCAAATCCGTATCCATCAACCTCACCATGAGGCTTGTGATGACAGGACAGGGGTTCGATGCATCACGTTCCTCCGCCTATAAATACCTGCTGGTAAGCGACGAGTTGCAGAGCCTCGGGCTGGCTCTCGTCAGCTCGGACTTCGACGGGGAGGTTCCAACCAATGGGGGCACGGTGGACGCCGCCGGCGTGGCCAATCTGAGGGATGTCATCATCGGCTCCCCGACCGGCATCATAACCTTCTTCCTGTCCGAGACGGCGGACGTGACGCAGGCGGTGGAGGTAGCCTCCATAGACGCGTCAAGCCTCGGGCAGTCAATCGTGGACGCGTGGGATGCCGTGGCTGCGGGCGTCACCGTCAACACCGCCGGGGATGCCGTGGCCCTGACGGGGCTTTCGGTCTTCGGGGATTCCACTGTGGGCAACGCCGGCAACAAGGCACAATACAATGTTGAATATACACCGTCGAACACAACGCAGCGCGGGGTGATCTGGAGCGTCACAAGCGGTTCCGCCTACGCCTCCATCGACGAGAGCGGACTGCTTACGGTCAAGAGCGGGGCGAACGGGAACGCGGTGACGATCCGCGCCACAAGCAAAGAGAACACCTCCATATATGCCGAGAAGACCGTGACGGTGACCTATGTGCTCCTGACCGTGCCCGTCACGGACGTGACCCTGAACAAGTCCGCCCTGTCGTTGTCGGTTGGAGACTCCGAAATCCTCGTGGCTACCGTGTACCCTCCGAGATCCACTGACAGATCGGTGGTCTGGTCATCGTCCGCGCCAAGCGTCGCGTCTGTGGACCAGGGCGGAAAGGTGACGGCCAAGTCCGCCGGCTCGGCTGTGATCACTGTCACAACGAACGATGGCGGGTTCACGGCAAGCTGCGACCTTACCGTGGCGGCGGTCACTGAGACCTACCTGCGCGTCACGCCTGCCGTTGTGAATCTTGCCGGGAAACAGGCTGACGGTGGTATTGACGCCGAATTGGAGGTTGAGTCAAACCAGGACTGGACAGCCACTTGCGAGGCTGACTGGTTGGATCTTCTCACAGACACAGGGACCGGTAACGAGACCGTCATTATAGGAGCGAACTCCAGCAACGACACAGGAGCAGAGAGGACAACATCCGTCGTGTTCACGGGCGCGGACGGCACGGTTGTGACCGTCACGGTCATACAGGCGGCCGGGGCGTCGTCCGAGCTGGCTCCGTCCATTAGCCTCTTACAGGATACGTTCAGCGTCCCGGCCACGACCACGAGTGTCACGCAGCGTTTCTCCTCCAAGAACCTCACAGGGCTGACGGCGACGGTGACCGGAGGTCTCGAGGGGGCAACCGTCAACCTCAATGAAGTTTCAAAGACGATCGTCGTGAACTTCAGGGCCAACGAGGCCTCGTCAGAGCGCGTGGGTACGGTGACAGTGACGGGGACACGCACGGACGGCAAGGGCACCTACTCGAAGTCGTTCACGGTTACACAGGCCGCGAGCACCGCAGGCACATATCTCCTGACGGTCAACGTGTCGCCTTCGGACGTGTCCGTGTCCGTGCAGATTGGGTCGGGAAGCCTCACAACGTACACGGAACCCGTGAGGGTAGCCGCCGGGGTCAGGGTCATAGTGGTCGCCATAAAGTCCGGATATGTGAGCAGGTCGGAGACCGTTACGATGGACTCCGACAAGACGCTCGACTGGACGCTGCAGGTCGCCCCGTCATGGACGCTCACCTCGCAGACCGTCGTTGACACAGGCGATGACATACCGTTCAGGATAACAGATGAAGAGAATGTCGGGTGGAGGGTCGAGTGCCCGTCATGGTGCTCCTTCGAGAACGGCACGGCCTCGGGGACCGGAGCGGCGAGCATGCTGCTGTCCGTCGACGCGAACGACACGGGGGCGGAGAGGTCTGGATACGTGTACCTGTACGCGGCCGGAAGTTCGTCCATCATCAAGCTATGCAAGATAACGCAGGCCGCTTTTTAGGCGAAACAAACCAAAATTGATATGTTATGAATTTGAAGAAAATCTTACTGTATGTATGGCAACTCCCACAGAATCTGCTGGGACTGCTGTTGTTCCGATGGTACGGACGAGACCGCCTCGCGGTCGAGTCTGCATACCGCGGTGTCAGAGTTCTGTATTCGAGGAAAATGAACGGTGGGATAAGCCTGGGCAGCCATATAGTGCTGCCATATATCCACTCATTGCCGCACGTGGACAATTCTCCTGCAGGAATGACACTCCGGCATGAGTGGGGGCATACCAGACAATCACTCATTCTCGGCTGGCTGTATCTCCCGTTCGTGGGCTTCCAGTCCATGGCGCACGCCATCCTCCACAGAAAAGTATGCAGGGGCGGCTCGGACTACCATCATTTCTGGACGGAGCGCTGGGCCGACCGCCTTGGCGGTGTCGAACGAGATTGAACATCATTAAAACATCATTTGAATACCGTATGAACAGACATTGTGAATGCTCCGGCGCTGGGGTGACAATCCTGAGAGGAAACGGGTTCTCTTTAAGCGCGTCCGCTTTTATGTGGGACGATGCGGAGGAGAGGTATATTCCTTTCGACATGTCAGGCGCGTCATGTGTATCCTTAGGTGTTGTCGGAGCCTACGGCAGGACAAACGGTAAGGATGTGCGCTTCTCCGGCAACATCGTCACGGCATCGTTCGGCGGAGATCTCATGGTAGGCTTCTACGGTGTGGAACTTACTTTCACTGACGCAAATGGTGGCGGGAGGATGTTTGAAAGGAATCTTTTGCGTGTGGTCGAATCAAACGGAGACGTCCACGCCGGACAGTCCGCGGATTCGGCAGGCCAAGCGAGTATCACCGTCGACATCCGTACAAGAACGATAACCATAGGAGGCGGAACCGGGACATCCGACTATTCACGCCTCGTCAACAAGCCGTCCGTCAATGGCGTTGAGCTGGTTGGCGGCCTGACGGCGGCGGAACTCGGACTCGTGGGATCAAGGTCGGTGTCGGCGGTGGTCGCCCTCACGTCAGTGGAGTACAACTCCCTGAAGGAGAAGGATCCGTCCACTCTGTACGTGATAACAGGAGGGTCAGGCGATGAGGTTTGACGAGGCCGCGGACATCCGTCTCGGAAAGAGGGCGGTGTCGAGGGTCATGCTGGGCGAGGCCCAGGTGTGGCCGGTGTCGGA
>OJAW01000267.1_pt1 | contig 40121 bp, 37 predicted proteins | sample 1589151 | NCBI WGS metagenome assembly OJAW01 (sample SAMN03283290) | human gut metagenome | biome: human-associated habitat; material: feces | host: Homo sapiens | place: Peru | collected 2012
AATATTGATATAGAAATACCGAGAGATAAACTTGTTGTGTTTACAGGTCTTTCGGGTTCGGGTAAATCATCTTTGGCATTTGATACTATTTATGCCGAGGGTCAAAGACGGTATGTGGAGTCGCTTTCGTCATATGCAAGAATGTTTCTCGGTCAAATGGACAAGCCGGATGTTGACTATATTGAGGGACTTTCTCCCGCTATATCCATTGACCAAAAAACGACTTCTAAAAACCCGCGTTCAACAGTAGGTACGGTTACCGAAATATATGATTATCTTCGACTTTTATGGGCAAGAATCGGTATACCTCATTGTCCTGTGTGCGGCAGAGAAATCACTCAGCAAACCGTTGACCAAATTGTTGATAAACTTATGGAATTTCCGGAGCGTACAAAAATTCAGGTTTTAGCACCTATTGCAAGAGGTAAAAAAGGCGAATTTGTAAAGGAAATTAATGATATTCGCAAGCAGGGATTTGTTCGTTGCAGAATTGACGGAGAAATTGTCGATTTGCAGGATGAAATAAAACTGTCAAAAACAAAAAAGCACAATATAGAAGTTGTTGTTGACCGACTTGTAATCAAAGACGGTATTCAATCTCGACTTACAGACAGTGTGGAAACCGCTACAAAAATAGGTAACGGACTTCTTATTGTTGATGTAAACGGTGAAAGTGAAGAACTGTTTTCGCTTAACTATGCTTGTCCGGAGCACGGTGTTTCTATTGAAGAAATGAGTCCAAGAATGTTTTCGTTTAACAATCCATTTGGAGCATGTAAAAAGTGTGACGGACTCGGAACCTTTAAGGAAATCGACCCGGATTTGATTATTCCCGACAAAAAAATGTCGATTAATCAAGGTGCAATCAAGGCAAGCGGTTGGAATGTTGCGGAGGGCAGTTCTATCGCAAGAATGTATATGGATGCCCTTGCAAAAGAATATAATTTTTCACTTGATATGCCTGTCGAAATGATTAATGACGAGGGATTGAATGCTATTCTTTATGGCACAAACGGCAAAAAGTTAAAAATGAAGCGTGTTACTTCATATGGAAGCGGAACATATTTGAGTGAATTTGAGGGTATTATAAATAATCTTAAACGCAGATATGCCGAAACCACTTCCGATTATGCAAGAACCGCTATCGAAGAAGTTATGCAAGAATGTACTTGCGGTGAATGTAAAGGTTCAAGATTAAAGCCCGAGGCTATGGCGGTTACGGTCGGCGGCAAGAATATATATGAATTTTGTTCAATGTCCGTATCGGAAGAACTTGATTTTGTCAATAATCTTGAATTGACTGAAAAAGAGCAAATGATTGGTAATCTTGTTCTTAAAGAAATTAAGGAACGACTTACATTTCTTAATTCCGTAGGTCTTGACTATCTTTCGCTTTCAAGAGAATCAGGCACTTTGTCCGGCGGTGAGGCTCAAAGAATCAGACTTGCAACTCAAATCGGTTCTTCTCTTATGGGCGTGCTTTATATTCTTGATGAGCCTTCAATCGGACTTCACCAAAGAGATAATGAAAAACTTCTTGATACGCTTCGTCATCTTCGTGATTTGGGTAATACACTCATTGTTGTTGAACATGATGAGGATACAATGCGTGCAGCGGATTTTCTTGTTGATATCGGTCCGGGTGCAGGTATACACGGTGGTGAACTTATTGCAGCAGGCACACCTGAAGAAGTTATGGCTTGTGAAAACAGTATTACCGGTCAGTATTTGAGCGGCAAAAGATATATTTCCGTGCCGACAAAACGAAGAGATGGAAACGGTAAAAAACTTACTGTGTTTGGTGCAAAGGAGAATAACCTTAAAAATATTGATGTTGAAATTCCGCTCGGTAAATTTGTGGCAGTAACAGGTGTTTCGGGTTCGGGTAAATCCTCGTTTGTAAATGAAATTGTGTATAAGCATCTTTGTAATGTTCTCAATCACGCAAAGAAGCATACGGGCAAGTTTTCATCTATGAAAGGCATTGATGCACTTGATAAGGTTATTGATATTGACCAATCGCCGATAGGCAGAACGCCTCGTTCCAATCCTGCAACATATACAGGCGTGTTTAATGATATCAGAGATTTGTATGCTTCCACAAACGACGCAAAGGCTAAGGGCTACGGACCAAACAGATTTTCGTTTAATGTCAAAGGCGGCAGATGCGAGGCTTGCCAGGGCGACGGTATCGTTAAAATCGAAATGCACTTCCTTGCGGATGTTTATGTTCCTTGTGAGGTCTGCGGCGGTAAAAGATATAACAGAGAAACTCTTGATGTAAAATTCAAAGGCAAGAGTATTTACGATGTGCTTGAAATGACGGTTGACGAAGCACTTGAATTTTTCTCTACTCATACCAAGATTGCAAGAAAACTTCAAACTTTGTCTGATGTCGGTCTTGGATATGTTAAATTAGGGCAGCCTGCAACAACACTTTCGGGTGGCGAAGCTCAAAGGGTTAAGCTTGCAACAGAACTTGCAAAGCGTTCTACAGGCAGAACCATTTATATACTCGACGAGCCTACAACAGGACTTCATACCGCCGATGTTTCCAAACTCCTTGATGTGCTTAATAAACTTGTTGACACGGGCAATACCGTGCTTGTTATTGAGCATAATCTTGATGTAATCAAGTGTGCCGACCATATAATTGACCTTGGCCCCGAAGGCGGTAAGGGTGGCGGCAAAATCGTTGCAACGGGAACACCCGAAGAAGTTGCCAAGGTTAAAAAATCATATACCGGTCAGTATCTTAAAAAGCTTCTTTGATTTTATTACAATCGTGTAACTATTGTTGATAACAAAATGTTATTTTGATATTATAGTAAGGATAAAAATATGTCATTTTATGTCATAATGATTTAAGGAGTTATTTTAATGGAAAGAAAAGTTGTTATTTTTGATCATCCGCTTATTCAACATAAGCTCAGCATTCTCCGTAACAAAGAAACAAGCACAAAAGATTTCAGAGAACTTGTCAATGAAATTTCTATGCTTATGATGTTTGAAGCTACAAGAGATTTGCCTATGGAAACCGTTAAGGTTGAAACACCGTGCGGTATTGCCGAATGTAAGCAGCTTGCAGGCCGTAAACTTGCATTTGTTCCGATTTTGCGTGCCGGTCTCGGTATGGTAGACGGTTGTCTTAAGATGGTACCGAGTGCAAGAGTAGGTCACATCGGTCTTTATCGTGACGAAAAAACTCATACTCCTGTTGAATACTATTGTAAATTGCCTAAAGATATTGACAAAAGAGATGTTTTTGTTGTTGACCCAATGCTTGCTACGGGCGGTTCGGCTGTTGACGCCATTTCTCAAATTAAACTCAGAAATCCTCGTAAAATATGCTTTATGTGTATGATTGCCGCTCCGGAAGGACTTGAAGTACTCAAAAAAGTTCATCCTGATGTTGACATTTATTGTGCCGCTCTTGATGAAAAGTTAAACAAAGATTGTTACATTATTCCTGGTCTCGGTGATGCCGGTGACAGAATTTTCGGTACTAAGTAAATTTTAGTATATAATTAACAAACGGAGGATAAATCAATGGCTAAAACAAAAATTAAAATCGGCAAAGACGGCATTTATGATGCACGTCAGCTTGGTGCACCGAAGATGATTCTTCTCGGATTTCAGCATATGTTTGCTATGTTCGGAGCAACCGTAACAGTTCCGCTTTTAACAGGACTTTCAATTTCAACAACACTTTTGTTTGCAGGTCTCGGAACTCTTTTATTCCACTGCCTTACAAAGTTTAAAGTTCCTGCATTTCTCGGTTCTTCATTCGCATTTATCGGCGGATACCTTGCAGTAGCACCGCTTAATGAAGACGGAAGCGGTAACAAAGAAATGCTTCCGTATGCGTGCCTCGGCGTTGCGTGTGCCGGTCTTCTTTACCTTATTGTAGCAGCTTTGATTAAAGCTGTCGGTGTAAATAGGGTTATGAAACTTTTCCCGCCTGTTGTTACAGGACCTATTATTATGGCAATCGGTCTCGGTCTTGCACCGTCTGCCGTTACAAATTGCAGCAGTAACTGGTGGCTTGCAATCGTTGCTCTCGCACTTGTAATCATTTTCAACATTTTCGGTAAAGGTATGATTAAGATTATCCCAATTCTTTTGGGTATTGTCGGTGCCTATATCGTTGCTGTCCTTGTAGGTAATGTCGGTGGTGTAGAAAACTTTGCTATCGATTTTTCAGCAGTAAAGGCTGCTCCTTGGATCGGCAACCCTGTTGAATGGTCATCAACCGTATTTGGCGGTGTATCTGATAAATCAAAGGCTATTTCCGCCATTATTGCTATCGTTCCTATTGCTATTGCAACAATGATGGAACATATCGGCGATATTTCGGCAATTTCCGCTACATGTAACAAGAACTTCATTAACGACCCGGGTCTTAACAGAACCCTTCTCGGTGACGGTCTTGCAACATCACTTGCATCACTTTTCGGTGCTCCTGCAAATACTACATACGGCGAAAATACCGGTGTTCTTGCTCTTTCAAAGGTTTATGACCCAAGAGTAATCAGAATTGCGGCTTACTTTGCAGTTTTCTTCAGCCTTTCACCAAAATTCGCAGCTCTTATCGAATCCATTCCTATGGCTGTTGTCGGCGGTATCTCATTTGTTCTTTACGGTATGATTTCCGCTATCGGTGTTCGTAATGTTGTAGAAGCAAAGGTTGATTTCTCAAAGGCTCGTAACACAATTATTGCTGCTGTAATCCTTGTTGTGGCTCTTGGCTTGTCAGGTGGCATAACATTCACAGTCGGTTCAGCTACAATTACACTTTCATCACTTGCTTGTGCTTCAATCGCAGGTATTGTTTTGAATGTCATTTTCCCTGAAAAGGATTTTGACCCTAACAAGGCATTCCAATCGGATACAGTATCGGCTCAAATTAATACAGAATCCGATTACGGCAAAAAGAAATAAGAATTTGTTGATGAAAATAATTAAGCACGAAGCGTAAAAACTTCGTGCTTTTCTTATGCTTTGTTATCTGTATAATCTAATCGCAACAACTATTTTGTGCTTTTTTGTTTCGTTAAGTGTTTGAGAATATATAAATTTGCCGTAACCTCGAACCGACACCACATCGTTTTCTTTTAATTGGACGGAGTCTTTATATACGGTTTTTGAATTTATAAAAATTTTTTCCTGATTAACAAGCTGTGACGCCGCATTCCTTGACATTTTGAATACCGCCGACACAACTGTGTCAATTCGTAATGACGAAACAATGTATTCTGTTTCATCGGGCAGTTTGTTAAACATCTCGGGTATGTCATCGATTATGTTGCACTTTACGGTTGTATGCTTAATTCCCGATAAATTATCAATTATATATTTGCTTATTTTTTCAAGACAAAATACATATCCTATATTGTCAAGTATCTTTATATCGCCGAGCATTTCACGCTCGATACCCAAATTCATAAGCGCACCTAAAAAATCTCTGTGCGTTAATTTGTCTGAAAATTTTTGTTGGAGCGGTTCAACTTTTATACAAACGATAGGGTAGGAATATATTTCGTCACCGAAAGCCGCTATGCATCTGTCTGCATTTTCATATCCGCCGAAAAGAGTGTATGCACTGTCGGTCTTTATTGATTTTAATATGTTTATTTCCTGCAAGTTCAAAAAGTTTGAATATGTTGTGTATCCTCTTTCAAACGCTCTGTGGGAAAGCTCTGTAAGTCTTTTTTTGAGCAAAACTTCATTTTCCATCTGTTATCTCCGTTACGGTAAGTGTGTTGTCGGTTACCGTAAATTTTATTTCTTTGCCGGCAAATGCAAAACCGTATTGTCTGCCGTCCTCGTGATATGCCGGTCGTGGGTCACCCTCCAATATTTCTTTTAAAGCGTTTTGCTTCTCTTTTTTTATATTGTTAAGTATATCATCATCTATAATAACTTTTAATTTGTGATTTTTGTTTTCGTCGGCAAATCCGCACACGGCGTCTGTGTGGCAGTCACTGAAAGTGATGTACGGTTTTATATCATATATCGGCGTGCCCGATACCAAATCGGCACCGCTTACAATTAAAGTTACATTATCATTTTTGCCTTTTATTACTTTTTCAAGTTTTACGCTTGAAAGACCGATAGGGTTTGGTCGAAAAGGGGAACGGGTTGCAAAAACACCTACTTTTTCGTTTCCGCCGAGTCGCGGAGGTCTTACGGTTAACGAGGTTGATTGATGCGAATTAAGACTGAAACCCCAAATGAGCCATAAATGACTGAATTCCTCAATTCTTTTAAAAGCTGCATGGTTTGAGTATTCTTTTTCAAATATAATTTGTGATTTTATTTCGTTCACAAGTCCGCTTTGCCTTGGCACCGCAAACTTGCTGTCGTAATCATTTATTATTTTTGCAATAGGTTTTATTTCCATTTTTACCCCTTGTTTTTAAAGATTTAACAGTATTATAACACATATTTTTGCTTTTTTAAAAAAAAATGTTGAATTTATGATAACTTTAATGTATTATATAGTAGAAATATCTTGTAAGGAGAAAATATAATGGCTAAAGTAAAAGATAAGTCAGCACTTGCAAAATTCAACAGATTCCTTTCTGTTGTCTTAATTCTATTGGTAATAGCAACCGCTGTAATTGTAATCGTATCACCTGCTAAGGTTGCTCAACAACAGGGAGATACTTCAGGAGAATTCGTTGATGAACCTGTAATTGATGAATTCAAAGCAGGTACATACGGCGGAGTAAAGCTTGATACAGCTGAAGATGCAGTTAACTATTATGTTGAATGTTACAATAACACAAAGACTATGACAGTTGACGGTACATATGACGGAAGCCCTATCAAAGCATATAAGCTTCTCGGCGATGAAACTCTTGATGTTAAAAACCTTCTTGTTGAAGGTAAGTCAAATGATACTATCAACAAACTTGTTCCGGGTATTGTAGGCGGTCTTTTTACCGGCGGTGTAAAGAGCTTGTCACCTGGTAACTCTCTTGAACCAAAGAACGACTGGCAGGAAGCAAGCAGCGGTAAGATTGACAGAACTGTTTCACACCTTACTGCCGATGATGTTCTTGCTTGTAATGTTACAGACAACGGTGACGGCACAATTACAATGGTTATTCAGCCTAAGGCTCAGCTTCTTGCTATGCCTGGTGAAGATTCACAGGGCCGTTTCTTTAATGTTCTCGGTGACATCTCAGGCGTTGTAGGCAGTATCAGCATTCTTTCATTCTCTGAAGGTTCTGTTGATGACAACTTTGTTGTTAACTATGCCGGAGGTACAGGTACGATTAAGATTAATGTTGCTAACAAGGAAATTGTAGAAGCTGATTACAATATGCATGTTCATATTGATGTAACTCATGCAAATGTTGCAATTCTTAAGGATAAGAGTGCTTCACTTGATATCGATTATTCAAACCACTTCCCGGCTTCCGAGCAATATCTCAAGGATCACCTTGTAACAATTAAAAAATAAAACTTTATAAGGATTTAAAGGTAGCTTCGTGCTACCTTTATTTTTGCGTTTGATATGAAAAAAACTTCTGAAAAATTTCAAAATGTTTTTGTTGTGTGGCTTATTGCTACTGTATGCTGCTTTTTGTGGGGCAGTGCTTTTCCGATTATTAAAATCGGATACAACCTTTTTAATATTGACTCATCCGATACTGCTTCAATTATTATGTTTGCCGGAATAAGATTTATTTTAGCCGGTGTGCTGACAATAATAATTTTCAGCTTTGCAAATAAAAAACTTGTTAAACCTAAAAAGACTTCACTTGGTAAGGTCTGTGTGCTTGCAATGTTCCAAACAATTTTGCAATACTTGTTTTTCTACATCGGACTTGCTCATACAACAGGTGTCAAATCAAGTATTATTGACGGCACAAGCACATTTTTTGCAATTTTAATTTCTGTCTTTATTTTTAAACAGGAAAAGTTTACTTTTGCAAAAATTTTAGGCAGTCTGTTCGGCTTTTCGGGAGTTGTTCTTGCCGGCTTGTCGGGAAACAGGGGAGGCTTTTCTTTTCAAATCGGCGATGTTTTGCTGTTGATTTCCGCACTCTCTTATGCCTGCTCGTCTGTTTTTATGAAAAGGTACAGTAATGACGATAATCCTGCGGTTTTATCGGGCTATCAATTTGTTCTTGGCGGTGTGGTTATGACTGTTGTCGGTTTGCTCATGGGCGGTAAAGTTTCTACAAATGAAATAAAAGGAGTGTTAGTCCTTTTATACCTTGGATTTATTTCGGCAATAGCATATTCATTGTGGGGCGTTTTGCTTAAATACAATGATGTTTCAAGAGTGACGGTTTGCGGCTCTATGACCCCTATTTTCGGTTTTACTCTGTCATATATACTTCTCGGTGAAGATAACGGTAAAATGCTTTATAAGCTTGTCGGACTTCTTTGCGTTGTCGGCGGTATGATTATCGTTAATCTTAAATTTAATAAAAACAAAAAAGAAAAATCGTTGTAAATTACAGCGATTTTTCTTAATGTTATAAGTATTTTTGATATTCTTGAACAGCTAATTTGTCACAGATTTCGTTGTATTTGTGTCCGTTGTGTCCTTTAACCCATACAAATTCTACATCGTGGATTTGCAGTTGTTTTAGCATTTCTTCCCACAAATCAACATTGAGTGCGGGCTTTTTATCGGATTTCTTCCAGTTGTTCTTTTTCCAAGAATATACCCAGCCTTTGTTTATTGCGTCGCAAACATATTTGCTGTCTGTTGTCAAAGTAATTTTGCACGGCTCTTTAAGTGCCTTGAGTGCTTCAATTACCGCAGTCATTTCCATTCGGTTGTTTGTTGTTTCTTTTTCACTGCCTGAAAGTTGCTTTTCCGTTTGTTTATATACCAATACTGCACCCCAGCCGCCCGGTCCGGGATTACCGCTGCATGCACCGTCTGTGTAGATATTTATTTCTTTCATTTTTATCACCGAGGTATATTTTATCATTTATTATGATAATAATCAATATAGTTTATGTATTAATTTCTTGACATCTGTGTAATAATAATTTAAAATATATTTAATTGTATTTAGAACGGAAAAATACATATTTTTAAGGAGGATTTTTATTTAATGGCAAATCAAAAAAAGGTGCCTATGAGTGATGAAAGAAAACGGAATTCTAAGCGTCGCTATTACACAAAGAAAAGAGCACCGAAGAAGGCAGTATCTTTCCCGCCTGTTGAGCAGGAGAAAGTACGCATTTCTTTTTTAGGCGGTATGAATGAAATCGGAAAGAATATGACCCTTTATGAATATAAAAACGATATGTTCATAGTGGATTGCGGTCTTGCTTTTCCGACAGCCGAATTACCGGGCGTTGACCTTGTAATTCCCGATTTTACTTATGTTATCAATAATCAAGACAGAATCAGGGGCATTATTGTTACTCACGGTCACGAGGACCATATCGGAGGTCTTGCATATCTTTTAAAAAAGGTAAATATTCCTGTTTATGCAACAAAACTCACAATCGGTCTTATTAAAGGCAAACTTGAGGAACACGGGATTCTCAATAAGGTTAAATTAGTTGAAATTAAGCCGAGAGATAATATAACACTTGGCTCATTTAATATTGAATTAATTCATGTTAATCACTCAATCCCTGATGCAGTCGGTCTTGCAATCAGATGTCCTGCCGGAATTATTATTCAAACAGGCGACTTTAAGATTGATACAACACCTGTTGACGGCGATATGATTGACCTTCCTCGTTTTGCCGAATACGGCAAAAAAGGCGTTCTTGCTCTTCTTTCCGATTCAACCAATGCAGAACGGCCGGGTTGCACTATGAGTGAAAAAAATGTCGGCGAAAGTTTTGAGATGTTGTTCCGCAAGGCTAAAAATAAGAGAATTATTGTCGCAACCTTTGCTTCAAACATTCACAGAGTTCAGCAGATTATTGATGTTGCAAACGCAAGAGGCAGAAAAGTTGCCGTCATCGGCAGAAGCCTTGAAAACCTTGTTAAAGTCGGTGAAGAATTAGGCTACCTTAATGTTCCGAAAAATATTCTTATCCCGATTGATACCATCAAGAATTACCCTGATGATAAACTTGTTATTATTACAACAGGTTCCCAGGGTGAGCCTATGTCAGCCTTGACCAAAATGGCTTTCGGTGAGCATAGGAAGGTAACAATTACTCCCAACGATTATGTTATTATTTCTGCAACCCCTATTCCGGGTAATGAAAAAATGGTAGGAAGTGTTGTAAATGCTCTTATGAAGCGTGATGTCGAAGTTATATACGAAAAAATGTATGAGGTTCACGCATCCGGTCACGCTTGTCAGGAAGATTTAAAGTTGATGATAGGTCTTGTAAAGCCAAAATATTTTATTCCCGTACACGGTGAGCAAAAGCATTTGATAAAGCACGCTATGCTTGCAAAAGCAATGGGAATAGACGAAAAGAATATTTATATTGCCGAAATCGGCGAAACCATAGAACTTACAGAAACATACATTAAAAAAGTCGGCACTGTTACTGCCGGAGATGTATATGTTGACGGACTCGGTGTAGGCGATGTCGGAAATGTCGTTCTTAACGACCGTAAAAAACTTTCGCAGGATGGAATTATAATTGTTGTTGCAACTATCGATGCACACGGCGGTTATGTTGTTTCCGGCCCTGATATTGTTTCTCGTGGCTTTGTATATGTAAAGGATAACGAGGAGCTTATGAATGCTGCTCGTGACCTTGCTTGCAGAGTTATTGATGAGCAGTACGACAGTAGGTATCATGATTGGAATTCGGTTAAAACAAAGGTGCGTGACGAAATTTCCCGTCTAATGTATGAGAAAACAAAGCGTTCACCTATGATTCTTCCTATTTTTATGGAAATATAATTTCAGAGGTAAAGGAGAATAGATATGAAAGTTATTTTGAAAGCAGATGTAAAATCACTCGGCAAAAAGGGTGATTTGGTAAATGCAAGCGACGGATACGCAAGAAACTTCCTTTTTCCAAAGGGTCTTGCCGTTGAAGCAAATGCAACTGCTATGAATGAATTTAACAATAAAGAGCAGTCAAAGAAGTTCCACAAGGCAGAGGAAATCAAGGCTGCTGAAGAAGTTAAGACTCAAATTGACGGCAAAACTTTTGCACTCAAGGCAAAAGCAGGTGCAAACGGCAAACTTTTCGGCTCTGTAACCGCAAAAGATGTTTCCGCTAAAATCAAAGAAGAAATGAACATTGATATTGATAAGAGAAAAATTTCAATGACTGACATAAAGGCTTTTGGCACAGTTAAAGCCGAAGTTAAGGTTTATCAGGGCGTTGTTGCAACAATCAGCGTTCAAGTTACAGAATTATAATTTATAGGGTAATTTAAAATGGCAGAATTAAATGTTACATTACCATATAATCTCGAAGCGGAGCAAAGTGTTCTCGGCAGTATTCTGATTGACAATAAATGTATGGCTGACGCAAACCTTTATTTGCGTGCCGATTATTTCTATCTTCCTCAGCACAAGGCCATATACAGTGCAATGGACTATCAGTTTATGAATAACGGCGGTGCTATTGACCCTGTTATTATTGCCGATGCACTTACAAAAGATGGCACATATGATTTGGCAGGCGGTAAGGATTATCTTATGCAACTCGCAAACGTTGTTCCGTCAACCGCTAATATCGAAAAATATGCCAAAATTGTTCAAGAACAGTACTATTTGCGTAATCTTATTCAGGTTTCGCAGAGCATTATTGAAGATGCTACAAGCGGTTCCGGTACGGCAAATAGTATTCTTGACAGTGCAGAACAAAGAATTTATGATATCCGTGAGGGTAAAACCGGTAAAGGTCCGGAGAAAATCGCCGATGTCATTATGAACAAGGTTTATCCCGAATTAAAAAACAGAACGGGTGAGAACAAAGACGATTATCTCGGAATTCCGACAGGTTTCGGTCTTCTTGACAGATACATTACCGGTCTTAATAAATCCGACTTCATTCTTATCGGTGCCCGTCCTGCTATGGGTAAAACTTCGTTTGCTCTTAACCTTGCACAGAATATTACTATGGGTGCAAGAAAGCGTTGTGTTTTCTTTTCTCTTGAAATGACAAAGGAACAGCTTGCAGAAAGATTGCTTGCTTCTCAAGCCGGTATTGAATCGCAAAAGTTCAGAACAGGTGAACTTTCAAACGATGAGTGGATAAGACTCGGTAATGCGTTATCTTCTTTTCATGATGTAGAACTTTATCTTGATGATACAGCAGCAATTACCGTTCCTGAAATTAAATCAATAGTTCGTCGTTTGAAGAATGTTGATTGTATTTTGATTGACTACCTTGGACTTATTCAGTCTGCCGTACATAAGGAAAACCGTGTGCAAGAAGTGTCTGAAATTACAAGAAACCTTAAAATGATGGCAAAAGATTTGAATATTCCTGTTATTTGCTGTGCACAGCTTTCCCGTGGTACAGAGGGCAGAGGCAAAACACATACACCGCAGTTATCGGACCTTCGTGAATCCGGCTCTATCGAGCAGGATGCTGATATTGTTATGTTTCTGTATCGTCCTGATTATTACAGAAACGAACTTTCCGAAGACGAGCGTGATGAGGTTGACGAAAATCTCACAGAGCTTATTGTAGCCAAAAACCGTCACGGCGGTGTCGGCACAATTCAGCTAACCTTTGATAAGGAGTTCACAAGATTTAGAAGTATTGACAATGTTAGAGATTACAGCCAAAGCTGATTTGCTTGTTAAAAAATATAATATGCTGTCACACGGCGATTTCGTTGTTGTCGGTGTTTCTGGCGGCGCAGATTCTATGGCACTTTTGTGCTATCTTCTTTCGAAAAGGGAAGAACTTGATTTGCGTATTTTGGTTGCAAATGTCGAGCACGGCATAAGAGGTACGGAATCTGTTGCAGATACAGAGTTTGTAAAGCAGTTTTGCAAAAGTAAAGATGTTGAATTCGCAACAATTTCTATAAACGCTGTTGATGAAGCAAAGCAAAATTCTTTGGGCGTTGAGGAATATTCAAGAATTAAAAGATATGAGTTTTTCAATTCGTTCAATCCCGATAAAATCGCAACTGCACATAATCTTTCCGATAATGTAGAAACCGTGCTTTTTCGTATGTCGAGAGGCACTTCGGCAAAGGGCTTGTGCGGTATTCCTCCTGTGAGAGATAATATTATCCGACCGCTTCTTACCTGTACGGGTGAAGAAATAAGACAGGCTTGCAAAAACAGCGGTATTCCTTTTAGGACCGACAGCACAAATTTTGACGATGCTTACAGCCGTAATCACATCAGGCAAAATATTGTTCCTCTTTTTAAAAGGCTCAATCCGTCTTTTGAAACAACGGTTTCAAGAATGATTGAAAGCATAAACGAGGACGAAAGCTTTATTAATTCAGTAGTTGATGATTGCTATAAAAAGTGTTTTGATGACGGTTCTTTGAATGTTTCGTTGCTCAATTCGTATGATGTTGCTGTTGCAAAGCGAGTTATTATCAAATATTTGTCTGCATACGGTGTGGCTGTCGATGATTATCACCTTGGTGGAATTATTGAATTAATCAAGTCAAACGGCAAGTTCCAAATTGCAAATGACAATTTTGTTGTTTGCGAAAAGGGAAGATTGCGATATGCAAAAATGAATCAAACCGTCGATTTTGACAATCTGTTTGTTAATAAACAAATAATAACTAATGAGGATTTTTTAACTAACTGTAAATTATGGCGTGAAAAATTTGACTTCTTTTGCGACTGTGATAAAATAAGTGGTAATGTTTATGTTAGAGGCAGAATGGAAAATGATAAGATTTCTCCTGCCGGCAGAGGATGTACAAAGACACTTAAAAAGCTTTTCAATGAGCTTGGCATAAATATTGAAAAAAGAGCCTGCGTTCCGATTATATGTGATGATAAAGGTGTTATCGGAGTTTACGGCTATTGTGTTGATGAAAGGGTGAAGCCTGATTCTTCAACAAAAAATATTCTTCTTTTAAAGATTCTTTTGGAGGACTAAATTTAATGCGAAAAAATCTTTCTCAAAATTGGAAATCTATAATATTCTATATTTTGATTCCGATTATGCTCATAGGTTCGATATTTTTGTTTTCAGGTCAAAACAGAAATACCGCAACAACAAATTACAGCGATATTGTTAATTTGTTTCGCACCGAACAAGTCAGTGAATACGAACTTGATTTGAGTTCCGGTCAGTTGACCTATAAGCTAACAACCGATAAAAAAGGAACAGTTAACAAGTACACCGTTCCAAGTGTGTCATATTTTCTTGATGACATCAGTGATTATGTTAAAGATTACAATGACACTCATCCTGATAAGCCTATATCTTATAACTACAAAAAAGGCTCAACAAATACTTGGTGGATGAGTATGTTGCCGACATTTATCTTTACAATTATTATTGTGCTGATGTTTGTATGGCTTATGAGAAAAATGACAGGCTCAATTTCGAGTGAAACCAATCGTACCTTGGGCTTTGGCAAAATAAAATCAAAAACACAGTCGGGTGAGGAATCCGACAAAAAGTTTGAAGATGTTGCAGGCTGTGAAGAAGAAAAAGCAGAACTTGAAGAACTTGTTGACTTCCTTAAAAACAGCGAAAAATATACTGAACTCGGTGCAAGAATTCCTAAAGGCGTGCTTCTTGTAGGCCCTCCGGGTACAGGTAAAACTTTGCTTGCCAAGGCTGTTGCAGGCGAAGCAGGTGCACCTTTCTTGAGCATTTCGGGCTCTGATTTTGTTGAAATGTATGTCGGTGTCGGTGCATCCCGTGTTCGTGATTTGTTTGAACAGGCAAAGAAAAAAGCACCGTGCATCGTGTTTATTGATGAAATTGATGCAGTAGGTCGTCATCGTGGCACAGGTATGGGCGGCGGTAACGATGAAAGAGAGCAAACCCTCAACCAACTTCTTGTTGAAATGGACGGCTTCGGCTCAAATTCGGGTGTTATTGTCATTGCGGCTACAAACCGTCCCGATGTCCTCGACCCTGCACTTCTCCGTCCGGGCAGATTTGACAGACAGATTACCGTTAATCGTCCTGACGCACAGGGCAGAGAGGATATACTCAAGGTTCATTCAAAGGGCAAGCCTCTCGGTCCCGATGTTGATTTGCACGAAATTGCAAAGGATACAATCGGATTTACAGGTGCAGACCTTGAAAATCTTATGAACGAAGCCGCACTTCTTGCTGTAAGAAGAAATAAAAAGGCTATCACTCTTCAAGATATTATTGATGCCACATCAAGGGTAGAACTCGGTACAGAAAAGAAATCTCACAAGTTTTCAGAAAAAGCAAAGAAACTTACTGCTTTCCACGAAGCGGGTCACGCTGTTGCATCTTTCTACACCGAGGGTCACGACCCGGTAAGAGAAATTTCTATTGTCCCTCGTGGACTTGGTGCAGGCGGTTACACTTGGTACACTCCGCAGGAAGAAAATTACAATTCTCGTAAAGAAATGCTCGACAATCTTGTTTCAATGTTTGGCGGTCGTGTTGCAGAAGCACTTGCGCTTGATGACATTTCAACAGGTGCATCAAACGACCTTCAGCGTGCAACCGAGATTGTCCGTGATATGGTAATCAAATACGGTATGAGTGAAAATATCGGTCCTGTTGTTTATGACAGCGGTAACGGCGAAGTGTTCCTCGGCAAGGACTACGGTCATGTAAACAATTATTCCGAGGCTACTTCGGCTCGTATTGATGCAGAGGTTGAAAAGATTATGCGTGAAGCATACGAAAAAACCGTTGCAATCCTTAAAGAGCATTATGACAAGCTTGAACTTGTTGCAAACACTCTTCTTGAAAAAGAAAAGATTTCAGGCGAAGTATTTGAGTCTTTGATGAAGTTCGGTACACTCCCGACTTCAGAAGAAACATCTTCAACCGATGATGCTCCTGCAGAAATTGAAACCGTTGCAGAAGCACAAAGTGAAGTGATTGAAACAGCACAAGTAACTCAAACCGAAAACACGGAAAATACAGAAGAATAAATAAAACGGCGTAGCATCGGTTACGCCGTTTAATTTATGTACTTGTTTATGTATAAAGTGTATGTTATATTAGTCTTGAGGTGATTTTATGCTCAGAGAAGCTAAAGTAAATGATTATTTGGGAATATGCAAAGTAGCAACTGACGATTTGGGTTATAAATGTGAACCGGAGCTTGTAAAATACAGGCTTGAAAATATTGACACAAATCGTGAAAAGGTTTATGTGGCAGAAACAGAAGGTAAAATTGTCGGTTTTATCCACGCTGAAATGTATAATACTTTATATTATAAAAGTATGGTCAATATTCAAGGGTTAGCCGTGGATAGTGAGTTCAGACATAAAGGCTATGGTAGAGCACTTCTCGGTGAAGTTGAAACTTGGGCAAAAAATAAAGGTGTTGATTTGATTAGGGTTAATTCCGGTTTTTCACGAAAAGAGGCTCACGCATTTTACCGTAACTTAGGCTATGATAATGAAAAAGAACAAATCCGCTTTCTGAAGCAATTATAAAAGAATATATTAAATATAAAAAGTGCGCATAGTTAAAATGCACACTTTAATTATTTATTCTATAAATGATTTGTATTTTTCAAAATAATTGAGCAACTCTTGCTCCGTGTTGTATGCAGAAAGAGCACCGACTTTTGTTACAGCCTTGCCGCCTGTAATGTTGCCGAGGAGTACACATTCTTTGAGCGGCTTGTCATAGAAAAGTCCGTACATAAACCCTGAAAGAAAAGCGTCACCGGCACCTGTTGAATCAACATTTTTGAATTCGTCAATACTCGGTACAAAGAAACTGCCGTTTTCGTCAATTCCGATACAACCGTCTTTGTCAACTTTTACAACAACATTATCAAAATATTTTGTAAGTGCTTGTGCGGCTTCTTCGGGAGTTGATGTGTTGCTTATCTTTTTTGCTTCCTTTTGGTTTGGTGTGTAATAATCGGCAATTTCAAGATAGTCTGCGTATTTTTCAAAGCTCATATCGTCATCCCATCCCGTATCAAGTACAAGCTTTGTTCCGCCTTCATGAAGTTTTTTATACACATCGAAAAATCCGCCAAGTTGCATCATTGTGATTTTGCTGCCTTTGGCTATTTGAAAAAACTTTTCTTTTGCATTATCGTCAGCTTCAATAGAACCTTTGCCGTATGTAAAAAATGTTCTGTCCTTAGGTAATATAATTGCCGATGTGATATTGAGCGGAATTTTATCGCCCTCATAAAGATTTGTCGGTTCAACGCCGTTTTGTAAAAATTTGTCCTTGGCAAATTCCGAAAAGATGTCAGTTCCGAGTTCCGTAGCGATTTTGGTTTCAATTCCGAGTCTGCCGAGGTTAATAAGTGTAGCCGGCAAACCGCCGCCGAGTTGTAAGTCAAAATCCTTGCAGTAAAGTTCTTCACCTACATCCGGTATTCTTTCCATTCCCTGATAGAGCAGGTCAACATTTGTTGCGCCCGCACCTGCTATAAAAGCCATAGCGTATCTCCTTTATATGAATAAATTATAATTTAATTATATTGTTTCAAACTTTTTATGTCAATAAATCCGATGTATAAAAATATTTATTTTATTTCTTAATTTTCGGTTGACTATTTTGCCGATTTATTATATAATTGAATTCCGAAAGAGGTGCGATATGACAACACTAATTAAGGGCGCTTTCGTATATATGGGAGCGGGATTTTCAAAACTTGATGTTCTGATTACAGACGGTAAAATCAATACCCTTGGTACCTCCATTTCTACAAATGGAGTTGACGCTGTTTTTTATGCACAGGATAAGTATTTAATTCCGGGTTTCGTAGATGTTCATGTACATCTCAGAGAGCCCGGTTTTTCTTATAAAGAAACGATAAAGACCGGCACACTTGCCGCAGCTAAGGGTGGCTATACAGCTGTTTGTCCTATGCCTAATATCAATCCTGTACCCGACAGCGTAGAGAATATCAAGACAGAACTTGATTTGATAAAAAAAGATGCGGTTATCAATGTTTATCCGTTTGCTTCAATCACAAAAGGCAGAAAAGGCGGAGGAGAGCTTGTTGATTTTGACGCACTTAAAAATTATGCGGTCGGCTTCAGCGATGACGGAACCGGAGTTCAAAAAGAGCAGGATATGGCTCTTGCAATGGAAAAATGTGCAAAGCTCGGCAAAATTATTTCCGCTCATTGTGAAGTAAACGATTTACTTAAAGGCGGTTACATTCACGATGGTGAATATTGTAAAACTCACGGACATAAGGGTATTTGCTCCGCTTCGGAATATGAACAGATTGAGCGTGATTGCAAGCTTGCAAAAGAAACAGGCGTTCACTATCATGTTTGCCATATTTCAACAAAAGAAAGCGTTGATATAATCAGAAGAGCAAAGGCAGAAGGCGTTAATGTAACCTGCGAAACAGGGCCGCATTATCTCACAATGTGTGACAAGGATTTGCAAGAGGACGGAAGATTTAAAATGAATCCGCCACTCAGAAGTGAAGAAGATAAACAAGCGTTGCTTCAAGGAATACTTGACGGCACGATTGATGTTATAGCAACCGACCATGCGCCGCATTCGGCTGAAGAAAAGTCAAAAGGACTTGCAGGTTCGGCAATGGGCGTTGTCGGTCTTGAAACTTCGTTTGCAGTTCTGTATACAAAACTTGTAAAATCCGGTTTTATCACTCTTGAAAAACTCATTGAGCTTATGAGTGTTAATCCGAGAAAAATATTTGATTTGCCGGGCGGTGAAATCAAAGAGGGAGAAGTTGCCGATTTGGCTCTTCTTGACCTTGATGCAAAATGGTGCGTCAATCCCGACGACTTCCTGTCTATGGGCAGGGCTACTCCGTTTGAGGGATGGCAACTTCAGGGTAAAAATGTAATGACAATGTGTGGAGGGAAAACAGTATATGAAGCCTTATGATAAAAAAATTATCCTTGAAAACGGTATGGAATTTTACGGTTATGGCTTTGGTTCAAACAAGCAAGCTGTAAACGAAATCGTTTTCAATACTTCTATGGTCGGTTATCAGGAAATTATTTCCGACCCGTCATATACAGACCAAATGGTTTGTATGACATATCCGCTTATCGGCAACTACGGTATGACCGATGATGACTACGAAACAAGAATTCCTACAATGGGCGGCTTGATTGTAAGAGAATATAACGATTTGCCGTCAAACTTCAGATATACAAAAACTTTGTCAGAGGTTCTTGATGAATATGACATTCCGGGTATCAGCGGTGTTGATACAAGAATGATTACACGCATTATTCGTAATGAGGGTAGCCAAAAGGTTATGATTTGTAACGCTCATAAGCCGTATGATGAGGCATATGCAGAGCTTAAAGCGTATAAAATTCCAACCGATATGGTTTCAAGAGTATCGTGCAAAAAGCGTTGGTATTCCCGCACACCAAATCATAAGTACGATGTTGTTGCTATCGACTGCGGTATTAAACTTAATATCGTAAGAAAACTTAATGAAAAAGGTTGTAATGTAACGGTTGTTCCGTTTGACACTCCTGCGGAGGAAATTCTCAAACTTCGTCCGGACGGATTGTTTCTTTCAAACGGTCCCGGCGACCCTGAATATGTTGAACCTGTTATTAATCTTGTAAGAGAACTTCACGGCAAACTTCCGATTTTCGGTATCTGCCTCGGTCATCAGATGATTTCTCTTGCACTCGGAGCAAAGACATTTAAGATGAAATTCGGCCACAGAGGCGGTAATCATCCTGTACTTAATCTTGAAACAGGCAAAATTGAAATTACTTCTCAAAACCACTCATATGCTGTTGATGTTGACAGCCTTGAGGGTACACCGCTTAAATTAACACACAAAAACCTGCTTGATAACACGGCAGAGGGTGTAGAATCAAAGGAAAATAAACTTTTCTCCGTTCAGTACCACCCTGAATCCGCACCGGGTCCGCAAGACAGTGCATATTTGTTTGATAAATTTATTGATTTAATGGCAAAGGAGGCTGAATAATATGCCAAAGCGTACAGATATTCATAAGGTATTGGTAATAGGTTCAGGCCCTATTGTCATCGGACAAGCTGCAGAGTTTGACTATTCGGGCACACAGGCTTGTCTTGCACTTCGTGAAGAGGGATATGAGGTTGTTCTCATCAACTCAAACCCGGCAACAATTATGACAGATACCGACATCGCCGATAAGGTTTATATGGAGCCTCTCAATCTTGAATATGTCGCAAGAATTATCCGTCACGAAAGACCGGATGCAATTCTTCCGTCGCTCGGCGGTCAAACAGGCCTTAATCTTGCCGTTCAGCTTGCTAAAAAGGGCGTTCTTCAAGAATGTGATGTTGAAATTCTCGGTACAAGTTTTGAAGCTATTGAAAGAGCAGAGGACAGAGAATTGTTCAAGGACTTGTGCGAAAGCCTTGGAGAACCTGTTCTTCCGTCAGAAATTGCAAACACTCTTGAGGAGGGCTTGCAGGCTGCCCGTGATATCGGTTATCCGGTCGTTCTTCGTCCGGCATTTACTCTTGGCGGTACTGGCGGCGGCTTTGCCGATGATGAGGAAGAATGCGAGCTTATGCTTAAAAATGCACTTGCACTTTCTCCTGTTCATCAGGTTCTTGTTGAAAAGTCAATCAAGGGCTATAAGGAAATTGAGTATGAAGTAATGCGTGATGCAAACGATACTGCTATCACCATTTGTAATATGGAAAACATTGACCCTGTCGGTATTCACACAGGCGACAGTGTTGTTGTTGCTCCGTCACAAACTCTTACAAACAAAGAGTATCATATGCTTCGTGACAGTGCACTCAAAATTATCAGAGAACTTAAAATTGAGGGCGGTTGCAATGTTCAGTTTGCACTTGACCCGCTTTCGTTCCAATATTATTTGATTGAAGTTAACCCAAGAGTTTCCCGTTCTTCGGCACTTGCGTCAAAGGCTTCAGGTTATCCTATTGCAAGAGTTTCAGCAAAGATTTCAGTTGGTATGCGCCTTGATGAAATTCAAATTGCAAACACTCCTGCTTCATTTGAGCCGACTCTCGACTATGTTGTAACCAAGATTGCTCGATTCCCGTTTGACAAGTTTGCGGACGCCAACAACTCGCTCAACACTCAAATGAAAGCAACCGGTGAAGTAATGGCTATCGGCAGAACAATGGAGGAATCACTCCTCAAAGCTATTCGTTCACTCGAAACCGGTGTTTGCCATCTTTATAACAAAAAGTTTGATACATATTCTGCCGACGAACTTTTGGAATATATCAAAATCGGCACAGATGACAGACTTTTTGCAATTGCTCAACTTATCCGCCTCGGTGTTGACCTTAATATGATTTATAATGACACCAAAATAGATATGTTCTTCCTTGATAAGTTTAAGAACATTACAGATTTTGAACAGACTCTTAAGAGTAATATCGGTGATGTTGAAACTCTTAAGGATGCAAAGAAGATGGGCGTTTCCGATAAATATATCGGTCAGGTTTGGGGGATGACAGAAGCCGAAGTATTTAATCTTCGTAAGGCTAACAAAATTTTCCCTGTATATAAAATGATTGATACCTGTGCATCGGAGTTCGACAGTTATGTTCCGTATTTCTACTCAACATATGAACAGGAAAATGAGTCAGTTGTCAGCGATAAAAAGAAGATTATCGTTCTCGGTTCGGGTCCTATCCGTATCGGTCAGGGTGTGGAATTTGACTACTCAACCGTTCACGCAATTTGGTCAATCAGAGATGCAGGTTATGAGGCTATTATAATCAATAACAACCCTGAAACTGTTTCAACCGACTACACAACATCAGACAAACTCTATTTTGAGCCACTCACAGTTGAAGATGTTATGAATGTAATCGAACTTGAAAAGCCGCTCGGAATCGTTGTTTCTCTCGGCGGACAGACAGCAATTAACCTTGCACCGCCTCTTGATGCTCTCGGTGTTCCGATTATCGGCACTGATGTTGAAGCTATCGACAGAGCAGAAAACAGAGATTCGTTTGAAAGGGTTATGAACGACCTCGGCATCCCTCAACCAAAGGGTGAGGCTGTAACAGATATTGAAGAGGGCGTAAGAGTTGCCGAAAAAATCGGTTATCCTGTTCTTGTTCGTCCGTCATTCGTTCTCGGCGGCCGTGCAATGCAAATCGTTGCAAATGAAGAATCGCTCCGCCATTATCTTCAAACTGCAGTAGAAATTAACACAGAACAGCCTGTACTTGTTGATAAATACATTATGGGCAGGGAACTCGAAATTGATGCTATTTGTGACGGCAATGATGTATTTATTCCGGGTATTATGGAACATGTTGAGCGAACAGGCGTTCACTCAGGCGACAGTATTTCCGTTTATCCTACATTTACGGCAAGCCAAAAGGTTAAGGACAAAATCATTGACTATACCGTTAAACTCGGCAAGGCAATCGGTATTGTCGGACTTTACAATATTCAGTTTATCGCCGATGAAAACGACGATGTATATGTAATCGAGGTTAACCCTCGTTCATCTCGTACAGTTCCTTTCCTTTCAAAGGCAACAAGCGTACCTATGGCTCACATTGCCACACAGGTAATTCTCGGTCACAGCTTAAAAGAACAAGGATATACAAATGTTTATCAGCCTGAAAAGAAGCGTTGGTATGTTAAAGCTCCGGCTTTCTCGTTCAGCAAACTTAAGGGTATGGACACTTATCTTTCACCTGAAATGAAATCAACCGGTGAAGCCATAGGCTATGATAAGTCGCTCACAAGAGCACTTTACAAGGCTATTCAGGCTTCGGGTATGAATGTTGCAAACTACGGCACGGTTCTTGTTACAATTGCTGACCAAGACAAACCGGCAGCTTTGCCACTCATCAAGAGATTTTACGACCTCGGCTTTAATATAGAAGCAACAGAGGGTACGGCAAAATATCTTAAAGAACATGGTATTAGAACAAGAGTTCGTCAAAAACTTACTGCCGATGAAAGCGATGAAATTCTCAAGGCTCTTCGTCAGGGACATATTGCATATGTAATCAATACCATTGATATCAATGCAGGCGACAGCCATTCGGACGGCTCGGAAATCAGAAGAGCGGCAGTAGACAACAATGTTACTATGTTTACATCTCTTGATACCGTTAAGGTTCTTCTTGATGTACTTGAAGAAATTACACTTGGCGTATCAACTATTGATGCAGAATAAAGGATAATTTATGTATAAGCAGAATAAATATAAAATTTTATCAAATGATGCTTTAACCGAAGATGTATATAAAATGGTTATCGGCGGTGATACTCAATATATCACTGCTCCGGGACAGTTTATTAACATTCAACTTGACGGCAAGTTTTTACGCAGACCTATTTCTGTTTGTGATTACAGTGATGACACAATCACAATTATCTACAAGGTTGTAGGTGAGGGAACAGAGCAGATGAAAAATCTTGCTGTCGGAGATGTGCTTGATGTTCTTACGGGACTTGGCAACGGTTATGATATTTCAAAATCAACAAAGCCGCTTCTTATAGGCGGTGGAGTTGGTGTTCCGCCTATGTATAATCTTGCAAAAGCATTGATTAATGACGGTCAAAAAGTGTCTGTTGTTTTGGGCTTTAACACTGTAAAAGAGATTTTTTACGAGCAGGAGTTTAAGGCTCTCGGCTGTGATACTTATGTTACAACGGTTGACGGTTCTTACGGAATTAAAGGTTTTGTAACCGATGCAATGAAAGATATTGATTACGATTATTTCTATACTTGCGGTCCGCTTCCGATGTTTAAGGCTGTTTATAACGCAACCGAAACTTCGGGTCAGTTCAGCTTTGAAGAGCGTATGGGGTGCGGCTTCGGTGCATGTATGGGTTGCTCCTGCAAAACAAAATACGGCAACAAGCGAATTTGTAAGGACGGTCCTGTTCTTGTTAAGGAGGAGATTATATGGTAGATTTATCGGTAAACCTTGCAGGAATGAAAATGGATAATCCTGTTGTGCCGGCATCGGGTACATTCGGTTTCGGCAACGAATTTAAGGATTTTTATGATATAAACATTCTCGGTTCATTCTCATTTAAAGGAACAACAAAAGATGCCAGATTCGGTAATCCTACTCCAAGAATTGCAGAATGTAAAAACGGAATGATTAACGCTGTCGGACTTCAAAATCCCGGTGTTCATCATGTTATTGAGCACGAACTTCCTGAAATGAAAAAATATTTTCATAAGCCGGTAATTGCAAATGTTTCGGGCTTCAGCGTGGAAGATTATGCTTATACTTGCGAACTCCTTGACAGGGAAGAACAGGTTGGTATTTTAGAAGTTAATGTTTCTTGTCCAAATGTTCACGGCGGCGGAATGTCGTTTGGCACATCTCCCGAGGCTGCGGCAGAGGTTACAAAAGCTGTTAAGGCAGTTACAACGAAGCCTGTATTTATCAAACTTTCGCCAAATGTAACGGATATTGTATCTATTGCAAAGGCTTGCGAGGAAGCAGGTGCGGACGGTATTTGCCTTATTAATACAATGCTCGGTATGAGAGTTGATATTAAACGCAGACAGCCTGTTATTGCCAATACAATGGGTGGTTTCAGCGGTGACGCAATATTTCCTGTTGCTGTCAGAATGGTTTATCAGGTTTCAAAAGCTTGCAATATTCCTGTTATGGGTTGCGGCGGTGTCAGCACAGCAAAGGACGTTATTGAAATGATGATGGCAGGTGCAACTGCTGTTCAGGTCGGAGCGGCAAATCTTGTCAATCCGTATGCTTGTAAGGATATTATTGAAGCATTGCCGATTGAATGTGAAAAATTAGGCATAAACAAATTAAGTGATATTATAGGAGTGATTGATTAATGGGAAAAGATGTTATTATCGCTTGCGACTTTGCAAGTGCAAAAGACACATTTGAGTTTCTTGACAAGTTTACGGAAGAAAAGCCTTTTGTAAAAATCGGTATGGAACTTTTTTATGCCGAAGGTCCTGAAATTGTCAGAGAAATTAAGCGTAGAGGTCACAAGATTTTTCTTGATTTAAAGCTTCACGATATTCCAAATACAGTAAAAAAATCAATGGCTGTTTTGTCAAAACTTGATGTTGATATGACAAATCTTCATGCCGCAGGCACAATTGATATGATGAAAGCCGCTCTTGAGGGACTTACTCGTGAGGATGGCACTCGTCCTATTTTGATTGCCGTAACACAGCTTACTTCTACAAGTGAGGAGCGTATGCAAAACGAACTTCTCATTAATGCGTCAATTAATGACACAATCGTTAAATATGCACAAAATGCCAAGAAAGCAGGTCTTGACGGCGTTGTTTGCTCACCTCTTGAGGCAGGAATGGTTAAGGATGCTTGCTCAAAAGATTTTATTACCGTTACTCCGGGCGTAAGATTTGCCGACGGTGAAGTAGGCGACCAAGTTCGTGTTACCACTCCGGAAAAGGCAAAAGAAATCGGCTCTGACTATATCGTTGTAGGCAGACCTATTACTCAGGCAGATGACCCTGTAGCGGCTTACAGAAGATGCTGTGCAGAATTTATCGGTTAATATATTTAGGAGGACATTATGGAAAGCTACAAAAGAGAATTTATTCAATTTTTGGAAAGTGCCGGAGTGTTAAAGTTTGGTGATTTCACTGCAAAAAGCGGAAGAAAAATCCCATATTTTATTAATGCAGGCGAAATTAAAACAGGCGAGCAGATTTCAAAACTCGGCGAATTTTATGCAAAGGCTTATTTTGAAAAAGTAGGCAATAAAAAGGCTGTCCTTTACGGTCCTGCTTACAAGGGCATTCCGATTGCGGTTTCGGTTGCGGTGGCTCTTGCAAAGCAAGGACTTGATGTTCCGTTCTTCTTCAACAGAAAAGAAGAAAAAGACCACGGCGAAGGCGGTGTGTTTGTTGGATACAAGCCTCAGCTGGGTGAAGAAATCGTTATCGTTGAGGATGTTGTTACCGCAGGTACCGCTATCAGAGAAAGTATGGCTATTCTCTCAAAGATTGAGGGCACAAAGGTTGCCGCAACATTCGTTATGGTTGACCGCAAAGAAAAGGGTCAAACAGATAAATCTGCAATTGCCGAGGTCGGAGAAGAATATGGCTTCCCTGTATACAGCGTTGTTGATGTTTATGACATTATCGAATATCTTGAAGAAGATGAAAAGAATGCCGATAATGTTGCAAGAATTAAGGCATATCTTGAAATTAACGGTGCAAAGGCATAATTATGGAGGTATAATAAATGCGTCATTTATTAGATACAACCGATTTAACACTTGAAGAAATTGATGATATGATTGCTCTTGCAACCGATATTATCGAAAATAAGCAAAAATACGCTCATGTGTGCGACGGTAAAAAGCTTGCAACATTGTTCTTTGAACCGAGCACCCGTACCCGTCTTTCATTCGAAGCGGCTATGTACGAGCTTGGCGGAAATGTTCTTGGATTTTCTTCTGCGGATTCTACTTCTGCTTCAAAGGGCGAAACTGTTGAAGATACTGTTCGTATAGTGTCAAATTATGCGGATATTATTGCTATGCGTCATCCTCTTGAGGGTGCTCCGAGAGTTGCAACAAAAAGAACCCTTGTTCCGATTATCAACGCAGGTGACGGCGGTCACGCTCACCCAACACAAACACTTGCCGACCTTTTAACCATTTACAGAGAAAAAGGAAAACTCGGCGATATTACAATCGGTCTTTGCGGTGACTTAAAGTTCGGCAGAACCGTTCACTCGCTCATTAAGGCTATGTGCAGATATAAGAATGTAAAGTTTGTGCTTATTGCACCTAAAGAACTGCAAGTTCCGGATTATATTATCTCCGATGTGCTTATTCCGAGCGGTGCCAAATATGTTCAGGTTGAATCTCTTGAAGATGTTATGCCTACTCTTGATGTTCTATATATGACAAGAATTCAAAGAGAACGCTTTTTCTCCGAAGAAGAATACTTGAAACACAAGGACGCTTATATCCTTGATTTGAAAAAGCTTGACAATGCTAAAAAGGATTTGACTATAATGCATCCGCTTCCGAGAGTTAACGAGATTTCTACCGATGTAGATGATGACCCGAGAGCGAAGTATTTTGAACAAGCACTCAACGGCAAATATATCCGTATGGCGCTTATTATGACTTTATTGAAATGGGGTGGCAATCTTGAATATTGATTCTATCGAAAACGGTTATGTAATTGACCATATCCCGGCAGGTAAGGGTATGCAGATTTATAATATTCTTTCTCTTGACAAGCTTTCTTGTCAGGTTGCTATTATTACGAACGCAAAGTCAAAGAAAAATGATGTAAAGGATATTATTAAGATTAACGATCTTGTGGACTTGGATTTGGATGTTATTGCATACATTGCTCCGAATGCAACCGTTAATGTTATAAAAAACAGTGAGAGAATTGACAAAAAGAATCTCTCTCTTCCAAAAGAAATCAAGAATGTTGTTAAGTGCCCAAATCCTCGTTGCATCTCAAACAATGAGGATATAGACCATATTTTCAAATTGACCGATGAGAAGGGAACTTATCGTTGCCTTTATTGCGAAACTATGGCGCTTTAATTAAAATTTATAAAAATAATTCTTGACATTGCCTGCCTATTCTGTTATTATTTATAGGCAGGATAAATGGCCCGGTAGTTCAGTTGGTTAGAACGCCAGCCTGTCACGCTGGAGGTCGACGGTTCGAGCCCGTTCCGGGTCGCCATTTATATGCTTCTGTAGCTCAGTCGGTAGAGCAGAGGACTGAAAATCCTCGTGTCGATGGTTCGATTCCGTCCGGAAGCACCAATTTGCGGATTTAGCTCATCCGGTAGAGCGTCACCTTGCCAAGGTGAAGGTAGCGAGTTCGAGTCTCGTAATCCGCTCCACATAATAGAAAACACTCAATTGTGTTTTCTATTAATTTTATGGCACCATAGCCAAGAGGTAAGGCAGAGGTCTGCAACACCTTTATCCCCAGTTCAAGTCTGGGTGGTGCCTCCATAAAACCCGAGTCTTAAGATTCGGGTTTTTAATTTTTGAAAGGTCACGTAATTTATGGATTTTAACGATGTAATTAAATCAAGAAGAAGTATCAGAAAGTATTGTGCAGGTAAATCTGTATCAAAAGAGCAAATCGAAGAATTAATCAAAGCGGCTGCATACGCACCATCTTGGAAGAACTCACAAACAGCAAGATATTATTGTGCGGTTGATACGGATGCCATAACTAAAATCAAAAATTGCTTGCCGGAATTTAACCAAAACAATTCCGAAAATGCTGCATTAATCGTTACAACCTTCGTACATAACCGCTCAGGTTTTAAACCTGACGGAGAGCCTCAAAACGAATGCGAAAACGGTTGGGGTTACTATGATTTAGGCCTTGCAAACGAAAATTTACTTCTTAAAGCAACAGAAATGGGCTTAGGAACGCTTGTAATGGGCATCAGAAACGGTGAAGCATTAAAGACAGCGTTGGATATCCCGAATGAAGAAACAGTCGTTTCTGTTATTGCTGTAGGCTATCCGAATATCGAACCTCAAATGCCGAAAAGAAAAGAACTCACAGATATTATCAAATGGGTAAAATAAAAGAGTAGAGAATCTATCTTTTTTATAATATTATCTTTATTGTAAAATGATTGTGTTATAGAATAGCGAGAAATTTAACTATGATTTATAAGGTTACAAAAAATGAGCAATTAAATGTCTGCCTTGATATAATTCATAAAAGCTTTCAAACGGTTGCTGATGATATGAAATTGACTAAAGAAATTTGCCCGAGTCATACCGCATTTATGTCTTTGGAAAATTTGCAAAATCAATATAAAAACGGTAATCCTATGTTTTTATATGAATTTAGCAATTCACCTGTAGGATACTTTTCATTAAGTTTATACGATAACATTGCAGAATTAAAAAATTTATCTGTTTTGCCAGAATATAGACACCTCAACATTGGTAAAGATTTAGTGAATTACGCAGTCGATTATACTAAAAACACACTCGGCATAAATAAAATTAAAATTGGAATTGTTGAAGAAAACACAGTTTTAAAAGAATGGTATAAAACCTTGGGTTTTGTTCACACGGGCACAAAAAAATTTGAGCATTTGCCTTTTACTGTAGGATTTATGGAATTGGAATTATGAAAAAACTGATTGTTTATCATGTAGTAACCGAAAAGCCTATGTATATAGGTCAGCATATTAGATTTGATGGAAATCACCATAATGGTGTATGGCAAAGGGTTAATGAAAAAACAGATATTGTAAATGATATTTATAATTGCCCTGACAACTACAAAAATACTGTTTTGGAGCACCACACATCTGTAGCATTAAGAGAGCTTGCACTTGAAAAAGTAAGAGCAAATAAATTTCCCAATTACCCTTCAAGAATGGCTTGCCTTTATGTTTCTAAAACACTTAAAGAAGCAGAAAAATGGTTTGACTATTTTATTGCCTTGGGTAGGCCGACATTCCAAATTGTTAAACTAAAAGTCAATGGCAATGTCTTTTATGGCAATGCAGAAAATTGCTTTGACGCCAGACTAAACGAACAAGAAAATCTTATGCTTGCCGAGCAATATTGGAGTAATAAAAGTTTTAACAACAACTCAATTATCGAAATACTTGTTGACGGAGATATTGAGGTTGTTGAAATTTTAAAGAGTAAGAATTATACACAAACAAAGGTGTGATATTAATGAATAAAACATCAATGGCAGCTTTTGAAAATATAGATGATATTGTTGATTTAAGAGTTGAAATGCAAATTGAGGATTGGAACGAAATATTAGGAAAAAATTTTTCTTGCTATTCTGATGAACTTGCACAAATAACAAAAAGTCATTTAGAAAATAAATTAAATATATCTATCTTTTTTGCGATTATGTATATTGAAGGTAAGCCTGTTGCTATGGCGGCACTTGAAGAATTGTCCGAATTGCCGCAAATAACAATTTGCAGTGCTAAAAACGGTCGACATTGCTGTTTGGTAAGTGTATACACAAAGCCTGATTATCGTGGTAAAGGCTATCAACAGCAGGTTATCAAATACTTGCTTGAGTTTGCCCAATCAGAGGGCTTTACTGATATTATGCTTACAACCAACACACCTGACGCAATACATATTTATGAAAAGTTTGGTTTTAAGTAAATTTCAAGTAAATATTTTTTAAACTTAAAATAGGATCATTTGCTTAAAATAAAAGAGGGGATAGCCCCTCTTTTATTTTTGTACATATAAGGTTTGAGTAGGGTATGCAAAATCGGTATCATTCTCTTCTACGATTTGCTTAATTGCAAGATTTAGGTCATTTTCAATTTGCAAATATTCATCCATATCCGATGTTTCAGTGTAACACACAACTTCAAAATCAAGTGAGCTGTCGCCGAATTCTCTAAAATGTATTCTGCAAGGCTCCGGAAGAATATCTTTGTTATCAACAATGTATTTTTGTATTTCGTTTCTGACTTTTTCTATCGTTTCATTTGTAGTTGAATATACAAGACCGAATGTCATCTTAATTCGTCTTTTATCCATCATTGAAATATTTGTAACGGCTTCTTTGGTAAGAGTTGAATTTGGCACGGTAATGACGCTGTCATCAAGAGTTCTGATTTTTGTGCTTCTCATAGTTACTTCTTCAACAAAGCCTTTAACGGTCGCAGATTCGATTAAATCACCGACTTTAAACGGTTTGTCAAAAATTATAATAAAACCGCTTATAAGGTTTCCTACGGCGTCCTGAGCCGCCAAAGAAACAGCCAAGCCTCCGACGCCCAAACCTGTAAGAAGTCCGTTTACATTATATCCCAATTCGCTTATAACCATCACAATGCCGAAAGCGATTACAACAATTTTAAGTATATTTGCCAAAAACCTGAGTGCGGTTGTATTCATAGTATCATCGACATTTTCACCGAATCGCAAGTTAAGAAACAAATTATCCGACAAATAATTAATTATACCCCAACATATAATTAATATAATTAAAATTTTGAACACCTTTGTAACCCCGGGCTTGTTGTAGTTTATTGCAAAGGCAATGTACAAGCCGATTGTACCGATTAAATAAGCGAGCGGCTTTTGAAGGGAATTAACAAGCAAATTCACTTTTTCCTTGTTATTTCTGAAAAAAACTCTTCCGAAAACATTTAATAAAGCGTTTGAGATTTTATTTTTAAAAACAAATAAAATCAAAAACACGGCAATACCTAATACCAAATCAATTATTTTATCGGTATCGCTCACAAAGGTCGATAGAAAATTGATAAATTTATTCATATAGTATAGTACCTCTTTTAAATTTATTTTTATATAATATATTTTAGCTCATACTTCGACTGAATTCAATTAAATTCTATTAACAATTCTACAATATAGAGTATATTATTGGTATAAATATTACTAATGTTTACAGTTTGTTCACAAAAAATAACTATAAAATTAAAAATAGTTATTGAATTTTAAAATAAATAATGGTATACTACATTCATACTTATAAGGAGGGGACTGCTTTGAGTAAAGAATCAAAAATCGCAAAGAAAGAAGCTAAAGCCGCAAAAAAAGCTGCTAAGGCTGAAAAAAAGCAGGCTAGCCAATACGCAAAACTTGTAAAAAATATAGACAAGAAAAATGCAAAGGCTGAAAAGAAAGCTAACAAAAAAGGTAAACCGTTTACACCGGCTCCTATTCCTACACAAGAGGAAGCATTTGCAGGTGTACAACAAAGCAAAGGCAAAAAAATATTTAAACTTATCATTTTAATTCTCTTAATTTGGTTGGTAATTTATTTCTTGGTTATGTGGTTTAATTATGTTGCACCTATAAAAGATGCTGAAGAAAATCCTGACGATTCAACTTCAACAGCTCAGGAATATGAGAGATATGTAAATGAGCACGAAATTACAACAACTAAAAACTATAGCGTATCTGAAGCAAAGGCTCTTTTGAAGCAAGTTCTTCATGATAATTGGAGAACACTTTCATACTCAAGTGATCCTTCATCCGCTACTATTAACTACACATCAAACATTGTTACGGTTAATAATGCAGATTGTTATGAATTCAATGCAAGCGGTAAAACTTATGCGGTTGCAATCAATCTTTCAGCTGTATACGTAAGCCAAAACGGTGAATATGTTCCTGTTACATTCCATGGAACTTCACTTATCACAAAGTAAATAAATACATATTTATACCGTCGATTTTTTCGGCGGTATTTTTTTGCATTAATAAAAGGCGGTCAATAACCGCCTTAATAATTATAATAATCAGTTTTTGAGTGAATGTAACGGAGCAGGGATTTTACCGCCGCGAGAAATGAATTTTGCAGGAGAATTGGTGTTAACCTTCATAACAGGACCTGAACCTAGCAATCCGCCAAATTCAAGCACATCTCCGTCTTTCTTACCAACGGCAGGAATAACCCTTACAGCAGTTGTTTTGCCGTTAACCATACCAATAGCAGCCTCATCCGCAATAATGCCGCTGATGACCTCAGGAGTGGTGTCTCCCGGGATTACAATCATATCAAGACCAACAGAGCACACTGCTGTCATAGCTTCAAGTTTTTCAATACATAGAGCACCGGATTTAGCAGCGGCAATCATACCGGCATCTTCCGAAACAGGAATAAATGCACCCGAAAGTCCGCCTACGCTTGAAGAAGCCATAACGCCGCCTTTTTTAACAGCATCATTAAGCATTGCAAGGCAAGCGGTTGTACCGGCAGCACCGCACTGTTCAAGACCGATTTCTTCCAAAATATGGGCAACCGAATCGCCGACAGCCGGGGTAGGGGCTAATGAAAGGTCAACGATACCGAAAGGAACGCCCAATCGTTGACTTGCAACCGTACCGACAAGCTGACCCATTCTTGTAACCTTAAAAGCGGTTTTCTTAATAAGTTCAGCAATTTCATTAATTGAATAATCAGGATGCTTTGCAACAGCTGCTCTTACAACGCCGGGACCCGAAACACCGACATTAATTACGCAATCAGGTTCGGATACACCATGAAATGCACCTGCCATAAACGGATTATCCTCAGGAGCATTACAGAATACAACAAGTTTACCGGCTCCGATACAATCATTGTCTTTTGTAAGTTCTGCCGCTTCTTTTACCTTTTGACCCATAATGCGAACAGCATCCATATTAATACCGGCTTTTGTAGAACCGATATTAACAGAAGAACACAAATGCTCAGTTTGAGCAAGTGCCTGCGGAATAGAGTCAATAAGTTCTCTGTCACCGGCTGCAAAACCTTTTTGTACCAAAGCAGAATAACCGCCTATAAAGTTTACTCCGATAGTTCTTGCGGCTTTTTCAAGTGTAAGAGCATATTTTATCGGATCACCGCCGCTGATTCCGGCAAGAATAGAAATAGGAGTAACACTGACTCTCTTATTGATAATCGGAATACCGTATTCCTTTTCTATATCTTCACCTGTTTTAACAAGATTCTCGGCTTTTTGGCAAATTTTGTCATACACCTTTTGGCATGACTTATCTATATCACTGTCGCCGCAATCTAAAAGGGAAATACCCATTGTTGTTGTTCTTATATCAAGACATTCATCCTGAATCATCCTTATTGTTTCAAGTATGTCATATGTATTAATCAAAACAATATCCTCCGGTTATATTCTGTGCATCGAATTAAAAATATCCTCATGCATAGCATGAATTGACAATCCGTTTTCTTCTCCGTACTTTGAGAGCTTTTCTGCAAAAGCAGGGAAGTCAACAGTGGATTTTGAAGTATCTGCCATCATCATCATACAAAACATATCTTGTAAAATTGATTGTGAAACCTCTGTAACATTTACATTACATTCCTTGCAAATCCCCGAAACTGAAGCAAGAATACCAACCATATCCTTACCTACAACAGTAATAACACATCTCATAAAAATGTCCTCCGTTAATTATATTTTCTTACTTTTATAACTTGAAAGGTTTGAGCGTGATTTTGCGCCATTTGCAACCTTTACAGCCTGAACTTTATAATAGTAAGTTTTTCCTTTTTTAAGCTTTTTATTTGTATATGTTTTTGATTTTGTACTACCGATATAACTATAGGTACCTTTTTTGCTCGTAGCTCTGTAAATATAATAGTTTGTTGCTCCGCCGACTTTTTTCCAAGAGATCTTGGCCGATGTTCCGCTCTTCGAAACGGAAATTGACGGAACGCCTATATTGGCAAACTTGTAATCCTTTTTTGCACCCTTACTATATCCGTATCTTGAGGAGCAATTCTTATAATTGTTTATATAAACATTACCCGATGCATTTTTATCAAGATAAATAGCATATTTACTGTTTGCATTAAATACATTGTTCTTTATTGCATAAACATTACCTTTTGCATTAATCTGAAGTGCATTTGATTTTGATGACGAAATGTTGTTTTTTTGAATACTGCTTACTTTTGCCGCACCGATTAAAATGCCGTTTTTGCCTGAATTTGAAACAACATTTGATTCAATCACATTTGAATTACATCCCGAGTTAATAACAATACCGCTATTGCCGACTCCGTTAATGTTATTTTTTGTCAACTTGTTGCTTTTACTTGAAGATGCAACCAAAATACCGTTTGAAAATCTTGTTATTCTGTTGGAATTTACAGAGTTTGAATTTGAAGCATTTGCAAGATAAATTCCGTATCCGCCACTGCTTCTTGAACTTGTAATCGTGTTTGAGTACACCTTGGAATTTACTGTATCGTAAAGTCTTATTCCGTGTCCGGTTGTGTTAATGGTATTGTTATGAACTGAAATTTTATTAACCGCATAATTTCCTACAGGTGCATATGAATCATATTTGCTCTGCTTTGAAGCCGTAACATTATTGCCGAAAATATAAATGCCCGAAGCTGTTGCAACATCTTCAGTTGCTTTTACGCTGATAGTGTTATTGTAAATATTTGATGCACAATTCTTATTTATCGAACCGTCTTGGTCAATTTCACAAACGGTGCCCAAGCGAGAATCATTTCTCATAAGATAATAATTGATTCCTTCTCCGCAATCGGTAATTGTATTGCCGTAAATGTTTGTATTAACAAATGCAGTACAGCTAATGGCAGAACCGGTAAGATTTGTAAATGTGTTATTTCTGATTGTAATATTCTTTTGGTAATAGCTGTGGAACATTGATTTTGTACCAACACCGCTGACAAGGTTTTTAAAAATACAGTTTTCAACGGTAATATTACTGTTCATTGTTCCGTCATAATAAGGAAAACCGGAAAAATGTTCTTCCTCTTCAAGAATATCAATTTGAATGGCTTCGCAGCTTGAAGATGTAAGGTCACCCAAAAAGCCGTCAAAAGTACATCCGCTAAATACAACATTTGTTGAACCTGCGACCTCTACAAAGTGTGACATATAACCGTTTGTAAAAGAAACATTTTCAAATCTTACATTGCTTGCATGTGCAATTCTTGACAATGTCGACTCGTTACCGTTTTCTGCAGAATAGGTTAACTCACCGCCTCTGACGGTAAAATTAGTTAAACCGCCGTAGCCGTAATAACCGCTTGGTGAATTAATAATATTGCCTCGACCTGCACAGTTATTATAAATTTTAGTTCCGTTTGTCAAATCCAAAACAGTATTACTTGTTGCAATGTTTGTTTTGGTTATTGAATATTCACCGGCAGGCATTTTAATTGTCAAAACATTTTGCTCATTTGCATTTTGGGCACAATACTGAAGAGCCTGTTTTAAAGGCTCGGTAATATTGTTTGAAGCAAAAGCATCAACAGGAATTTCCTGAACAGTATTTGAGCCGGAATCAAGAATTTGAATTCCGTCCGCAGCAAAAACATTTGTTGCCGAGAAAGGGAAAATGCATGCAACTAAAACAACTAAACTGATTATTGATGAAACAATTTTCGATTTCATTTAACTTTACCTCTTAATTAAATATTATATCTATTATATGTTCTTATGCAAAGATTGTCAAATAATTATTTTAAATTTGGTATTCTATTTTTATTAATATTGTGCTATAATATTGAGCCGGGTGATATTATGAAATACCGAAATATTTTTGATACTCATACACACTCCGTAAATTCGTTTGACGGTCATCACAGTTGCAATCAACTATGCGAGGGTATAATAAAAAACAACGGAATCGGAATAGCGATTACCGACCACTGCGACATTGACGGAATGAAAGATGATTGTTGGGCTTTTGAGGACAAGCAATTTGCAGAAGTGCTTGAAGCAAAAGCTGATTTTCAGCAACTAACGGTATTGAATGGAGTTGAACTCGGTCAGGCTCTTTTTGAAAAAGAACTTTCAGAAGCATTCTTGTCAAAATATGATTTTGATTTTGTGCTCGGTTCTGTGCATAATCTAAAAGATATGGAAGATTTCTACTTTTTAGATTACAAGCAGTATGACATTTACAGCTTGTTGCAGCAATATTTTAATGCATTGCTTGATTTGGCAAAATGGAACCAAACCGACAGTTTGGCTCATCTTACTTATCCGCTGAGATATATTGTTGCAAGAGAAAAAATTAATGTTGATATGTCAAAATTTGATGACATTATTGAAGAAATTTTCAGTATCATTATATCAAATAACAAGGCTGTTGAACTTAATGTTTCCGGGCTTTCAATGGATATGAACGACACACTGCCTAACAAGAAATATATTAAAAAATTTCACGATATGGGCGGCAAATATGTAACAGTCGGTTCAGATTCACATTATTTTGATAAAGTGTGTAACAATATTGACAAAGGCTATGACATATTAAAAGAATGCGGCTTTGACTCATTTACCATTTTTGAAAAAAGGCAACCAAAACTCATTGCTATAGAATAAGGAGAAAATATGGACAGATTATTATATTTGCTTGAAACAAATCCAAGGCTTACAAATGCCGAACTTGCGGTTATGCTCGGTGTAAGCGAAGACGAAGTTAAAGAACAAATCAGAATATATGAAGAAAGCGGCGTAATCAAAGGTTATCGTGCTATTATTGACAAAGACAAGGTAAACGCAAAATCCTGCACGGCACTTATCGAAATTAAAGTACAGCCAAAGTTCGGTCACGGCTTTGATGAGGTTGCACAGCGAATTGCAAACCTCGAAGAAGTTGAAAGCATTTACCTTATGAGCGGCGGATACGACCTCTGCTGTATAGTTCAAAATAAATCATTTGAAGAAGTTGCAATGTTTGTTGTAAAGCGACTTTCTCCGCTTGAAGATGTTGTTTCAACAACTACAAACTTTATTCTCAAAAAATACAAAGAGCAGGGCATCAGCTTTGCAGAACCGACAAAAGATGACAGGGGGACCATCTCACTGTGATTGACTATAATGAATTTTTAAATCCTAACCTTGTTGATGTTAAGCCATCGGGAATAAGAAAGTTTTTTTCAATCGCGGAAGAAATGGACAATGTTATTTCTCTCGGTGTAGGCGAACCCGACTTTTTGACTCCGTGGCATATCAGACAACAGGGAATAGACTATCTTGAACGAGGAGCAACAAGATATACCGCAAACGCAGGTCTTATTGAACTCAGAAACGAAATTTCAAGATACTATATGCGAAAATACCTTGTTCAATATGACCCTAAGACAGAGGTGCTTGTAACTGTCGGCGGCAGTGAGGGCATTGATATGGCTATCCGCACTCTTATCAACAATGGCGATGAAGTACTTGTTATAGAGCCGTCATTCGTTTGCTACAAGCCTATCATTGAAGTTTCGGGGGGCAAAGCTATTCCTATAGCAACGAAACTTGAAAACGAATTTAAGCTTATGCCAGAAGAAATAGAAAATGCTATCACTCCTAAAACCAAGGCTGTTATATTTCCGTTTCCTAACAATCCTACCGGTGCCACAATGAATGAACAAGAACTCAAAGCGGTGTGTGAAATAATAATCAAGCACAATCTTTTTGTTATTTCCGATGAAATATACAGCGAGCTGACCTACACTCCGGAGGGACACATCTCAATAGCTTCAATCGCCGGTATGAAAGAACGCACAATCGTTATCAACGGCTTCTCAAAAACATACTCTATGACAGGTTGGCGACTTGGCTATGCGCTTGGTCCTGCACCTGTTATTAAGCAAATGACAAAACTTCATCAGTTTGCCATTATGTCAGCACCTACAAACTCACAATATGCCGCAATAGACGCATTAAGAAACGGTGACAACGACATCAAAAAAATGGTTATGGACTATGATATGCGTCGCAGATTTACGGTTGATGCATTCAGAAAAATCGGTCTTGAATGTTTTGAACCAAAGGGTGCATTTTATGTATTTCCGTGCATAAAATCAACAGGCCTTTCAAGTGATGAATTTTGCGAAAGACTAATTAAAGAAAAGCGTGTTGCTGTTGTTCCGGGCAGCGCTTTCGGCGAAAGCGGCGAAGGATACATCAGAGCTTCATATTGCTATTCTATCGATAATATAAAGGAAGCTATTACAAGAATAGGCGAATTTGTTAAGGAATTAAAAAATGAAAGTTAAAGTAAGAGCATACGCAAAAATAAATTTAATGCTTGATATCGTTGCACAAAGAAAAGACGGTTATCATGATTTGTTTATGATTATGCAGTCGGTCGGTCTTTACGACACAGTAACCGTTGAAAAAACAAAATGCAACAAGATAACTCTTTCCTGTGACGAAGAGGGTATTCCGCTTAATGAAAAAAACATTGCATACAAAGCGGCAGTCGCTTTTTTCAAAGCGAACAATATCAAAGATACAGGCATCCATATTGATATAAAAAAACGAATTCCGCACGCTGCCGGACTTGCCGGCGGAAGTGCCGACGGCGCCGCAGTTATCGTGGCACTTAATCAAATATACAAGACAAATTTAAACAACAAAGAATTGTGCCGAATAGGTGTAAAAATCGGTGCCGATGTACCGTTTTGTATTTGCGGCGGTACACTTCTTGCACAGGGCGTCGGTGAAGTGCTCAATCCTGTAAAACCACTCCGCAAGTGCTTTATCCTACTTGCTAAGCCTCAAACAGGAGTTAATACCGGCAATGCTTTCAAGGCTTTTGACGAAAACGGAAAGGTACATACTCCGGACAAACTCGGTATGCTTTATGCAATGCAATCAAGAGATTTAGAGCAAATCTGTGCAAAAATGGAAAATGTTTTTGAACAATTTATCGAAGTGCCCGAACGGGTTTATATAAAAGAAATTATGCGTTCAAACGGAGCACTCGGAACATGTATGAGTGGCTCAGGACCTACTGTTTTCGGCATATTTTTAAACAAAGAAGATGCCGAAAAATCAGCCGAAGAGTTAAAAAAATATGCTAAAGATATTCACATTTGCACACCTGTAAACAAGGGTTGCAAAATTGAAAGCGAATAAAAGCACCAAAACCTGCCAATCATTTGTTTGAAAGGCAGGCTTTTTTATGTCAAAAAAAATATATTTATTTGTACCTATATTCTTAATTGCATTGGTTTTGTTCAGCATTATGTCACCAATTAACACATTGTCAAACGACATCAGCCAAAAAGTATTAAGGTTGCACATATTGGCAAACAGCGACAGCAAAGCAGACCAAGATTTGAAAATAAAGGTTAAAGACAACATTTTAAATGATACGGCATATATTTTTAAAGATTGCAACACACTTGATGAATCGATTGAAACAGCAAACAAAAACATAAATATTTTTCAAAAATCAGCGGAAAAAACATTAAAAAACTGCAACAGCAATTATTCGGTAAAAGTATATGTTGACAAAGAATTTTTTGATATAAGGGAATATAAAGATTTTACATTGCCGTCGGGATATTACAATACAATAAAAATTGTAATAGGGGAGGGTAAAGGCCACAACTGGTGGTGTGTAATGTATCCGAGTGTTTGTATATCGGCTTGCACAGACGATTTTGACAAAGTGCTCACAAAAAAAGAAAAGAAAATGATCACATCAAAAAAATATATCCCGAAATTTAAAATGCTCGAAATAGTTAATAAATTTAAAAATAAAATTAAATCTTGACATTATATTAAAAATCAATTAATATATATGTGTTGTGCTGGTGTGGCGAAATCGGCAGACGCAAGGGACTTAAAATCCCTCGGTAGCAATACCGTACCGGTTCAAGTCCGGTCACCAGCACCA